>Ga0315284_10014144_pt1 | contig 11369 bp, 10 predicted proteins | sample YL17G09_16_MG_FD_203696 | JGI IMG/M metagenome (GOLD analysis project Ga0315284, IMG submission 203696) | Sediment microbial communities from Yellowstone Lake, YNP, Wyoming, USA - YL17G09_16 | ecosystem: Environmental > Aquatic > Freshwater > Lake > Sediment | place: USA: Wyoming | collected... | reverse complement strand
TGGGCTTGTTCGAGGCCAATTCCTTTTCGGACGGCTTATGATTTGTAAGGACCTCGAAAAGGGTCTTCTTCCCGACCTGCGGTAGCCCTATGAGCCCTATCTTCATCTATCCCGTCCTGACAATCTATTGTCTTTGTCTCTTGCTATCTGTTATTTTAATTCTTTATATTCTGCGGTCGATGCCAGCCGCTTCTTGCCTGCGGTGGCGGTCCTGCTCAATTCAACGACGGCTGAAATCACTATAAAAACAAAAAGCGCCCAAAGAAAAACCTTCGCTATCGAACGCATATTAAACTTCTTGAGTCGGCTGATATCCAATATCTTCATACGTCCTTGAGCAAGAGCCTGGTCTTAAAGATCAGCTCTTCGGCCTTATAAGGTTTCCTGATACAATCGCTCGCCCCGACATTTTTACACTGCTGTTCCAGATACTCCACGCCTGAGGCGCTTATGACCAATATGGGTATGTCTTTTGTCGCAGCGTTCTGCTTAAGCCGCTCGCAAAGCTCAAACCCTCTTATCTTCGGCAAAAATATATCGAGTAAAATCAAATCCGGCTTTAATTCCAGTGCCTTTTTGAGGCCTTCCTCTCCGTCGCTAGCCGGGATGATCTCGTAATTATACGCCTGTAGATAATCTTTTGCGATCTCAATATAATCAGGCTCGTCTTCTATATAGAGAATCGTCTTCATGCGGCCTCCTTTATTTAAGGCTTTAACCTACGGTTTTTTTGCTGAAATTTTTAAACTCACTACTGTTTTATCGATCCTGTTTATTTCTTCTACCGACATATTTTGGATTATGCCGCCAGGTACTTTTTCAGAACCAATATAATCCGATAAGCGCACAGGGTCCTCTTTCAAGATCTTTATATCTTTAAATCCCGCTTTTTTTATCTTATCCAGATAGTCGCCTCTCTTCAATGCCCCGGCAACGCATCCGGCATACATCTCCGCCGACTTTGAAATCTTTTCCGGCAAATCCGCCAGGAGGACCATATCAGAAACCATCAGGCGGCCTCCCGGCTTCAATATCCTGAAGGTTTCATTGAAAACCCTTTGCTTGTCTTCGGCTAAGTTGATGACGCAATTGCTGATAACGCAATCGGCGATAGCGCCGTCTAACGGGAGGCTTTCTATGTTTCCTAGTTTGAATTCGACATTTTTGAAACCGCCATTTGCGGCATTGCGCCGCGCCACTTCCAGCATATCTTCTGTCATGTCTATGCCGATGGCCCTCCCTTTGTCTCCGACCCTCTTTGCGGCAAGGAATACATCTATGCCGCCTCCGGAGCCAAGATCCACAACGGTCTCTCCTTCTTTCAAAGACGCCATGGCCACAGGATTACCGCACCCGAGGCCCATATCTGCTTCATCGGGGATAGAACCTAGCTCCTCTTTTGTATAACCTATTTTTTCTGAGATACTGGACGCTGTTGGGCCGCAGCAGCAGCCAGGTTTTTTTCCTTTGGCGATGGACCCATAAACTTTCTTTACAAACTCTTTCATATATTCTCCTTGATATTCTTAACTCATGACCTTAGATATCGACGGCGTTCTCTTCGCATATCTTCTTATATTCTAACGCAAAAGGTCTTATATATCTTGCAAAATTATCGAAATCTACTTTGACCAGGCCGAACTTGTAATCATACCCCTCATCCCATTCAAAATTATCCAAAAGCGACCACCACATATATCCCCTCACGTCCACGCCTTCCTCAAGTGCCTTGGCAAGGCTCCTGAGGTGTGAATATAAAAAATCCTGGCAAGGATAATCTTTTGATTCCGGCATTCCGTTCTCGGTTACGATTATGGGTATTTTATATTTTTTCAATCTTGTTAAAATCTCATACAGGCCTTCCGGGTAAATGAACCAGTTCAAAGCGGTCCGCGCATCATTATGATGCGCGTCCTTACATCCTTCGCCTAAAAGGAATATGCCGGGCTTCACGTATTCCCTGCAGTAATAGTTCAAGCCTATAAAATCTAGGCACCTCTTTTCCGCAAGCCGATCGAGGATATAGAAGTTGAAAATCTTATTTCTTAGAAACGCCAAAATATTATTTTGGCCAAAATTTAAATGAGGGCAGGGGCTGAATACGCGCATGTGTTTAGCTATAGAGACGTGGGACGGACTTTTATCGCCATAAATCAATTTTATCGCCCTGTACGCTAACGCGTGCGCTTCTAAAATATTATTCAGCGCTTTTAACGCCATCCTCACGGACTTGACGCCCGGCGGCCATATGCCCCTTATGAAGGCATTGTAAATATATACGGCCGGCTCATTAAAGGTTATCCAGAAATCGACATGCCCTTTCAGCTTCGAGGCCATCAATTTTACATAAGCCAAGAAATGGTCTATCACCTTCTCGTCGCACCATCCGCCTTCGGCGCTCAACCAGGCGGGATTAGTGAAATGATGCAGCGTGACGATAGGGACTATCTCTTTCTTCGTTAGGTCCTCTACCACCCTTAGATAATGTTCCACCTCGTGATCGGCTACGGTCTTCTTATCGGGAAATACCCGGCCCCACTCCAAAGATAGTCTAAGGGCATTATGGCCCAGGGATTTTGCTATATCGAAATCCTGCGAGAAGAGATTATAGTGGTCTGCGGCCTTAAGGGCCTCTTTTAGATTATTTTTTCTCTCCCACAAAAACCAATCGCTTTTAACATTATCGCCCTCTACCTGATAGCTTGAGATGCTGGAGCCCCATAAAAAATTGGTGGGAAAATTAACTTTCATAACGCCCTTTCAGGATTTTATCAGCAGCCGCGAGCACGTCTTCTACCGTTATCGCCTCCAGGCACTTAAAGCCCCTCTGGCAATTATGCGCAAGACACACCTCGCAGCCGACATCTTTATGCAAGACTATATCGTCTTTGCCGGTAGGGCCCCACCTCTTGGGTGAGAGGCCTCTGTTGCTCCTGCTGAATATCGCGATGACAGGGGTGCCAACCGCGCATGCGACGTGGACAGGGCCGGAATCGTTGGATATGACCAGCCGGGCCCGGCGAAATATGCTGGCGATATCGCCGATACTTGTTTTTCCCGATAAATTCAGATGCCTCTTAGTCATAAATGAAGCGACCCTATCTCCGAAGACCTTATCCATCGATCCGGCTATTATCAGTATCTTCGCGCCGTGCCCGGTTACCAGGCTATCAGCAAGCTTGGCAAACCTTTCAGTGCTCCATCGCCTTGATGGGCAGCTCGCTCCGGGATTAATGACTATTATATCATCGCTATCCCTTATGCCGTTTCTTGCTAAAATATCTTTCGCCTTCTCTTCGCACTCACTTTTCATGGGCATATACAGCGCCTTATCCTTTGCGTCCACTCCGATATATTTCAAGATGTCCAGCGTATATTCTATCTCATGCTTTAGACCAAACTGTTTGGTGTGCGGTATCCGTTTAGTGAGCAAAAATCCTTTCTTCTTGTCATACCCTATCCTCTCCGGGATGCCGGCCAAGGCAGTGACCAGATGCGACCTGGCTGTGGGATGCAGTATTAAGGCGAGGTCAAATCTTTCCTTGCGAAGTCTCCATATAAATTTTAAATTTCCGAAAAAGCCCTTTTCTCTGCCTTCCTTGTAATAGATGATTACGCTGTTGAGACCGGGATTCCCTTCCACTATCTCCCTGGCATAGGGCCTCACCATAAAGGAGAGATAGCTATCCGGATATGCGTCGCGGAGCGCCTTTATCACGGGAGTGGATAACAGCACGTCGCCTATTCTGTCAAGTCTCACTATAAGTATTTTTTTATATTCTTGACCTTTATTCATACCCTTCCACCATTATCTTTGCGGTATCAAATACCGTATCCGGCAGTATCAGCTTCATGCATTCGTAATCATACTTACATGTCGCGCTCTCGCAGGGGGCGCAAAAAAGTTTTTGGTTTACAACGCAGTCGAATTCCCCTGTCGGGCCGTATTTTTTCGGATCTGTCGGACCGAAGACAGCCAAGACCTTCGCTGCCACCGCGCAACCTAAATGAAGGGGCGCGCTATCATTTGTTATGAGGAGTTTTGAGCGTTTTAAAAGGCTCGCGAGCTGCCGTATATTCGTCTTCTTTATAAGATTATGAGGTTTGTTTTTCATCTTTTTGAGTATCTTGTCTACGACGTCTTTGTCTTCCTCCGCGCCGATGAATACGACGCTCGCCTTGCATTCGCTGATCAATCTATCGGCGACTTCCGCGAACCCCTCTAGCGTCCATCGCTTAAGATGGCTTTTAGCTCCCGAGTTTATCACTACTATGGGCTCCCTGATGCCGGCTTCTTTCAATAGCTCGGCCACATATTCCTCATCCTCCTTCGGAATATATATGTAAGATCGCTCCTCCAGATTATCGATGCCCAGCGATTTTAATCTATAGAGGTGGCGTTTCCTGCGATGGGCTAAAGACCTTGGGAACTTCTGGATGGTCGCCGTCCTGAACTTCGGGCCTATCAATAACGGGAATATCGTGTTCCTTAGGTCCACGACGAGATCATATTTTAATTTTTTAAGTTTCAACTGCAGCCTTCTCTTCTCCGATATCGGCATATGTTTGTCATAAATGATAAGCTTGAAAACGGCCGGGTCTTTTTCGAAGACCTCTTTCCCCACAGGCCCGGTCATGACATCTATCCTTGAGCCTGGGAACTCTTTCGAAAGCGTGGCTATTACAGGCGTGGTGAGGATAACGTCGCCCACATTACTTAACGTGATTACCAATATACGCTTAACCTGAGATTTATCTATAACCATATCGCATTTTTAAACTTTATTTTTCCCCAGCATCCCGCCGGCCGCGGCGAACACATCGTCTACCTTTATGGCGGCCATGCATTTATTATCTCTACACGTGAAGTCATAGCAGGGCACACCGCAATCTTCGGTCTTAAAGATGACGCGATAATCGCCCGTGCCGTATGGGCCTGTGATACGGGGCGATGTCGGACCGAAGAGGGCTATCACTTTCGTCTTCATGGCAACCGCTATATGCATCGGCCCCGTGTCGTTCGCTATGACTAAATTCGCTCTCTCCAATAAAGCGCCGAGCTGTTTCAGCGTCGTCTTGCCGCAAGTGATGATCGGCCAGGAATTCATCATCTTCTTTATCTCTTCGCCCAAACCGATGTCCTTTTTCGCCCCCGCGATCACGATCTTCGCATTGAGCTTTCCGGCGAGCATGTCCGCTAATTCCGCAAAATTTTCTTTAGGCCACCTTTTAGGATCCCAATTGCCGCCCGGACACAGCACCACTAAGAGGTCGCCGGGCGCTACTCCGTTTGCGCTCAATAGCTCTTTAACAAATTTCTTGTCGAAATTTTCAATAAAAAATTCATATGAAACATCTTTGGGGTATATGCCAACGGCCTTTGCCAGATTCAAAAAATATTCAACCTTATGGATTTCTTCTATCGACTCTTCTACCGGCTTGGTCAAAAGAAAAGACCTCTTCTTTGTGGGGTACCCTACCCTTTCCTTTATTCCTGCGAGCGCCGCTATCAGGGCCTTGGTGAAAGACCTATGCAGAACGAATGCCGTATCAAAACGTTTCTTTCTTAAAAGCGCTATCAACCTTATCTTGCCTATCAGGCCTCTATGCCTGTTATCTTCATCATAAATTATTATCTCATCCAGTCGAGGATTCGATTCAAGCATCTCCCTTGTCCTTGGATGCAGAAGGCACGCGAGGTAGCTTTCGGGATAAGCCTCCCGGAGCGTCCTTATGAGCGGCGTGGAGAACAGCACGTCGCCTATCCAGTTCACGTTTATTACAAGTATCCTCTTTTGCTCGCCCATACAGCTTACCCTCTACTCATCCCTGTGTTCCTTTATCCAGGTATAGATGCCGCTCGTCTCGACGAAAAAAACGAACAGATTATTGGATGTCCTGGATATCTTTATGCGCTTTATCGCATATATATCGTTTACCGGCCTGAACCTCCCCGGGTTCGTGGCGACCGCGCAGGAGTAACCAGCGGCCTTCACCGCTTTCTCGACCCTGTCGTCAAAGGCGCCGATAGGATAACAGAAAAGGTCTACCTTTTTGCCCAGATGTTTTTCCAGGATCTCTTTTGAGCCCTTGAGCTCTCTCTCAAGCTCCTTTTGGTTCAGCGACGGCAGCCAGAGGTGCGAAATGGTATGGCTGCCTATAGTGATGACCCCTGAATCAGCCATCTCCTCAAGCTCTTTCCATCCGACATAACCGGGGCTCCCTATCTTACCGGTTATCACAAATATGGTGGCCGGCATATTATATTTTTTTAAAACAGGATAGGCGGACACATAATTGTTATAATAGCCGTCATCAAATGTGATGACCACCGTCCTGGGCGGCGGTTTTTCTCTACGCGCAATGTACGGGATCGCCTTATCCAATCCTATCACGTTATAACGGTGCTTATATAAAAATTCCATTTGCCGCTCAAAGCTCCCGGGAGATACCGAGAGTTTTGTGATGTTATAATTATCATTCAGGGAATGATACATCAAAACGGGCACTACATAGGCTGCATTAAAAAGGAGGACGCATAAAAACACTAATACAAAAAATATGCCCAGGGTTAATACTAACAGTTTCTTTTTCATTTTATTTTGTCAGCACCTTTTTATATAAATTTATGACCCTGTCTCCCATGGAATTCAGTGAAAACTTCTCTTTGACAAGGGCCCTTCCATTGTTTCCCATCTTCTTCCGCAGGTCGGCGTTATCCAAAAGGGACGATATGGCCCTGGTCAGGCCGGCGACGTCCCCGACAGGCGTCAATAATCCGTTATAACCGTCTTTTATAATATCGCCTATGCCGCCCACGTTGGACGCTACGCAATTTTTGCCTGAGGCAAGCGCCTCCAATAAAGCTATGCCGAGGCCTTCTTTTACGGACGGAAAGACAAAGACGTCCATGATAGACAGGAATTTGTGCGTATCAGGGTCGGCGCCCACAAAACGGACCGACTCTTCTATCTTTAAGAATTTTGCCATATCCCGTAAAGCCTTCTCCTCGGGGCCGTTGCCCACTATAAGACACTGGGCGTCTTTCTTCTTTGAGATGACATCAGCCATCGCCTCGATCAAGAACCTTTGCCCCTTCACCGGAGAAAGCCTGCCTATCGTGCCTATGACCGGTCCGTCATTTAATCCCATCGATTCTTTTATTTTATCTATTTCATCCCGGGAATAGTCTTTTGAGAAACGCTCTACGTCCACCCCGCTATAGATAAGCTCTATCCTGTCCTCTTTTACGGAAAGGTCCTCTTTTAAATGCGTCTTGACCGCATCGCTTATGGCTATGACTTTAACGCCCCACGTATCGAATAAGCTGCGCAGCCTCTTTTTGAAAAAACCGTGGCAGGTCGTGACATAGGGAACGCCTGCAATGCGACAGGCGAAAAAACAAGCGACCTGGGAAACCCTCGTATGGGCGTGGACTATGTCGACCTTCTCGTCCTTTATGATCTTCGACAGCTTAAATATGGCGGCCAGGACCTTTGGACTGAATTCGTTTTTTGTATTTAAACCGACTTTTCTATGGGATGCGCCGCATCTCTCTAATTCCTTCTCCATATCCCCGCCGGACGTCGCGACCATGACATAGTGCCCTTTTTCATTGAGGACCTTTGCAATGGTCACCATGTAATTGGCTATGCCGCCTATATTCAGATGCGTAGATACCTGGAGGACCTTCATCTAAATGCCCTCCTGGCCGGTCATCTGCCTCAAGAACGGCGTCATCTCCTTCAACACTTCTTCAACGCTTATCTTTTTCATGCATGCGAAATTTTTCAAGCAATTGGGGCTGTAGCATGGGCTGCATTTAAGCTCGTTACTTTTACAGATTATAACGCAATTTTTTGTCTGGACCGCATGTCTGACAGGATCTGTGGGACCGAATAAGGCTACGAACGGCGCGCCTACGCTGGACGCTATATGCATGGGCGCAGAATCCGGAGTCAGGTACAACTTGAAATATTTTATCAGGCTTGCCAGCTGCATAAGGCTTGTCTTACCTACCGCCATTATAGGCTTCGCTTTTGTGAGCCTTGCGATCCGATTCGCGAATTCAATATCCTCCTTAGCCCCTGTCAAGACCACCCTTATATTGAATTCTTTCGCCAAGCGGTCGCAGAGTTCGGCCATATAGGATATGGGCCAGTTCTTGGTGAGCCAGCGCGAGGACGCGCGCACATTTATGCCCACGATCGGCTGCCCCGGCTTCACCCAATTATCCTGTAAAAACCTCTCCACCTCTTTTTCATCGGCCTCAGACGGCCAGAGCTCTAACGTTTTATCGGCAGGCTTTATGTCCGCGAGCTTCAGGGTCCTGAACTGGTGCTCTATCGGATCGAGATACGGGGCGTCGTCCTTTATCTTTTTATTAAGAAGGAAGGAGAACTTGCCGTTATCGTAACCGTATCGGACTGGGGCGAGGCTTAAAGCTGCGAGGATGTGGCTCTTCCGGTTATTTTGGAGGTCTATGACTATATCGAAACAGTTTTTTTGCAATTCTTTTGCCAGCCGCCACAATCCTCTCCAGCCTTTATGCTTATCCTTGAAATCGCAGACTATCAGATCATTTATATACGGGCACTTGTCTAGGACCTCTCTCGATTGTATGCCAACGAGGACCTTTATGCTCGCGTCCTTAAATCTGGACCTTATCTCCCTAAGCGATGGCACGCTCAATATAACGTCGCCGATAGCGCTTATCTTTATAACCAGTATGTTTATGGTCTTCAGCGCCTCCTCGTAGACGGCGAGCGTCTTTTCCATCATCGCGGGTAAATTAAAATTTGTCTCGACGCTCGTCCTCGCATTCCGGGCCAGGCTGATCCACAGGTCTTTTTCTCGATAAAGCCTAAGAACTTTATCCGCCATGTCCTTCGGGTCTTGCGGCGCGCATAAAAGGCCGGTCTTAGAGTCCTCTATTATATCGACGACACCGCCGACTTTTGTAGAGACGACAGGGACACCGGAGGCCTGCGCTTCTATTATGGCCCGGCCGAATGCCTCCGGAGTGATCGTGGCCAATACAAGCACATCGAGCTGGCTCATCACGGCAGGCACGTCTTCCCTTGCACCTAAAAACTCTACCGTCCTGGACAGCCCAAGCCTTCTGACCAAAAGCTCCAGATCGCTTTTATACTTTTCTTTCGGGGCCTCCCCCACTATCAAGGCACGCAATCTGGGTATCTGCCTGTTCAAGATAGAGACCGCTTTTATGAAATCCGCATGCCCCTTCAGCGGCGTTATCCTCGATACTATTCCTATGGTGAATTCATTGGAATAATACGACTTTGGGTCCCTGAATTTGAACCTGGTCAGATCGACGCCCCGCGGTATCAGGCGGACCCTGTCATATGGGACGTTGAAATCGTGGACTATGTGTTTTGCCATTATGTTCGAGGCCACGATAACAAATTTCCCCCACCCCATCGCCTCGCTTAAAAAATGTTTTTTATAATAGCCGTGAGCGGTGGTTATAAATACCCTGTTGGCACCTTTACACGCGAAGTACGCTATTAAGGCGGGCACGCGCGAGCGCGCGTGCACGATGTCGACATCCTCCCGGCGGATGATATCGCGCAGGGCCTTTATCATCTTAAGGATATTAAAAAGGGATTTTTTCCCGACCGGCAGGGTATAATGCCTTGCGTTTATGGCATCCAGTTCTTTTACTAGCCTGCCGCCGCTGGAAACTACAATAGCCTTATGGCCGTGAGCTACGAGGTAGCGCGCTAGATCGACAGTGCCGGTCTCAACGCCTCCGACGTTTAATGACGGAAGGATCTGTAGTATATTCATTGCCTGCTTTCAGTAGTCAGTTATAAGCTTTAAACTAAATTTTTCATTATTAAATCACGCGTTCTATTATGCGTTTAGAGAGAAGTCCCGCAAAGCGAAATTTTATCTCTGTGTATATTTATTATTCACAAAATTCTTAAATCAATCTCCGGACCGCCTCAAAGATCATCGCTGCGTCCTTTAACTCTTTGGCTGGGCTAGCGTCTCTCCACGCCTTTCCTATGCAAGACGCCAGGTCCTCCGGATGGCAGATCGTGACGTAACCTTCTTTCTCAAGCTCACTCAAAGCGCTCTCGTGCTTCACCTTTCTTTCTTCTTTCTTTTTCAGCTTGAAAACTACCACCTTCTTGCCGGAGCTTACCGCTTCCGAGATCATCGAAATGGACTCTTCGGATACCGCCACCACCTTGCTCAAACTCAAGATCCCACCCACCGCCTCTCCCAGATTATTTTCATTGGCTATGATAAGCAGTTTGCATTTAGGATAGTCTTTTAATCTCGCCTTCAGGACTTTCTCTGCTTCGGGCGGCGTCCTTCGCGATGTCGTCGCTAATATCTCCGCGTTGTGCTCTCCGCAGAATTTATAGAGGCCGTCTATTACTTTATCGATGATTTCTTTCGTCAACGAAAATTCCGGGTTATCCCCTCCGACGAACAGGCCCACTGCTTCGCCTTTGGGCATGCCTATATATCTTTTCAGGCCCTCTCCGTCATTCTTTAGCGCCTCGGCGTTTATAAGGTTTGGCGCCAAGCTAGTGGTTATGACATTTTTGACCCGTGGGGGGTTATCGTGTCTAGGGATGATAGCCAGGCTATATTTATTTAACCCAAACGCTACGCGCGGCTTCATGATAACTATGTTCTTGGCATTATTCTCCTTTGCCATGAATATGTTCACTGCCTCCAGGCTAGCGCCGCAGGAGACGATAAACTCTGCATAGCACTTCATTAAAAATTCATACATACCCTTCTCCAGACAAAATTTCATGCACCTCATGCAGCCATGGCAGCGCCACGTCGCAAAAGCGGCGCAGGCCGAGAGCAGCGGCCTCGAAAACTTATTTTTAAATCTGACATCCGCTATCACGATATTTGTGTCATCGACCTTATAGCCCTGGGTGGTCCTCGCCTTTTGTATCTGCCTTGCAACGGCCAGCGATTGGTTGAGATGGCCGGCCTTGCCGTCGCTCAAGACCAGGACGGTCCTCGCAGGAGTAGACTTCCATCTCTTGTGCATCCAAAGCCACTGGTCCGGATACTTCCTGATATACGACTCCGACAGGCTCGTAAACTTTTGAAGGCTATCTTTTATATCGTCTGCCGAATTTGTATTCCTGAAATCTATATACTCTTCCAAATAAAGCTTATGGTACGGCCCATGGGTCCTGACTATGAAATTGGGAAGGACTATGGAATCTGTGTGTTTTGCTATCTCCATCGGCCCTGAGTGGCATGAGGCCGGCCTTCTGAAAAAATTGACGAACATGCCATTCTTTCCTGCGTCCTGGTCGGAAAGTATGCCAACTATATTCTTGCCGTAGAGCGCTTTCAATATATTC
>Ga0315284_10014143_pt1 | contig 11369 bp, 8 predicted proteins | sample YL17G09_16_MG_FD_203696 | JGI IMG/M metagenome (GOLD analysis project Ga0315284, IMG submission 203696) | Sediment microbial communities from Yellowstone Lake, YNP, Wyoming, USA - YL17G09_16 | ecosystem: Environmental > Aquatic > Freshwater > Lake > Sediment | place: USA: Wyoming | collected... | reverse complement strand
TGGCCCGGGCGTTAACCAAAACTCTTCTGCTATGGTGGGATATTTCAAAACCGCCAAAATAAAGTCTTCTGAAATCAGTGACACTTTCAGGAACATTCTTATAAAATATACCGCAAGGCGGTTTCCCTTGGGGGTACAATCAGGAGGGGAGATAACCGTAAAATATAGGAAGATAGACAACAAAAATAATGTTTCGAATTTTAACGCATTTGAGGCTACTTGGACGTTTCCCGCCGTATTTACTATAGCTACAGCAAGCCTTACTAATGTATCGGTGGGAGATGAGGCTTTTATATGGTCAGGAAACGGAGCCGGTTTGTCGGCGCATATAATTTCTATCACTCCATCAGGTTCCAATTCTATCGTAGTTATAGATGACTCGGTATCTGAAGGCGGTTCTCCAACTGGCACTATGTACGTTATCTTTGAAGGTTGGAGAAAACTTCTTCCCGCGATTTCCGCCACCGACCAGCAGAGTCTTCTTCTGGATATACCGGAAGGAGAGTCGGAATACATACAATTCAAAGTTCAGATTAAGGGAACCTTGGATATAGATGAAATTCAAGTGGGAATAGAACCCGGTTTGAAGGTCGAAAAATAAAATGGTATAATTACAATATGTCCGTTGCAATTTCAGATGTAGCTCCCTTAATTCGTGATTACAGCAGAAATCAGTTTCTCACTGATGCCAGAGTGTTCCGCGTGGCTACTACCGCCATACGGTTCTTGAAAGAACATATGGGACTTCCGGGGCATGAACGGGAGCATACCTTCAACTTCTTCGACGATGATATCACTTTTTCCCTTCCAACTGATTGGGGAGAGGCAATAAGCATCAGATTCGACGATGACCAACTTAATTCCCAGCAAAGATTTACTTACAAACCAGTGGAGTTTTTGTTTGAAAGGGTGAAAGCAGTTGACATGACCACTCGTTTGTGGGGAGTTTATGGCGCAGGGGGAACGCTGGTTGCCTATGTACTCGCAAAAAACTCCACATCAGGGGCGACCATAGATACGTTTGACGCCAACGACGACACGAACTGGGTAGCATCGCTTGACGCGACTAATCTTCATACCGACAATCTTCTTTTCAAAGAGGGTGCCGCATCCTTGGCTTTTGACGTTGACGTATCGTCATCCGGTTCCAACCGCGCCACGATAACTTCGGTTGCGAATAAAATAGGGCCATTTGACCTGTCCGCTCTTGAAGATATTTCCTACTTCAAGTGTTGGGTTTATCTTCCAACCGTCACAAGTTTTACTTCCATTTCTTTTACATGGGGAAGCAGCGCTTCAAATTACTGGAAACAGACCGTAACGGCACAGGAAGACGGAAGCGCCTTTAAGGTGGGGTGGAATGAACTTTCGTTTCAGTGGAATGGAGCAACTCCTTCAGGTTCCCCGGATTCAACCTCCGTTTCGTATTACGTTTTCGATTTCGATTACGCCGGGGCATTTGCGGATGCCGACGGATTTCACATAGATTTTTTAAGAGTGGAGAAACCGGACGTGATGATTTCAACTTACTATACTACCCACGTGGGGAAGACAAGCGCTGGAACGTATCTTGACACCTTCTCCGCAACAACCGACGTGTTCCTTTTCACCGACCCTTCCCTTATGGAACTTGTCGCACTTGAGGCCGCGAAGATAGTGAATCCCACCCTTCTCGTGGATGATGCCGCGTTCAAGGCCCTCTATACCGATTTCTGGACTTTATATTCAAGAAAGTATCCGAAGAAATTCTTGCAGTCTCTTCGCGCGGAACCTCGAACCGCTCGCACGTCAACTCAATCACCTTAAACAATGGCGACAAAAAAAATCAGAACGGGAGATACTCTGTCTTCTCTCGCAACAACCTACGGAACTACGGTTCAGGGCCTTCTTGACCTGAATAAGAATAATCCCTCGGTGAAGAGCCGCGACCTCATTATCTCTGGCGGGGATTTGAACATTCCCGATATTTCGGCGTCTCCCACTCCCAAGCCTTCTTCCATAACCACTCCCGCGGCAACCGGAATACCCGGAACGTCTCCCGCCGTTCCTCCCTCGTCGTTTCCCGACACGGGGATAAGTTCTTCTCTTATGGATTTAGGAGGGGATTTGACTGCATTGCAGAAAAGTATGGGAGAATTATTTCCTTCTCCTCTTGCTCCCGGCTCTCCTGAAGAAAAAGCGTCCCCAGATTACCAAGCGCATCAGGCAAAAGAAGCGGGAATAAAAAGTGGAGCGGAACGTTCAAGAGAAGAAATACAGGATGTGGCGGCGGAAGGAAATTTGCAGAGGACAAGAGCAAGGGAGCTTTTAGGATTGTCTCCTGCGGCTGTCAAAAGCAATATAGAGTCGTTTATCGTCCAATCGGATAATTTTGACAAGGGAATAGCGAGGTCTATTGAGAGATTAACCGAGGAAGAAAATACCGCGCTTGCGAACGAAGATGCTTCTTATGCCTCACAGATACGACAAAACAAGTTGGATTTCTTCAACTTACAGAGGCAGATGTTCTCTGACAAATCGCAATACTTGACGAGTGCTTTTAATATGCTCCTGACCGGGAAACAGTTCCAAAGACAGGAGAAATTGGACTTGCAGACGCAGGCATCCAATAAATTGAATCTTCTTCTCGGTTCCGCGGGTTCTCCCGACCAGAAAATAGCATCTCTCACTCCAGAAGAGATTGGCACTCTTGGGGTTTCTCCCGATATTTTGAAACAGATTATAGCTACTCCCCAAGTAAAATTTCACGTTGCGAAGGGAAACTCGGTGTATCTTTTTGATGCCGGAGGAAATCTTATCCGTTCAATAAACACGGGAGGAGCAGGAGGGGGAGACACTTCCACCTATCTCAAATCGTATCTTTCGGGGGAAATTTCAAATGCTTCCGGAGTTCCGACTGATTATAAAGATGATTTCTTGAATAGCCTCGACATCATAAAGAATGACGCCATAGGGAATCTTGTGTGGAACGAGAGAATAACAGTTGGGGCAAGCCTCTCTAACCTTGGAAAAAGCCCATCGGAGACAAAAAAGGGAATCGCAGACAGGGTATCTCAAGCCCTTATAAAATCTCCAACATCCGTTGCAAAAATTCTGGGAATTCAGGCGAGCATTTCTTCAATTACCGAAGACCAGAAAAAAGAGATTGCATCCATCGTTTCGAGGTATGTCAATGACCTGATTCCGGATGAATATATCAATCGCCTTAATGTGAAGACAAAAAATCCCATCTTAAACTTTTCGGAAACTTCGACAGTCGATGCCCCATCAGATGTTACGGTTGGGACTGATTAAAATGACCTATTATGAGGATGTAAAAACAAAGGGGGTTCTTGGAACCGTAGGGTCGCCGGGTGGCCTTTCTATTCAGGAATTCAAAGCGACAAATCAGCAGGATGCTTTGAGAAATGATTTTAGAACAGCGTCAGACCCAATACAGAACGACAACATTTTCACGAGGTTCTGGCACTCTCTGACAAAACCGAGCGAACCGGCAAAGTTTGAACCGCAGCCTCTCCCCCCCGTGGATTACGGTTCTTCCCGCGCTTCCATAACTCCTTATTCAAAGACAACTTCAAACTACGACGTATTAAGTTCTTCCTCGGTTGCAGATTTCTCCGCGAACAAAGAAAAAGCCTCTTTGCAGGCTGATTTTTCGGCGGGAAAACTTGACCCGGCGCTTGCCAAACACGTGCAGTCAACTATGGCGGTGGCTCCTCCTGAAAGCAGGGAAGGGACGGAAGACATAGCGACATGGCTTGAAAAGAACGCCCCTCCTCCGAGCGCGGGAAGAATACTCCCTAATCTTATCGGGGGAATGGAATCTGCCCTTCCGGGAATGGGAATTATGGGGAAAGACAAGGAAATATATGCAATGGTGAATCCTTCTAATTTTGGGGAGAGATTAGTGTATGATGTCGGTGCCGCGATAACCGCCGTTGCGACATTTGAGGTTGCGGGTTCTTTTCTCGCAAAGCCTATCCTCGCGCTTACCAATCCTCTTTTCAAATCTGTCGCAATATCTAATGCGATTGACACCCTTGGAACAAAATTCCCAAAACTTCTTGATTTTATTTGGGGACACGCCGGAACTATAGAAAAAATGCTTCAGCAAACTTTTATTTCCCTTCCCTCGTTTGTGGCTTATGGCCAACTTTCGGAGGCTCTTAATTCTCCCGCGAAAGAAAGATTGTATTCCGCCATGAGAGATACGGCATCCGCTCCGTTTTTTGGAGGAGTTTCCACAATGAAAAGTCCAATTTCCCGAATGTCTTCCCTCGCGGCTTACGGATTCGCCTCCACGAAACTTTCCGGAGGAACGACCGAGGAATCCCTGATTCAGACTGGGATTATGGGAGCCTTGGGAGCGATGGGGGGAATCAAGCTCTCCGATGCTGAAATGCGGGATTCTCTTCTCAAGAGAGCTTCCGATGTATTGAGGGATATGCCACCGCCTTTAGACAAGAATGTTTTAGATGAGCAGTTAAGTACCATTTCAACAGCTCTTAAAGAAGGAAAGTTCTATCTTTTCTCCTCGGAGCGGGAGCATACGTTTGCCCCAGCCCCGCGAGATTTCGAGTTGCCAGAAGTAGCTTTTTCCGACATCAAGGATTCCATCGAGAAAGGAGACCATGGGCAGGTTGCCAAACTTTTCTCGTCGAAAGTGGACGATGTGTTCAAGAACTATGGCGTGACGAACGCGCAAGTTCTCCCTACAATCGAAATATATTTTGGCTCCGAGAAAGGAAGCGCAGCTATCATCATTCCGAAGCAGAATCCGCTTGTCGAGTACACCATCATGGGAATGGCGAAACACATGAATCAGGATTCGGTTATAGTCGGAAATTCGGCAAGTCAGGGAATAGCGAAAAACAGCCCCAATCTTATTTTCCAAATCGAAGGATTTGACCCGGCTAAAGTGGGGGAGTTGTCCACCGCAGTCGAAGAATTATCGGAAGGAAAATTCCACGGGCAGAATATGATTAGAGACGGGACGTTTCTTGTGTCATATGTTCCGGAATTCGCCAAGTTCGATAATCTCTCACCGGCTGATGCAGTTGTCGCGTTGAAGGCCGTGCAGGACGGGATAAAAGCGAGGTATAATGTATTGGGAAGCGATATTTTCTTCTCGAATAACAAAGCCATAGGCTCAAAGGTCGGAGATACCTATGATACGAGTTATGACCAAAGAATTAGTTCCAACAGAAAAAAAGCAGGACTCTCCAGATTTGGAGGCGAAGAAGAGTTCCTTTCAGGCCTTGGTAAGCTCCTTAAAGAACGGGGTCTTTTATCTCCCGACAAATTACTTGCGGACTTCCAAGGAAACGAAAAAAGAATTACAACCGTCCCTAAATCAATAAGCGATGCTGTTTCTTCTGTGAATACGGAGTTGCTCAAGCAACTCGATGCCGAACAGGTTATCGGGTTCTTGAGCGACTCCAAGGCGAAGAAGGCTGATGTGTTTGATGAGTTTATAAAAAAAGCTACTCTCGGAGACCAAACGTCAAACGAGGAATGGAAACAATACCAGCTTTCAAAGATGATTGAAGACCAATTTATAGGTTCCGAAATAGACTATCAGGATTTTGAGAGCGGTTATCGGGTTGCGGGAGGCAAAGGAGTGGTTTCGTACGAGTTCGACAGGATTCCCCAGAAATTGTTTGACCGGAAAGACGTTATGGATTACCTTCTGGACATTCCTGCAAAAAAGTTTGCCACAGAAGAGCAAAGGAGGGCTTTAGAGAATTACTTTTCTTCCGAACGTGATGCAACTCAAAAGTTCAACAGTTTCCGCGACGCGATAGAGGAAGGTCAGGATTTGACTAGAGTGAAGATGGACTATTCCCTGTCTTTGGAAAATGAAAGGTTGTTTCGGGAAATGATAGGTAGGTTCAAAAACACCGACGGGAGCAGGCAGGCGTTTGTTTCTTCTCTTGCTAATAGGGATATTTCCCGGTTAACGGGGATTGAATCGATTAACGCAAATAATGAAGCGGAGAAGAACGCCCATTATTTGAATTATCCAAGTGTGGACGCTCTTTATAATTCGGTTAAGGAATCAAGCCCGGAAGTTTTCAGCTCTGTAGAAAGGAGGGAATTGGCGAGGGATTTGGTTGTGGCCGCCTCAAACGATGCAGTTCAATATGATTTTTCTCCAAAGGATTTTACCTCAAATGAGGAGAAATTCTTTATAAAAGAAAACGTGATTCCAGAGGAGAACACCGCAATAGAACGAAAGCTCGCAGGAAGACAAGACATAGTATCCGATTTCATCGATAGAATTGATGTGGCTTTTAGAAGGGCAAGGCTTCCCAGAGGTGTGGCGGGTCAAGCCATAGGAGACCAGATAATTAAAATGAAGGGAGCGGATTCTTCGGTCGCATTTCACGAAGCGGGACATATTTTAGACGCCCGATATAATATAACCGACAACATTCCCCGGAGTATAAAAGGAGATATTGTTGCCGAACTTCATAATTTAACCGATTCTTTTCCAGAAAAAGAGCAAACCTTAAAGCAGATGTTCGCGGAATATATAGCCCATTATACCATAGGAGAGGGAGCAAACGAGAAGTTCCCGGTTACGACTTCATTCTTTGAAAATTATCTTGGAACGAAATCCCCAGAAATTCTTGATTCCCTTAAAATCGCTCATTCGAGATTTTCCGACCTTATTAAGGCTCCGGAACTTGCGGCGGCCAAGGCTGAAATATATTCGGTTTCGGACGAACCTATCGTTGATAATATAAAAAGAGCGGTTGCAAATCCCGGCAAGACGAAAGACACATTCTTAAACTGGCTCAAAAATACCTACCGGAAACAACTTAATGTTTTCAACTATTTCAAAGATTTGGATTCCAAGTGGAATCTTCCGGGAGAAGAGTCTATCCATTTCAGGGCCTATACCGCCGACCAGAGAAGGGCGGGACTCGTTCATTTCCTTATGGAAAAAGGGGTTCCGGATTATAAGGATTGGCAATCGGTTATCGGAGGGAAAGGAAGGGTGGAGAACGTTAAAACAGGATACGATGGAGGACTTCTTGATATTTATAAGAGTTATCCCGTTGAACTTACCGAAGATATGTCTGCTTATCGAAAGGCAAAAGAATCTCTTAAGAGATTCGAATTAGCGCAGTCAGGGGGGAAAAAGTACACCACAAATCCCCTCTATACTCCGGAGAGGTCTATAAAAATAATTCAACAGGTTGAGAAGAAGTTTCCGGGTGCTCCGGCAGTTGCCGCGAAATTTGACCAATGGTATTCCGCAGTGAGGAAATTTTACCTTGATGCGGGAATTATCAATCAGGAACAGTTTCAAAAACTTTCAGAGAATCCGATGTATGCCCATCTGAACCGATTGGGGAATTTCTTCGACAACGATTTTGAGTCATTCAAGAAATTCAATGATACGATAATGAAGAAATCCATCGGTTCTCTCCGGGGATTTCAAGACCCCATTATAGATGACATCACAGAGATTCAAGGAATGGCGAAGCGCGTTGTGACAAATGATATATTACAGAGGATGTATGATAACTCTTCTAAAGTTCCTCTCAAAGAAGCGAGTCCTACGTCTCCAGAGATGAGGCCAATAAAGCTCGACCCACAGGAAGTCATCCGTGTTATAAAAGAACTTGAACCGAATGCTCCTCCTGAATACTTCGATGAGATTGAATCTCTCATGCAGGCGAATCCTGACATTATAGATAAGATTTGGCGTCCCAGTGCGATTCAAGATGATGCTATTAGGGTTTATAAAGACGGAGAAGTCCACTATATGAGAATGGATGATACCTTGAAAGATGCAATCGGAGTAATTCACAATCAGGGGTTTGCTTCTTCTATACCGGAAATCGTTCGTTCTTATACAAGAATGAAACGGCTCCTTGCGACCACGTTCTCTCTTCAATTCTCGGCTCGCAATCCTATTCGAGATGCTTTCACGGCATGGTTCCAGTCGGATAAATTATTTATTCCTTTTTGGGGTGAATACAAAGGAATCAAGGAACTTATAAATAAGGGTGATGTGTATTGGAGAGGGGTTCTGGGAGGTCTTGAGGGTTCTTCTCTCATTTCATCTGATATAAATGAGACCATTAGAAACTTTGATAAAGTAACTGGGAAAGTAAAAGAAGGATGGGGACACAAGATTCTTGACTTTATGCAGGGTTTTTCTGAAGGAGGGGAACTTTCCACCCGGTTTGGGATTTTATCAAAGTACGACGTAAAAGACCCGACCCAACTTCGGAAAGGGATTATGGATGCGAGAGAAGCTACTTTTAATTGGAGCCAGCGAGGTATGTCCGGAAACTTTATAGGAGAGATGAACAAACTTAACGCGTTCTTCAAGGCACATCTTATTGTTATGGATAAGGAAGTGAGAACTCTCGTTGGGAAACCCGGTATGGTATTAAAGCGAGGACTCCCCTTTACGGTTCTTTCCACTGCACTTGCTAACCTCTATAAGGATGACCCGGAATACCAAAATCTTCCCTTGTGGCGCAGGGTTATGAGCCTCAATTTTAAGGTAGGAAACAAGTGGTTGTTCATTCCTCTTCCCGATGTTTATGGGACGCTGTTTGTTTCCCTTCCCCAGTTTCTCTATTCGGAGATTCAGCATAAAGACCCGTATCTTGCAAAGAATTTTCTCTCTGCGGCGGCGAACCAGCTCAACCTGACAAATGTAGGAGATGTGATTCCTGATTTTGCGAAGCCGGTTATTGAGGAAACATTTAATATAGACCTTTTCAATCAGAGGACTATAATTCCAAATTATCTTGAAAACGTCATCCCGCAAAGACAATACGACCAATTTACATCAGACCAAGCGGTTCTTATATCGGGAGCTATGAAGAAGTTCGGACTTAACGTATCTCCCATGGGTATAGACCATTTCTTCCGTGGATATTTGATTTCGGCATATGACCTCTCAACGGCAGTGGTAGATGATACACTGGATATATTTGGACTTACTCAAAATGAATTCCGGAAAACTTTTGATATAACAACCCAGCCTGTCATTTCCGGATTTTTGAGAAGAGAATATGCTCCTGCATCAGAATATCAGGTTTCAAAGTTAACTGATAAATACAACAGCGTGAAGCGAGTTGTTAATACTTTTAATTCTCTCAAAGAAATTGAACCGAAAAAAGCTCTCCAGTTTTATCAGGATAACCAAAAAGAACTTATATATTATCCGGCTATTGCCGCGCAATATAATTCTATAAAGAATTATATTGCTCTTTACCGGGAACTTCAGAAAAACGAATCCGTCCCTTCTAATCTCAAGGATTCCAAGCTTAAAGCCATAAAGGAACTTATCCTCAAGAATTCCTTGATGTCAAATGATATAATAGAAACAAACTTCGGATTATAAAGGTCGCGTAAAAAACATTCACAAACACATGCCCAGCAAAAAACAGAGGGTTTCAAAGAAGAAAGGGGGTAAGAAAGGAGGGAAGAAATAATCTTCTTGGGGGAGGAGGTTTCCTCCCCCAGTTTCTCAAAATGAAAAACCAAGTTCTATTGTACAATCTTCTTGTGGCATATCTCGAAGGTCTCGGAATGAGAGACTATGAAATAAATCTTTCTCTAGATGGAGAAGACAGAGCCGTTTTATCCGTCAAAATTCCCAAGTCTAATAACGAGCGAATCGCGGTTCTCAAAGGAAAAAGTTCCAAGAATCTTCTTCTCCTGAAAAAAATCTTGAACATCGTCGGGAGAAACGAGGGACTGAAACCTCTTCTTATTGTCAAATTAACCGAGGAAAAACCCTTGCAATGACTACCTATTTGACGGCTTATGATTTTGATGGCGTGGTAACGGAAGGTGTTCTTCCGCGCGAGAGAGATGCCTTTGATGATGAGGAAGATGATTTAGAAATCGACATAGAAGAAGAAATAGAATAAACCGCGCCCCTGTTCAAGAAGACGAAGAAGAGGTATAATGTAATGAATAATATAAAACAAGCTCTCGTCCAGCTTCTTCAAAAACTTCTTACTATGCTTAACGAACAGTTGAGTGACCAACTTCGGGAAAAAATATATGAGACGGCCTGTGCCTGTATAGGGGAAGACGTGTCTCCCGTTCAAGGAGCGTATGGATGCGCCGAGTCGGTTAATACTGTGGTTGAACGGGCCATAGGGGTTCCAGTCGGGGGACAGTATTCAACCTACTGGATGTATATGACCCTTAAGGACTCTCTGAAGTGGATGGAGGTTTCCGAAGGAGATTCTGAATATGGGGACATCATCATATCCCCAACGGGATTTGGGAACAGGAAAATACTTCCCAATGGACACGTTGGAATTTTGGCCAAGGGAGCCTCTGTTATGTCAAATAATTCTGAAACGAGTTTGTGGGAGCAGAATTACACCATTACAACATGGAAAGAAAGATACGGGAAAGCCGGATACCCCGTAAAGTTTTATCGCATATTTTCCGCATGAAACGATTTATCTTGTTTATCAAAAGACATCTTGTCCATTTGTTCAAAGCGCTGGCGGGAAAATAAAAGGTCGGGACAATTATTCAAAAACTATGACAGGTACAAATGTTTCATTGTTTGCAATCGCGGCGGCTCTTGTCGGAGGTGGGGCTTCGGTTATCGGAACGAATCTTCTTCAGGGGGCGATTGAGATAATCCTCGGCGTTATCGTGATAATCGTGTACGAAAAACTTCCGCCCTCGACGGTGTAATTCTTCTGCCTTGCCTGCTCTTCGTGAGGGAGAGCAGGATAGGCGGCGGAAGCGCGTTTATGACGCCAAAAACAGGATAGTTGTACAATCCTCCACGCCGCCTATTTTTTGACAACTGAATATAAGAAACATCCGAATATGCTATAATAAAATCAGGTCTTTCGTGTATCCACTGGAGGGATTCGTGCCTCGGTTGACATATGCCTTGGCGGGAATCCCTCACGACTGTTTCTTGGGCGTCTGCGCGCGCTTATGGAACGGCTACACCAGCCACTCATTGTGTTCCGTTGGCGCACGCGGGCGTGGAGTTCGCTACCATTTTCGTGATGTCCCGAAAATGGTTTTCTATAGCGCCCCCCGATTCGCGTTGATAGCCCTGAATCACGCGGGCGCGGGATGATACGGACGAATCTTGATAGCAAAAGGTCGTAAAACAACTTAAAAAACAATAATGAATTTTGGAAATGTGCTCGTTTATTTGAGGGAAGGCATCAGTTGTTATCGGGAAGGTTGGAATGGAAAGGGGCAGTTCATCTCGCTTCAAATCCCCGACGAGAACAGCAAGATGACATTGCCGTATATCTATATCAGCACAGTGGACGGAAATCTCGTTCCGTGGCTTGCAAGCCAGACGGATTTATTAGCAGAGGATTGGCTCAAAAAATAGATTG
>Ga0315284_10014142_pt1 | contig 11369 bp, 7 predicted proteins | sample YL17G09_16_MG_FD_203696 | JGI IMG/M metagenome (GOLD analysis project Ga0315284, IMG submission 203696) | Sediment microbial communities from Yellowstone Lake, YNP, Wyoming, USA - YL17G09_16 | ecosystem: Environmental > Aquatic > Freshwater > Lake > Sediment | place: USA: Wyoming | collected... | reverse complement strand
AGGTCCAGCGCCCCGGTGACGGTGGCCGAGCCGATGAGTTGCTGGTAGTTGCCGCCAAGCCCCGCAAGCTCGGCGAAGTTGAGCTTGTTGTCCCCGCCGCCGATGTCCTGGAGGTCTATCTCGAAATTGGCGGTCATGGTCGTAGGCACGGCCGGGTCGCCGACGCCGTCGTCCGCGTGGGCGACCAGGAAGTTGAACGTCCCATCGAGCGTCGAGCCAGGCTGGATCGTTGACTCGAAGTGCATGGCCAGGGCCTCGTTGTCGGTTCGCATGTAGAACCCGCTGGACAGGCTGACGCCGAATGTGAAGTCGAAGTCCCACGAGAGCTGCACGTCGACGTTGGCGGCGACGTCGAGGCCCAAGCCTCCCAGCGAGGTGGTGAAGTCCAGCGGCTGAACGCCGTTGATGAGGTCCTGGTGGAGGTTGAGCGTGAACTCGACGTAGTCGGCGCCGACCGTGTATGGGATCTGGTCGGCGCTGGCCAGCGGGTTGTCCATGTCGTCGACCAGCAGGTTTGCCCCGCCCGGGCCGAGCGCGGCGTACAGCGCCTGCTGGACCAGAGCCACCTGTGGCGGCGCGTCCAGCAGCATCATTCCGCCCTCGGCCGGCGGAATCGGCATGCCGCCGCCGATCCGGCTGTCCAGTTCGGCCACCACGCTCGGGCGAATCTGCTCCAGGAACTGCGAGACCTGAGGCAACTGGTTGCCGACCATCGGCAGCGTTATGCCGAACACATTGGCGTCCAGCGCCGGCTGAAGCTTCTGAAGAAGCTGGTCCATGCCCGGCGTGATCACGCCCAGGCTGTCAAGCAGGTTCACCAGGGCGAACTGGGCGTGAATGTCCGGGGAGGTCATCGTAACCGACCCGACCACGCCGTTGAGCATATTCCCAAGGTTCGTGACGTTGACGATCAGGTGGTTCGCCGGAGCCGGGCCCCCAAGCGGCGTGCCTGGATCCGGGAAGAATATCGGCAGCGTCGCTCCGGCCATGCCCGTCACGGCAGTCGTCGCCAGGCCCGTGTTCAGCTCGCTCATCAGGTAGCGATGGTCCACGGCGTCCACGGCCAGCGTCGTGCCGAACGTCGCGGCCGCGGCCGTGCCAGGCACGCCGTCGGCGTCAGTGGCGGCCGATCCGTTAGTGACGTTCAGGCTCAGCGGCCCCACTGCCGCGACGAATGTCAGATTCGTCCCCGCCGCCCGGGCCGTCAGGTCCATGCGCGTGCTGTCTCGCATGAACGCCGCCGGATTCATCGGGTCAGCCAGGTTGACGCCGAGGTTCAGCGCGACCGTCGCCCCCGCCGTCACCGTCAGGTTCGCCGTGCCGGAGACATCCACCAGGTTCGAGACCCCCACCAACCTCGGGGGAACTCCGCCGTTGACCAGTGCCGCCAGCGTCGCAACGTCCAGATTGAACGCCTTGGTGTCAGTCACCGAGGTGCTCACCGTCACGTTTAGCAGGATGTCCTGGCCGGAGACCGACACGCCCACCAGCCCGCTGCCGACAGGCAGGCCCAACACCTGCCTGATCTTGGCCGCGACAGTCTGGAGCGTCTCCTGCGGGTTTGCCTGAAGGCCGGCAATGAGCGTGTCCATGCGCGCGACGTAGTTGGTCAGGTCGCTGATGTCCTGGTTGATCAGCGGCAGGTTGCCCGACAGCACCGTTGTGCCTGCAAGGTCGGACAAGTAGTTCCGCGAGGCGACCAGAGTGTTGACGATGTCGCTGAACGTGACGTCCTCGAAGTTCTGGATCGGCGCGAAGTTCGAGTACGTCAGGGCCGCCGGCGCAAGGCCCTCGAAGTCGGGCAGGTGAATCGAGATCGACGGATTGGCGGGCAGCCCGCCCAGCATGTTGTTGACGACGCTGATGTTATGGAGGGTCAGGTCCTCCGTGCCTGTCACTATGGGGCTGGTGGTGATGGTGGTCGCGTCGGCGATGGCTGCACTTGTCAGTTCCGAAAGCGTCAGCCTGCCGCCGGGCGTGCCGATCATATCCGTAAGCTCCGTCGAGGCCTGCCCACTGCCGGTAGCGCTGCCTGTGCCGACGGTTATCGCCAGGAAACCGTACCGCGCCGGACCTGTGAACGAGGCCGCGCCGATGCTCACCCCGCCGTCTAACGAGCCGTCCTGAACGAAGAAATGGTCCGCCAGCGTCTCGCCCGCTCCCAAGGCTGAGAGGTCGAACCCGAACGTAAGCTCCACCGTTGCCCGGCCGGTAAGGCCCACCGGGCTGGCACTGGTCAGTGAAGTCAGCGGGCCGAGGTCCACGGCCGTGAAGTCCCACACGCCCGCCACGGACGCGAAACTATGCGTGAAGATCAGATGATACGTAACTTCATCCGTGAGCGGATCATATGCCGCATTCACGACCGACGGATTCACGCCCAGCGCCCCGGCCAGAGCCGCGGCGAACGCTTGGGCGCTGTCCCAGGCCGAGCCGACCGGCGTGTTGACCTTCGCGCGGAACGCCTGGTCGAGGTTCAGCAGGCTGCCGATCGTCCGGTTGTGGATCATCGGAATGGCCGCGCTGAAGACGCTCGAATCCCCGATCCGGCCAAGCTGCGTTGCCAACTGGTCCAGCATGGCCGTCATGTTGCTGGTACGGATGAGGCCGAAGTTATCCAACTCCCCAAAACCTATGAAACCGTATGCCGTCGCGGGGTCGGCAAACAGGTCAGCGTCGGTGACCGTGATCGTCGCGTCGGCCGTGAACGCCCCCAAAGCCGCGTGAACCGGCAGCGTGGTGTCCACCGAGCTGGTTGTCGAGACCGTCAAGAGCGACTCCAGGCCGGTACCCTGAAGTTCGCTGAGCGTCACTTCCCCGCTGGCGTCGGGATCCACGAGGGAAATATCTACTTGGGCATCCAAGTTGGCCGTGCCATTTTGGACCTGGGTGTCCATAAAGCCCGCCAGCATCTCGAAGTTCAGGTTGGCGTTATGGTGGACATCGGCGGCAACTGACATCCCGGCCACGCGAATGAAGAACGCCTGATCGTCCGCCAGGCCCGGGTAGAGGTCGAAACCGAAGGTGAAATTGAGATCGAGCCCCGTAACGAGTTGCACCGTCCCGGCCACACCCGGCACCAGGTCGTGGGCCTGGCCGTCGGCACCCAGGTCGATCGGCGTGGCGGTCGTGCGCTGAGCCTGGAAGACCAGGTTGAACTGCAACTCGGCCGAATCGCCCGCGCCCATCTGCCCGCCTGTTACCGAGGCGGGGTTGACCGTCACCGTCAGCCCACCGGCCGAGACACTGAGGCCCTTAAGCGCTGCCACAAGCTCAGACGTCGTCGGCGTGGCATCGGCGGTGAAGTAATTCGAGACCGGCTGATAGAGCCTTGTCTGGATGATGTCGCCCATGTTCAGTGCCCCGCCGATGCTCTGTCCAACTATGGGCAAAAACTGGCTTTGCGTGCCGAATCCATCGACGCTCTGTGCCCAACTCGCCAGACCCTGCAAGCCGTCGAGCAGGACCAGTTTCTGGGCCTCGGTTATGGCACTCTGGGAAAGGCCATCCAGCAGCAGCCGGGGTTCGAGATTCTCAAACAAAGGACGTTGGCTATTCCGGTGGGGGCTGATATCGGACATCGGACTCTCCTGCTGATGAAGAAATGCGCCGAGGCGAAACGAAACTACAAACGACCGCAATAGCTCACCGCCACAGCGGCACCTCGCTTCGCCTCCCATCTCATATCCATTAGAATATCAGCAATTGTATGACCAACGCATCTTTTTTAAAAAAAAACACCAGCAACCGGACTTTTCTATTCTTCTCTTCAATTCTGTGAGCCATTTATGGGCATTTTAACGATGACTCTTGATGTAACGGCCAACTGTTCGCTCGATTCTTTCGCCTGCGAACTGTAATCGAAGGCCGGAATGAGACGATTGCCCCGACGTCGGGAACCAGCATGGCGCGGAGTTTACGAGTGCTTCGTGGATGGCGCTATCCGCTGGGCCGAAATGCCGTCAAGTTAAGCAAGGACCTGCTACGCCAGTTCGCCACACGATCGCGACGGGAACCATGACTCCGGGGCCATCCTTACGCGTCCTCGAACATCGGGCTTGTGTAGACTGCCTTGCCCCCGACATAGGTGGCCGCCACCTCCAGGCCGGTGAGATCCTTGGCAGCCTGAATCTTCCGCAGGTCCCGGTTCCAGACGACCAGGTCCGCCTGTTTTCCCGGCTCGATGGACCCGAGCTTCTCCTCGTCCGAGGCGGCGGCGTTCATTGGCGCAAGCACCAGCCGCCACCAGGCCGCGAGGTTCCAGCTTGACACGGCGGGCGTCGGGCGGGCGATCCTCTGCCGCGCCAGGGCCTGGACCCGCTGGGCGAATCCCTCTGGCACCGGCGGTATCGGCAGGGCTTGGCCCAAAGCGACAAGTCGCCGCGCAACCGCCGCAGTCTGCCGACAGCCGTCACAGGCTCTCAAGTGCTTCTCGACGGCGACGATGACGCGAGGCGGAAGTTCGCCTGAGACATAAGCGTCGATCTTCAATCGGACCTTTTCGCAACGCATGGTGCGCCTCTCTCCCATAACAAACGGGCAAGTAGAAGAAATCCACCTCGGTCTTTCGATTATTCCTTGAACAGGTTAGCCAACAGCGGTTCAAGCGTGTCCCTTGCGCGGGCCAGCAGCCGTTCCGCAGCCTTGACGGTCGTATCCATCGCCAAGGCGACGGATCGGCAGTCGAGTCCATCGAAGTACCGCAGCACGACCGCCATTCGCTGGGCGGGCGGAAGCCTATCGAGTGCCGCGCGGATCGCCAACTCGCGGTCCTGGATGGCCAACCGCTCCGTTGCGGAAAGACTGTTATCTTGTACGGCAGGCAGAGCGTCCGTTGCCGCGGGGTGCTTTTTCCGGGCATGGTCAAGGCAAAGCCGAGTGACGATGCGGCTCAGGTAGGTCGTGAATGCGGCGGTGGGCTTGTATCGGGGTGCGGCGTCGAGGATACGCAGAAACGCCTCCTGGGCGATGTCTTCGGCCTCGTGTTGGTCCCCCAGGAACCGATACGCGATTCCCCACGCCAGTTTCTGGTGGCGCAACACGATCTGGCCAAAGGCGTCAAGGTCGCCTTCCGCAACCTCCCGCATCAGTTGTTCGCTGCTCTTGTCGATGACGGACTCCACTTCACAACACGAATACCGACACGGCTGCCCCGGCGAGAACGACCCAGAGGATGTCGATCTTGAACCGTAGCGCCGCGAATGCCGCCGCCGCGATGAGCACGGCCGGCATCGACCAGGCAACAGCCAGGCCGAAGTTGATCGCCACAGCCACGAGAAGCCCGACAAAGGAAGCCAGGACTCCCCGCAAGGCCCGGCGGAACCACAGCGAGTGTTGCCGGCGGTCGAAATACGGAACCGTGACCAGCACCGCCAGGAACGATGGCGTGAAGATGCCGACGGTGCCGACCACTGCACCCAGCACGCCCGCGATCTGGTAGCCCACGAACGTCGCGGTGATGACAATCGGCCCCGGCGTCACCTGCCCCAAGGCGATGCCGTTCATGAACGTCTTGCTGTCCAGCCAGTGGCGCACGTCCACGATCTCGTGCAGCATCAGCGGCACGGAGGCAAAGCCGCCGCCGAAGGCAAAAACGTCCACTTTGAGCATCAGCGTGGCCAGGTCGAATAGCCGCCGGTCCAACAAGTACGGGATGACCAGCCCTGTGGCGACGAGCAAGGCAAGCACCGCGGCAAAGCGAAGCATTCGTCGGCCACCGTCGGGACCGGCGGCGTGTGCTGGCTTGGCGGGCAGGTTCACGCCGTGGTAGAGCTGCAGGCTGAGAGCGGCCGTGGCGAGGATGGCGATGATCGGGCTGCCGTGAAAGATTAGGAAGACCGCCGCGCCGGCCGAAAGGATCGCGTCACGCCAGTTCTTGATGGAACTTCGGCCGAAGTTCAACGCGGCATTGGCGATCATGGCGATGACGATCACGTTCAGCCCACGAAACGCCGCCAGCACCGGAGTCCCCCCGAGAAATCCCATCCGCAGCCTGCGGGCGGCTGACAGCCCGTTGTGGGCGGCATTGACGAGTAGCGCCGGCATCGGTTTGGGGCCGGCACCAGGCCGTTCGCCGGCCAGATGCGGGCGTACAGGGATCAATGGCCGGCGGAAGCGCAGACTGGCCGAGTCGGCCCAGAGTAGAATGGCCCAGCCCCCCTGCTGCTACGCCGCTACTCGCTGATACCGATGGTACAGTCCGCCCAGGATCGGCGTTGAGATCAGCTTGGTGGGCCCGGTGATCGGAGCATCAGCCTTCGGCTGCGGAATCGGCGTGTCGCCATCCAGGCCCTGATGGGGCCTGGCGACATGGTAGTACTCCTCGATGAACTCCCGCAGCAGCCGCTCCAGGTGGTCCTGCCCCAAGACGATCACATGGTCCAGAAGCTCTCGGCGTAAGGTGCCCCCGAATCTTTCGACGAACGGATTCTGCCAAGGAGACCGGTACGCGATCCGCACCTCCTCGATGCAGCAGGAGTCCAGGAACTCCCGCACCCCCCTGCCATAGATGCCGTCGTTGTCGAGGAAGCAATATCGAGGCTGCTGGCCGTAAGGCATGGCTTCCCGTAATTGCTGGATCACCCAGCGCATCGACGGATTGGTGGTGATCGCGAAGTGAACGACCTTCCGGCGACCGTGGTCCAAGATGATGAAAACATACAGCGTAGCAAACTGAATCGTGTTGACGGTGAAGAAATCGATCGCCCAGGAGACGTCCATGTGGTTCCGCAGGAACGGCAGCCAGGTGGACTTGCCTCGAGGGTTCTTGTCCTTGACCATGTACTTCCGTATCGTGTCCTCGCAGGGCGGGGCGTGGTGCAGAAGCAGCAGGTGGTCGCGAATCTGCCCCACTCCCCAAAGCGGGTTCTCAGAGCTGAGCTTTCGGACCAGATTCTGCATCTCCTGGGAGATGATAGGCCTTCCGGGCTTCTTTCGGGACTTCCACGGCCAGTAGATCTTGAACGCGCGGGTATGCCATGCCTTCACCGTCTCCGGCTGCATCAACCGGGCGGCAGCCTGCCAGGGCGCCCAGAACTTGGACAGGACGACCCAAAGGACGCGAAAGCCTGAGGTGAATCTGGGCTTGGGTTGCGCCTTCTGCTCGATCCGCCTGGTGCACATGCCCAGTTGACTCTCAGCAGCCAGCAGCCGGGCGGCCAGCGAGGTGCGACTCCGGAAGAACGCGTTGACGAAACGCAGGAGGTAACCCAGAAGCTCGCCGATACATGCCAGAGTGTTCCGGAGGCTCCGGAAGAGGTCGATGATGGTATTCATGCGGTCCTGATAGCACGAAAGGCCTCGGATGGCAACATGCCGTAAGTCCTTATGGTACCGTAGCGACAGAGTAATTCGGGGGGACGAAACTACCGGGCATTCCCAATTGGCGGCGACACTCGTTTATTCATTTGATTGGGCTCCGGCATGGGCTATGATTAGGGCGATGGCCACACGAACGTCGTGCGGCCCGGGTCCAGTGGGAATTCGGATTGCGGAAAGGAATCAGCCATGACGATGTTTAAACGAGTGTCGGTGTTGCTGGCGCTGGTGGGTTTCGTTTGCCTGGCGATCGGTGTACCGTCCGGCAGCGGCGCTGATGCGCCGGTCGCCAAACTGGTGATCGTGAAGGCAGTCTACGGAGACCTGCCGGATGGTGACAAGATGGATGTGACCGATAAGGTCAAGGCCATGGTGAAGGATGGTGCGCTGTCGGTGGAGGCAAATAACGACAACTTCGGCGACCCGGCCGAGGGCGTGGTGAAGAAGCTGAAGGTGGACTACACGTTCGAGGGCAAGGCGAAATCCAAGACGGTGGATGAGGGCGAGACGCTGACGATCTCGGACAAAGGGGAGTGAGGACACGGGCCGTGCATTGGCGGCCCTATTCTCCTGTAAATCCCCCGCCCCCCGGGCACAGCCCCTCGCCAGCCCGAGGGCCAACCCGGAATCAAATTTCCTATCAGTGGCGGTGACTTATTGGGCCACAGTGACCTTTATCGTGTCGCCTGTGTCGGTGGCCTCCGTAACGGTGACTGTCACCTTTCCGACTGTGAGAGATTCGCCCACAGCCAGGGGCGCCTTGTTGAACACCGGGTCGTTTTTCTTGATTGGATAAACTTGAATTACACCGGCCCCGCTGGCGATGGAAGTATCCACCACGTAGACCAGCGCCCCGGTTTTGACGATCTTCTTGTCATACCCCAGGGCACGGCGGCTTTCGATTACGATCGCGCTGGTTGGGCCGGTGGGTACCATCACGGCCTTCGTGCCATCCTTGTTTTCGATGGCCGTCAGCGTGGTGGTTGCCTCGTTGGTCAACTGGCAAACCACCTGGTTATCATCCAGCCAGCCCAGCATCCAGCGTTCAAAGGCGAAATATTCGGGCGCCTTGCCGCCGATGTCGCCCATCAGGCCAAAGGTTCCGGTAAAGCGCAACTGATCCCCGGCTTTCGTATCGTAAGCGTACAGATCGGGCAAGGTCATGTTGTGTCCCACTTCGTGGTTGAGCCAGAGAAAACCCCATTTGTTTAAGTCAAACCCGGAGGTCACGCCGTTGGCGAGCTTGCCAGCATTTGTCTGAATGCCATTCACGCCGCCAAACGCCGGGCCAATGGGCAGGGCTTGCGCCCTGGGGTTGGACAAGACGATGACCGTTTTTGCGCCAGAAAAATCAGCCTCGGCCCCCGCCAGGTCAATCGCTTCCTGAATGAAGGCCTGGTGACCCTCGTAAGTGTTTAATCCCTTGGCATAATGAGCCGAGGGTTGACTCAGGCGCAGCCATTTCAAGAGGGGTGCGAATTGGAAAGTCATCCGGCCATAGGAAATGTCGTTGTAAAATTTCTCTGCGCCGGGGGAAATGAGCGCCAGCACATCTTCCGGCTTCTGTGTGGACTGGACATCCGGGAAATCGACTAACAAGACCACAGCTTTGACCGTACCGGTGGAGGGCATATAATCCGCCATTTTTGGGATTCCCATGCCGACATTGCTTCCAGCGGCAACCGGCAGTTTGCAGGGGTTATATTCCACTTGCGCAACGGTCTTATCGGCTTTAATTTGATAGAGCTGATATTTTTCGGGGGTGTCAACAATCTGCGCGATGACATTTCCGGCTTTGTCTTTCAGCCTCCAGGCATGGGTGCTGAATGATTCGGATTTGAACGATGCGGTCGGATCGATTTCTCCATAGGGTTGTTCGACGCCGTCAAAGTCCAGCCAGAAGATTGAGATCGCCTCCGTGGATTGGTTTTCGATGATCAACGTGATGGGTTCAGTGCCTGTGCCCGATTTCAGCACCGGTGTTGGCGTCGGCGCCGGAGTTTGGGTCGGCGCGGTTGTGGGTGTGGCTGCCGGTGCGGATGTTTCCGTTGGGACAACCGCTGGTGCGGGTGTGCTGGTCTGACAGCCCATCAGGAGACAGGCAACCACCAGCATGGAGAGTATATTGCGAAAATATGTTTGTATGGCCAAACTCCTTTTCCAGAAACAACAAGGATATGGTTAAACTTCATTACATATTATGACATATTCGTCACACAAAAAAACAAGGAAAATGCCACCGGGGTGAATATCGAGAGAAAACCCCCCGCCCCCCGGGCACAGCCGTCGCAGTTCGTGAATGGCCCAGCGAACCGCATCGTCGATGCGGTTCCAGACCACGGCTCCGTTCAGCAGGCTCAGCCGGCCTTTGCCTTCAGCAGACCTGATCCAGGCACGGATCGTGTTGCGATGCAGCACGAAGTGCTTGGCGGTCTTCTTGACGCTCCATCCCCGGAGTCGCCGGAGTTGCAGGATAGCCAGCCGCTGCTCGGGTCGATAGTCTGGCCGCCGGTGCGGCGGGAGGCTTTCGCGTTGAGCCCGGAAGATCGCCAACTCACGGCGGAGCAAGTCTCCTTCCGTGCCTTCCTGATCTCGTTGGACAAGCAGCCGGAGGATGGGCGACCCAGCATACGCCAGACGTTCCCGAGCCAGTTGATACGCTTGGCTCAGGAGGATGGCCATGGAATCGACCAAGCGGAGCACAGTGGCGGACGACAGCAGGGACATTCCGGCCTCCATAATCAGGGAAAGGCCGGAATGATAGCGGTTGCCTGTGAGACACTCAAGACTGTCGCAACGCCTGATTCGGAAAACTCTTCCGGATACCAAGCCGCCCCGCGCACAAGCCGCTGGGCCACTACAGCCACCACAACCCGTCCCTACCGCGACCACCCCGAGACGCCCAAGGCTGTCGCAACACCTTCTGCAGAAACCTCTTCCAGATACCGAGCGGCCACACGCACTATCCGTTGGGCCACCACAGCCTTTGCCCTACCTCGTTGCCGGCCATCAAAGCCCTTCGACGCCCAGACGCAGCAGTTTCGATAGCGAGAGGATGTCCAGGAGATCCGTCTCGATGTCGGCCGGCAACTCGTCTGTGCTGCTCACCAGTATGTCTTGCCGGGTCGGCGCGGTGCAGGCAGGCTCCTGGGCAACTCGCAGCAGGCGACTCCTGCCGAGCAGGGCGTCAAACTGCGACCAACGAGCCGCCGTCTCCCGATGCGGCGTCGCGACGGAGACGGGCTGTGCGGACACATCCCGCGGTCGATCCGGCACGAAGGCCCGCAGCGGGTCAGCGGCTTGCAGTGCGGTAGCGGCCATGGCCTCATCGAGGTCGTACATTGCGACCGATGACGTGCCGACCGGAACGGCTGACGACAGGAACGTCTCCGGGGTTCCAGTTGACTCAGGCGCCGGGGTCACAGTCGGCTCGGGCGCCACCGTCAGGGTCGGCTCGGGCGCCGCCGTCACGGTTGTCTTGGCGACGGCATTACTACCAGCACCGCCGCCCATCGGAATCGCCGGAGGCGCCGGAGGCGGCGGAACCACGTTGCTGAAATTAGCCATGATGATCTGGAGGTCATACCAGTCGACGTCGACGTCGCCGTCGAAGTTGCCCTCGGCGAACGTGGCGCCGCTTGGCCTGCCAAAGTTCCTCTTGAGAGAGATGTAGTCGCCCGCGTCCACCGCGCCGCTCTGATCCGCGTCGCCCGGCAGGACGTTGACACCGAAGAGGAAAGCCCCGCCGGCAGCGCCGTCGCCGGAGGGGTACACGCTGACCGTGTCCGTCCACTCCCCGTCGAGCCGGTTATTGGCGATGTCCGTAACCGTGTCGGCGACCGCCAACGTCATCGTCTGGAGCGATAGCGGGTTGGCCAGCGTCCAGGTGGCGGTGAAGGTGGCCGGGTCGTAAACCACCCCGGCCGCGAAGTACCCGACCCCGTTCCTGTCGATGACGGCGAAATCGTTCAGCGCGACGTTGACGTCCTCGCTGAACACGACCGAGACCTGGTCGATGTTGCCCCACGGCAGGGTGTCGAACTGGGCGATCG
>Ga0315284_10014141_pt1 | contig 11370 bp, 9 predicted proteins | sample YL17G09_16_MG_FD_203696 | JGI IMG/M metagenome (GOLD analysis project Ga0315284, IMG submission 203696) | Sediment microbial communities from Yellowstone Lake, YNP, Wyoming, USA - YL17G09_16 | ecosystem: Environmental > Aquatic > Freshwater > Lake > Sediment | place: USA: Wyoming | collected... | reverse complement strand
CATTTTTCAGGGAACTTTTTCTGGACAAAAAGTGAGTATGTAAAAAATCAAGTACCACTATTAAACAAGGTAAATACAACTGACAGATTTGAAGCAGAAATGTATATATGCAGAGGGAAGCCATTAGCAGCAACACTCAATCAGGATTTTATTGATTACTATTCACATCAACCAAAAGTAGAATTACCGAAAGGAAGAAACTTAGTGCATACTTTATGTTGGAACTTGTATTCTGAAACAGAGCAAGCGGTGGAACTTCTATACAAGCTAAACGACAGAAAAGACTTCATCCATGTAATTTGTGATATAGGTTTTCCATTACAGAAAGGAGATGAAATACCGCAAGATATTGAGAAAGCAAAAAAAGAAAATACCGAAAAATTAAAACTACTCGCTAAAAAGTACGGCAGTAATTATATCAAATTCAAGAATGAAGGTGTTTCAACCAATTGGAGTACTGTCTGCAAGCATTTAAAGATACAAGAAAATGATGTCATCCTTTGTTGCGATTCGGATGAACGCCCACAAACAAAAGATTGGGTTAAAAAATGTGCTGATGTGTTAAGAGCCGATAAAAAATTAGGAGTAGTGTCGTTGATAATGCCCGAACAATTCAAGGAATTAAACAAAGAAAATTCAAGCGAAAGGGTGGTGGCAGGAAACAATATTATTGATGTGAACGGAGAAACAATGTGGAGTCAGATAGCCGTTTCGGGTAAGCTGATAAATCAGATTGGGGGTATTCCATATCCAAGTCAAATGTCAATTTATGGCGGGTTAGAATTTTCGATTATCCAACAAATGAGTAAGCATGGATATACATGGGCAATGATGAAGGATTGTATTAATGTTCACTCCGACCAAGATGATGAAGTTCCGCTTTTAAGGGCTTGGAAAAATCATTGCATTTTTGAAATGGCGCAAAACGGTAAAAAACAAATACACCTTGAAGAATTTTTAGCATTAAAATCAGAAGGTAAAGCATGAAAATAAGTTTAGTTGGTGCGAACGGATATTGGTGTGGTAACTACATACGGACTTTAAAAGAGTTAGGTGTAGAGATAGGATTGTTATGCGATAAAAACATTGTAGGACTTGAAAAGTATAATTTACCTGTAACAGATTCATTGGATGAGGTAATGAAAAGTAATTGTGACGGAGTTATAATTTGCACTCCATATAAAACGCATTACTCAATTGTAAAAGATTTATTACTTTCATCTAAGCACATTCTTTGCGAGAAAACTTTTACCGAAACAGTAGAACAGGCAGAAGAATTAATAGGAATTGCAGAAGCAAATAATTTGAAGTTACTTGTAGGGCAAACATTTCTTTACAACTCATTAGTTCAAAAAACAAAAGAAATAATTGATAGCGGAGAACTCGGAAAATTACTTTATATAACATTTCAAAGAACAGGAAAATCTCCGATTCGTTTTGACTGTAACAGTTTGGCAGATTTAGGAAGCCACGATTTATCCATGCTTTTATATTGGTTGGATGAAATGCCATTAAGTGTTGCTTCATTCGGGCAAGCATACTTGCAAAAAGATATTGAGGATGTTTGTTTTGTCAATCTGAAATTCTCAAACAATGTAATTGCAAATATTCATTGCAGTTGGTATGAACCTGTAAAAAAACGATGTGTAACAGTCGTTGGAGATAAGAAGATGCTGACACTTGATGATATAGCACAAACACTAATCATTCACGATAACGAAGGAGAACACAAAGTTGATGTGAAATATTTACAGCCACTAACAGAACAGGTAGATGATTTTATTAACTGTATCATTAATGATGAAGAACCTTTGTCAGATGGATATGTAGGTCGTGATGTAGTTCGGATATTGGAATATTGTCAAACAGCACTTAAACAATGAACAGCGTAGATTCAAAAATACCAAACAGCGTTAATCTCGGAAACTTTGTTTGCATACAAAAGAAAGTAAAAATTGGTGAGCGCACTCGTATCTGTAACTTTTCTAATTTATATGGGTGTACGATAGGTGAAGATTGCATGATTGGAAGCTATACAGAAATCCAAAATGATGTTGTGATTGGAAATAAAACAAGGGTGCAAAGCCATTCATTTATTTGTAGTGGAACAAGGATTGGAGAAAATTGTTTTTTGGCTCACAACATTATGACGGTGAACGACAAGTTTTCAAATGGACAGGTGAATTATGAAAAAGAAGATTGGGGTAAGTTGGTTATAGGAAATGATGTTATCGTGGGAAGCGGAGCAATTCTTTTCCCTGTACGAATTGGTCAAGGCGCAATTATAGGCGCAGGAGCAATCGTGACACAGGATGTAGCACCATACACAACAGTAGTCGGAATCCCTGCAAGAGAAATAGCAAGAAAGAAATACAGTTTAAAAATAACAGAAAATTCTACATCATCACATGGATATACGGTTCGTTGATTTACATTCCGCTTACTTAGAGCAAAAAGAATTAATTGATGCTTCTATTCAAGAAACACTTGAAAAAGGAGATTTTATTTTAGGTCGGAAAGTTTCTGATTTTGAAAATGAGTTCGCTAAATACTGCGGGGTTACTTATGGAGTTGGTGTTAGTTCGGGCTTGTCGGCAATAGAACTTGCATTGAAAACATTTGGAATAGGAAAAGGTGATGAGATTATAATTCCAAGTAACACCTTCATTGCTTCGGCATTACCAGTTACTTCATTAGGAGCAACAGTTATTTTGTGCGAAGTAAATCCTGATACACAATTGATGGATACTTCAAAATTAGAATTACTGATTACAGGAAGGACAAAAGCAATTATGCCTGTTCATTTGTTCGGACAGATAGTTCCAAATATGGCTAAGGTTATGGCTTTGTGTATTAAGTACGATTTGTTTTTAATTGAAGATGCAAGTCAGGCGCATGGAGCAAGTCAGGGTGGAAGAAAGGCAGGTAGTTGGGGTGATATTTCTTGTTTCAGCCTGTACCCTGCTAAGAATCTTGGGGCGATTGGAGATAGTGGAATTGCAATCACCACCTCGAAAGATTACTATGAAAAAATGTTATCACTTCGTAATTATGGTTCTATAAAAAAATACTATCACAATGAACTCGGAACAAACGCAAGACTTGATACAATAAACGCAGGCGTACTTTTAGTTAAATTAAAAGCACTTGATAAGTGGAATAGTCAAAGAAATTATATCGCTAATATGTATCACGCATTACTTAGTGGTGTTGGTGATATTGTGCTTCCTAAAGTTGCCGATGGTAATTATTCGGTTTATCATTTGTTTGTGGTAAAAACAAAGTTTCGTGATGAACTACAAAATTATTTAACAGAAAAAGGAGTGCCGACAGTCATACACTACCCAATACCGATTCACTTGCAAGAATGTTATAAAGGATGTTTCACGGGGAACTATCCGATAACAGAACAACTTGCAAATGAAATTATTTCATTACCGATGCACCCTTTTTTAACATTGGACGAAGTAGGATTTATTGTAAACACAATTAAGAGTTTCTATGAAAAGAAAATCAGTTGAGTTATTAATTAAGGCGGTGCAGTTGCTTGAACCGAATATTCGTGTGTATTCGCAAGATAGTGGCGACCTCATTCTGCAAGCCGAAAATAAAGTGAATTGGTATCGGGGTACTGCAACGAAATTAAAAGAAAGAATCGCTCTTAAAAAAGAAAAGATTTTAGTTATCAATGAAATGATTGCTGGTGAAGAATATTATAGTGCATTAGAAAAGATAAATCTTAAAGACCAAGCACTTGAAGAAGAACAGTTGATAATGGATATTGAAATGGATATTGCTGCTAAAGATTTTTATTCGTCAATGTTTGTTAATCGTATTCGTTACAGCGAAGAAACACAAAAGCAAATATCTAAAGAAGCTGATTTGTTGATGGGTGATTATGTTGCTGTTGCTGAAATGACTATCAATGATGCTTCTACTTCGCAACAGTCAAAGGCAATGTTACATGGATTACTTGCTACTTGTCATAAAGGTTTTACAAATATGGCTGTAAGAAATAGTGTTTATTGTGAATTGCGTGATGCACTTTTAAATCTTGGAGTGAAATTATGAGTGAAAGGAAGTTTAAAAAACGCAATCATAACTTAGTGCGCTCACCATTATTCGATGAATACATTACGAATGAGATGGGTAAACTTGCTTACTTTGAAAAGATGAAGTTGGCAGAGGCATTAGGAAAGAAACCACGACATACTTCTGTATTAGAAACCTATACGCTTGACAGAAAGTTATTGCTTCTTACACACATGAATAAGAAGTTTTTTCTGATGATATTTGATAAAGACAGCGCAGCGAATTTCAGCGACTTTGAAAAAGTATTTCAGTATTACATAAGCGGAAAAAACAATTACGACAGCGAAGAAAAAAGACGGGAACTGAATGTGTTTTGTCTTGACCAGCGAGCAGTAGCGAAGCATTATATGGCAGGGGCTTTCAGATTTTCAGACCCTGTATATAAAACAGCCAACGATGGAACACTACATAAGTTTATGAGTAGTTTCAAGACGGCTAATGTTGCGATTTCACAAACAGAAAGAACAGAAAGAAATTTTGATGTGTATAAAATGTTTTCGAGATTATTGGTGAAAGGTTACTACCTCGACAATTATTTGAAACCGTATAAAATGGATTATGGACACTTTAAAATACTGATAAATTTATTTGTCGCAGAGAAACCGCTTAACAGAGATGAAACCATTGACACCGAAAATATTCTGAACTACTATTCACGAACAGACCCAAGTCCTCAACGACTGAACTATTTAGTGGCACACAAGTATGTGGATGAACACGAATTTGCTGATGAAGAAAATGAAAAGACAAAGAGAGTATTTACGATTAGCGCAAAAGGAATATCAACATATCTTGATGTGGTGAATACTTTATTGAAGGATGAAAGGTAAATATATTAATGTGAGAAAGCGAATTTACAAGAAGAAAGCAGAGTTAGTTTACAAGATGAGTAACGATAAAAAAACAAAAAACATTGTCGAGCAAAACACTTTTCCAATCCATAAAATCATTCCCATCAAAGGGAAAAATTAAGGACTTATTTGATGAACTAAAACTGAATGAGGGTTACACCTTACTTCAACAGATAACAACAAGTGTTGCTGAACAGAATAATATTGTGCGCTATACAGCAGATACTTATTCAAGTGAAAGTCAGTTACACGAAATTCATAAGATACGAGGCGAACTGAAACAAGTAGTTATAAAAGACTATGGATTAAGCAGAACAGGATTGTTTGGTGAAATAATAAATAATGAAAATGAAAACTTTAATGACTTTGTCAAATGGTGGTGGAATCAAGAACAGGATTACCTGTTTCAAGCAATAATAACATTACAAGAGGTTATTGAACAGCAATTGAATGTTGCACGAATGAAAATAAACAAGGGCGGTGAATTAGTTGTAAATGAAGGTGGCGCAGCAACAGAACCAACTAAAATGGATGATGATAAATACCTGAAAGCAATCAATATTCAGAATACTTGTATGTCTAATGCCATAGACAACATAACTAAATTAAATGACTTAAAAACAGAGCGATTAAAGACCTACGAAAGAACTGATGATGCAGTAGCATTAGAAGTATATAAGAGTTCAGGTAGTGGTGAACGAGGAGCAATTTTAGCAGAAGAAATAAGAAAAAAAATGAACAATGGATTATAGCAAACTAAAACCGATACCAAAAAGTGTTACCGAAAACGATGTAACAACAAGCCACGAAAGAGTGGTAATAAAATATTCTGCAAAAGACTTGGAGGCAGCCAACAAGGTCGGAAGATTTTTTCTACCAATGGATATGTGGAAAACAGGCGAATATGTATTGGAGTACGGAACTGTTATAGCCACAAGCGATGAGAACGGATGGCTAAGAGTGGGTGATGAAGTAGCAAGTAGTTACAGTTTGTTACAGGTAGAAAGAGGAAACAGAGGTGAAGATTTGTATGCAGAAGATTGGCTTGGAAAAGATGAAGAAGGAAATGAGTATGTGATAACAGCCTTGCAATATTTTAATGTGTTCGCAAAGATTGTTGGAGATAAGTTAGACCCTTTAAGTGGATGGTTGTTTTGTGAGTTACCGAAAATTGAAGAAATAAAAACAAGCAAAATATTTATTCCCGAAACAAATAAGAAACTGACAACGGATAAAAAAGCGTACAAGACGAAAATTATTTTCATCAACGACAGCGACAAAAAACAAAATTCATTGGGAGTAAAACTAAAAGAAGGCGATGAAATTATCTGCAAGAAAAACTCCGATATACCAATTAAAATAAAAGGAGTCAGTTACATACGAGTGCAGATTGACGATGTGGTGTGTAAGGTTAGTGAGTTAGAAAAATTGAAATTCGAGAAAGTTTAGTTTACTTTGCAAGGATTTATAAATAGTTCAGAGAGTTTAGTTTAGATATTGATAATCTTATTTCTGTGACTCTCGTTGATTTTAAATCTTCAAGGCTATCCCATAAAAATTCCTAATCCACCAAAGGATGAAGATATTTTCGGTTATGACAAACCGAAAGCAGAACAGTATTGGGTAAGACCTTATCAATATACCGATGAACAGTATGATACCTTAACACCTGCTCAACAAGATGAGGTAAGTAGAACAGAAATAGAAAGAAGGGTTGCAGGATTTTGGTTTTTCAATAATGGAGTGCCGACATGGATGACAGGGGATGCGTATTTTTATTTTACGCATTGGAGAATAGGTGGAACATTTCCTTTATTTATTATGAATCAGTTGGAGGACTTTTACTTCGACTACTACTGTGATAACGACCCGATGTGCTTGGGTTCAATAAGAATGAAACCTCGTCAGGAGGGATGCACACAAAGAAGATTATCGAGTTATATAAATAGTGCTACTTTAAACTTTCATCAATACTACGGAATACAAAGTAAGACAGGTGGTGATGCAGAGGAAAAGAATTACGACCAAATGGTTGCCTCCTTTGCAGAGATACCCGAATGGATGAAGCCACAGGTGCAGAGTCCGAATTTTCCACCACACAAAGTTTTGCATTTCGGTAAGGCACGAAATTCAAACGGAAAATCAAAGGCAGCAAAATATCTAAACTCACGAATTGATTGGGAGGCAACAGTAAAAAATGCTTATGATGGTGCTACGCTCAATAAAATAATATTGGACGAAGGCTCGAAGTGGGAAGGTGCTAATGTTTTAGAAACATGGAATATTTTAAAACCTGCATTGGAGAAAAGAAAAGGTAAGTGCTATATGCTTTCAACAGTCGGTGAAACGAATGAAGAATCAGTAGAAGCATGGAGAAAATTATGGAGGGATAGCAATGTTAATGAGCGTGATGAAAACGGATTTACAAAAAGCAAATTATATCGGTGGTTTATCCCTAACTACTGCGCAAAGTTCGATTTGGTAATTAAAGGAGTTCCTGTATTGGATAAATATGGTTTCTTAAACATTCCTGTTATTCAGAGATACTTAAAGAATGAATTTGATGCCATAGTCAGTCAGCATGATAAAATGATGTGGGTTCGTAAGTATCCTTCAAATGCTGATGAAGCACTTAATTATGGAGCATCAAGTAATGTATTTGATACTTTCAGATTAGCGGAGCGATTAAAAGAATTAGATGATTTTCAGCCGACACCCGAAAGACCTGTCAAATATTTAAGAGGAAATTTATATTGGGTAGACAACATTCGTTTCGGCAAAGTAGAATTTAAAGCACACCCAGACGGAAAATGGAAGATAGCATATTTGCCAAACATCGCAGGGAATGAAAGAACGAACATGGTTTTTAGAGAGAACAATATTATCAAGCCATTTTCACACACACCTTTCAGAATGGGGGTTGACCCTTATTCATATAATGATAAAGAGGGTGATGGATTTTCAAAGGGTAGTTTTCATATTAAGATAATGAGTAATGCCAACAACCCAAGTTTATCATTTGTGTATTGTGTGGAATATATATATCGAGAGAAATTAGCAGAAATGTTTTATGAGGATGTGGCATTAACAATGTTTTTTTATGGAGCGAAAGTAAATATTGAGCGTAGTGCATACAGCAAAGGACTCGAAGATTTTATGGTGAAGAACCACCTGAAAAATTTTATGATGCTACGACCTGATGTAACAAAGAAAACTGTTTACACACTAAAAGATAACGAAGCAGGAACACCAAGTACGGAAGCGACTATTGCACAAGGTATAAGATACATTGAAAACTACATCGCAGAACCAAATCCACTACTAAACGAAAACACAACCGACTACTTACAGTTGTTTTGGTTTGAAGAAAGTGTGAAGCAGTTGATGGACTACACAGTAAAAAACAAAACAAAATTCGATGCCGTTGCCTCTATGATACACACAGAGATAGCGTGTCAGCCTGATAAAAAAGTAAAAGAAGCAGCAAAAGACCATGTGGAGATGAGAGCGAAAGTTATGAGATATATGTTTAGACAGCCAGAGCCACAGAATCAAACAAGAGCATTAGCATGACCGACATCACTACCGACTATACCTTCCATTTAATTGACCCTGCAAAAAAAGATGAGAAGTGGGCATTGGAATTTATCAAGTCGAGGTATCCGCAATTGACAGGATTTTTTCAGACATCAGCATGGAACGGACGACAGGACTTCGCTACTATTCGTTCATACGGACAAGGATGCCAAGACCCGAATATCTATAAGAAAATGTTTTCTCCCGAAGGATATATGCAAAGCAAGGGTGCAAAAGGAGGAAGCGTAGACTGGACGGGGATGCAATGGAATATTGTTAGTCCTATGCAGAAATATAAAAATATCGTTTCAGCAAATCTTGAAAAGGGAGTTCCGACAGAGATACAATGTGAGGCAACAGATGAACTTGCACAGAATAAAAGAGAACACGATAAACTACTTCTTAAATTTCAGCAGACACTCGACAAGGACTTAAAAGAAATGAGTGCCAAGATGAAGTTGCCCAAACCAATGAAAAGCGGTATGGGGGATGAAATACAAAAAAATAGCGGTGGCAATGCTGTATCAGAGTTCAAGGATATAGAATTTGATATGGACAACGATGTGGAGTTGCAGATGTATATGGACATTTATTACAAGCAAGCCGTTGAAATTGCTGCTGAAATGAGTGTCAACACCCTATTTAAACTCAATGAATTTGATGAAATAAAAAAAGAGTTAATTAATGACGCATTGGATTTTGCTATTATGCCAATGCGAATTTATATGGATAACAACACCTGCCTTCCAAAAATGGAATGGCTTAGATTGGAGAATGTAAAAGTTGGTGTAGGAAGGCGCAGAGATTTTAAGGATTCAGATTGTTGGGCATACCCCGAAATGCTTACCGTAAATGAGTTGATAGGTAAATTCGGGAAACAGCTATCAATAGATGATGTAAAAGCAATATTCAAATATGGAGTAACAACAAACGGATATTTCAATGGCACTACTTACGATAAATCATGGAATGGTGGTGGTCAATGGAATGAAAAAGTATCCCGAATAGACCTCGACAATGTAAGGGTGCAAGTTGCTTATTTCGCTTTCAAAAGTCAGAACTGCGAAACAACAGAATATGCAAAAGGAAAATATAGCAGCACCAAAATAAAGAAAAGAGAGTACGGTTACAAAGCAGAAAAAAAAGAAAGTACCGTAAAGCAAGAATGGGCGCAGGTGGTTTATAAAGGATACTATATAGTAGGAATGGAAAAAATCTATGACTACGGATTATTACCGAATATGGTAAGAGAAAAAGGTCGTGAGCAACAGGTGATGATGGACTTGCAGCTTTATAAACTTGCCGACAAATCATTCACCGAAAATTGTATCACACACCTTGACGGAATAGAACTCGCATATCTTAAATTCCAAGTAGAGTTATTAATGTCAAAACCTGCGGGTTATGCTATTGATATTGATAGGATGGCTGAATTAGCATTTGGTGACGCAGGAAAAATAGACCAACTCGGAACGATACAGATGTATACGCAAACAGGTACATATTTATACAAGTCAGTTGATGAAGATGGAAACATATTAGCAGGCGCAGCAAGCGGAACAAAACCTATTGACTTCTTACCGAATGGAGTATCAGAATCAGTAAACGGATATATGACCGCAATACAATTCCACATCAATCAGATTGAAAACGCTATCGGTTACAACCCTGTAACAGCAGGAGCAGCACCAGAAGCAAGAGCAAGTGCCACAGGACAAAAGATTGCAGCAGCAGCCGCAGATAACGCTACCTACTATTTATTTTCAGGATTGAAAACAATGGTGGAAAATGCAGGTAGATACATGATGTGTCTTGTGCAGGATATGGCGGAATACAAAGGCGATGGATGGAACGCATTAAAATCAATGATAGGAACAAGCAATGCAAGTGTTATTGAGAGTATGGGTAAAATGCACCTTCATCAATTTGGTATATTCGTTGAAGAAAAATTAAGCGATGACCAAATGAATGAGTTTAAACAATTCATTATGCAAGCATATCAGAAAGCCGAGATTGATTTAGCAGATGTGCTTATGGTATGGTTCTTAAAAAATTATAAACAATCAATTGCATTATTCAATCTGAAAAGAAATAAACAGATGATGAAAAATGCGCAGATGGCACAGCAGGAATTTGAATTGCGCAAACAAGAATTACTTACTCAACAACAGTTGCTTGCTGAATTAAAGAAAATGGAATATCAGACAAGCGCAAGAAATGTGGATGTAAAAACGCAAGGGATGTTAGAAGCAGAAAAAATAAAAGTACAAGGGAAAGTTAATACGCAATTGATGGCAGACAATAGCAAGTCACAACACATCAATCAACAGAATCAAGGAGCATTACTAAAAGAAAGTTTAAAACAACAAGCAGCATAGTTTGGAGAGAAGTTAAAAATAAAAAATAAAAACAATGTCAGAAACGATTAAAAATTTAGTAGAAGCAGGAAAAAAAATAGCAGCACAAGAAGCGGCTAAAACACAAGCACCTGCACCCAATGAAGCAGCAACAGCACCAACACAAGCTGTAACAGTAACAACACCCGAACCAACAGCAACAGTTACACCACCAACAGCAACAAATTGGGATGAAATTTCCGATGAAAAATTAGCGGAGTTAGCATCGAAAAGAGGTTTTAAAAAAGACGATTCTATTCCAGAATCCGATGCAGAAAAAGCAACTCGATTACAGCGTGAAGAAGGTGACTTCGCAGCATACGCAATAGGTCAACTCGGATTGAAACCCGAAGATTTATCGAAGCCATCATTTCTAAAGCAGAAAGAAAAAGTGGATTTGGTATATGATGATTATGCCGACAAGCAAAAAGAATTAAATCCAAAATTGAGCGATG
>Ga0315284_10014140_pt1 | contig 11371 bp, 12 predicted proteins | sample YL17G09_16_MG_FD_203696 | JGI IMG/M metagenome (GOLD analysis project Ga0315284, IMG submission 203696) | Sediment microbial communities from Yellowstone Lake, YNP, Wyoming, USA - YL17G09_16 | ecosystem: Environmental > Aquatic > Freshwater > Lake > Sediment | place: USA: Wyoming | collected... | reverse complement strand
TTCATTGGTCATATTTTCTCTTATAGATGATATTTTCCTAAGAATTTCAGTGAGTTTAATATCTTCTTGCATAATATATTTCTCTTTTATATTCTACCATAGAAAAATAGTTTGTCAAATAGAATAATCAAGAAGGTAGCCTATAGGCATTAACCGTTGCATCTGTAGCCTTTGCAAACTCTTCTATCATATTTTGGTACTGCCCCCAATCGCCTCCTGCCGCAGAACATCCTATTTTTTCCGGGAATGCTATACTCTCAAGGTTAGGGATTTTAAGAATTTCGTTAAGACAAGACCTAAAATAGAGACGACGAGCTAAATATCCGTCTCTGTCGCCATCTGGATATTTAGGTCTTCCTGGATAATATTGTGCCAAAAGAGCTATCACAAAACGCTGATCTTTCCCGTTTCCTCTTATAATTATTGTTCCTGGATTATCTGGTTTGGTTCTTTCTGCATAAATATTAGCATAAGGAAAACGCTGAAACATATCTGCTGCTAAATGTGCCGCTCTATTAGTTATACAATTGCATTGATGACATATATATTTTTCAGAAGCTTCAAAAAGATTATCTATTGTTATTTTCATATAGAAGTTCTCTAAGTCCCGTTGACATCAAATAACCTGTGTGGATTCTTTTATCATTTTCTCAAACCCATCTCTCCAGCGTTGAGGGTTGTTCCCACCTATTAGGTCATGCTCTGCAAAAGACCATCCGTGTGCAATATTCTCAGGACTTAACCTTCTGGAACGCTCTAGCATCTTTTCAAACGCATATTCGTATCCAACCCATTTGTAGTGTAATAACTTTATTTCTTCTATAGGGGATTCAAGAACTTTCCCTTTAGGCTCACAGTAATGCGCTCCTGTTTTATAACAAATATCAACACAGCCTTGGAACACTGCTCTTTTTGAATAACCAGGATTTGCTATTCCTCTTTTAATTATGGATGTCAGCGGAGTTCCATCATAGGTAGGACGTTCAACAGAGACCATGTCATATCCACTTATTTTAGGCAGAGTTATTCCTTTTGCATGACAATCTGCTAAATAATTGCGTAGGTTTGAATGCCAAATAAATTCATCAATATCACAAACAATAAACCAGTCACTAATTATAGATTTATAGGCATTGTTTCTAATGTTTAATTTTGCTACTGAAGAATTTTTACCACCAGTATCAAATGTTTCAACTCGTACCTTTGGATTTGATTTATATAGGTCAAAAACTTGCGGGTCTGTACTAGTATTATCATATATCACATATTGGTCAACTAGATTATCATAGTGCTTGTAGAAGAATGGCAACATATATAGTTCATTGCGCTGAGGAGATATTAAAGTTATTTTCATGGGTCTAAAAACACAAATATTAGCTTTAAGCCATTCTACTTTTGCAGACAAACGCAATTTCTCCGTAGCCTCTAAATCAATAATAAATCCATATTTACTAAATTTTTCTATCCAGTATTGAATGGGCTGAAGATTAATACCAGTTGGACATGCTTGCCCTGGTTGTGCAGAACTCCAAACTATAAAGTTACTGTTTCTGCAACAATTTTCTACAAGTCCATTTACTCGTTCTGGCGCTATACATTGAGCAACTTCTAGGCACAATACAACATCTATTGTACCATAATCTAATTTGGTTATTGCTGCGTCAGAAACAATAACAGGAAACACTTCCATTTGGTGAATATCTGGAGTCTTTTCTATCCCTATAACTTTTTGTACTCCTAAGCGAACTGCTGCTTCACAATACCAACCCACACCGGCACCGATATCTAATAAGGATGTAGGTTTTCTAACTTCTATTATTGTTTTAAGTAATTGATCATCAAAATGTAAGTCTTTGTTGCGCTGAGAATGATCATAAAGAGTATAAGTGAAGTCATCCATTTTTTGTCCCCTTGCAATTAACCCATATACGGGATATAGAAACACACGCTAAAGGAGTATCTTCTTTCCTGAATTTATTATCGCCATAACTATTTACAGTTGATGCATATTCCTTCATTTTAGGAACGCCAATCTTTTTTAGAGTTTTAATAACAAGCTCTTGAAACTGATCCCTCCCTTTTCCCTTTTTTAATCTTACCTTATGAATGTCTTTATTATATTCTTTTTCTTGCTCTTCCAATTCTTCTAAAACTTCTTGTATCTTTGGCTGATGATCAAAGGCAACTGAAGACTCACCAAGATATGGAGATGCAATTTTTCCTGGTCTGATTTTAATAATATAAACTGGAAAACTGTTTTTTGTTTTAAATATCATGTTTTCTCCTACTGTAATCTATCACTAAAACGGGCAGAAGTCAAATATTTGTTTTGAAAGAATTCTTAACTCTGGTTTTTCATCAAATATTTTTTTAGCTCTATTGTCTAATCCCTTCCATCTGTCTTCTAATGCCATCTCTTGTGCTCTACCATCATAAGTAGCCATATCAAAACTAGAGCCTGGACCTCCTTGTACAGGACCTTTAATCCAGTTAAGCCCAGTATCGCTAAAAGGCTCTTCTATATACTCAGCCAGCTTTCTTCTGTATTCTTCGTTCTTCCATTGATTAAATTTAACTGTATAGGCTAAATCTGGTTTCTCTATGAAGAATTTCTTTGCATATAATATCCATAAGTCAACTAAATGGTCAAAATTTTCTTCTTTGTGCCCATAAATATAAGATATGGCTCTTGTGCTCGCCATCCAGTTAAAAGGATCTCTGTGAACAATAATAGGTTTTTTCTTTGCCTTTCTTTTAGTTGGGTCAAGAAGAGTTTCATCATAGAGCATGGCTTCTTGACTTTCAAAAGATATAACCTGTGTGTTTCCAAAGCTAGGAGCCATAGGAATATTTGATAAAGGTAAAGGTTGATTGTTTACAAAAAAATGATGAAAAACGCAATCATTTCTTATAGTTGGGTGCCTGTCTTGAAAAAGCCCTACTAGCCAGTGAACGATAGCATGGTTGCCGCTTCTACGTAGACCAAAGATAAATATCTCTTTCTCTACCATGTTATTTAATTATACTTGACTTTGGAAAATTATGTACTATAATTAAAACAGGAGGAAGAAAAAATGAAAGAGCCACGGGATCACGATCAATATGACGGATGCGAACTTGATAATCTTTCTGAAGAAAACCCTTGTAAAATAATTGATATAAACGATAAAGAAATAGAAGTAAAAAATCCTAAAGCTGTTCGAATCATAATTGAATATGACGATGGAGTTATTCGAGAAGCTGTAGGGAAAGACGCTACTATTATTCTTGAACATTGGCAAGGATGTGAAGTTATGGCTTCTGTCCATGGACAAACGTATAAGGGTCCATTTCTAAAAGAAGTTAAAAAATCTGTCTTTAGGTTGGGTGTGAAGTTGTGGCTTTTAACCATGGACAAACGTGTAAACCCAACAAACCAGGATATCTCAGAAGCAGTTAAAAAGGCTAAACCTATAATTAGAGAAGAATAATATAACCGGCTGAAGCCAGGGGTAGCTGACACTATTATTTTTTAACAACTGGATTAATTGGTAATCTACAATCATCTGGATCAAATCTTAATTCTAGCTCTTGAAATACATGCTCTGGTTCAGCTCCTTTTCTAACCTCTATCTTTAGAATTGCTATATTAACAGGATTGATTTGAGAGAATGTTTCAAAAGGAACCGTAAATCCTACTCTTCTAGATGGACTAAAATCTGTAGCGTTTTCTTGCATTTTTGCTTCTTCTTTTCCAAAAGCATCATCTAGGGATTGCATAAAATCATATTTCTGTTCTGGCTCTATAATTCTTCTATCTAATTCTTGTTCTATTCCTTCTAAATATTCATCTTTTATAACTCTTCTTGATACACCAAAATCTCTAAAAACATATCTAACAGGAGAGTCTTCTAGAACATCTGGGTTTCCATAATGATCAGAAACTATATCAAATATCGCAGATGCTTTGATTTGACCTTGTGCAACTTCAGCAGCAAATTTTAACATATCATAAAGATTATAAGCCTTATTAATATCATAAGTCACAGAGATGGCATAAGGAGCTTCATTTATTCCTCCTCCCCCAAGACCAGGAACAGCACATCCTAATTGATTTCTACTTTTTAATGCTCCCCAATGTAATACGGCAGGAAGATTAGTTGTTACGTGGAAAAAGCCGGTTAAAAATTCTTCTTGTTCTTCCAGATTAAAGTCTTTAACATCTTTTTGGAACTTAGGGTCTTTTAATTCTTTGGGAGATTCTGTAAAAGTTCCAGGCTCATCATAGTCAATAAGCATTTGCTGTTGTGCAAATCTACAGTTTTTAAGAACCCATGCTATTCTATTACGATAAATTGAATGTTCACCAATTTCATCAGTCTTTTCTAGTCCTAGTTTTTCTGATATATGTTTTCCACCAGGGCTTACTGCATCAAGTTCCATACCTTCAGGATATTGCTCTGGATCAAACATTCCTTTACCTATTTTTGCAAGTTCCATTCCAATCCCTTGGTGTTGATACTCTGGAGAAACAACAATATCGAAACTAAATTTCCTCCCATATTCAGGGACGAATAATGATCCAATAACTTTTCCATTAACTATAGCTACAACACCAAGAGTTTTATCACTAAGAATATTAATCCCTGATGTTTTTACAATATCCCATGCTTGTTCTAGAATATTAGAATCTGTTTCTTCAGAGACAAACAAATATTGCGGTTTCTCTAATCTACAGTTTTTAAGAACCCATGCTCTGATTTGATTCTGCATAATAGTCACCAACTAGATAATTAGAAGAAAGAAGAAAGGTTCCTTTATAATAGCGCCACCACCCGGTTACGCTCCGGGTCTGAGCGGTTGAAAGCCGCTGGTTCTACTATCAAACTCTGGTGGCATTTGGTATCCCAACCAAGAATTGCACTTGGCTCTTCAGACAGAAAATCTGACGTGCTTCTGATGCACCATTGGGACTTATTCAATTATCAAGCCTAACAAAAAACCCTGGGTTTCGCCCCAGGGTCATTTATCTCAATGAACCGAGGCAATTAGTCAGTTTCGCGTTCCTCTTGTCCAGCGTAGTTCATTTTCTTTCTCCTGCTTTAATTATACAACAAAAAGTTGTTTTGTCAACTATTTTTTAGCAAACTTACAATTTTTATTAACCCAACTTCCCATAGCGGCTACTGGAGCTTGTACTGGAGCTTGTACTGGCTGAGTAGAAGTTGATGGCGTTTTAGAAGGTTGTCCAATTTGTTTTGCCTCTTGTGGGGTGCTTCTTTCTTGCACAGATGCAGGTTTTGGCATTGTTTCAATTTTTGATGCGGCATTTTGTACTTTTTCTGCAACCTGCATTATAGAGTTTTTTTGCTGTTCCGGCGCTTCTTCATAAAGCTTCACTATGTCTTCGGCCAATGACTGTAATAGACTAAATGATCCTTTGATAACATTAGGATTAGGATTATCAGTCGAGATCTCACGAGCAATTTTCTGCAATAAACCTGTCCATCTTTTCTGTATGAACCAATGTGTCCCTTCAGGAGCTAAACGATGTGATATGTTGTTTAAACTACTGACTTGTTGAATCAGCTCCATTATTTCCGTGCCTATTGCAAGCGGAGTAGATTGAGCATATTTTTTAGCAAACTTACAATTTCTATTAACCCAGTTTCTCATAGCGGCTACTGGAGCTTGTACTGGAGCTTGTACTGGCTGAGTAAAAGTTGATGGAGTCTGTTGTGGAACTTGTTGCCCAACTTGTTTTGCCTCTTGTGGTGTACCTCCCTTTCCCATTAGTCCTTCTTGCCCAGATGCTAAATTAGTTTCTGCCTGTGTTACTAGACTTGCTGCTTGTTGAAAAACTTGAGCCTGTTGTGGGTAATTTTTGACTCCCTGTGCTAGTTCAAATTTAAACCTTCCAATAATATCCTTAAGAGCTTGTTGTACAACTTGTGGGTTTTTATCTTGGGTTCTGCCAAACATGTTTAATGCTTCTTGTAATGTAGATCTCCAAGTATTCATTCCAGGCATTTTAGGATTTACAGGCTGATCTCCCAATGTTTTTACTATAGTATCCGTTGCATTTTGAAGAAGATTTCGAATACTTTCATAAGCAGCAATTTTCTTCATAATATTAGCTAAGGCTTTTCTGGTTATGAAGATATAGCCAGGCATAAGTGGCGTTTTGAAGCCTGATGCTGTTTTAACAAAGGGGATTCTCATGACGGTTAATCCTTTCGTAATAACCTTCAACTGTTTCTCTATACTAATAAAAAAGGATTATCCCTTCTTCTTTTTGAATAAATTTTCATGAGAACTAATAGGCTTGCATATTCGAAGATATCTGAGTTTGATTCTGAATTCCCTCGCGCTGGAAGCACTATTGATGGGCGCAACATTTTAAGTGGTCCGGTTCCAAATACTAGTTCTATATCAGCCTCTCTCTTAGACTATAGGGTTCTTCCAGGGATAAGAGAAGTTAGCATGTCTTACTTTTCTGGTCCAAAATCAGTGTTTTATGCAGTAGACGATTTTCAAAAAAGCGAAAAACTTGCTAAAGAGATAGAAGTATCTAAGACTATTACTCCATTAATAATTGTCATAGATAAAGATGGTCCATATATCTTAGAAGGTGCTCATAGGTACGTAGCGTTATTTTATTTAGGAGCAAAATCTTTTCCTGCTTTAGTCGTTCTCGATGATGAATCAATTGAAGATGATTCACAAAAGACTACAAAAGCTTGGACTGTTTCTAACTGTAGGTTCGCTCAAACAATAGCTTTTAATAAAGAACTATTAGATAGGGTAATACAAAAACATCTTGGATATCATAAAGACGCTCTACAAGAAGAGCTAGAACTTGGTGCTACTCCATTAGATGCTAATAAATATAGAACTATTGGAGAGCAATCGCTAACTTCTATACAAGAGCCTTTGCGATCTAAGCTTAATCAAAAATTACAAGAGATTGTCTCTAAATATTCTACTGGAAATATTGAGGAAGCTAGAAAAGATATTGAAGAAACTATAGCTTCAATAATTTCTCCGGCATTTCAAAAAGAACATGGATTCGATTGGGTTATAATACGTAATTTCTATAAGATGTTAGTAGATTTTGATGATCATATTATGGCTGTATCTCAAAAACAAGAACCACTAGAGCAGAAACTTGAAGTATATAAAGCCGAATTGCTTAAAGAATACAATATGGCTCTGCAACAGGCTCAATCTGTTCTCGCCATTTTAGAGTCTTTTGCCGCCACAACAGACAAACAAGTTAAGTTTGTACTAGAGCCTAATTTTTCAACAACATATTTATCAAATGTAGAAATTATATACCCTTTGAATTTTAGTGTTGATATTATGTTTTCTGGTGAGCGAGAAGCAGAACCTCCCTCATTTACTTTATTTGCCAAGAATGATGAAAAAGATAATTTCACAGGAAAATATGATGTAGATGATATTCTTGAATGGGGAGACTCAGACTTTTTTATCAATAACGAAGAGCGTAATTTCTATTTTAATTTGATTGATTATATTAGAACTGGAAAACTACCCAAAGATAGAGGCACGAAGTTTATCACACTATATCGGGGTATGTCTTCTGAAGAATATAATAAATGGCTGGCAGGAGAGGTAATTCCATCTGGTAAGTTTTTCAGTACTAAACCAACCTCTCAAATGGCTATGGACATTTCTGGTGAAATTCCTGAACTTTATCGAGTAAGAGCCAGGGATGATATTGTGTCTCAAACCTCAGAAGATGTATATCAAACCAATGTAGAAACAAAAATGATCGGGAATAAACTGGTGCCATTAAATAGTTCACAAGCATGGGTTAGAGCTAACTGCCGATTCGCACAACAGAAAACATTTGAGTTTTATAAACCTTATGAGTATGTACCTACTACTAATCTTGAACAAATGCGAGAGTACGAAGAACAAATTGAAATGGAAAAAGAAAGACACGAACTACTTCAACAAAAGCTAGATACTAAAGAAAAGAAAATTCAGGAAGAGTTTGAACGCCAAAAAGCTCAAGGGAAAGAAAATTGGGGACTTTACAAAGAACTTGAAAGCCCTGAATTTGAAGATTTAGAATATCCTCCTAGTGATGATTATGTTTTTCATGGGACAACAAAAGAAGCTCTCTCTACAATTATCACACAAGGACTACAACCAAGTGTTGGTGATTTTGTCAAAGATAGTTATGATGAAGAAGGAGTAGATCTAGAAGAAATATTATATCTTGCTGGAAGAGACGAAATACGAAGTGCCTTAAACGCTATTGTATATCAGGTTGGAAAAATTAAAAAATATCCTTGGGCATATGATTCGGTAACACAACGAGACATAGTAGAGCATGGAGCGTTAATTTTTGTTAAAAAAGATTCTGGAATGTACAAAGCGGATGAAGACCAAACCAGTACAGAAATTATAGGGGATGAAGAAATAAAATCCCCGCCAATGGGAGTTGAACCAGGAGATGTTTGGACAAAAGAGCCACAGTCTCCATCTATGGTTATAACGGGGCCACAATTAGTACAAGTTTTTAATGACTATGCTCCAGATCTGATTAGCAAAAAAGATAAGAGTTATTTCACTGCTTGGGTTAGAGCTAACTGCCGATTCGCTCAAATAGAAGCCAAGAAAAACTATTCCTGTGAGATATTTTCTTCTGTTGGCTCTGCCATGAAAGGAGAAACATCTGCAATATCTCCAGAAAAAGCTCAAACTAACATGTGGTGGAGATATACAGAAGGTAAACCATATGAAATTAATGATCTAAAAGGAAGAGGATATTATTGTGTTTGCAAGGAAATTAAAGCACCTAAGCAAGAACAAAAAACACAACAAGGCATTCTGTTCCCAATGTATTTAGACCCTTTTAAACGCTAAGTTTTGAAAATATTGTGTCTCTTGTCCACGAACTTGATTGCTTAAGAACATCTGGAAACGAGTTAGCCCATGATTTTGCCCATATTATTTCTTGTCCAAATCTTATAATATCAGAAGATCGTTCAGAATAGAAGATCGGGGACATAGATCTTGACCAGGAAGAAGCACCATTGGGAACTATATTACATTTTTGAATCAATTTCATGTTTTTGTCTCCGGGGCAATTCCACCTTCTTTAATTTCTACTACTCTTTCATCTTTTATAACTAGTTTTGATTTATAGCAAAGCACAGAATTCAACATACAAGACTCATCCCATCCACGACTAATAGGTTTGTCCCCGTATAGATCTTTAGACATTTTACCACAAGCTTGACAAACCCAAACTGTTTCTTCTTTGTTCTTTTTCATGTAGAAGTTCTCCTTTTAATTAAATGTAGACGATAGCCTTGTTTTAGTGTATGACTTTGACCCTGACACTGCCCATGACCATGACCATGACCATGACCATGAGTAAGTTTTATGATGATGTAATTTCATACTATCTACTCCATGACCATGACCTTGACCATGCCCCTGACCACGACCTTGATAATGATAATGAATATAAAGTTTTATGATGATGTAATTTCATTTTTGCTCCTGTTCAAAAGTAGAAGTAAAAGGTTGGACATTTTTAATTCTATCATGAGCTATTATAGTATTATTTGAATCCATATCTATACCTATATAGTTTCGATTTAATTCTATAGCTGCGACACCAGAAGTGCCAGAACCTTCAAATGGATCTAGGACAATATCATCTGGATCAGAAAAGAGTTTAATGAAGAAAGATGGCAAAGCTTTAGGAAAAACAGCAGAATGTTTTTTATTGCCACATTCAGTAGGGAGACAGAGAACGTTAGATGGGTAGACCAATTCTTTACCAAGCCAATTAGATCTAACTTTACCAAAACTAGAGCCTGAAGAAGAGGACTCACGGGTTTTATCTTTTTCTGTGAGGTTTTTATTTCTTTTTTTAGCCCAATCACCAATAGGGGTCATAACGGCTTTTTGGTTCATTTTGAATTTTTTTTGAAGGTTAAACTGTAAGCAACGTTCGAAGGCATCACGGAATCGATTAGACCAATGCCCTGGAGTAGAATTCTTTTTATACCATATCCATTCTTCGGTCCAGAGCCAGCCTTGTTTACGAAGAGCTAAAATAAGTTCTAAGACATAGGTATGGCGTTCTGTATTGACAACTTTCTCTTTAATATTAAGGATAAAAGTACCAGTAGGGGCTAATACACGTTTTAATTGTTCTGATATAGGAAGGAACCAAGAGACATAATCATCAGGAGGAGTACCGCCATAGGTATTTTTACGAGCATCAGCGTAAGGTGGAGAAGTGATAATTAAAGAAACAGAAGCAGGAAGTAAAGTTTTAAGTACCTCTTTGGAATCGCCGGTTAAGTTTTTAAAAGTATTCATATTCTACTCCCTGGTATAGAGACCATGCTTGTGATCTAGCACGATGTTGATGGAAGATTTGATGTTTAAAGATTAATTCATAATCATCTCCTCTGGCTATAACAAGTAGAATTCCAAACAGAAAAAGCTACCGAGCCTATGTGTTTTCTGGAGAGCCACTCGCCATGCCAAACAGAATAGTAGTCACTTCCGGTCCAACTTCTACTTTTTCTTCCTAGTTGTCTTAAAAATGAAAACCGCAGGATGTTTTTCATATGGAACGCCCCGATTTGCTACAGATACTATTGGAATTCCAGCTTCTAATTTTAGAATAATGCTGATTCCAACCAAAACAATGAGAGCTAAAGAAAAGCATTTTGCCAGCACAAGACCAACGGATAGCCAAGGTCCAACTTCTACTATGATGACCGTCTATAACTCTAATAAAAGACCTAAGAATATTCAAAGTAGAATCTCCAACTTTTAGAAAAGATTGATCATTAATTCCTCGTATTTTAATAATACTCTATAGGGGGTTTAAAGTCAAGCCCAATTCAGAACTATTCCTTGGTAGAATAATTTATTCTATGGGGATAAAATCATATTCTTTATTAAGGAATTTAGGAAGTTTTTCAAATAGTTCTTTTTCGTTTAAGGCAACAGAGATTGGACCTCTTGAAATTTTACTAATATCAACAAGAGGGTTTTTTATAATTCCAAGTTTTGGTATATTTGGACTAGCTGACCATGAACATACAGCACAAGAGATACCACTACTAACACTGATAAATGCATCAACATGATTATGCAATGCTACAATAGGAGGCAATGTTAATTTTGAACAAAAGAACATGCCATTTCCTTCTGGTATTAATGCCCTAGCTCCACCAGAAGGGAATAGAAAATTGCAATCGCCCCAAGTTTTTTGTATTTCAGATATTATTTTTAAAAGGATATCTTGATTTAAGAAACTTTGATTAGAATAGTATGCTGTTTCAAACATAATAGTCTTTTTAAATGGTAAACACTCTAATAAAGTTAA
>Ga0315284_10014139_pt1 | contig 11371 bp, 4 predicted proteins | sample YL17G09_16_MG_FD_203696 | JGI IMG/M metagenome (GOLD analysis project Ga0315284, IMG submission 203696) | Sediment microbial communities from Yellowstone Lake, YNP, Wyoming, USA - YL17G09_16 | ecosystem: Environmental > Aquatic > Freshwater > Lake > Sediment | place: USA: Wyoming | collected... | reverse complement strand
TCAGCGTGGGGTTGGCGCCGTAAATGGCGGGATCCACGCCATAAAATTGCGCGTTGATGCCACACGCCCGCGCCAGGTGGAAGGCCAGGTCGAGCGGTTGCCCGAGCGGTGTCGCCAACCGGATCTTCTTTGCCGGCGCCCCGGGCGCCGCAACGGCGTTGGCCAACGTGATCTGTTTCCGAAATACCTCATCGAGAGTGAGCGCCTTGCTGTTGCCGAGCAGTCCCTGCTCGTATTTCGCCTTGCCGATGCCGACGAACAGCTCGGCGGTGCTCTTCGGCATCAGAGTGAGCGTTTTCACCACGTTGGCGGGTTTGAATGCCGCCACGTCGATGATGAGCGTGCCGTCGCCCATCGGCGTGAAGGTGAGCGCCGGCGTCATCGCCGCCGACACGTCGATCCGCTGCCAGCCGGTGACTTCGCCTTTCTGCAGCCACTGCTCGCGCGCCGGCGCGGTGGAGCCGATCCCGGCGTTGGACAGGTAATACGTGCCGCGCGGGCCTTTGTAGTAGCCGATCAGGTAGAAGCTCGTGCCCACCTGCAGCGCGCCTGACCCCTCGTTCACGCGGCAGCGCACGTAAATGGGCACCGTGAAGCGGGAGAGAATGGGCGGGCCGCCCCCGGTCCAGTTCCAATCGTCGCCCGGCATCAGCTTCAGATCGTCGGTTAGATACAGCAGGTCGATCACGCGGCGGGCGGGCGGTTGCTCGTTTTTCTCCTTATAAATGGTGATTTGCGCGGAACCTTTCTGCAGCGTGACGGTCGCGCCCTGGTAGACGTAATCGGTGTTGTGCCAGTCCCACGGCCCCTGCACGCGGTAGCCGCGGCCGAAGGGGAAGTATTTTTTATCCCCGATCCCACCGAACGCGACATCGAGCATCACCTTCTTCCCCTGCACGATCTTGACGTTGAAGCGCGCGCCGAAGCCATAGGGACTTTCATAGCGCACCCACAGGTTGTAGTCCTTCGCCTCCGGGATGGTCAGCGTTTTCACGGCGGTCGCGGGACGGTCCGTCTCGTCGGCGATGATCTTCGTCCGGCTCCACAGGTTCGGCTGCGCGGGGAAATACCCCCCGTCCGACACCGTCCAGCCCTTCTTCAGCGTGAAATCCTCCGCCTCGAGCGGCAATTCAAAAGCCACCACCGCCGGCGCGCAGACCGCCAGCAACAGAGCGATGAAAATGACAGCGCGCATACCCACCTCCGAATCCGGTGTAGCCGGACCCAAAAAGGGAACCGTGCTAGAGGCCGTGAATCAGTTTGCTTCACGAGCTGTTGAGAAAACGGCTCATAAGATATTAGAGTAGACGATCTATTGACACGATACGATGCGGGGATGCCAAATTCCTGCCGGCACCGAAAAAGGGGAGGGCGAGGCTCCTGCCGAGCCGTGATCATGCGCCCGGTCTCATCGAAAGTGCCTGTAGAGAACCGGGCGCATAATCGCGGCTCTCCCCATATTTCGCACCTGGTATCATCAAGCACTAGATTTGAGAATGGGCGCATAATCGCGGCTCGGCAGGAGCCTTGCCCTCCCACTTACTTATTCGCAAACGCGTCCACCAACTGGATGTCCAGCCGGTTGGACGGTTTGCTTTGCTTGCCGTCCTTCGTTTTGTAGGTGACCCACAGGTAGAGCTTCATCACCGGGCGCAGGCCGTACATCTGCTGGCCGCTCCGGGTAAGGTCGCCCAGGGCAACCGCGCCGCGGCCGTCCGGATAGGCGGCGAGCCACACCTGGTAGCCGGTAGCGTCCGGTGTTTCGGTGAAGTTGATGTGGGCGGAGGTGCCGTCATACCCCCAGTCGGGCATCTTCACTCCCTGCAGGGTCACCGGCGCCAGCGTGTTGTCCTTCGCCATCTGCGCGATCGGATTGGGCAGCGGCGTGCCCACCGGCAGCGGCATGCGCACGCGGTTGAGGGCGACGGCCTGCGCGGTGGCGTCGGCCGGCGTTTCGTACTCGGCGATCAGCTCGCCCAGCAGCACGTCCGAGGGATCGGCGGGTTGCAGGTCGTTGACATACATCACGTGCGTGCGGCGCTCGACAATCACCTTCTCCAGCTTTAACGGCAGGTCCACAATGCCGTCGCCGTGGTAGCTGCCCCACCAGGTGGTGCCGTAATCGCGGTAGGAATCGTAAGGCTGGCTGCCCGGCATCTCGAAGTGGAGGTAGCGCCAGCCGTCGAAGTTGAAGCTCGACCAGCCGTGCACGTCGTTGCAGTTCCACTGGTCCTTCTCACCGATGCTGATCCAGCGCTCGCCCCTGGCATCGACCAGACAGTAGACCACGCGGCCCCAGTCGGAATGAGCTTTCACCCACAGCCCCAGCCCGGCCGCCTTGCCGGGGATGGTAACGGGCGCCTTCGGCTTCAGCACGGTGTAATACGGCATGACCAGGCGATCCTTGTCCTGCTTGCCCAGGTGCACGGCGAGGAAGCTGCCTTTCTGCTCCGCATCGGTCGTCACCTGCACGCTCATGTTGCCGGGGAAGCGCGCGATGTCGAAGCTGTTCGTCTCATAAATCTCATCGCGCTCGGCGGTATTCGTCCACGTGCCATCGCCCAGGCTGGCGATGGTGATTTCCTTTTGCACCGGTTGCTCGCGGTGGGCGGGGCCGGTGTGCCAGGTCTCCTGGTTGCGGTTGCGCGCCCAGGTGACTCCGTCGGAGTTGTCCGGCGCGCCGAGCGACACCGCGGTGACGTCGCCGGCCTCGGTGACGTAGACCGGCGAGGTGCCCACGGTGATGGTCGCCTTGCCGCCGTCGGATTTCACCGGCGTGCCGTTGTCCATGCTGTCGGTGACGGTGAGGGTGGCGTCCTTCGCCAGCGTGAGGGTCACCGACCGCGTGCCGCGCACCGTCCACAGCGCGTAAATCGGCAGTCCGAGCTTGTCGAACTTCAGGCAATAGACGGTATTCGAGCCGGTCGGGAGCCATTTGTCGAATTTTGACCGCTCCAGCATGCGGGTCATCGTCGCGTAGTGCGCGTAGCCCGGTTTCGGGTCGCAGTAGGGGATGCGACGCTGAATGCCGCAGCCGCCGTAGTGCTCGGCGCCGTAGTAGTTGCCGCAGTCGAAGGCGAACCAGCCGGAATAGAAGCGTTCGATGCCGTAGGCCAGCGAGAGGAGCGTCCAGCGGTGATATCGCTCCGCCTGCTCGTCCCAGGTCAGCGCCCCGACTTCAGTCGGGGAGAAGATGCCTTCACAGTAGTAGAGCTGCGGGTTGTCGATGCCGGCCTGCTGGTATTCCTTCTTCAGCACATACAGCCGATGGGTGCTCATCTGTGAAAGCTGCTGCTCGGGCAGCCGTTCGAAACCGATCATATCCAGCGCGCTGCCGTCGATCAACTCCTTCGGATAACCGGCGCGCAGCAGCGGCACGATGAAGAGCGGATCACCCCATGGGATGAGGATCTTCGACTTCGGCCAGGCGGCCCGCACGCTTTCCGCCGCCGCTTTCGAGGTATTCATAAACACACGCAGGTTCTGTTTTTCATCATCGGTCAGCGTATACGGGTCGCCCCAGTAATCCGGCAGCGCGGCGCCCGCGCTCAACCTGGCGGAGATGCCCGGCTCCGGGTAGAACTCCAGGACGTCCGGATTCTCCACGCCCACCGCCTTGAACAAGTCGGGGACGGATTTCTTGTAGGCATCATACTTGGCCGGGTCAACCGGGTCCGCGCCGGCCCAGTCCCACTGCGGGGTGATCGGCCATGGATTGCTGGCACACACCCATTTGTGGTCGATCACAAAGCGGCCGCCGGGCGTTTCGGGGTCAGGGCCGGCCATCGAGGAGCCGCGCGCGCCGGCTATCTGCATCAGTTGCATAATCTTTTCCGCATCGGGTGTATAGTGCCCGCCATGATAGCTCCAGTAGCCGAACATCGGCCCCTGACCCTCCTGCCAGTAAGGCGCGCGGGTGTCCTTCGCCAGCCGGCAGAAGTAGCGCGTCTCCGTCCAGGTGGTGTCGCCGTCCTTCAGCACGGCGTCGAGCTGGTGGATGCCGTTTTTCTTCACCGGGAAGCTCAGGGTGACCTTAGCCTGTCCGCCGGCCTTCACGGTGACGGTCTGCTGCTGCTTTGCCGTCTCGCCCTTGTCGTAGCTGGTGGTGTTCAGCTCAAGCGTCACTGTCTTATCTTTCGCCGAGTTGTTCGTCACCGCGAAGGTGTAGCCCGGCGCCTCCGGATCGGTCCACACATGGCCGAAGACGGTCGGCTCCAGGTTGAAATCCAGCTCCGCCCTGTGCAGGGTGAGGGCGTAAACCTGCACGCCGCTGGGCAGCCCCGCGCCTTCCCAGCCGTAGGTGAAGGGATCGGGGTAGCTGCGGTACTGGCGCACCCCCTTGGTCAGCTCCACCTCCAGCGTGTCCATGTCGGAGAAGCTGTTCAACATCGACGGATCGAGCGGGATCTTCACCAGCCACAGGTTGACCTTCCTGCCGTTTTCCAGCGTGACGGGCAGCGGGGTGGCGCCGGCGGCCGATTTGGCGCTCATGGCGGGAACGTTGCCGGTGAAGCTCTGCACGAATCCCGCCAGCGGGCGGTAGAACATCGCCGACAGCGCCGGAATGCGGTTCTTGCCCCCGTCGAAGCCGGCGACGACATACATCGCGTCATAACGGCCGTTGGGAATGCGCAGCTCGATGCGCGCCGGATCGATGGAAAAGCTGTTCTGGTAGTTGACCGGCCAGAAATACCCGTCCATCGATCCCTGGCGCATCACGCTGCGGCTGATGTCCAGGTGGTCGGGAGCGGTCTTCCCCCGGCGATCGACGAAGAGGACGGGGACGCCCTGTACGTTAACCGTTTTGCCGAACGGCAGCCCACTGTCGGCCACCGCCGTACCGAGCAGCGCGCGGTCGCGGACGTAGCCGTCCAGCGCGATGGGCTCATACAGCGCGGGAACCGCGGTCAGCGCGCGCACCGTAAGGTCAGCCAGCCGGGAATCGGGCTGCATCACCACCTGCACGATGGCGCGCGTCTGCAGGTCCTTCGTTTGATCCACCAACAGGCGGTCGTCGATCCAGATGCGCATGCGGGCATCACCCATCCGGCAGCGGATGCGCACCCATTTGCCCTGGCTGTAGGGCAGTGTGTTCATATCCTTCTCGATGGGCGCGCGCACCACCTCGCTCCAGGTGGGTTGAATGACATCGTAAGTGCGAAGATCGTAGGCCTGCCCCACCCCGGCGGCGTTGATGGAGAGATCGCCGTTGTAGCTGCCGGTCAGCGAGATCGGCGTGCCCGGCTTCGTCATGTCGGCGGGGTCCTTCAGGATGAGCGAGAAGGACGCCTGCGTGCGCTGGTCGGTGGTCACCACCCGCGCCAGGCAGGAAATCTCCACGTTCCGGTAAGTTGCGCGCGAGGTTAGGGTGAGCTGCTGCTTGCCGCATACCAGCGCCGGCCGACCCAGCAATTCGTCGTCTACCACGGTAAATGGCCCGCCGTCGGTATCCCACAGCGCCGGCGCATTGGGACCCAGCACGGCGCTTAATTGATCATCGCTGTTCTCGCCCGCCTGCCACCAGGACGCAATCGGCCCGGCAACGGCTGCCGCGACGACAAGGCACAGGAACAGGAAAAATACGGAAATGCTTCGCATGGGGAGCTCCTTGGAGGATATGTCGGGTATCCGGAAGTTGTCTGAATACATGGTAGTCGTTCCGGCGAGCGAATGCAAGAGCGGGGAGGAAAAAAGTGGGGGACTGTCCCAGTCCAACGTGAGCCATTAACGGGAATGTCGATATACAGGCGATGGTCGGCAGAGCGTCCGATTTCTGACGTTTGGCTTTCAGAATGTCTTCAGCAATCGGCATTTCGCGGCGCTGCGGGACACGCCATGCGAAGTGATGGCCCTGGTAGATGTGCCGGCGGCAAAGCGCACATCCACCAATCCGGCCGCGCTCGCCGGCGCGCCATGCAGCAGTATGTCGGGGAACTGATGCAGGTTTTCGGCAGCGCGGGGCAAGCGTGATTCCGTCTTCAGACCAGCTCCGGCTCTTCCACCGGCACGTCTACCTGCTCCACGTGGTCGATGGGCAGGCCGAGGAAGCGCCCGCCTTCACGGCGCAGGCTTTCCGGGTCGCCGCTGCAGAAGAAGTGGTGCCCAGGATTGTCGTTCGTCACGAGGCGATCGCTGTAATGCGCGGTTAATTCTTCCACCACATGCTCGCCGGGATCGACCAACGCCACGCCGTCACCCATGAAGTCCTGAATGGCCTCGCGCAGAAAGGGGTAATGGGTGCAGCCGAAGACCAGCGTGTCTACGCCGGCGTCGCGCACGGGGGTCAGGTATTCGGTCACCGCCGCCTCCACCTCCGGCCCGCCTGCCAGGCCGCGCTCGACGAGGGGGACGAACTTCGGGCAGGCCTGCTCGATGACCTGCGCCGCGCCTGCTTCGCGCAGCCGCCGGCCGTAGATGCCGCTGTTCACCGTGCCCTGCGTGGCGATCACCCCGATGGCGCCGGAGCGCGAGGCGGCACGGGCGGCGCGAGCGCCGGGACGGATGATCTCGAACACCGGCTTGCCGAAGCGGCGCTGCGCTTCCTCCACCGCGCTCGACGCGATGGACATGTTGCAGCCCGGCACCACCACCTCCGCGCCCTGGGCGAAGAGGAACTCGATGATCTGCAGCGCGAAGCTGCGCACCTGCGCCAGCGGCCGCCCGCCATACGGCACGTGCGCCGTGTCCGCCAGGTAGAGCAACCGCACCCCCGGCAGCCCACGCAGCAACGCCCGCGCCACTGTCAACCCGCCCACGCCGGAGTCAAAGACGCCGATGGTCAATTGCCGCGCTCGTGTAAGCAAATTACCCTCGCATTTTCCTGATTTCCGATTGATGGTATCCCCGAAACGAGCGGGCTGAAACGGCAGGCGAGACTGCGCGAGCGACATCCGGAGAGCGCCACCCGACTATAGTTCAGGTGTGGAAGCGAGATTCTCAGTCTGGAAGAAGGCGGGAACCCCGCCGGTTATCGTTCCAGCCCCCACCTAACCTCGGGCGGGGCTCCCGCCTCCTTCCAGACTGTGAATCTCGCTTCCACCGCCTGCTTGATAACGAGTTACCCGCCGCACACCCTCAGCATCCGCGCCATGTAATAACAGTAATTGGGATACGAGATATCAGGTGGGCAGGAATGGTCGGTGTGCGGGATGTAGCCGCCTTCCTCCATCAGCGGGCGGACGCGCTCCAACTCGGCGTCGATGGCTTGCGGGCCGATGGCCAGCGCGCGCTTGTCCACCCCGCCCCAGATGCGCAGGCCTTTGCCATACATTTTGCGCACCGTCAGCACGTCCATGTCCGCCTGCGTCTCGAAGGGGTAGAGGAAATTCAACCCGGCGTCCAGCCACACCGGGATGAGCGGGTGGATGTAGCCGTCGCTGTCCAGTCCGATGAAGGGCACGCCGCGCGCGGAGAGAAAATCCACCACGCGCCGGTAGCGCGGCAGCATGAAGCGGCGCGCCATCTCCGGTGAGAGCAGCGGCGCGGTGCGGAAGGCCATGTCCTCCCAGAAGGCAAAGGCGTCCACCGAGACCACGTCGAGGATCTGCCCCATGATGGCGATGATGAAGTCCGCGTTGGCGTCCATCATCTCCTCGATGAAGGCCGGGGCGTCGTAAAAGAGGGTGCACAGGTTCTCCACGCCCACCAGGTTGCGCAGCGGGCCGAAGAAGCCGCCCCAGCGGTCGGAGATGATCTGGAAGGGCACCGGCTTCGCGCGGATCTCGCGCAGGGTCTGCTGCCAGTTCGGCCCGATGCGCGCCGTCAGGTCCGGCTGCATGCGCTCCTTCCAGAAGGCGCGGAACTCGCCGCGCGTTTCCACCGGAAACTTGACGAACTGCGGCATGGAGCTCATGCTGTGGCGCTTCATCTCGCGCATGAGGATGCCTTCGTGGTTGATGTAGAGGACATGCTCGTCGTCCTCCTGCACCACTTGCCGCTCGAAAGGCGGGGTGGGAAAGAACCAGCCGCCATGCGCCTCGCGCTTGTCGGCCGCCGCCTCCGGATTGAACACCGCCGGGTCGTATCCCTCGCTCTGCCACCGCTCGATGGTCTCCGGCCACCCGCCCCACGCCCAGAAGGGCACGCGGTCCACCGGCTGATATTGCATGCACGCGAAGAAGCGCTCTTTTTCGTTCATAAGGTCACCTCGCAATCTCTTTTTCTGCGGGGAGTCGGTATCCCCTTCCCTGGGATCGCAGGCGTCCCGCGCCTGACGCCGGACTCTTCCCCTGGGATCACAGGCGTCCCGCGCCTGCCTGAATTAGGGGCAGGCCTGCGATCCCAGGGATTACCAGAGCTTGATCGAGCGATCTGCCACAAATCGCTCGATGGTCTTCATTGGCGTTTTATCCGTATGCAGGTGATCACGCAGGTACAGCGGGTAGCTGGTGGGCGACTCGTCGCGGGGGGAGATATCCACCAGCGTGCCGGCGCGGAAGGTGCAGGTGTAAACCTGCTCGTGCTCGGAATGGGCGTTGACCGTGTATTTCGCCGTAGTTTCCGTCACCGGGAAGTGCAGGGAGATCACCTGGCCAGGCTGCAGGCCGTCGAAGATCAGGTAGCTGCCGATCCAGTCCTGGGGGCAGGATTGACCGTTCACCTCGGCGCGCAGCTCACGGCGGTTGGTCCAGGCGGGGATGCGGATGGCGATGCGGCGGGCGCACTTATTTTTAATGACGACTTTGCCTTCATACGGCAGGTAGCTGTCGATGTCCAGCAATTTTGCCGCGCGGTTGAGCAGTAAATTGATTTGCGCGCGGTCGCCATCCTCGCGCACGATGCCTTCCCAGGCGTAATAGAGGCCCTGCGTGGCGTTGCCGGTACAGCAGAACATCGACCAGGGGCGCGGCATGCTGGTGGGCAGCGCGGTGCCGCCGAAAAGGCCGAGCGAGCGCTGGAAGACATTGTCGAAGGAGAATTTATTGGCCGGTTCGCCCCCGTCGTTCCATGGCTCGTTGACAAATTGCTCGGCCGCGCGCTCCAGCAGGTCGGCGCGGGTGAATTGCTGCTCGACCAACTGGTTGCGGACGAAGGCATCTACGTCGTCCCAGTAATCGCCCAGCCCGTAATCGGACAGGCGGATGCCCAGCGCGATCATGTCGCCCAGCGCGCAGCCTTCGATCTGCTCCAGCGCGGCGGGGTAGCAGTTGATCCACCCCATGCGCGGGATGCCCTGAGTGAGGGTGAATTCGTAAGCGCGGCGGACGAACTCCAGCACGCGTTCATCATTGGCAACTCGCCCGTAGGCCAGCATGCCGCGCAGGGGGATGGCGCGAGCGTGGAAGTGGCTGAACCAGTGCCCCTGCTCCGACCCGGCGGTATACGGCGGATCGGGCAGGGAGGGGGCGACATGGCCGGGTACGCCTTCGCGACTGCCGTGCTCGTCCGGCACGCCGCCCCAGAAGCACGGCTTCAGGCAGTAATTCGTCAGTCGCCGGCCCAACTCCAGCGCCGGCGGGTCGCCGCTCATCGCGTACCACTGCGCGGCGGCGTAAATCTGGTGCCCGTGGTAGGCGGTCACCGACCCTTCGCAGCCTTCGATGTCGCTGCCGGATTCGTCGGTATTCAGCCAGCCGGAGCGCGGGAAGGTGCACGGCTCGCTCCACCCGCCTTTCTCCGGGTAGTAGGAGTAATCGTCCTTATCGATTGCCACCCGGCGCATGCCGGCGATCATCGAGTGCAGCAACTCATCCGGCACCTCGGCGCCCGCCTGCCGCCAGGCAACCAGCGCCCGCATGGCCCGCCCGGTGGCGGCGACCACCGCGAAGTCTTCGTCCTTGCCTTCCCCGTAAAAGGCGGCGCCGTATTGATTGCGCCACGGGCGGCGGGGGTCGGGGAAATCCCAGTAGAGCCCTTCCTGAATGCGGTGCAGAATGTTCCGCCGCAACCCCGCCTCTTCTTCCAGAAATTCGTCGCTGCCGCACATCAGGCGCAGCATGGGGAAGGACTCGCTGCCCTTTGTCTGGCACACTACGTCCGCATCGCCGAGATGCACGAGGTGCGGCCGCGGGGTGCAGAAGATGGCGTTCCAGAACGGCGTGTAATCGAGATCGGGGTCGAGGATGCCGCCGATGCCCCGGATTGCCAGCGCCGCGCGGTCGGTGAGATCGAGGGTGTCCGGCACCTCGGCCTGGTAACGTTGGCCCGCCAATATCGCGGTTACGTCGGATTGCAGCACGGTATGCTCGCTCATCAGGATTCCTCCAAATCAGGCAATGCCTGTAGCCGCATCCCTTTACGGGTGCGCGGGTTAAGTGGCGCCGGTCAGCAACCGGGTGAATTCCGGCGAGTGCACGCGGGGATCGAGCCCCTCGGTCCCGTAGAGGACGACGCACATGCCCGGCACGCCGGCGTGGGCGAAGGCGCGGGCGCAGTGCGCGACGTGCGCACGGGCGTCGAGGATGTCCAGCGATCGGCAGCTCACCGGGCTGTTGTGCACCGCCAGCGCCAGGCGCGGGTCCGCCTCCGCCAGGAAATGCGGCAGGTCGGTCTCACAGGTGGCGAAGTCCAGCCCGACCAGGCCGGGGATGTCGCTGAGCTCCCGCGCCAGGTGGTTGATGTTGCCGCACGAATGCAGCACCACGCCGCCGAATTCCCGCGCGATCCGCTCCACGCTCGGGCGCATAAACTCGCGCACCACCTCCGGCGACACCACCGCCATCAGGTCTTCGCTGTAGGCCAGCCCCTTCTCGGGCGGATACCAGAGGGCGGTCGGGCAGTGATACGGGATGAAGGCTTTTCCGGCAATGGCGCGGGCCTGTTTGACGAAATCGATGACGACATCCGTGCAGCGGTCGATCAGGCGCCGGGCCTCCTCCGGATATTCGTAAATCGCCGGCAGGAATTCCTCGACGCCCCAGATCTGGCTGGCGGTGGAGAACGGCCCCTGGATGTCCGGTTCGTAGATGGCCAGCCCGCCGCGGGTGAGATCGGCGAAAAAGCGCATCTTCTCCAGCATCTCCCCGCCGATGGTGCCGGGGCCGAAGCCGGCATCCGGCAGCCGGTAGACATCCTCCGGCGCGTGGATGGCGGGTTTCGTGCGGGTGGAGTCGGATGCGCGCTCCTCCGTGCAGCCGAAATAGGACGGGAACAGCGCCTGCCGGATGCCGGGCGCCAGGCCGGGGATATATTCGTCATCCCAGTCCGCACGCTCGATCATCGACTGCAGTTGATAGGCGGCATCCTTCACAAAGGGATGGGCGTCCTCCGGCAATTCCGGCGGGTTCGCCGCCGGCATGCCGTAAACCACATAGGGGATGCGGTCGGCAGTCGGCTTGCGCTCCCACATCGCCCGCGTGCGCTCCCGCGCCCGGGCGATGCGCTCCGGCGGGTAGCATTCCCGCACCTTTTCCACCAGCTCATACAGTATGCG
>Ga0315284_10014138_pt1 | contig 11372 bp, 14 predicted proteins | sample YL17G09_16_MG_FD_203696 | JGI IMG/M metagenome (GOLD analysis project Ga0315284, IMG submission 203696) | Sediment microbial communities from Yellowstone Lake, YNP, Wyoming, USA - YL17G09_16 | ecosystem: Environmental > Aquatic > Freshwater > Lake > Sediment | place: USA: Wyoming | collected... | reverse complement strand
TAAGAAGATGGCAGATGAATCCTTCAAAAAAGGAGATCACATGTTATATGAACTTTGTCTCAAATATCTGAAAGAACAGGTAGAAGAACACGATAAGACCCAAACTTGGCTGGATAAGCTTGAAGCTTTCGGTATAGATAAAATCGCTTTAAGGATGTTAGATGAAGAAATGGGAGGATAAAAAAATAATTAAGAAAAAGCTTTGACAATTGAAAAGAATACCGTATCTTACAATATATATATAAACAACTAAAACAAAACAAAAATGGCTTATTTTAATCATGCGTTTTCGAAGACCTTTCTAGGCACGAAAACCAACTTGGTGAATGCCAACAGCAATCAGTCAGCGGGAGCTGCTACTACTGCTAGTGGATTCATCTTCAGAAACACATCACCTGCTGTTCAGTATTCAACTGTCAATCTAATTGATGGTACTGTAAACGGTGCTAACCTGGGCATTGGATCCTATGGATTCTTTGATCCTAAAACTTGGACAACTAGAACTACTACAAGCGTACCTGCATTGGTAGCTTGCTGTCCTTTGGTATTAGCTGCTTCAGCTATTTATCAAAAAGACCAAATCGGTGGACTTTTCACTGGTGGTGGAGCTTCTGGAGGATTTCATGGTGGATACCAAGAATCAAATAAATCTAAGGTAATTAACCCTAAGTACATCTCTCGTATGTATAAGGTTAAACCTTGTGCCCCAAACCAAAGCGTATTGCACGTTGGATCTACTCCATTCAACACCCTATCAGGTGGTGCAGGAGTTGTAGCCGTGGTTGCCGGTGGTACTTATAGCACAGCCTCTACTACTCTGGTTTCTCTTTCCGGTGGTACTGGAACAGGTGCAGTTGCTTCTATCACTATTGCAGCTAATGCAATAACTGTAGTAACCATCACTACTCCAGGTACTGGATACAGCAATGGTGACATCCTTACTCCAGTTATTGGAACAGGTGTTATTCCATTGGCAGGTACAGTTAGCGCATCTTTACAGATTGCGCTTGTTGCTAATACTTCTGACTGCTGTAAAGAATTCCTTTGCGATCAAGCTTATACTCTAAGAGTTGATATCAAGGGTTCTCCAGCATTACGCGCTTTGACTCGTAACTCTTATTTTGAAACTTCTACATGGACCGGATGCTGCCCAGCTAATGCGCTTGCTCCAGTTGCTGTAGATCCTACCACAGTGTACATTTATTGGGCAACTCAGTTGCTTAATAGCCCACTAGTTAGTCCATTTATTCAGATCATCGTGTATGATCAGAATGGAGTAGCTATTGGTGTAGCAAATGACACTAATGCTTGGGCTGCTTATACTGCTCAAACTGTAATTCCATGTAATTCTCCTACTCCAGTTCCTGGAGCTGGTATGACTATCATCGGAGCTTATGTTGGAACTGTATTCGGTGACTGTACTTTCTATCCAACTGACTTCTTTGAAAAAGAGCCAGTTCGCGTGTTTGCATCTATGGTAGATCTTACAGGATCAGTTTGTGACTTCGCTGGAGTTTGTATCACTGAATCTTGCTGCCCACGTCAGGGTAATGGTTTCGGAGATACTGTTCTTAAGGATCTTATCCTTTCTGAACGTTACCAACAGAATGACTTCTACACTGGAAGAGACCTCAGAATCCGTGAGATTACTCAAGGATATGATGTTAGTACAGCTGTAAACCGTTCTGCTTTCTTCACACGTTATGTGATTCAGCACAATGTTCCTCGCTTCAACAACCCTACTGGTGTGTTTGATAACGATCAATATCAACTGGAAATCATCACAAATGGTACAGACACTAACCTTGAGACATTCTTGTCTACTTGGACTGCTGGATGTGGACCATGTGAAGGTCTTGAGACTTTCTCTTGTGGATCTTGCTGCCCTAAACCTTCAGTAGCTCCTCAGGCAACTGTAGGTGCATTGATAAACACCTACAGCTATCAATTGGTTGCTAGTGGTGGAACTGGTGCTATCACATACAATGCTAGTGTTGCAGATGATGCAGCTCTTGCAACATTGAATATGACAGTAAGTAGCGCTGGACTTATCAAGAATACAATCGGTGCTGTTTTAGGACCTTTGACTGTAAACATTACAGTTACTGGAACTGATATCTACGGTACTGTAGTGTTCTGTGAGAACATCCAAGTTGCTTCGGTTTAATCAGACTCTAATCTAACTAAAAAGGGAGGGGAATAAATCCTCCTCCCTTTTTTTTTAACTTTAAAACATGGCAACAAATAAATTAGCTCTTGATATACCGGATACCCTTAATGATTGCGTTCTTAAGGTATGGGATTCTAGTATTTATTCTAGTGGAGTTCCTACAGAATGTCCTAAGTTGGAGATCACTGCTCCTGGATTTCAGTTACCGTCAATTGTATCTGATATACAACCAGGATTTAATTTAAACCTAACTGCTTGCCAAATCGGCATGCAAATCCATAACTGTGGTGTTCAGTTTAACCCTTTGCCTGATGGGGTATATATCATCAGATTGAGCTATTCTCCTAATGACCAGTTGTATGTAGAATACAACCATCTTAGGATAACCTGTGCTTTAAATAAGATCAATAAAATAATGTGTTGTCTGGATTTATCAAATTGTCAACCAATACAACCAGTAGAAGCTCAATTGAGAGAACTACAACAGTTGTGGATGCAGTTGAAAGGAGCTAAATCCAATGTAGAATATTGCCACCACCCAAAGAAGGGATTGGCAATGTATGATTATGTAGTAGGTCAATTAGATAAATTGGCTTGCGCATGCGGCTGTCAAGATAAATGCTAATAACCAACAAAAAACCAACATATGAACTGTCCAAATTGCAATGCTGTATTAACGTGTGGATGTCAAAAAAAAACAGGAGCTAATGGAAAACAATGTTGCACTACTTGTATAGGTCAGTGTAACGGAAATTCATTAACACCACAACCACAAATACCACAACAACAAAGAGTAGTAACCCCTAAAGGTCCCTACACACCACATAGTTAAATGGCAACATTAAAGATTTCTATAGTAGGTAATGGTTCAGTCACTTCAAATGTTGGTGGTATTAACTGCCCAGGTGTCTGTTCAGGTACTATATTAAATCCAACACCTCCTTTACCTTTTCCACCTTATCATGTTACTTTAACTGCTGTACCAGATCCTAATTGGAAGTTTGTTAAGTACTATATTACAAGTCAAGGTTTTGCAGGAGACATGACTCCTCCTATTTCTACAAACGCTATTCAACAATTTACATATACTCATGGTGATATTGAATCTAATTATGAAATTCTTGCAGAGTTTGAACCAATTCCACCTACACCTCCAGGAGTATGTTTCCAGTTAGTTAGTTGTGATGACTGTACTCATCTGAGTTACTATGTACTGAATAATCTTACTCCTTATATAGGTCAATTTATAAATGTAGGTGGATTCTGCTTTCAGGTAAAACTGCTTGAACCATGTCCTCCTGAAGGCGCTGGTGCAGTTAACATGTTCCCTGGGACCGATCCTAATTTAGTTCCTGTATTTACTCCATATACGGATTGTTGTGAGTGTTTAGGTGTACCTAATTACTTACTAACTGACTGTACTTACCAAACACCGGCTGTATCAACTGGTACTAACCTAAGTCCGTATGTAGGTAAGACTATTAAGATCTGTAATTTTGAAACTCCTCTTAGTATCAACATTACTGCAAGTACTCCACACTGTATCGGTGGGTATAATCTAATAATGATTGCACAGATTACTAATCCTGTTTCAGGTTTCTTTTATGATGGTAGTAATATATTAAAACCTTATACTAATCCATCCATGTTTCCACTTTTTGTAGGAACAGTGATGTGTTTAAGTACTGTAGCTCCTTATGTTATAGTTGGAACTGGAACAGATCCGGATTATAGCATTCAGTTTCTTACTGGTATAGTTCCAATCACAAATATAATTCCTATTTCTACAGGAATGACTATGGGTATGATACAATACCTAATAACAATAAATAGTTTAGATCCTAATTTAGTAATAACAGTAGATTCTTTTGGAAGTACTTTAGATGTAACACTTACAGTTGTAGATTCTACAGAAGAAACAATTTTCATTTGTAATACTACTTCTCCAAACGAACCTCCTTTTGGACAAGCTGCTGCTATCAATGCCGGTTGTATCTGTTATACAGTAAGTGAACTTCCACCATGTCCTCCTTTACCACTACTTACATTAGGTATAACTGAAATATATCCAGATTGTGAATGTTGCTTACCACCACCAATACCTCCTCAGGAACCACCAATTCCTCAGTTTGTGGAACCGGTTGTTAGACATCACTATCTTATTCCAGATTCTCAGTGTGATATAGATGCTAATACAGTCTTTGCTGCTATGACCTATGATCAATATAGACAACTTCAATACGGTATGCAATCTTGCTGTCCTTTCAATATTAACAAGATCTGGTTAGAAAAAGAGATATCAGATCTATCTAAAACTAAATGCTAATGTGTAATAACTACGGATGTCAACAGTGCTACCCAAGCGTGCCAACAGCATGGAGAACTACATTTATACCAACATGTTCACCATGTGGTTCAAATCCATCATATTGTCCTCCTCCTAGCTGTCCATCTCCAAGCTATGTTGTAACTCCAACAGGTATACTGTTGATTGCAAATTTTGTATTGGATATGACCAAGTTGTATGCAGCACCACTGCAGACATATACTGCTATTGCGGCACCACCTGCTGGATTCATGATTCAACCTCTTCAAATCAGAACTAGGATGGTTGCTACTGTAAATCCTATTATACCGGTTCCTTATAATGTAACATTACAGCTTACACAGGGACTAAATACCCTAGTTTCAGATGCTACTGTTTTAAATGCAGTGGCTGATGAGACTCGCTTTTATGACATAAACGGCATGACCTTTACCAATCCACTGGATGCCTTATCCCTAGAAGTAGGTACCAACGCATTACCAGTTGCTGGAAATGGAACTCTTTACATACAATTTTTATACACCATTACTAATATATAATACCATGAGTTGTACTTGTCATAAAAATCCATGCTGCTGCCCACAGAACGTAGGTCCTAGAGGTGCTCAAGGTACCATGGGAATACAAGGACCTGTCGGTCTTAAAGGAGATACTGGCCCTACTGGCCCTACTGGTTATACTGGCTACACAGGTTACACGGGTCCTAATATAGGATCTGGAGTAAATTTTGGTCCAAATCCTGTTGTAAGTATTACTGTAGTAAATGGAATCATAACAGCAATATCATAAAATAAGAAAAACTTGTACATGTCATAACTTTTGTGTAAATTGTAATAACAAACATTAGATATCATGCCAACTAACTGCACGCCTCCAAATAAGTATCCTCCTCACCCATGCCCTTGTCCTGAGATTCCAGGACCTACAGGGCCTCCGGGTTGTACAGGGCCTACTGGCTATACTGGTCCTCCAGGTGGTAATGGTTTTGCTGGTGCTACAGGTCCAACTGGAGAAAGAGGTGCTACTGGTTATACAGGATATACAGGATATACAGGATATACTGGTTACACTGGACCTACTGGCTATACTGGACCAACAGGACCAACAGGACCAACAGGACCAACAGGACCAACAGGACCAACAGGATATACCGGTTACACGGGATATACAGGATATACAGGTGCTACTGGTCCACTAGATATTCCATTTGGATATGCATATGGAACTGCTACTGGTTCTATTTATGCCGATCTAGGTACCGCACCAGGCAACCCAATTGCAATTGGTTTTTTATCTCCTGCTACTGGTGTTACTCTTCCAACTCCAGCTAATGGTCGGATAACAGTAACAACTGGTGGATATTATGAAGTAAATTGGAGAATTGCTTTTATAAACGATGGCGTGGCAGGTCTTTATACATTTGCTGTAACTATAATGAGTGCAAATGCAGAAGCAAGATATTCAAATAGTGTACTTGCATTAGCTGCGGATCAAGCCATCATAGATGGTGAAGTTATAGTAGCATTGCAAGCAGGTGAATATATTAATTTAGTGTATTTAAACGGCCCTTCTGCTATAACACCTAGGTCAGATCCAGGTAATGATACCAATATATCAGTAATGATCCATAAATTAGCACCTTACCCATCAAACTAATATGTGTAATAGATGTCATAACCCTCATTGCTATGGAAGTTGTGTACCATGTGCACAGTTTCCAGTAGCTCCTCAGATAGGACCTCAAGGTCCTGGTGGTCCAACTGGTCCAACAGGTTACACTGGTCCTACTGGTCCTACAGGTCCAACCGTTGAACCTATAGCAGGTCAACGTAGTAATTTTGCAAACTATATATATGCTGGTTGTGGTGGTGGACCTTGTGTTGGTTTTGTCGATTGTATCCAATTTATTAGTTTAGCAGCAGGAAGCACTGGTATAATTGAAACTTCAAATGATCAAACTTCAGTATCTAGTCCTGGAGTATATAAAATTCAATGGAGATTAACAATAGCTAACATTCCTCAATCTTAATACCATGGCAGCAGCACCTGTATACGCATTTGCATTATTTAGATTCAATGCTACATATCCTTATCCAGCAGGACAAGAAATTCCATTTACTCGCGTTGAAATGGCAGGGTTAGATCAACAATTCTTTGAAATGAACGGTCAAGCTGTAATAGAAATTGCCAATGGAGACACTATAGGATTAGGTGTTGTAGGTACTAATACAGTACTTTCTAGTAATGTATTAGATCCTATAGAAATTTCTCCACAAAATGCAATGATGAATATAATGAAAGTAGCAGAACTTATAATACCTTAATAATGGCAACAGATGTATACCACCATCGGACCTTAATATAAAAATTATAACATAATGGGACTACCAATAAATACTTCAAAAGGCCAAGGATGTACTCCGGTTTCTTCTAATTGCGTGATCTGGCAAGGTCCGGATATCCCATGCATTGACCTATGCGCTGGTGATTCTGTTACAGATGTAGTATTCAAGTTAGCCACAGAATTGTGTGCTATTCTGGATACTCTGAATATCAAAACATATGATCTTGAGTGTTTTGCTCCAATTTGTCCAGATCCTCAGAACTTTCATGATATGCTTCAGTTCCTGATAACTAAGGTCTGCGAACTACAGTGCTGTTGCGATGGTAAGAAACCAATTGAATCAGCATGTCCAGATGCTTGTATAGTGAATATAGCTGACTGTTTCTACTTTACTAATCAGTTGGGTGATCAGATCACCACAATGACTCTTCCGGATTATGTTACTGCAATAGGTAACAAACTTTGTAAATTAATAGCTAATCTTGGTATACTGGCCGGTGATCTAACAACGACCAACATTGTAGTTGCAGCACAAGGTGCTCGTATTATAACATTAGAAGAAGAAGTAGCTTCTCTTACAATTCAAATTCCAAACAGTTGTCTATTAGGTACCGGTCCATTCCCTATTCAAGATGTTGTTACTAACCTAGAAACTGCTTTCTGTAATCAGGTTGCTATATTAGGTAGCAATGGAGCATTACTTGGTGCAACCACAGCTCAATGTGCTAATCTGGCCAATTCTCCTCAGCTTAACAATAAGACTAGTTCAATGGGTAGTATTTCCGGTTGGATTACTCCAGCATCGACTATTGCATCTAATATCAACAACATGTGGCTTGCCATATGTGATATAAGAGCAGCAGTTAGACAGATACAGACTACTTGTTGCTGCACTGATTGTGATGATGTAATTATAACTATGACAGCTACATTAGATGGTAACAGTCTTACTTTCTTCTTCTACGGATCTATGCCAACAGGTATGACCGATTGTTCTCCACAAGGAGACTGGGTTAATATCACTGATGGAGAAGGCTTCACATATGGAGTTTGGGTTCCAGTTGCTGCTAATATCAACAGTTCTGTTACTATCTCTCTTGCTTCTAGTGGTCTTAATTTAGCTACAAATCTTACAATTAACATGTTAGGTTGCTGGACAAGAGCTACTCCGGGTACAGACTGTGGTGGATTAGAGTGTGCAAGAACACTTAATTACACTATTGTAAACACTGCACCATGTCCAGTTCTTACATTATCTCCTATAACACCAAATGAGGTTACATGGAGCTTCTTAAATGCGGTAGTACCTCCAGGTTCTTATAGTATTGCACTACACCTTTCTTCAGATTTATCTGTGGTAAGTACTCAAGGTGGAGCAATCCCAGCGGTAGGAGCCACTGTAACTAATACCTTTAGTTCACTGTTGTGTGCTACTAATTATTACTTACAGGCTACAATCACTCTAAACGGTGTAGATACTCTATGTCCTCCGGTAACATTTACAACTCAAATTTGTCCATGTGTAGCACCTAGTGCTGTAGATGCAACATCAGTAACACCTTAAACTAACAAAAATGGCTTGTAATAATTGCGGAAAAACTAACGTACCTTGTGGATGCAAGGATGGACCCTTCACAACCAATCCTGGATGTGCTTGTCCTCCTGATGCTAATTGCATGGTACCTAACAAATGTGCAGAAATCACAGATACTGACTGTGTAAGATACACTGGAGCCGGTATATTTGTTGAAAATGCAGTAGGTAATCAACTAACCATCAACCAAGGAACATCTGTAGAACAGATTATCCAACAACTGGTGTTGTTATTCTCAGATCCTACCTGTGTGTACTCAAATTCATCATGCCAGGCGACTACTCACGTATATCCTTACGCTGTAGGAAACTCTTCCATTGCAATTGCCTGGATGTATTCTCCAACTGCTGTGAATTATCAGGTAGAATACAGACCGGCCAATATATCAACATGGTCTACCCTACCTGTTCAATCACCAAATTCACCATTAACTGCAGTAATATCTCCGTTATTTTCAAATACTTGGTATTTGGTAAGAGTTAACTCATTCTGCACGGCAGGTAACTGTTATTCAGTAATTTTACAAATTAAAACTAATTAATCATGGCAATACCTCCAGTTCCTCTACCAACGACTACTTATATCATAGATGTATCTTATACTCCTGAGACTACAGGTTGTCACGTTATATGCTTCCATATGAAGTTATTTGTGCCAGCAGGTGGAGGAGGTAACTTAGGTCCAGATGTTGAATATTGTTGTGTACAAGATGTCGACATTACCCCTGCTATGGTAGGTGTTTCTAGAGTAGTTCAGGTTGATGCTGGAGATGATGCAGAATGTCCAGGCAATTTTACAGTAGTTGGTGCTATTGGACCAAATACACCAGGTACTTATACATATGAGGGATATGTTTATCCTTGCTGTAATCCTGCAATAACTGTTGCATGGCCTGTAGCATTACCTACTTTTACTATAGCAGTACCATAAAATATGAAGGTTAAGCTTTGTTGGTTCAAGCTTTGCTGACAAGGAGATGCCCTTAGGAGAAATTCTAGGGGTTTTCTCTTTTAAAATTAAACTTTATTCGTAACTTTGAAATATTTTTCGTATCTTATCAAGTAACCATGTTTAATGCACCAAATATAAAGGGTCCTAGATTCAGAAAGTATTTCAAAAGTGTGTTAACTACAACACTTTATGAGAAATTTATAAAGGCTAACCCTAAGCATGCCGGTATAACATTCGAACAGTTTGTTGGTACCGTTGACACCAGTCTGGAGAAGATGTGGAATGTTACCCTAGTAGAAAGAGATGGTATAGAACTCCCTATTGGAGGCAGTCTTTTTGTTGGATCCACTAAGATCAAGGTTAAGAACAATTACAATATTCAGGCCTCTATAAAGGCCAATACTCCAATCAAACATAGAAATTATGATACTGATGGCTACGTAGCTAAGATCTACTACAGTCCCCATCTAGCTAAGGTATCCGGAAGAGACAGGAGCATCTGGTCCTTTAAAGGTGCTCGTGATTATAAGAGAACCCTGTCTAAGATATATCCTGGTAATTGGAAGAAGTTCATTGTAGTTGCTGAGCTCTATACTGTGGTTAATGAATACCAGCGTCTTAGGGCCCGTAACTACTTTACAGAATCTACAGAAAAAGCAGTTCAAACATATAACGAATTTGATCTAAACTAATGGCAACTACAATAGGACAAGCAGTATCCCGAATCAGGAACACTATAAAAGCAGTCAAGATGGACGCTTTTATCACTGATCGGTATATCTATTCTCTAATTCTTAAGTACAGTAACATGTACATGAAACAAGAGATGGATAAAGGAAAATACATGGCCTTAATGAGTGTATATAAGACCATACCATGTGTAGATCTTATAGAAATTGATAAAGTATCTGCCTGTTGTGATATTAAATCCGGATGTACTATCATGCGCACTAAGGATAAACTCCCAACGTTTGTTACTGGTGAATATGGTCCTTTAATTAGACTAGTATCTTCTATAGACGGATCTACAGATGCTGCAATAACTACACCTCATACCTATGAAGTAATGCAACATAGTTCAGGATGGAAGTATAACAACCAAAAGTACTTCTATCTTTTAGATGAATATATGTACTTTCCGGATAGTAACTGGCCTCAAGCAAAAGTAGATGCTGTATTTCAAGATAGTATCGCATCTCTTCAGTGTGATAACAAGTGTCAATCTATACAAAATAGTACCGCTTCTGTTATGGATTACTTATATGCTCTGATCGAACAAGGAGTTCTAAAAGATCTTGGAATGAGTGTTCAGGTTCCTACAGATACTGCAGGTGCAGATAAACAATCACTACAGAAACCATAATCCATGAACTATAATTATACATTAAAATATAGAACCTATGATAGTCTGTTGTCAGACGTATTGTTAGATCTGATGGGCATGGATCAGATGAATAAGATTGAGCCGGCTTGGCTTATCAAGGTTGCTATGCGTTGCAACTATGAATTAGGTCTCAGGATTCAGATGACAAAAGAAAGAATTCTTGAAGTAGAGAAAGGTAAGGTTAAATTACCTGATGATTTTGGTGATTCCGGAGTAATCAACTTTGCTAGTATTTGTGGTGATCATACCGTAAGTACTGTGCTTCCACAGGGAACTCACACTGAAAGTCTAAATCCAATTACACATGTAGTTCCTCAGTATACTGCCATGGGTCAGCCTACATTGTGCGGTCCTTCCAGTACTCAAAAAGTATGTATGCAATGGAACAAGGATCAACCTATTATTATCCAAAAGATAAACACAGAAACTCGTACTTATACACAAATGTTTCAATTACAATTTACAAATGCTAAGTATATTAATTGTGACTGCCCAAACCTCCAATACCAGTGCCGTGATCAAGCTTATGTTAAGGACGGTTATATATGGACTAACTTCGATTGTGCTAATCTGTATCTTAATTATGAGGGAACTCTTGAGGAT
>Ga0315284_10014137_pt1 | contig 11372 bp, 11 predicted proteins | sample YL17G09_16_MG_FD_203696 | JGI IMG/M metagenome (GOLD analysis project Ga0315284, IMG submission 203696) | Sediment microbial communities from Yellowstone Lake, YNP, Wyoming, USA - YL17G09_16 | ecosystem: Environmental > Aquatic > Freshwater > Lake > Sediment | place: USA: Wyoming | collected... | reverse complement strand
CTCCGCCATCCACGAAGGGCGCGGTTTCCCCGCCCGGAAAGAGCGATTTGTTTTTTTCATGACTCCAAAGATCAGCCGTCATCTTATCTTCAGCGTGGCGAGGCTCAGCAGCGCGAATATGGCCGCGACGAGCCAGAAGCGCACCGTAACCTGCGTCTCGCTCCATCCTTTCTTCTGATAGTGGTGATGCAGCGGCGCGCACAGGAACAGGCGCTTGCGGGTGCGCTTGTAGTAGCCGACCTGAAGCGCCACGGAGAGCGCTTCCAGCACGAACACGCCGCCCGCGATTACCAGGACCAGTTCGTGTTTCAGGACCACCGCGATGTACCCCAGCGCACCGCCAAGCGGGAGCGAACCGACATCACCCATGAAGACGCGCGCGGGATGGCAGTTGTGCCACAGAAACCCCAGCGCCGATCCGACAATCGCGGCACAAAAGACCGTCAGTTCGCAACTGCCCGGCACATACGTGATGTTCAGGTACCACGAGTAATCGGGACGCCCCACCACGTAGCAGAACACCACAAACGCAAGGCCGGCGATAACCATGCACCCGCTTGCCAGCCCGTCCAGGCCGTCCGTGAGGTTCACGGCGTTGGAACTGCCCGTCAACACAAGCGCGACAAATATAATGTAAAAGAGCCCCAGATAAACGCCCGCATCCTTGAGGAACGGGAACATCAGGTATCCGACTTTCGGATCAAAATTCGGCGGATACGTCTGATGGCTCGTATAATTGAGAATCACAATTCCCAGCACCAGCCCCAACAAAACCTGGGGGCCGAACTTCGCCGTTACCTTTAGGCCCCTGCTCTCAGGCTCCTTCAACTTGATCCAGTCGTCCAGCAGGCCCAGTATGCCGAGAAAGAGCGTTACTATTATGCCGAGCATCACATAGTACTGATTCAGCATGCCCCAAATAAGCGTCGATAAGATTATCGAACCGACTATCAGCACGCCGCCCATCGTGGGCACGTCCTTCTTGCCGGTGTTGTACTCCTTCAGAACTTCGGGGTTCTTGTCAACGTTTTCGCGCACGCCCCGGCCGGCGAGAAACCTTATGACCCGCGGCCCAAGCAGAAGGCAGATGAGAAACGCCGTTATGGCGCTTCCCCCCGTGCGAAAACTCACGAAGCCGAAAACGTAGAACGGGTGCACCCCGAATATTTCCCGGTTGCCGTGTTTTCCGAGTAGTTCAAACAGAATGGCATACAGCATCCTGCACCCTGCCGCGAGTCGCGGACTTCACAAGACGAGGTTTCAGCGCTTCGATCAATCTTTCAAGTTTGATATGCCGTGATGCCTTGAACAGCACGACATCCCCCTCCCTGAGAAGCCCCTCAAGAGTCCCCATGGCCTGTTCGAAATCCTCAAGATGCGCCGTCTGAATGCGCTTGCCCGTCTCTCCCGCGGCCTGGCTGACAAAACGCGAGTCGCGACCGATGGTGAAGACGCAATCCACGTCGCTTGCGCTTATCGCCTTGCCCATGGAGCGGTGGATGCTGCGGGAGTCGCGCCCCAACTCGCCCATGTCGCCCAGCACAAGGACCTTCTTGCCGTTGCAGACGCAACTGTCAAGAAACGCCACCGCCGCGCCCACGGAAAACGGATTCGCATTGTAGGCGTCGTTGATAATCGTGATTCCTTCGACAACCTCCTTCTGAAGACGCATGCGCGGAGCCTGGAAAGTGGCCAGCCGCGCGGCAATCTCTTCGATGGTCGCGCCGAGCGTCGTCGCCACCGCGATCGCCGCGAGCGCGTTGGAGACGTTGTGCTTGCCGAGAACCGGCATCGTCATCTCGTGCGTCCCGTTGAGCATGAAGCGCACCCTGTCGGGCATCTGCTCGGTGTCCTCCGCGTACCAGTCGCTCTCCGGCGAAAAGCCGAACGTGACCACGCGGCACGGCGCGGCCTCGCGCATGTAATCGAACCACCCGTCCTCGCGGTTGAGCACCGCAAGGCCGTTCTTGGGAAGCGCGCGAATGAGGTCCGACTTTTCCTTCGCAACGCCTTCCGCGCTGGAGAGGCCTTCAAGATGCGACTGCGAGACGTTCGTCACAATGCCGATATCCGGCCTGGAGACCGCGACGAGCGCCTTGATTTCGCCGGGGCTGTTTGTGCCGTGCTCAACGACCGCGACTTTCGTGTCGCCATCGACGGCGAGCAGCGTAAGCGGCACGCCGATATTGTTGTTGAAACTCAGCGGCGATTTCACCGCCGGCATGGACCCGCTGAGAACGTGGTAAATCATGTCCTTCACGGTAGTCTTGCCGTTGCTGCCGGTGATGCCCACAACCGTAACGTCGCGCTTGCCGCGGTAATAGGCCGCCAGTTGCATCAGCGCCTTCCCCGTGTCGTCAACCACTAGCACCGCGACGTTGCCCTTCCGGGAGACCTTGCTGTCGCGGGCGACCACAACGCCGACTGCGCCCTTCGATATCGCCTCGTCAACAAAACCGTGCCCGTCGAAATGCTTGCCGCGCAAGGCGAAAAAGAGGCAGCCCGTCGTTATGGTCCGCGTATCGGTGGAGACCCCGCACGCGGTCTTTCGCGGGGCCTTCCCGAACACTCTTGCGTTTATCGCACTTGCTATTTCTTCGATTGTCAATCTAACCATTTTTCAATACCCGACTGTGGTTTCTTGTTTGACGGTTGATTTGCCGCCGCATTTCGCCGTTCTGCGGCATGCCAGTATCGAACGCGCGACTTCCCTGTCGTCGAACGGGATCACGCGGTCGGCGAATTTCTGCGTGTTTTCATGGCCTTTGCCGGCTATGAGGACCAAGTCGCCCGGCTCGGCGAGGGATATCGCCTTTTCAATCGCCGCCGCCCGGTCCGGCTCGACGATGTAATCGGCTGTCGGCGGGAAGCCGCGCTTTATTTCCTCGATGATCGCCAGCGGGTCCTCGGTGCGCGGATTGTCCGACGTAACGACGACAAGGTCCGACCATTTCGCCGACGCCGCCGCCATCTTCGGACGCTTGCCGCGGTCACGGTCGCCGCCGCAGCCGAACACGGTGATGATGCGCCGCGGCGTGAGTTCCCGCAGGTTCGAGAGCACGGCGTTGAGCGCCTCATCGGTGTGCGCGAAGTCAACGAACACCGCGAACCCCTCGCCGGAGTCAACCCGCTCAAGTCTGCCCGGCACGCTCGTTACCGCCTCCAGCCCGCGAACAATCTGTTCAATCTTCACTCCGTATGCGCTGCACGCGGCCGCGGCGGCGAGCGCGTTGGAGACGTTGTGCCTGCCGATGAGTTTCAGTTTCAGTTCACGCTCGCCTTTCGGCGTGTCAAGCGCCACGCGCGAGCCGTCAATGCCGCTGGAAATTGTTTTCGCGCCGAAGTCCGCCCCGCAGTCGATGCCGTACCACGTAACCTGCGCGCGCGTGCGCTGCGCCAGCGCGACGCTGCGGGGGTCGTTGGCGTTCAGAATCGCATGCGAGGAATCGTTCAGCATGTCAAAGAGCAGCGCCTTCGCCGCGAAGTACTCGTCCAGCGTAAGGTGATAATCCAGGTGCTCGTGGCTAAGGTTCGTGAACACGGCGGAGTCGAAGTGAACGTCCGCCACGCGGTCCTGCACAAGCGAATGCGACGAGACCTCCATCGCGCAGAATTCCATCCCCTCCGCGACCATCCGTCCCAGCAGCCCCTGGAGTTCCGCGGCGTCGGGGGTAGTGTTGCCGGCCTCCATGACGGCCCCGCCGGTCTGGTACTGGATGGTGCCAACCACGCCGCACGGCCTGCCGGCATTCTCGAGTATCGAGCGGACGAGATAAGTAGTCGTGGTCTTGCCGTTTGTGCCGGTGACGCCGATGACATTGAGTTTGGTGGACGGATGATCGTTGACGGCGGCGGCAAAGGCGCTGAGCGTCTTGCGGGCGTCATCGACGATAATCTGCACAAGCCCGCCGTTCAGCGCGAGCCGTCTGTCGGAGACGACGGCGACCGCGCCCGCTTCCACGGCCTGAGCGGCGTAGCGGGAGCCGTCCTCCCTGGCGCCGTGAACCGCGGCGAAGATACAGCCGGGCCCGGCCTTCCGCGAATCACACGTTATTCCCGATATTTCCACGTCGCGGAAGTTGATTATTTCGCGGTACCTGATGTGGTTGATTAGTTTTTGTAGTTTCATGCCGTTGCCCTTTTGCGAATTATCATCTTTGACGCCTTTGGGCCGCATCGGAATTATCCGCCGGAGCATCCTCCGGAACGCCCATCGCCCGCAGCGAGCGAAGGATTATTTTCGAGACCGTCGGCGCCGACACCGTGCCGCCGTAGTAAGCGCCCTTGGGTTCGTTCATCGCGACCAGCACAACTATCTTCGGATGGCTGACCGGCGCGTATCCGACAAAATAGCCGACGAACAAGGAGTGAGACATCGCCCCGCCGGCCATTTTCTGCGCGGTTCCGGTCTTTCCGGCCATCGCGTATTCCTTCAGGCGCGACCTGTATCCCGTCCCCGACGGATCGCTGACGACGAGCGGCAGAACCGTCTGCATTTTCTTCGCGGTTTCCTCGCTGATGATGCGCGTCGGCTGCTCAGGGGCAATAATCCTCGTTATCTTGTTGATGGCTTCCTGGCTAAGGTTGCGCTTTTGCTTGACGGCCTCGACATCGCGAATCACCTTGCCGTCGTTGTCGACGATGGCCTTGACGATTCGCGGCCGCACAAGGTAACCACCGTTCGGGATAGTGCAAAACGCGCGGATTAGTTGCAACGGCGTTACCGCGATTTCCTGCCCGAAAGGCACGGACGCCGTGCTGAACCTTGTCCAGTTTTCCGCGCTCGTTACCATGCCGCCCACCTCGCCCGGAAGGTCGATGCCGGTGGGCCGGCCGAAACCGAACTTGAGGACCCACGGCCTGAGTTTCATCCCGGCCTGGTCGAGCAGCACGCCGAACCACGCCGCGCCTCGGTTCGAAGACCGCACGATAACCTCGACGAACGTCAGCCAGCCGGAGACGTGGTCGCCGATGGTCCGGCCGTTCACCGGGCCGAAGCATTTGAAAGTGGTCTGGAAATTCGCCAAGCCTTCCTCAAGCAACGCGCACCCGACGACCGGCTTGAACGTTGAGCCTGGCTCATAGCAGTCCGTAATCGCGCGGTTCCTCCGCGCGTCCGCTGGCGAAGCGCCCGGATTGTTCGGATCGAAATCAGGGAAATTCACCATTGCGAGGATGTCGCCGGTGTACGGGTCCATCACGATGGCCGTGGCGGAAGTCGGTTTCCACTGTTCGTACGCCGCCCTGAGTTCCTCTTCCACAATCTGCTGGATTTTGGGGTTGAGCGTCAGCAGAAGGTTGCAGCCCTGTTTCGCGGGAATTTCCTTGTACCCTTCGATGTTCAACCTGTTGCCCAGCGCGTCAACGGGGATTTCCCGGCGGCCTGACTCGCCGTGGAGGATGTCGTCGTAAAACAGTTCAAGCCCTTCAAGGCCCTTGTTCTGGATGTTCTCGTCGTCGTAGCCCACCAGGCCGATGATATTGCCGAGGATTTTCGCCCGCGAGACATAGACCCTGCGAGGCTCGTCCTTGAGGGAGAGGCCCGGTATGTCGAGTTTCTCAATCTTGTCCGCCTCCTCGGTGGCGAGGTTCCGCTTCAGGCGGACGTAGTAGTTGGGCTTTCCGTCGGGCGTGGTGACGTCGTCCAGTTTGTCAAGAATCTGGTCCTTGTCGATTCCGAGGATGCTCGATAGCGTATCGGCAAGTTCGTCGCGGTCGTTGACAATCTGGCGCGGGTTGACGGAGAGGGTCTTGCGCACTTCCGAGGTTGCGAGCATGGCGCGCGAGTTGCCGTCCATGCAGAAGATGTCGCCGCGCGGAGCGAGGTCCCTGACGGTCATGATGTACTGCTTTTCCGCCTTCTTCCTCAACTCCGCGGAAGACACGATCTGGATGTGGTACAGACGGGCGATGAGCAGAAGCAGCGGGATGCAGATGAACACCCCCACTGCCACGGCCCGGCGTTTCTGGAAATTCTCTAGTGACATTCTCAAATCTCGGGCATCGACTTATTTTCTTCCCGCAAGGAACGCAGTAGCCCCGCTACGCCTTCCACGGCGGGCTTCCCCTCTCTCGAAGACCATCCTCGAGCAACCCCGAGGGCGGTAAGACCTTCTCGCCTCAATTAACTTTTGTTCGCCGATTTTTCAGGCGCCCGGGCCTGGAAACGCACAGGCCCGGGACGGCCTGTCAATTTGCGAAAAACAAATCACGGAGCCGCGGGCGCCGGAGCAACGGGGGCCGTGGGGGCCTCAGGAGCATAGGCGGCTGGCGCCGTCGCTCTTGCCCTCGGGACGATGTAGATTTCCACGCGGCGGTTCTTGGACTTGTTGGACGGATCGACCGGAACCGTGTCGGCATAGGACGCCACGTACGGCTTGTACTGGTCCCAGCCGCCGAGTTCGTGCAGATAGTTCATAACAGCGGTGGCGCGGGCCGCACCGAGGTCCCAGTTGTCTCTGAAGCCAGAGTACTTTATCGGGTCGCTATCGGTGTGGCCGTCGATGCGGATCCACTCGATTTCAAATCCGCCCGCGGAGATGACCTTGTTGATTCCGTCCTGCGCGTTCTGGAGGACCTTCTTGCCCGATTCCTTCAGAACGGCCCTGCCGGAATCAAAGAGGATGTCGCCATCCAGGGGCACCGCAACGCCGTTGCCGAAGAGCTTCGCGGTGATACCAGCCTTGGCGAGCTCGTCCTTAAGCCGCTGGGTCTCATCCATCTGCTGGGCCAGCGCCGAGTTCACCTGCGCAAGTCGCGCCTGCGCGGCGGCAAGGTCCGCGGCAACCTTGTCGTACTCGGCCTTCATCTGGTCGAGTCCGGCGAGTTGCTGCTTGAGGTCCGCAATCTGGGCCTCGAGGGCTTCCTTCTCCTTCACGAGTTGATTGCGCATTTTCTGGAGTTCGTCAAATCTCTCCCTGGGAACGCCGCTGGAGCAGCCGGCCAGCACAACCATTGAGCCGCAAAAAGCAAACAACAGGAAAAATATTACAAACCTTCGCATGATCCCCTCCGTTAAATGGGTTTCAGTAAACGGGAAATTTTCCTTATGGCACGTTTGCCGTGATTTCCAGTGCGGGTCTAAATGCGGACTATTTCGCCGCCGGGACGAGGAATATCTCGACGCGGCGGTTTTTGGCTTTCGCCTCCGGCGTTGCTGCCGGGTCAACCGGGACGGTGTCGGCGTAGGAGGCAATGTATATCTTATAGGTGTTCGAAAGGCCGCCGGCCTCTTCAAGGAACTCGCGCACGGCGTTCGCTCGCGCGGAGCCGAGCATCCAGTTGTCCTTGAACTGGTTGGCGGTCGCCTTGATGGGATCGCTGTCGGTGTGGCCGTCGATCCTCATGTATTCGATGTTGAAGCCGCCGGTCTTGATGACTTCGGCGATCTTGTCCTGAAGGCTCTGCAGGGCGAGTTTGCCCTTTTCCTTTATAACGGTCTTGCCGGAGTCGAACAGGACGTCGCTCTCAAGCGGCACGCCCACGCCGTTGCCCCGGATGGTCGCGCCGACATCTTTGAGCGCCTCCTGGAGGCGTATGATTTCCTGCTCGCGGGTGCTGATGGTCTGCTGGCGTTCGTTGATGGTTTTCTGGAGTGCGAGGATCTGCGCGTCCTCGTCGGCCTTCGCGGCCTTCAGTTTGTTGAGTTCGTCGAGGAGCCGCGCGTTGTCGGCCTCGGCCTGCTGGAACTTCTTCTGGTAGACGTATTCCTGGTTGGCGTTCTTCGCGGGCTGGTTCGAGCAGCCGGCGGCGAAGATAAACGCGGCCGCAAGCGCGGCGAGCACAAGCGTTTTGGGCATGGCCTTCATTTTCCCCCCTGTGTCAAAACAGATAAACGATCCGTGAAACACACAACTCCTCAATTCTGCCGCCAGTACCATTCCATTTCGCAAATCCCGCCCTCTCTCGTTGACCATCTCCGGCGTCAAACGCTACTCGTTGATTTTCGCCAGAGCAATTTTCTGTCCGGGCTGGAGGTCGTTCACGTCCTTGACGAGGCCCAGGCTCCGGTTTAGTTCGAAGAGTTCCTGCCACTTGCCTTCGTCGCCGAGCATGGTTTTCGCTATCCTGCGGAACCCGTCGCCGGGCTTCACGGTGTAGGCCTTGAACCTGGCGAGATCGGTCGTGGCCGTTGTCGTGGTGGTGGTGACGGTGGAAGTTCTCGTTTCCCTCGTCTCGGGACTGCCGCTTGCGCTCGTGGCGGGCGCGCCGGACGTTGCGGGCGAGGGCTGGGCGTCAGCCGGCTTCGGCGGAATTATGAGGATGTCGCCTACTTTCAGTTTCGCCGAGTCCTTGTCCGGGTTCGCCTTGGCTATGAGTTGGACGAAACGGCTGGCCTTCGAGCCGTAGAATTTCTCCGCGAGTTTGGTATAGTGATCGCCCGGCTGCACGGTATATCGCTGTCCCTGAAGGTCGGAGGACATGAGAACGGGCTGGGGCGCGGGATTGGCGCCGGCCGGATTCGCGGGCGGAACGGGAGCGCCGCCGGACGACGTGTCTATCTGCAGCCTCTCCGGCTGCGCCGGCGGGACAGCCGCGCGATAGGGATCAAAACTGGTAACCGTGGCGCCGCGGGGATTCTGACCCTCGCCGCCTGAACTTCCCCGAGCCGTGGCTTCGTCACCGTGCACGCGCATCCAGTCGGCATCGATTGGCGCCCCATTGTTATTCGTGCACCAGTAATTAACGGCGAACACCAGGCCCAACATCAGCGCAAGAAGCGCGCCAAGTCCGATATAGGCAGATCGTTTCATGTTCTACTCCTCCACACTTCGCTCTAACAATTCCTTCCGAGAAAACGCCCGGATAAACATTTCACGCCCGCGCCGCTACCGGCCGGGAGGCTTCAGGCCCAATCCGTATTTACTGTTCAGTTTTTCCAAATTTTTGCTTTCCAGTTCAGGCATTGTGGCGAGTTCCACCTCTTTATTCTGGATGCTCTTCTGCAGGTCCGCGTTTCTCTTGCTCAGGTCCGCCAGCGCGTAACCGATCTTAACGTCCTGAACGGCGTAATACACCGTCGCAAGGCCGAGGGCGGTGGCGCAGATCACGATAATTATGAAATGATGCAGTCGCACGGCTTCCAGTTCAAAAAAAGCAAGAACGACCAAACCGCTCGTTCACACCGGCTGACGCCGCCGGGCGCGGTTCAGATTCTTTTTGCGGCGCGGAGTTTCGCGCTTCGCGAGCGCGGGTTGTCCCGCATCTCCTCCTCGGAGGCCGTCACCGGCTTACGAGTGAGGATTTCAAAGACGCCCGCATTCGCCTTCGCGCGAAAGGCGTTCTTGACGATCCGGTCTTCCAGCGAGTGGAAACTGATGACCGCGATCCGAGCGCCGGGCTTCAGCGCGTCCTCAACGTCCCTGAGGGCGTTTTCAAGGCACTCGAGTTCCCGGTTCACGAGAATCCGCAATGCCTGAAAGACGCGGGTGGCCGGGTGAATCCGGCCGTGCCGCCGCGGCGCCGCGCGCAAAATCACATTAACGAGATCTGAGGTTGTGGCAAGGGGCTGCCGCTGCCGCGCCTGCACGATCGCTCGGGCGATCTTCCGCGCGTAGCGTTCCTCGCCATACGTTTGGAGAATTGACGTTAAACTTTTTTCGGAGAGATGCTTCAGGTAATGACCGGCGGGTTGACCTATCTCCATGTCCATCCGCATGTCAAGGGGGCCGTCGAGCAAAAAACTGAACCCCCGCTCACCTGTCTCCAGTTGCATCGAGGAAACTCCCAGGTCCATAAGGAGGCCGTCAACGCAATCTACGTTCAACTTTTCTAATATCCCCCTGAGGTTTTCGAAATTCCCCGGGACGATACTTTTCCCGCATTCACAATTTTCGAGTTTTTTTCTCGCCTGCTCCAGGAACGACTCGTCGCGGTCGATTCCTATGAGCCTGCCGTCTCGTCCGAGCCTCTTTGCAATTTCCAACGCGTGCCCGGCCGAGCCGAGCGTGGCGTCCACGAACGTCTCTCCGGGAGCCGGCGCAAGAAGTTCAAGCATTTCCCTGAGCAGTACCGGCTGGTGGCCGCCCACGGTTTCCCCGTTGGCGCTCAGGCCAGCCCCGCGAAGTCGAGGAGCGCGGCCATGTGCGGGCTGAACTCGACGCCGCCAACGGACGGCGAGGCCGAGTGCGCCTTCTGGAGCCGGGCCATAATCAGGACGAGGTCGTTGCGGACCGTGACGCGCTCAGACTCCGGCATGCGCTCGAAATTCGGGTAAAAAGAAAGCGCCCGTGTAATGGCGCCGTTTTTCGCAGTGAGACCCTGGCATTGTGCCGGACCACTGGTAATGTTCCGCATAACTTCTCCTCCCCTCCTGGAAAATTTACGATTGTCCTATTCGCTACTTGTAGATTTCCTCGGCCAGGTCCTCGAAATCATCGAGAACGCGGGACTGGTACTCGTTCCATTTCTCCGCCGACCATATTTCCATGCGATTCTTCACCCCGATGATAAACACTTCTTTTGCAAGCCCCGCGTACTCCACGAGAGGCGGGGGCATCGTAATTCGCCCGAGTTTATCGCATGTGCAAAAATGGGCGTTCGCGTAAATAATCCTGTTGAAATTCCTGACGCTCCCCTTCATTTCCTTCGCCTCAGTGGCAGCGCTTACCGCCCCCTCCCATCGCTGCCACTGTTCCGGGGTGAACATCAAAATGCATCTCTCGGGGCCGCGCGTAAGGTAAAAAGAGGCCGGCTCAAGGCCGGTTTCAAAGAGCGCGCGAAATTTCGCCGGCACCACAATCCGGTTCTTCTCGTCAAGCGTCTGCTCGTATGTGCCTATGAAACCGCTGAACATGAAATTTCGGCGCTCTCGGTGTTCCCCTCTTTAGTTTTTACTTACAAATTGCCGATTTAATGTTAATATCAAGTGTGGGGACATTAACAATTTGGACAGCGCTATAGTTACCTAACGGCTATAAGCCAGCGAGTTAGAAAAACCGCCTTTTGTGCATAACTTGTTAGTTTCCGCTGGCCTTTACCACTTATTCCCACTTAATGCTACTATTATACCTCTTTTTCCCACCTTCGTCAAGGTACTTTTTTTGAATTTCCGCAATTTTTTTTCTCTTTCTCAAATAAATACAAGTTATTGATATGTTTCGAAATAAAATACCTATATATGGTATGCGTTGCGAGCGGTGGAATTTAAAAAAAATTTCCCTGACAGCGCAGTTTTCTCCCCGGAATGTTGTGTAAGTGCAATAGGATAGGCCTGATATGATTATTGTGGGAGATTTTGCGCTTTTCCACAAAATCCATGGGCTGGCGGGGGATAAAATAAAAAGGCAGACGCAAATCCACGTCTGCCTTTGTTGGCACCGCCTTGGTCAAAAGGCGTTTATGAGTCAAATCCTACTTGTATATGGCAACCT
>Ga0315284_10014135_pt1 | contig 11373 bp, 14 predicted proteins | sample YL17G09_16_MG_FD_203696 | JGI IMG/M metagenome (GOLD analysis project Ga0315284, IMG submission 203696) | Sediment microbial communities from Yellowstone Lake, YNP, Wyoming, USA - YL17G09_16 | ecosystem: Environmental > Aquatic > Freshwater > Lake > Sediment | place: USA: Wyoming | collected... | reverse complement strand
GTGCATCTGTTAGTTTCCACCGTTCCTTGGCCATAGAAAAAACTCCTTTCTATTGCCAAGTTTACATAAGTCCTTGGATGGCGCAAGTTTAAAATAGATAAGATTTTAGGTTATGAAATGGCTTGTAATTAACTCTTGACCTGTGCCAAGACAAATATTAGCTGTGTCATTAAGTATGTATCTTATCTTGATTATTTTTGAATTCGCTCGCCAGTTCATTTTGCTCAATTGCCTTATCACGCGAGCAACTATATCAGTAATTGCCAGTGAGGCAACCGCAGGTCCTGCACCAATATCAAGAACACTTACATTTTGAGTATTAAGCAGTTCAAGGAAGTCTTCTGAAGTTAAATATTCAAGCAGGCTATTCTGAACCTGAAAATAATGCCTTGCGAAAAAAGTGTCTAAAAATGCTCTCATCCCTGCTGGACTTGTGGGATATCTTACCTCTTCTTCAGGAACGGCTCTTTGAGGCAATCGATTGATTTGAAGCCTCAGCAATTTTTCCATCGCATCGCCGAGTTGCCAATTACCACTCGGACATAGTTCTTCGATGATTCTTTCGTAAAGTTCATTACTCATGTGTATACAGTTTATCTGTAAATTTAATGAGAACTTTCGGTGACACTAGTTTGAGATATGATCTTCTCAACAGCTTGCAAACGGTATTCATAAGAAATGCTTTTTGTCTGAAGAGATTCGAGTTTCTGCTCAAAATTCTTTTGACACTGTAGCAACATAGATACATCCCGCTGTAGCAAGTCGAGTTGTCGCTGCAAATTGACCCAGCTTCCGACAATCAAAGAGGCCAGCAGCACTAATTGAATCAACACGGAAAGATTTATCTGGCGATTAAATTGCCAGTTCTTGTACTTTTCCTGTACCATCATTACACCGGAGCATAAAAAACATTTTTGTCGCCGACCTTAAACATCGCCACATAAGTCCCCACCGGTAGTTGTCCCTCATCGATAAAGGACTCAGCCAGATTAACCGCCTGCATCTGGCCTCCAATCTCTGCCGGCAGCGAGCCGGCATCGCCTATTATCACTGTGCGAACATTATAGACATTGTATGACAAAAGACCTTTGACCTTAACGGACCAGGCCGAAACCCTGGCACCAGGCGATGCAACAACCGAAACCTCCTCTGTTCCCTGAAAATCCCCCCTCGCAAGTCTCCCGAGTATCTGCCGGCCGTCTGCAATGTCTGATTCGCTGCTCATAACTGTGGTCTCCGCTGTCGGATAATTTTTAGATTCGTACACTGCTTTTCAAAATCCATCCGCACATTTTCTATCCGGCAAACGCTCCGATTATCACTCCTGCAGCCAAGAAGGTCCCTGCTTTCTGGGCTCGATGTTACCTTGTCACCAGGATGATAATCAAATGCAAGTATCGGCGTCTGAACATCTATCGTCTCAATAGTTGCAGATGACGCCTTTGCCCTTTGACGAACAGATTCAAACAGAGCGACCGAATCATCCTTCTCATCCGGCACACCAGCCGCACCGCTATAAACATTTGCAAAAACACTCTGACTGGAAACCTTCCGATACTTGAATTGACGAGGCAGGGTAATAATATGCTCAATCACCGGAACTGTAGAATCAACAGGGCCGTCTGCAATTGCGCAATTTAATCTTTCGTCGCTGACCACCGATGCAGTTATTCTGAACTTCAATACGCCCTTTAACGCCGCTATCCAGGTGTCCACATCGAGCTGGTCGCTGCTAAGCCAAATACCACATTCATCAAGCAGGTTGTTAAAAGCATAAAGATACTGCCACCAGTGCGGTCCGTTATCGAATGACACCTGCAGAAAATATCCCAGCGATTTGCCTTGCTTATCGGTTGTAATGGTCGGGTAAAAACGTCTTCGGCGGCGAACAAAATTGCCGGTCTGAAAAATCTTCGAGAAATCAAATGCTTCGCCCTGATTATATGGCTCCCCACTGTAATTGCTCGCTTCGTTCAGGCACCATTTACGATATACATTTCTCACCTTGTAAAAATCCGGGTTGGTTGCCGGCGAGAATTTATCATAATCAGTATCCTCTTCTGCAGGGTCCCACGCCTTCTTCAATTCAAACGTCGCTTCATAAATCTTGAAATCGCCCTGCCCGATATATTTGTGCGTTATCGGCCAAAAATTTCTCCTGCCGTGCAATTTTGAGACATTCGTATTTGAGATGCTGAACCGTTCACCTCGCCGCTGGCAATTCAATTCAACTGTCCTGCCCACTCCATTCTTGTAGAACATAATTGCTTCGCTGGGACCGGTTGCCGCCAGCCGGGGGACAAACTTAAATCTCAAACCAATTCGTTCGCAGCAGCGATGTAACGCATCTAATAGATTCAGCCCCGTAACATCGAAATCACGAACTTTCTGGTCCTCCGTCAACACCTGTAACTGGTCTACACTCGGTGATTGCAATTGGCCCACCGGCAAATATTCACAAAGCAGATAACGAATAACTTCTGCATAACTCCAAAGCCTGCCTGATGACGACTCGGCACAAAATGCTGTATAACTGTTACTGTTATTTGTTACTGGCTCAACCGTAGCATTGCCCTTCCCGCCTTCATTAAAGATAGTATCCACCCCGGTTAAAAATAAACTCGAACCATTTATGTCCGACACTCGCTGTCCGTAAACCGTTATTCGTCTTAGAATCGAACTAAAATCCCTGGCTATGATTTCTACTCTCTCGCCATCAGAATCAAATTTCTTCTCAATCACATCTATCTGACCGGCAAAAATAGGAAAACTGCAAACCAATATATCAGGCGCAGCACCATTGTATATTTGTCTGATACTGATACTTTTGCCAATGGGAAACTCATCCTCGACATCCTCGGCCGGTATCAGACCGGCTTCGGAATATGCAGATGGATTATATGCCAGCCTGGCCCAGCTAAACTCCGGCCAACCACCGCGTACTATCTCTAATGTCTCAAGAACAGGACATATCTGGCCGTCTATTAAGACCAGAGTAGCAGCCGCAGGTATTGCCAGTTTTGTATGTGTGGGTTTGAAAAAATCAATTCTGTTGGACATAAGGCAACTTTTTAAAATATCAAACAGCTTCAATACTCAAAATATCTGCCGAACCAGGGCTTTTATTGTCGAGTTGGATTCCCAGCAACGAATACGAATCATCTTCAACACCCGCTGCATCTTCTGTCTTTATACAGAACAGATACTTACCCGCAGTAAGTGTGTCACTTATATGACTATAAAAAATCTGGCCGGCATAGCGAATCACCCCAATCGGATTTTCGTAATCGATTTCTCCGCTCCCGCCGTCAAAATAAATTTTAAAATGTGCCGGCTTCGACCGCTGCCCAAGGGGGCAATAATACCAAACAAGTTTTACTCTGTTACCAAACACCTGTTCTGCTTTTGCACAGAAAATATTATTTGGTTGTAGTCGTGCCAAATTACCGTCGGAATCTATCGTAACCTTTACAGCAGCAGTCAGCGTATACTCCTGCTCACCACAATTATTGACAAAACGAACAACATAAAAGTACGTTGAGTTGTTGTTATGATGAACATAACCCGGCGGTGATATTTCGCAGGTACCCTTTTCGGCTACAGTTAATATGTCCGAAAAATCAATTTGCTCCATACTTCCGCCACGATATAGTACAGAACATCCTGAAACCCGGAACCAAAACCAGCCAAGGCTCAACACCGTTCCCAGCTTAAACGCGTTCACAGTCATACCCGCAAACAGAGCCTCTTTTAACCACGTTGTCTCCATTAACTTGGTGTCCTCGTAATTGTTGATTGACTATCCGCCGGAGTGTGAGTCAGAATAACTGCCTGGCCGTTATCATCGTAATAACTTATCTCGCCGGTAACCTTGTTTTGGACAGCCTTGTTAACAAGCAGCCTCGCTGCCTTTTCAAGAAGCAGACTGTTTATTCTGTTTTCTATCGAAAAGGTTGCAACCACCGCGTTGACTGTTTCGCCGTCGATAGTCGCTTCAGTCAACATCACCGCATAATCGTGACCTGCCGCATAAAAAGTGTCCGTCAATACCAATTTGATGTTATGAACACCTATCATCGCCGGGTTGCTAAAATCTTTGGCAACAGTCACACCGGTAGTAACTCCGGCATTAACATCGTCCTTGAAAACCTTGACAGAACCGCCGGTGTATGTCGTTTTTCCGCCGCTCTTGTCATTTGTGCTGAAATTAAGATAATGCGTCGAGCCTGTCTTGAAATCACCTAAATACATTATACCAACCCTTTCTCCAATAAAACGCTTTCAGCCAATGAGCCATTAACCAATGGTCGTATACTCACCTGTCCAAAATCAGCTTCATATAACGAAAAATAGCCGCCCTCTGGATAATCCTCGCTCGCGCTGCCTCTGAATCTCATTTTTCCCACAACATAAATTCCATTTAATAATAATTCACGTAATTGTCCGTCTAAAATAAGATTTCCTGCAAAATGCCAACCGTCGTTATAATAAACCTCCGCCCCCATCGATAGCCAGGCCCGACCCTCATTATAAAATGCCAGCGCAGCCGCTCGAATTCTATCACAACTGACTGGTAAAGCTATATTCAATTCCAAATGTCCAGATTGCGTACCAGCGTCTATATAGTCAGTATCAGCGGAAGTATTTATATTATCATCGTAGGCGTTGGTTTCATTCGACCACCAGTCATCTTCATCAATATATCCCGTTGGTGTTACCTGGTTCATCGACTTTAAGCCTCCTCCGTCCATACTCCGTTTTTGCCCACGGTTATCCAGTTTCCATTCGCATCCGCAACCACTGTAAGGCATTCACCGATAGCATCAGCCGATTTATACTTGCCGGCGGTCTGTCCGCTGCTGTCCCTGATTGCCGCCGCCCCTGGCTCAACACGCAATTCCTGATTAGCCTGCACCGCAAAACTAAATTCTACTCCTGCCGATGCTGAGGCAGGTAGTGTAAGAGTAACTGTCCCTGTCGCACCAAAATTGGTATGAACACTGCCGGATTCAGCTATCGTCAGCGTATCATCACTGGTGTGTGCCTCAATTGTCCGTTTGATGCCGCCTGACCCGTATGGTATCGCAAAATTATGCCCGCTCCGACAATCAACTATTGAGCTAATATCACCATTTGATGTGGTTACAATTGCTAACCGAATATGAGGTATGGTTATCATATTCGGGAAACTACTATACTCATTAACGATAAATTGGCCTGCTGCATTAAGATACAAATAAATGTGTTCTTTATTATCTGCGAGGGTATTCCCCGAAGAACCGCTGTAGCTAACTAGGGTTGTTCCCAGCCAGAACTTGCCGCTTTTTACACCTACATCCAATCCTCCCTCATCATAAACCCTCAAATCATTTGACCGTTTCGTTGCAAGTAACAGCCGATAAAACAATCTTCTAAACTGAACGTAATAAGGTGACTGTCCCGTTGCTATATACTCAACACCGGTCTCACTATCGGACTGAATATTTAACAACTCATTGTCGGACGGATACACTTCACTCATAATATTCTCCCTGACATCTTTTCTATCTGACACCTAAAACCAAAGTATTGGTTTCCTTGTCGAACGAAGTAACATTTAACCTTTCAGCGGGTCTCGCTGCCGGCACCACCGTAACTTGACCACTTTCATTGCAGCTTTCATTGCCCACCCCGTCTGTTATTTTTACGGCGAATTTATACTCACCGGCCGCCAGAGTCGGGCTAATCCACTCGACCATATCAGCATCAAGACCAAATAATCCCCTGCCAAAATTCCCTCTTCCAAAACCAGTTGCCGCTGCTGATTCGTAACCGAAATCACTGACCCCGAATTTGCTCATCCCAAACCCTGCTTTGTCCTGCCAAGCTGGCCATATCCTCATCGCCCTGTCCGTAAGCGGATTATCATAATCAATCTTACCGCTGCCGTTGTCAAAATAGATATGGGATATTGAATCTATTGGCAAATCCTGACTTCGCAGAAAGTTTATTCTCACACGACCGCCTTGACCTGTAACCTGGCCGGTCTTATCGCTAAAATCGATATCCCCTTCACGTGCCACTACTGCAAAAACCTCGATTCGAACCGCCGCCTCTAAAGATGTTGGTATCTGAACAATCATTTTTCGCTGGTCGGCATCGAGCGTCGTCCCTGCATACTGACCATTGACATAAACCTGATAAAATTTATCTCCCCAGCAGGAACCCCACTCCACCAAAGCTAATCTCGGTGCTGCAATACTGTCCCCGTCCCTCCAAACACCCACCGGCAATTCGAACGCCCTGACTTTTTCTATACCCTCTCTTATAAGTCCCATAATTACCGCGTAACTAACTGTGTATATATGATTTCATAATAACAGCTAACACCGTTTCCGTTCACATGCTCACTATTCACCTTAAAAACATCCATCCTAATGTCATCGAATTCTTCGCCCTGGTTAGTTACCAGCTTGTGTGTACTGCCGTCTATAAATGAACATATCAGGCTTACTCGCTCATCCATCTGCGAGTGGCTTTGTGCACGCAGTACCCCGGTTTGTCTCACCTTTCTGCTGCGCCCCCCCATATCGATACTGAGCACGCCATCCAGCCCGGCGATTGCTCTCTCAATCGAATCTCTGCCTAAGCTCCCCGGTTCAATTCTCAGCCCCTGCTCGTCAAACAAACTTTGGCCGTCCAACGTAGTATTCATCTGTCCTCGCTTTATAGACTAATCACGCTGCAATCTTATAGACACACCTGCCCGCTCAATATCTGCCGTACCATCCCCATCAATATCTATACACAGTCTGCACCGCTCTCTTGCCTTCTCAAAAAGCTTTTGATAATACAAACTCTTCTTCCAGAAATTCTCGTTCTCAGCCTTGCTCGCCAGCATCGCATAAACCCCGGAAATAACCGCAAAAACAGATGCTAATCTCAGTGCATTAGTGTCCAAAATATCTTTGACTTCTATGTCACTGGCGGGATCGCCGGGTTTGATGCCAAAATATTCCGTCAGTTGAAATCCCAATTCGCTCGCTTGCGGCCTGAATGTGCTGATGCGATAGGATATATTGGTAGCCGAAGGCGGAGCTATCGAAAAATCATCGCCGCTGGTCCTGATTATGGAAACCGTAAGCTCCGTTGCTGAATCCACCGAGACTATTTCGTATGCACCGTCCAGCAAACCATCTTCAGATTTCAAATATATAACCCCCCCTGCCGCAACCGAGGCATTCACAAAATCTGCATCATCCGCGGTAAAGCTCGTCCTGTTAAGAATACCATCCTCCCCTTTCGCCAATACTTGACTGGGCAGATACAATTCACCAAACAGTATCGGCTCATATTTCAGAATATCAACATCGCTTGAAAATTTAACCATCTTTCTCTTGCCCCATTTGCATTTTCCCGACAGGCTCAGGTGTCCAAAGCAATCCTTTGGACACCCTCGCCAAAAAGTCTCGCCACACGTCCCCGGTAACCCGCCTTGTTAGCTGGTTGACAAACCGCGAATTAGCCCGTGCGCCGACTCATTCCGCAGTTCAAGCGTATACTCCCCAATCAGCTCGCCGCACTCATAGTCACCACCGCTCGCCAATGGCTTAAAATGAAAACTCCGCCCTGCTAACGGCAGTACACTGACCCTCGATGAATCTAATAACAGTGCTGAATCTTGTGGCACCCAACGCGAAGTAATAATCCTGCATACCCCAAAATCACTCTCATAAACACTAATCATATCGGTGAAAGTGCTGTCATTGGCTCCATACCGTCGACTCTCAGCGGCAAAACCATTTATCATTCGCTTCTGAAACCCGCCGACAACAATCAAGTCCACATTCCCGTTGCTATTACCCCAAATCTGCCTGAGCGCATAATTAATCTTGGCCTCGTCAAGGTCGGCCCCTGTGGGAAATCCGCTATCGCCGGGATGAAAAACATTGGTCGACAAATGCTGGATAATGCCTCTCATCGTTCTTCTTGCTGAGTCGCCACCCTGCGGATTGCTGACCGGCTGTCCCCCGTTTATAACGGTATTCTCCATGTCCCGCATTAGCTCACGCAATCGTTCCTGCTTCTGATAATCCATTTCATCAGCCAGTCCCAATTGGCTCGCAGCCATATGGGTGCCGCTCACTTCAACTGCAGCGGCAAATATCTGCGTATAGTTACTCCTTCTCGTGCGGCTGGTAAACCTCACGCCGGGCTTCTCGGAACCTTCAAGTGCCGCATTCCCGAGAATATTGATTATCTGATTGTCAGCCAGGTTCTTTGCCGTAGTGCCGGCATAACCCCTCACTACGGTAAGCGTATTCCCGTCGACATTTGTCACCAGCATCAGTTCATCAGACCCTTCCACCTGTATCTGGTCCCCAATCCGGAATCTGCTGCCGTGGTCAACCACAAAACTGGTATCAACATCAGGGTCCGTGAAGGTGCTGTCATTGACAGCGTCCTTATTGGGCAAAAGTTCATCTTCGAGCCATTCATGACAGGTGCTGGTCGCTTCTCGAAGCGGGTTGCCTAAAGCATCCATTAAAGGCGTTTCGTATGGTGAAATTATTCCTATCAGGTCCGATACATCTTCAGCTAATTCCGGCAGGGTCGCACCAGCCGTATAAGTTGCTTTTCCTGTAAAAGCCATTTGTTTCTCTCCTTTTTACAAATTACCTATTGTTAGTCCAACTCGTTATACTCAAACGAAATTTCTTCGAAGTCTCATATACTCATGCAAATCTGTTCTGTTCCCCGTCGTCACCGCCTTCTTGGCCGCTTTCTCAAGAACACCTCGACCGTTTTGCACTCGGTCCCTCACGCCCGCAGTCTTCGGAGCCGATATCTCAAGTTTGTCGCGATTGTTTCCGAACAGATATTGCTTTTCTTTCTTCAATCGCTCTACCACACCATCCAAATCCATCCCTGTATCGCTTCCCATCCTGGCTTTGGCAATTAACGTGGCTGTCTCAAGGTCTACAACGCCCGCCGCAGCTAATTTATGCACTAATCTTTGTTCAACTTGGGCATCCTTTAACTGCTCATTCATTCTCATCATCTCACTTCTCGCTTGAGCTAACTGCTCTGCCAAAGTCTCATTCATCTTCTCAGCACTCTGTGCTCTTTTTCGATAGCGAATTGACTCAGCCACTGGAACAAGTTTCAGCTTATTGACATCATCCTGTTCCGCTGTTGTCTCTGACAAAACATCCTCATCTGCGTCTATCTGACTCATAAAACCTCCTTTTTACAGAATCGCCTGACTCTTAACGCTTTCGTCTCCCGCAATTTCATAACCTAATTCTCGCAGCAGTTGCTTGGCCGGCACTCCCAGTTCCTTTTTGATTTGGGCCTCTTTCAACCTTTCCATCTCATCTTCCGGCAAAGGACTGGAAAAAATAATATCAACTCCTCGCTCTGCTTCGCTGGTCTTGTATATGTTGGCCTTCTCAAATATATCAAGAACCATCTGCGCTATCTTTTTCAGCCCATCACCGTATGTAAACCGCTTTCGCTCGGTCTTCGCAAGCATCCCCATAAGTGTCAGCTTAAGTGCTACCGCACTGGTAAGATTCCCGAGCTTGTTTTTCAGCACCCCAGCCGCTACAGGAGTTACCCCGCTGGCCTTGTCCATCGCCTCCCTTATCTCGGCGATATGAATGTCCTCGCTCGGCGTGGCCCCATCTCCCCCGAATTCCTCGATAGAGGCCTCCATATTGTCCGTGTGCCACATCCTCCCCGGTGACACAGGCCTCTCCTCAAATCCCTCTATTCCTTTGCCTAAGTACATCTTGAACGACTGAAATGTAATCCTGTTCGCCCTGTCGCTCAGCCGCGTATTGAGTTCATCCTGTAAAGATATCAGCGGCTCGACATCACTTATCCCCTCGTAATAGTATGGCTGAGCAACGTTCTGTATGTGCACTACCGGCAAAAATCCCCACGGCAGTTCGCTCTCGGCCACAAGTTCGTCGTCCTCATATCGCTGCCACGCCGTGGCTGAAATAATCTCCGTAACCTCAGCCTCCACCCGCTTGAACTGACTGTCCGGCTTCTGCTCTTTACGGCCTAAAAATTTCAGCAAAGAAAAGTTCCTCTTGCTCACAGTATTTTTTTGCTGACGGAAGTGCTGAACATAATACCTGATTTTCTTATAGTCGTTTTCCTCCAGAATAGGCAATGCCCTTGGTGCTTCAATCAGTTCTAAATCGATTGTCTGTGCCAGTTGCAGCACATCCTCAATAGGAAGGGTTTGAGAGGAAGAGGAAATGAATCTTTCAAAAATCTCATTGCCGGGCCTGATAAGACAATCGACAAAACCATAAACACCGCCGAGCACCGCCATATCCTGGAAAAATCCGATAGCGCCGTTGGCCGCAAACACTGCCTTTAGAATAGATTCTATTTCTGCACGTTTTTGGCCATCCTGCGCCCTGGACACAAAATCTATGGGCTTCCCGAACAGAAAATCCACCGCTGCATTTATCCGCCACCCAATATCATTTTCAATTACTACCTCTTTTCGCTGAACATCTTTAACTGCCTTGACCCCCAAAACCCCCATCCCCGTTGAATGAACAAACCCTGTTATTCTCGCAGGTAGTCCCCACTCCTGCGCTTGTAGATAACATCTCCCCGACTCGCCCGCCTTGCTGTCGACCCCGCTCACATCGTATGTACGGTTCGTATAGTAGTCCCACAGCTTGGTAAAGTGCGTTTGATTCGCAACTGCTCGTTCATCAATAAGCCATTCAATGTAATCCGCTTCAATCTGTGGGTCCTTAAAAATTCGCAGGTCAAACCCCATAATTAGCTTTCCCCTTTTGCCTTTTTACTTTTTACTTCGGAGTTCCTTGTTCGATATTCGCCCCGTCATCCTGAGCGCAGCCGTCAGCCCTGAGCGTACCTGTGGTGAGCTTGTCGAATCCAGTCGAACGGGGAAGAATCTCATTTTGAATTTTGAATCATTGCTTTGCGCTTTTCGCTTTTAATTTTTCGCTCTTTATTTACGCAATCCGCACCCCGCACGATGCACCACCAAAATTATCAATCGACACTCGACAATCGAATTTCGACAATCTCTTTCTACAGGTGAGCCAACTTGCGTGTTTGGAGTGAAAATCATTTCAAATCCGGCAGACTAATCCACTTTTAAATCCTTGTAGCAGAAGCACTAAAAAAAATTCTGATTTTCTTTCGTCTTAACTGCCGACTACCTGCGCTTTTGATTGAAAATCAAAATGTTATTTCGCAGAAATCTTTCTAAGAAACATAACATCTGCTGTAATTACTGCGAGAAGGTCATTACGAAACTTGTTTTGTGGGTCGTGGCAATCTCCTTTCGCATTATGTCTTTGCAATTCGTATTTTTCGTTTTTAATGTCAGCGTTA
>Ga0315284_10014132_pt1 | contig 11373 bp, 9 predicted proteins | sample YL17G09_16_MG_FD_203696 | JGI IMG/M metagenome (GOLD analysis project Ga0315284, IMG submission 203696) | Sediment microbial communities from Yellowstone Lake, YNP, Wyoming, USA - YL17G09_16 | ecosystem: Environmental > Aquatic > Freshwater > Lake > Sediment | place: USA: Wyoming | collected... | reverse complement strand
ACGGACCTCGAGGCCGCCACCCACTTGGTGCACTATGCCGCCTGGCTCAAGGACCGCGGCCGGCCGCACCAGTGCGAGGCGGCCATGGCCAAGCTCTTCGCCACCGAACGGGCGACGGAGATCTGCGACCAGGCTACGCGTATTCTGGGTTCGTACGGCTACGCCCTGGAATTCGGCGCGCAACGTTACTTGCGGGATATTCGCTTCACCCTGTACGGCGGCGGGACCAGTGAGATTCTGAAGCTGGTCATCGCCAAGGAGATGTCAACGTGACAGGGGAATTGACGATTGGGGATTGCCGATTGGGGATTGAAGCCCCGACCCCGCAATCGTCAATCGGCAATCCCCAATCCCCAATCGTGGTCGTGAGGTTGAGGTGACATGATGGCGAGCGACAAGAAGGTCCGCATCCTCTTCGCCAAACCGGGCCTGGACGGGCACGACGTCGGCGCGAAGGTGGTCGTGCGAAGCCTGATGGAGGCCGGCTTCGACGTGATCTATACCGGTTTGCGGAAAACGCCCGAGGAGATCGTTCGCCGGGCGCGCGCCGAGCGCGTCGACGTGCTGGGCCTGTCGATTCTCTCCGGCTCTCATATCCCGATCTGCCGGCGAGTCAAGACGCTGCTCCAGGAGCAGGAACTGGAGGACATTCTGTGGCTGGTGGGGGGCAACATACCGGACCAGGATCATGAGGAATTGAAGAAACTCGGCGTGGACGGCGTCTTCTCCGTCGGCACGCCGCTTCAGTCGATCATTGACTTTATCCGCGCGCGGGTGCAAAGCGGAGCTTTGCACTACTACGACGGGAGGGCGTCATGAAGCCCCCCGAAGGAACCGGCGTCCAGGCGGTGCGCAATGAATCCGGGCTCGAGATCAAGCCCGTGTATACGGCCACGGACGTGGAGAGTAGCGGCGGTTGGGGCGGCATCGGTGCCCCGGGCGAGTTTCCGTTCACCCGCGGGATTCACCAGGACATGTACCGCAAGCGCCCGTGGACCATGCGGCAGTACGCCGGCTTCGGTCGGCCCGAGGAGACCAACGAGCGTTTTCGTTACCTGGTCGCGCACGGTCAGACGGGCTTGAACGTCGCCTTTGACTTGCCGACCCAGGTGGGCCTGGACTCGGACGATCCGGCGGCGCAGGGGGAAGTGGGCCGGGTCGGCATGGCGGTCGACACGCTCCGGGATTTCGAGATCGCCTTCGCGGGCATCGACTTGAACGAGATCACGGTGTCCCTGACCATCAACGGTTCGGCCGCGATCCTGATGGCCATGTACTTCGCGATGGCGGCCAAACGCGGGTATGCAATCGGGCAACTGCGCGGCACGGCGCAAAATGACATTCTGAAGGAATTCATCGGCCGCGGCACGTGGATCTTCCCGGTCGAGCCCTCGATCAAGCTGGTCGGCGACACGATCCTGTACTGCGCCGAGAAGGCACCGCTCTACAGCCCGGTGAGTGTCTGCGGTTACCACATTCGCGAATCCGGCGCCGACCCCGTGCAGGAAATGGCCTATGCCTTCTGCATCGCCAAGGCCTACATCGACCACGTGCTGGGGCGGGGACTCCATATCGATGATTTCGCTTCCCGCCTGTCCTTCAACTTCGACATCCACGGCAACCTCTTCGAACAGGTGGCAAAGTTCCGCGCCGGGCGCCGGCTGTGGGCGAAGATCGTGAAGGACCAATACCACCCGCAGGACCCGCGCTCGATGTGGCTGCGGATGATTGCGGGCGGCGGCGGCGGCGGGCTGACCATCGAGCAACCCGAGAACAATATTGTGCGCAGCGCCTACTACGCGCTCATCAGTGCCCTGTCCGGCACGCAGACCATGGCGCTGTGCTGCTATGACGAAGCCTACACGATTCCCTCCGAGCGGGCCGCCCGGATCGCCCTGCGCACCATGCAGATTCTGATCGAGGAAATGGGCCTGTGCGACACCGTGGACCCGCTGGCGGGCTCCTACTACGTGGAAACACTGACCAACCAAATGGAGCAGCGGATTTGCGCCGTGATGTCCGAGCTCGAAGCGCAGGGCGGCATCGTGTCCGCCATCGCCGCGGGACGTATTCAGGACGTCGTGTCCCGGCAGGCGTTCGAAAGGCAGCGGAAACTGGAAAGCGGTGAGATTCGCAAAGTCGGAGTCAATTGCTATCGGATGGAGGAGGAAGAACGGCCGCCGGTCGAGTTTCATCCCTTCAAGGAAGAAGTCTGTGCAGAACAGATTGAGCGCTTGAACCGTATTCGGTCGGAACGCGACAATGCCAAGGTGGCCGGCGCGCTCCAAACCGTGCGCGCTGACGCGAAGGCCGGACGGAACGTCATGCCCAGCATCATCGCGGCGGTCGAAGCCTACGCCACCGTCGGCGAGCTCACGCAATGTCTCGTGGAAGAGTATGGACGGTATGAAGAGCCGACGCGCTTCTAAATCGCAGCCTGCGAGTCGGCCGCAGGCATCAGAACGCGAAGCGCCAGCGAGCGCCTCTGCCAAGTCGCGCTTGCTTGCGCGGCGCGTTCTGATAGCAACGAAGGTAAGGCCATGGCAACGATAGAAGAATACGCGGCACCGACCACGCTGGCAGAGGTGCTGCAGGCCCTGGCCGAGCGAAACGCCACCGTCCTGGCCGGTGGGACGGATATCCTGCCGCGCTGGGCACGCGGGTTGACTGCGCCGCCGGCGGCCGTGGTGAGTCTCAGCCGGGTCACGGACCTCAGAGGTGTAGAGTACACCGGCGCGGAGGTCCGTGTGGGTGCCTGCACCCGGATGAGTGAGATCGCGTCCGACGCCATCATTGCTGCGGCGGCGCCCGTTTTGGCGTGCGCCGCCGGCCGCGTCGCGTGCGCCCAGATCCGCAACCGGGCCACCATCGGCGGCAACCTGTGCAACGCTTCACCGGCGGCGGACACGGCCATTCCACTCCTGTTGCTCGACGCGGTGCTCGACGTGGCCTCCATCGGCCCCGGTGGGACGGCGGTCCGGCAGGTGCCGATTGCGGACTTCTTCCGCGGCCCGGGGGCCACGGTCGTCGGGCCCGGCGAGCTTTTGACCCACATCCGGTTCAAGCCCTTGCCCCAGGGAGCGTTCGCGGCTTGGGACAAGTTCGGGACGCGTCCGGCGATGGAGATTGCCGTCGCGTCGGTGGGGCTAGCGCTCCGTTTTGACGGGGAGACGAGGAATGCACTGCTCACAGAGCAGTGGCACCCCATCACGTGGGCACGCGTCGGGTATGGGTCCGTCGCTCCGGTCCCGTTGCGCGGTCGTCGTGCCGAAGCACAGCTCGTCGGGAAGCCGCTTTCCGCCGACACGATTGACAAGTGTGTGGCCGCTGCCCGCGAAGAGATCGCACCGATCACGGACGTGCGCGCCAGCGCGGGCTATCGCCGCGAGGTGGTGGGCGTCATGCTCAGGAGGATGTTGGAACGTGCCCAACGTGCCCGAAAAGGTTGAGCTCGCGTTCACTGTGAACGGAGAGGCTGTGCGACTGGCGGTTGCGCCGGGCGCCACCTTGCTGGAGGTTCTCCGTGAGGACCTCGAGCTCACCGGCAGCAAGTACGGTTGCGGCGAGGGCGAGTGTGGCGCCTGCGCGGTGCTCCTGGACGGCCAGGTGGTGAACTCCTGCTTGGTCCTGGCGCTCGAGTGCGCGGGCTCCCAGGTCCTCACAATCGAAGGCCTGTCGCCGACCGGCCAGCTTCATCCCATTCAGCAGGCCTTCGTGGAACACGGCGCGATCCAGTGCGGCTTCTGCACCCCGGGCATGATCATGGCGACCTATGCTTTACTGGAAGCGAACCCAGCGCCCACAGAAGACGACGTCAAGCGCGCCCTGGAGGGGAATCTGTGCCGCTGTACGGGATACCGGAAGATCGTCGACGCCGTGCTGTCACTGGCGCAGGGAGGTGCCCGTCATGCCTGAGACGGCTGTTGAGGTTGCCAAGGAGCGGGCCACGGCGAAGAAGACCCTCATCGGGCAGCGGATCCCCAAGCTGGACGGGCCCGAGAAAGCCCGGGGACTGGCGCGCTACATGGAAGACCTCAAGTTGCCGCGCATGCTCTACGGGAAGATCCTCTTTGCCAGCCGGCCGCACGCGCGAATCGTCAGCATCGACACCTCGGCCGCCCGAGCGCTGCGCGGCGTCCGCGCCGTGCTGACGGCCGCGGACATCGAGCTCGTGCCGTTCGGGTTCGGTCGGGACAATACCGCGCTGAAGAAAGACAAGGTGACCTGTGTCCGAGACGAGGTGGCGGCGGTGGCGGCCGATACGCCGCAGATTGCGGCCGAGGCGGTCCAGCGCATCAGCGTGACCTATGAAGATCTGCCGGTGGTGACTTCAACGGAAGAGGCCCTGGCCGCTGGTGCGCCGATCATCCACGCCCACGTGCCGGACAATACACCCTTCCGGTACGACTACTCCCACGGCGACGTGGCCCAGGGGCTGCGCGAATCCGCCGTCATCGTCGAGGATACCTATTGTCTCCAGCGTCAAGCCCACTGTTGCCTTGGCACGTCGGGGATCATCGCGAGCTTCGACGCGGACGGGAGACTGACCCTGTACTCGGTGACCCAGGTACCGTTCCTGTATAAGCATGACCTCGCCGCGGTCGTCGGCCTTCCGCCGGAGATGATCCGGGTCATTCAACCGCCGATCGGCGGCGGCTTCGGCAGCAAGCTGGACATCCATCCCTTTGAGCCCATCTGCGTCTTCCTGGCGCGCGCGACCGCGCGGCCCGTGCGGCTGGTCTTCTCGCGGGACGAGGAGTTCCGGGCGACGCCCACGCGGCAGCCGATGGTGATCCACCTCAAGAGCGGAGCGCGGCAGGACGGCACGTTCACGTTCCGCGACGTGCACATGACCCTGGACAACGGCGGGCACACGTCCTGGGGTGCCACCACGCCGTGGGTCAGCATGCGCACTTTCTCTTCGCTTTATCGCGTGCCCCACGTCCGGCAGCACGTGGACGTGATCTACACCAACAACATCTACGCCTGTGCGTTCCGGGGCTACGGGAATCCCCAGGCCACGTTTGCCCTGGAGTCCCAGGTGGATCGCCTGGCTGAAGAGCTGGGCATGGACCCGCTCGCGATCCGGCTGAAGAATGCCCATGAGCCGGGCGAGACCACGGCGCAGGGCATGGTCTTGAGCACCTGCGGCCTGAAGGAGTGCCTGGAAACGGCGGCCGGCGCGGCGGGCTGGAAGCAGAAGCGATCAGCATTCAGCGGTCAGCGGTCAGCCTCCAATCGTCAATCGCCGATCGTTCGTGGGATCGGCATGGCCGCACTGTTTCACGTGGGCGGGGGCGCCAAGATCTACCGTTCGGACGGCTGCGGCACGATCCTCAAGCTCGACGATTTCGGCGGCGTCACGATCCTGACCGGCTCGTCCGAGATCGGTCAGGGCTCGGAGACCGTGATCGCGCAGATTGTGGCGGAAGAGCTCGGTCTGCCCATCAAGAACATCCGTGTGGTGAACAACGACACGGACCTGACGCCGTGGGACGTCGGCGTGCATGCCAGCCGGACCACGTTCATCGCCGGGAACTCCGCCTTGCGGGCAGCGCGGGAGGCGCGGCGCAAGCTGCTCGGCGCGGCCGCCGCACGCTTAAAGCGCGACCCCGCCGAGCTGGACCTGTCGGCCGGGAATGTGGTCGATCGCTCGAGTGGCCAGCCGCTTGAATCCATTGGCAAAATCATCCGCGGGCTCCACTTCGGGCGCGTCAAGAACGAGCTGATCATGACCACGGAGTTCTACGAGCCGCCGAGCAGCCCACCCGACGAGCAACACCGGGGCAACATTTCTCCCTGCTACGCGTTTGGGACCCACGTCGCCGAGGTGGAAGTGGACCTGGAGACGGGCGTGGTCAAGGTGCTGCGCATCACCGCGGCGCACGACGTGGGCCGAGTCATCAATCGTCTCGGCATCGAAGGCCAGGTGGAGGGCGGGATCGCCCAGGGGATCGGGTACTGCCTCCTGGAGGAGCTGAAGCTGGACGGCGGCCGGATTCTCAACCCGACCTTCACGGACTACAAGCTGTGCACCACCACCGATCTCCCCGAGCTGGACGTTTCCTTTGTAGAGACGCACGACCCGGCCGGGCCGTTCGGGGCCAAGGGGATCGGCGAGTCGCCCATGATCCCCGTGGCGGCCGCGATCGCCAACGCCGTCTACAATGCCACCGGCGTACGCTTCACCGAGCTTCCGCTGACGCCGGAGAGAGTGCTGAACAAGCTCAAGGAGGCGCGGGGACTGGGGGATTGACGATTGGGGATTGACGATTGGGGATTGGCCGTAAAGGAAGCCCACTTGCAATGGATAAGCTGACCGTCCTTTCGCTGGAACAAGCCTTGTCCCTTTCGTACGGCACACAGCGCTTTGTGCACTTGGGCTGGCGGGTCATCCGTATCGAGGCTACGCCCTCTGGCGGCCGGCTGCCCGGTGATCCGAACCGCTACGTGGGCAAAGCGGGCGAGCAGCCCGACCGGCACGCTTACTTCATCGGTCCGAACGTGGGAAAGGAAGCCATCGGCCTGAACCTGAAGGAGAAGAAAGGGCAGGAAGTGTTGAAGCGGCTCGTCGCGGAGTTGCCCGTGGACATCTTCGCCAGCAATACCCTGCCCAGGCGCTATGAAGAACTCGGCATCGACTACGAGACGCTGAGCGCCGTGAGTCCGGAGCTGATCTGGGTGGGATTGTCCGCGCTGGGGCCCCAATATCCCGACGCCCCCGGCTACGACCCGGCCATCCAGGCGCTGACCGGCTACATGGACCTCACGGGCGACCCGGAAGGACCGCCGACGCTGTGCGGCGTGCCGTTCGTCGACCTGAAGGCCGGGGACGAGGTCTTCGCCAATGTCTGCCTGGCCCTGGCCGAGAAGGCCCACACCGGCCGGGGCTGCCGGATTGATGTTTCCATGGCTCAGGCCGCGGCGTCGTGGCTGGTGACGGCGATCCCGCTTCTGGATCTCGGCTACGAGTCCGACGAGGTCCGCCGGAATGGGAACGAGCACCGCGAGTTCGTGCCTGTGAACGTGTACCCCACGGCAGATGGATACATCTACCTGGCGATCGGCAACGATGTGCAATGGGCGCGGTTGGTATCCATCGACGCGTTCCACTCGCTCGCCGCGCCCCTGCGGGAAACGAACGCGGGACGCCGCCAGGCGCGAGCCGCGATCCACAAGGAACTGGCCGCCATCACGCGCACCTGCCAGACCCGTGACCTGGTGGAGCGGCTCAGCACCAAGGGTCTCGTCGTCGCCCCGATTCACACCGTGTCACAGGCGGCCGATTTCCCGCCACTCCGTGACACGTTGCTCGAAACAACCACGGCGCTCGGGAAACGCGTGCGCCTGCCGCCTCCGTCAGTTGAACGTGAGCACTTGGCGGCTGCGGGCCGGCGCCTTGCTCCAGCGCCCGCATACGGGCAAGATACGGATAAGGTCCTCCAGGAGGCCGGCTTCTCACCCGGGGAAATCGCCGGCTTGAGAGAGTCTGGAATTGTGGCATGACTTCATGATGCGAGGGCATCCGGTGCAGTTTGAAAAGGCATACATCCCGTACGGCGGCTACTGGTCCACGCCGTTCTGTCGCTGGCAGGGCAGCTTTGGGCATCTGCACGCCGTGAGATTCGCGGCCGAGGTGGCGGTGCAGGCCCTGCGCGAGCGGAAGATCTCCGCCGAGGTGCTGGATGGGCTCTTTCTGGGTCTGACGGTCCCGCAGCAGTTCGGCTTCTATGGGGCGCCCTGGGTGGCGGGCCTGATCGGTGCGCCCGGGATCACCGGACCAACCATCGGCCAGGCCTGCGCCACCTCCGGCCGTGTGATCGCCAGTGCAGCCGCGGAAATCGAGTTGGGCACGCATGCCTGTGTCCTCGCCCTCCTCTGCGACCGGACCAGCAATTCCCCGCACATCTACTATCCGAACCCGCTCGCCGCGGGCGGGATCGGCGACACTGAGAACTGGGTGTGGGACAACTTCGGCCACGATCCGTTTGCGAAGAACTCGATGGTCCAGACGGCCGAGAACGTGGCCAGGCAGGCGCGCATCGACCGCGCCGCCCAGGACGAGACGGCCTTGATCCGCTATCAACAGTATCAGGATGCGCTCAAAGACAACGCCGTGTTCCTTAAGCGTTTTATGATTACTCCGGTTGAGGTCAAGGATCCTGCCGGCCGCCAGGTCATCCACACCGTCGCCAGTGATGAGGGCGTCTTCCCGACCACGGCCGAGGGGCTGGCCAAGCTCAAACCCGTCCTGGAAGGCGGGACCGTTACTTTCGGAACCCAGACGCACCCGGCGGATGGGAACGCCGGACTGATCGTGACGACCAAAGAGAAAGCCGCCGTGCTGAGCCGAGACCGGAGCGTCGTCGTGCGCGTCGTCTCCTACGGCCAAGGGCGTGCTGCCCGAGGTTTCATGGCCATGGCCAACGTGCCGGCCGCGCGGCAGGCGTTGGAGCGGGCTGGCCTCACGCTGCGGGACGTGAAAGCGATCAAGACGCATAACCCGTTCGCGGTTAATGATGTATACTTCGCCCGAGAGATGGGCATCGATGTTTCCGCGATGAACCGCTTCGGCAGCTCGCTCGTCTGGGGTCATCCGCAGGCCCCTACCGGCGCCCGGCTGATCATGGAGTTGATCGAGGAGCTCGTGCAGACCGGGGGCGGGTACGGGCTGTTCACCGGATGCGCGGCGGGCGACACCGCGCTGGCAGTTATTGTCAAGGTAGATTAGCTGACAGCCGTCAGCGTGAGGAGGATGGTATGCTTCCTGGAGAAAGAAAGTACCCGCACGTTTTCTCGCCGGGCAGACTCGGAAAGCTCGAGACGAAGAACCGCATCAAGTACGCCTCCACGGAGACGAACTTCAACTACCGCGACGGCTACGTGGCCGACAAGGAAGTGGCCTACATGGAGGCCCAGGCCCGCGGCGGGGCGGGCATCGTCACCACCCAAGGTGCGTACACGGACCCGCGGGGGGAGGGCAAAGGCTACGTCGGCATGATGGCCATCTGGGATGACAAGTTCATCCCGGGCCTCAAACGCATCGCCGACGTGATCCGCAAGCACGATGCTGTCTCCGTCCTGCAGCTCATGCACTGCGGACGAGTGGGGGGGATCCACCTGGACTACACGGTCGGGCCCTCGGTTGTGGAGCAGCGGCTGCCGAGATTCCGGCCGCCCCGCGCAATGACCAAGGAGGACATCGAGCTCTGCATCGCGGAGCACGTGCAGGGCGCCCGGCGCTGCGTGGAGGCCGGGTTCGACGCCGTGGAGATCTCCGGGATCGTGGGCTACCTGCTCTCGAACTTCATCTCTTCCTACACGAACAAGCGGACCGACGAGTTTGGCGGCGACGTGAAAGGCCGCGCTGAGTTTCCCCGCCGGATTGTCGCGGGCATCCGTAAGCAGGTCGGGCCGGACTACCCGATCATCATCCGCCTGTGCGGGGAAGAGTTGCTAAGCGACCGGGGCGGCAACACGCCGGAGGAAAGCCTCGAAATCAACCGCATCATCTGCAACGCGGGCGTCGACTTGCTTTCCGTAACGGTGGGCTGGCAGGAATCGGCGGAGTCGGTGATCTCGCGCGACATTCCCCAGGGCAACTGGCTCCATGTGGCCAAGCGCTTCAAGACTGCGCTGAAAATGCCCGTGTCCATGGCCTACCGGCTCTTTGAGCCCAAGTACCCCGAGGCGGCGCTGGCCGAAGGCAGCATCGATTTTTGGGAAAGCTGCCGGGCCATGATCGCCGACCCCATGCTGCCCACGAAGATCCGGGAGGGTCGCGAGGAGGACATCATCCCGTGCATGGCGTGCAACATCTGCCTGGCCCGGCTTTTCCGGGACGCTGAGCTGACCTGCTTTGTCAGGCCCAGCTTGGGCCATGAAAGTGAGGCCGACTGGGGCTTCTACGGGTTCCCGCGCGCGCGGGCCAAGAAGAAGATCATGATCGTCGGCGCGGGGCTGGCGGGGCTGCAGGCGGGCGCCGTCGCGGCTGCGAAGGGCCACGATGTGACCATCTACGAGAAGAAGGCGAAAGTGGGTGGTCAGGCCGCGATCGCGGCCAAAGGCCCGTGGGGCGACAGCGAGTTCATGCGGCTTGTCAATCACCTGAAGACGCGCTGCGAGAAGCACGGCGCCAAGATCGTCACCGGGACAACCGTGACGCCGGAGTTGATCGACCAACAGGCGCCCGACAAGGTTGTCCTCGCCACCGGCGCCCTGCCCGCGCGCAGCGCCTTCCCCGGCGGCGACGGTAAGAACGTAGTTAGCTGTCTGGACGTGATGGACGGCAAGGTCACGCCCGGCAAACGGGTTATCGTGGTGGGCTGGACAGGGGTAGCTATCTCCACGGCCCTTTTCCTTGTGGAGAAGGGCGGCTACGAGGTCTCCCTCATTGGGCCTGCCAAGAAGTTTGGCCTGGACGTGAATCCGTCCTATATCTGGCGTTACATGAAGAAGCTCAAGGAAGGCGGCGTCAAGCAGTACACCAGGCACAAGATCAAGGCGCTGACGCCAGAGGGCGTCTGCGCCCAGGACGCCGAAGGCCACGAGGTGATCATCACGTGCGACACCGTGGTTCTGGCCAACATGACGCCCAACAAGGAGCCCGAGTACAAGAAGCGCGAAGTATACAGGATTGGCGATGCCATTGTGACGCGCCGAGCAAACGGTGCCGTTCACGATGGCTATAGGCTGGGTATGACGTTCTAAGGAAGGATGACAACATGTTTCCAGTAATCAATGCGTTCCGGTGCGACGGCTGCGCCGTGTGCGTTGGCCGCTGCCCGCCCCAGATCATGGGCCTGATCAACGGCAGGGCGGCCTACCTGCAAATGCTGTGCGAGGAGTGTGGTATTTGCGCGGAGGTATGTCCGATCGGTGCCATTCATTTCGAGCTGCCGGAGTTCCATGGCGCTACGGAGGTCCACGAGGCGTACAAGTTCAAACGCTAGGTTCGCGTTCCAGCCCGGCGCCGCGCGATGACCAGCCGCGGGCCCCAGCCCGCGCGTTCTTGAGTACCAGAGAAACGACAAGGGAGAAACTAGAATGGACATCCCCATTGAAAAGCGGTTCAAGGTCCTGTGTGAGATCGTCCGGGCCCAACACTTCGCCTGGCGTGAGGCCACTCTGGCTCTGGCTCCGCAGCTCGATGCCGTGAAGCTCGCCAACAAGATGTGGGAGATCACCGGGGTACAAACCGGCCAGGCCTACCTCAAGCGCCTGGACCCGGCCAAGCCCCTGGCCCAGCAGGTCGCCCAGTCCATCGCCTGGTCTTCGGTCTGCATGGGCGAAGATGCCACGGTGGAAAACGGCCAAGGGGATGAGGCCTTTGTCAGGCACGCCGACTGTCCGTGGTACCATTGGCACGAGCGC
>Ga0315284_10014130_pt1 | contig 11374 bp, 8 predicted proteins | sample YL17G09_16_MG_FD_203696 | JGI IMG/M metagenome (GOLD analysis project Ga0315284, IMG submission 203696) | Sediment microbial communities from Yellowstone Lake, YNP, Wyoming, USA - YL17G09_16 | ecosystem: Environmental > Aquatic > Freshwater > Lake > Sediment | place: USA: Wyoming | collected... | reverse complement strand
TGCGATCCCAGGATGTGCCAGCTCGATTTGACGGCAGGCTTTCCTGTCAGGGCAGGCGCGGGACGCCTGCGATCCCAGGATGTGCCAGCTCGATTTGACGGCAGGCTTTCCTGTCAGGGCAGGCGCGGGACGCCTGCGATCCCAGGATGTGCCAGCTCGATTTGACGGCAGGCTTTCCTGTCAGGGCAGGCGCGAGACGCCTGCGATCCCAGGATTGACCTGCTGCTCCATGTAATATTCCGGCTCCGATGGAAAGTCGGAGGAGGGGTCGCGTTCGAGCATCTGCTCGCGGACGACCTGGAAGCCCATGCGCGTGTAGAGCTTCACCGCGCGGACGTTGGCGAGCTGGACGGTGAGGCACATGATCGGCGGTCCGACGGTCCGGGCAATCTCCAGCAGGCGGGTCATCAACGCCGTGCCGGCGCCGAGCTCCTGATACGGGCGACCGATGCAGATGCCGAAGCCGCTCTTCTCCGCGTCGTCGTGCTCCCAGCGATACCAGGCGTACCCGCCGATGCCGTCCCCGGCATCCAGCACGAGGACCACTTCATGCGGGCCGTGGGCGCGGGCCGCGTTCCGCAGCGCATGCTCGCGATCGAGGGGGTGCGGGCAGTAGAAGCGCAAATCCTCGCGCGGCACGGCGGCGTAGAAGGCGGCGAGCGCTTCTCCGTCATTGGGAGAGAGGGGGCGAATGACGGCCGGGGTGCCGTCCTTCAGGGTGACGGTGATCGGCGGGTATTGGGCCTGGGTTTCCGGCGTCATGGGTCTTCCTTCGAAGGATGGGTGTAGTGTGTTGTCACGTTGCATTACGCTTTTCAACCACCGAAGCGGGCACTCTGATTGTTATGCAAACTACAACGCGATGACCCACTACAGATAGGACTTATGCCTGAAGGTTGATGTTCTTACCGTTCGGTTCTGCCCCGTCGCCGGCGTTCGCGCGGTTTGCCTTCTTCGGCTTCTTTGCCGGAGCTTTCGCGCACCTTGATGCGGATGGGGGTGCCTTCCAGCGAGAAGCGCTTGCGGATCTGGTTTTCCAGGTAGCGCTCGGTGGAGAAGTGCACCAGTTCCGGATCGTTGACGAACAGCACGAAGGTCGGCGGTTTCACGTGCACCTGGGTGGTGTAGTAGATTTTGAGCTGCTTGCCGCGGCGCGAGACCGGGTGCTCGAACTGCGCCTCGCTGATCAGGCGGTTCAGCTCCGCGGTGGGGATGCGCATGGCGTGCTGCTCGGATACCTCCGCCACCGTGCTCAGCAGTTCGTCGATGCCTTTCCGCTTCAGCGCGGAGATGAAGACGATGGGCGCGTAGGCGGCGAAAACGATCTCCTCGCGGATCGAGTTGGTGAAATTCTCAATCAGCTCGCGCCGTTCCTTCGTGCCCAATTGCTCGCTTTCGTCTAATTGCCGGCGGCGGCGCTCGCGGTTCAGCACCTCGTCCCACTTGTTCACCGCGATGACGATGCCGCGCCCGTTCTCATGGGCGTAGCCGAGGATGCGCTTGTCCTGGTCCGTCACGCCCTCTACGCCGTCGATTATCGTCACCGCCACGTCGCAGCGGTCGATGGCGCCGAACGCGCGCACCACGCTGTAATACTCGATGTCCTCCTCCACCTTGCTCTTCCGCCGGATGCCCGCGGTATCGGTGATGGTGAAGGCGTTGTCGTTCCAGTCGTAGTGGATATCCACCGCGTCGCGCGTGGTGCCGGGCACCTCGCTGACGATGGCGCGTTCCTCATTCAGGATGGCGTTCAGCAGCGAGGATTTGCCCACATTCGTCCGCCCGACGATAGCCATGTGCAGGCGCTCTTCCTCGTCCGAGTCCTCCAGCTCTTCCGGCGGCGGCGGAAGCAGCTCCACCAGGCGGTCGAGCAGGAAATCCACATCCATCCCGTGCAGCGCGGAGATGGCGAAGGATTCACCAAGCCCCAGGCCGTAAAATTCCAGCGCTTCCTCCGCCCGCCGCTTGCTTTCCACCTTGTTTATCGCCAGCACGATGGACTTGCCGGTGCGCCGCAGCATGTCGGCGACCTCGTAATCCATCGGCGTCAGGCCTTCCGCGCCGTCCACCAGGAAGATGATGGCGTCCGCCTCGTTGATGGCGAATTCCGTTTGTTTTCTGATCTCATCAATGAACTGCGCCTTATTAAGTTGAATGCCTCCCGTGTCGATAAGTACAAATGGATGGCCGTACCATTCGCAATCCGCGTATAGGCGGTCCCGCGTGACGCCGGGAGTCGGCTCGACAATGGCAATGCGCCGCCCGGCGAGACGATTGAACAGGGTGGATTTCCCCACGTTCGGTCGCCCCACGATCGCGACAATCGGCTTCGGTTGCGCTAAGGTCGGCATGGCGGGCTTATTGTAGCAGACTTCCACCCGAAGCGGAAACTGACGACGAACAATCAGGAGTTGCGTGAGGCACAACGGGTGATTCGTTAATATTGTGAAAAAATCTCATTAGAGGTTGCTAACAGTAGCAGTATAGGAGGAAGGCTCATGGGACAACTGACCGGAATCGGCCTGGCAGCCGGCAATGGCGTGCGCTGCCGCCCGCTGACGCTCAAGGCGAGCGATTACATCCGGGCCAAGGCGGCCGTGCATTTCCTGGGGCGCCGTGTGCTGGATTGGGTGCTGCATGACCTGCAGGATCAGGGCATGCAGGACTTCATCATGGTGACGAAAGGGAAAGAAAACCGCTATCAAATCAAAAACATCGTCGGTTACGGCGAATCCATGGGCATCGACATCCGCTATTCCCCCGTGCGTTTCGACCGCCTGAATCGCGGCAGCGGCGACGCCATGCTCACCAACATGGACTATTTCCGGCTCGAGGGGACGGCGGTGGTCTTCCCCACCGATTCGGTGTTCGATTTCGACCTGCCGGCGATGGTGGAAGCCCACCGCAACTCCGGCGCCGTGATAACCATCGCCACCGGCATGCAGCCGGCGGAGGTCATCGCCGGTACCTACGGCCTGATCGACCGCAAGCCCAATGGCCGCGTGCGCGGCTTCATCGAGAAACCGTCGCTGGAATGCATTTACGCCCACTACGGCTTGATCGGGCAGAACCGGCGGCCGCTGCCGCTGCTGCCCACCAATGCCGGCATCTACCTGGTGAATACCTATGCCCTCCGCCACATCGCCCGCCACCCGGAGGTGGTCGCCATGCGCAAGGATCACTGCGACCTTGGGGGCGACCTGCTGCCGTGGCTGGTGCGCAAGGGGTATTCGATCAACTCTTTCAATATCGAGCGCATGGGCGACCTGGGCAACGTGGACAGCTACCTGAAAACGCTGGTGGATGCCCTGCACGGGAAGTTCCTCTCCATGACCCCGTTGATGGCGGATAGTTCTCTGGAAGGCAGCGGCCTGATGATCGATCCCACGTCGCTGTCGATGGCCGATCCGGTCAGCCGCCTGACGCTGGGGGAAAAGCTGGAGCAGGGACTGGTCGAGATCCACGCGCCGGTGCGCATCGGCAAATACGTGCAGGTTTTCCCGGGCACAGTGCTGTCGGAGTGCAACATCGACGACGACTGCGAAATTTACGAGCACGCCACCATCATCCGCTCCGCCATCGGCGCCGGCTCGCTGATCGGCGCGCACAGCTACGTCGAGAGCACCATCACCGGCAGCATGGTGGAGCTGCAATCGACCTTCAAGGACCGGATTTCCGTGCGTTCGCATGTCGCCCTCGGCGACGAAGTGGTCGTGGAGAACGGCGTCAGCCTGGCCGACCACGTCAGCGTGCACCCGCGCCTGAGCATCCCCCGGGGCGCGGTCATCCCCCCGCACATGACCCTGGAAAGCGACGAGCAGATTCAGGAATATTGCCATGCGGATTACAGCAGCATGCCGCTGCCCCTGGTCGCGGCATACTGGAACGCCAAACCGGTTGCCATTCAACCCATCCCCGCGGCAAAACGCAAAGCCGATCCTTCTTCAATCGCCGTCTCCCAGTGACACTGCCCCGTCACCGGAAGTACCGCGCATGGAAGCGGCACACGGAAGGTATCCTGTAGGAGTGGAGGGAAAAGGGTACCTTCCGCATCTCCCCATTCTTCCTTCTTTCTCCCAACCCGGCACCACGAGGAAGAGTAAGCGATTCCATGGCTGATACAGGAGATAAACAGTCCGCGGCGAAACTCTCCTGTGTATGTCAATGCGTTCAACGCTGCCCGATCTCTTCGTCGAACCCCGCGAAACATTGCTCGATCGACGCGCCCACGTCGAAGACGATCTGGCGCTCGAGCCGCCGGTCGTTCCCCCGCTGGGCGATCTGCTGCCAGACCTCCGCCCGCGCCTGGTCGAGATCGGCGGCCTGCGGCTGTTTTGCGAGGAGCAGGGGGACGGGATGCCGCTGGTGCTGCTGCACGGCGGGCCCGGGCACTCCCACCACGGCTTTCACTCCGCCTTCTCGCGCCTGGATGACGGAGTGCGCGCCATTTATTACGACCAGCGGGGATGCTGGGACCTGACCTGGAATACCGATAAGCCGGACAAACTGCACCGGCTGCATCCCCATGCCCGACTGGAGCTCTTCCCGCGTTCCGGGCATCTGCCATTCAATGACGAGCCGGACCATTTCTTCGGACTGCTGGAGGAATTCCTGGCCGGCCTGCCAATCGATAATTGAGATGTCGCCTCTTCCGGCAGGTTGCGGGTCGCCGACGTTGAATATAATCGCCACAAGTTCTTTTCCGCAAGGAGGTTTCCCTTGGTTATCGGCAGCGCATTCCGGCACGCCCATCTGCTGGCCTGGTGCTTGATTTTTCTCTCGTGTGTCCTTACCGCTCCTGTTTCCGCCCAGCAGCAGTTCACACTGGCGCCGGCGGTGGCCGTGGAAGCGGAGGATTTCATAGTCGAGCGCGGATGGAAGCCCATCCGCATCGGCGAAGGCAACTACGCCGTGGATATCATCGGCTTCATCCACACATCCGGCGAGCGGTTCCTGCACGCGGATGCGAAGGACAGCTCCGCCTCCGCCTACCTGAATGTCCAGGTGCCGGTGGCCGGACCGTATCGGCTGTGGGTGCGCTACGAATACATGCCGTTCACCGAATCCCGCTTCAAGGTAACGGTGGAACAGAACGGCAAGATGGTGGCGGAAAAAATCATGGGCGCGAAGGACAACCTGCGCATCGCCTTCGAAGAACAGGAACTCAAACGGGCGCAATACGACCCGCCCTGGGGGAATGAAGGCATTGACGAGGAGCTGCTGGAGGTGCCCGCGCTGGCCGCCGGACCGGCGCGCCTGCGCCTGACCACGGTTGAGCAACCGCAGATTCCGGGCAAGACGGCTGACCGCAATATCGACTGCCTGTATTTGACCAGCGATACCAAAGATGCCTGGCGGCAGGAATACAAACTCAACTACTACCGCATTCTGGAAGCGTTCATGCGCACCGTAGGCGCGCGCTACGAAGTGCAGTATACCAACTTAAGCGAGAACCCCGCCGACTTCAACGCATGGCAGTCTTCCAATCGCGAGCCGTGGTACGGCCGGCCTAACGAAGCAATCGCACAGCAGGTCGCACCCGGAGCGAGTTCGGGTTGGCTGCCGCTGGAGATTCATGATACCGCACACACTTGCCCGTTCTGGTTCGTCGGCAGCGTGCAGCCGTTTAAGGTCGCCGTGCGGGCGATCGGTACCACCGTGCCCGAAGAAACGGTCATCTCGGCGGATGCCAACGCCGGCATCTTCCTGCCACCCTATCCGGGCAAAGGAGAGAAGGCGCTGGGCGTGCTAAAAGCGCAACAGCGTATCCTTGCCGCCGTACAGGCCGCTCCGGCGCCGGGGAAGGTTCCCATCCTGCCGCTCTGTTACGGCATGTGCATGGATTTCACCCAGGATACTCAATATTCGCGGAATTACGCCCAACTCTTCGCGGCCATCGGCATGCGCAATACCGGTTTCCCGACCGACATCGCGTTGAAAAACCTGCAGCTGGTCGGTTTAGGCCCCACGAAGAGCGAGACTGCCGACTACGGACAATACCGCTGGCCGCCCACGCCGGACAATATTGCCACTGCCAAGGAAACCATGATCAAACCCGGTGCGCTACCCTTCGTGCGCTGGTACAGTTATGGTGACGAAATTAGTTTCGGCGAGTGGTTCGCCTACATGGCGGCGGAAAAGCAGCAGATGCTGAAGAACGATAAATTGACCCCACAGGAGATGATCCGTCCCCTCTGGCAGCAGTGGCTGAAGGCCAATCGACCGGGTTATAAGCCGGCGGACTACTGGCGCGCCTCCTGGGGCAAGCTGGACATTACCAAATTGCATCCAGACTCCAGCGCGGAAGCGGCGGTGGAGAAACCGAAGCTCTACGTCGATTCCACCATTTTCTACGAGAACGTTTCCATCGACTGGGTTGCGCAGGGCGCAAAGGCAGTCAAACAGGCGCTGGGCCCGGACGTGCTGTGTGGGGCGAACTACTCGTGCTACCCGTATTACTATCCGCATTCCACCATGTATATCAAGTGGTTCCGCCGCGGCGCCGCGGACTACGGGTGCCATAGCGAATACTTCTGGCAACTCGGCCAGGTGACGCCGATGGTCAACGGCTTCGTCTCCGAGCATTTCCGCGCCGGCATGCGCTTCAATCCCAAAGCGATCAACCGGCAATATACTATGCCGCATTCGCCGGGCAACACCGATGCCGATTTCCGCCGCACGGCATTCACCCACCTTGCGCACGGCTGCAAGAACCTGGACTTCTTCGGCATCGGCATGAATGAGTCGTTCACCGAGAACTATATCGACTTCCGTGACACCGCCCGCTGGGTGGCCATCCGCGATATCACGCACTCCATGGGCCTGGTCGAAGACATTCTCGAGTCGTCGCAGGTCGTCCCGTCGAAAGTGGCGCTGCTGGTGAGCGACAGCACCGAGCGCTGGGATCACGCGAAGATTGCGAACGACAACTTCGACTATACAGCACGGAATTTCCGCAACGACCGGTTGACTTTCCACCAGGATCGCGTGGGCATCTACACCACGCTCACCTTTGCCGGCTCCGCGCCGGATATCGTGGTGGAGGAGGATCTCTTCAATCCGATAGTCATGCGGGACTATCGCGTCCTCTTTCTGGTCGGTGACGCCATCCCGTCCTCGGTCGTGCCGGCGTTGGAGAAATGGGTGAAGGCCGGCGGCGTGCTCTTCGCCACCGCCGGGGTGGGACGCTACGGGATGTACCACGAGCCGAACCCGGCCATGCAACAACTGCTGGGCCTCGCACAGTGCAGCATTACCGAGCGTGATACCTTCATGCGCACCAGCCAGGAATTGCCGTTCCTGAAACCGATCACCCAGGTCGTGGGCAAAGGCTGGCAGTTCCCGGCGCTGGCCTACCGGGAACGGTTCAAGCCGGTGAAAGGCGCGCAGGTGTTGGCGACCTTCAAAGATGACAACGCGCCGGCGATGATCATGCGGTCGCTGGGCAAAGGCAAGGTGTATTTCCTCGCCGCGCTGCCGGGACTGGCCTACCTGTGGACCGGCCTGACCAACCCGATCTGGGTGCCGGATCGCGCCATTGGAGTGCACCGCGATGTGACCAATTACGATCCCGCCGCCGCCCAACTGCTGAGCATGCCGCTGGCCGCCGCCGGCGTGCAGCCGCAAATCGTCACCCCCGGCTACATCGACACCCGCCTGATCCGCGGCAAGGGGGCCTTCATCCTGCCGCTGGCCAATTACAACAAGCCGAACGACCAGCCGGTGACCATCACCCTCCGCCCGCCGGCAAACGCCGGCACGCTCGTTTCCGTGGAGTCGGCGTTCTGCAAGCAGGTGCCGGCGAAGGTGGAAAACGGTTGCTGGGTGATCACGCTGCCGAAGCTGGGGTATGGGGATATGGTGCGGATCAATGTGAAGTAATACGTCCCATAATTCACATACTTCCCATAAGTCCCATCGGACAAATAGGACTTATTCAGAGCAGGAGGAAACTATGCCGGATAATCCAATTCGCATTGGTCTGATTGGCGCCGGGTGGATCGGCAGCCATCACGGCTTGAACGTGATCAAGAATCCGCATGCCGAGCTGGTGGCAGTGGCCGACGCGGATCCGAGGCGCGCGGAGGCTTTGCTCGCGAGCGCGGGCATCGAGGGGCGCGCCTACGGCGATTACCGGGATCTGCTGAATCAGCCGGATATCGACGCGGTGATTATCGCTTCGCCCAACGGCATGCACGCTGAGCAGGCCATCGCCGCGGCGCAGGCGGGCAAGCACATCTACCTGGAAAAGCCGATGGCGCTGAATCTCGACGACTGCCGGAAGGTGGCGGATGCCGTCGCCAGGGCCGGCGTGGTCTGCGACATGGGCTACCACCGCCGGCTGAACCCGCTGGTGCAGTATGCCAAAGGTCTGCAAAGCGAAGGCAAGCTCGGCGACATGGTGATGGCGGAATCGGATTACGTCCACTACATCCCCGGCGACTGGGACATCTGGTCGTGGCTGGGCAAGGAGGAGATCGCCGGCTCGCTGATCCACGCCGGCGCCGGGCACAACATCGACCTGCTGCGCTACTTCTGCGGCGAGGTGGCGGAGGTGTCCTGCTTCAAGGACATCCGCATGCCCCGTAAAATCCAGGTCGAGACGGAAGATATCGCCATCATCAATCTGCGCTTCGAGAGCGGGGCGATGGGGCGGGCGGTGCTCTTTGTCGGGCCCATCATGCCTTTCACCTTCACGCTGCACCTGTTCGGTACGAAGGGAACCGTCTTTAACAACCGGGTCTGGTTCGACGCCATCCCGTGCTTCGACCAGCCGGGGCACGAAGAGGATTACCTCGCGCTGCCGAAGTCCTGGATCCCCGACAACGTGCAGGGCGGCATCGCCGAGACGTGGGACAAAAACATGGACACCTTCATCGACGACGTGCGCCTGGGCCGCCCACCCTTCAACGGCGCCGCCAGCGGCTTCAACACCGCCGCCGTCTGCTTCGCCGCCGTGCAATCGGCGCAAGAGAAGAAAGTAATCATACCGGAGAAAATGCCGGTGTAGTCGGAATTGAACCACAGAGGCACAGAGGCACAGAGACAATTGATCGATTGTTAATGCCTCCGTTGTTCAATAATTCGAGAAAAAATCATCCGGAGAAGGATATTGAATGGCAGGGATTCGTCCAGAAGTAGAGGGATACAATTATTGATTATTAGCCTTCGGCCTTCTTCATTCGAAGGAAAATTTGTCTCTGTGTTCTCTGTGCCTCTGTGGTTCAATTTTGATAAGGAGCGTACCATGGCTGAAAAGACGGCGGGGAGCCGCAGTTACCATTTGATCGACACCGAGTTCGCCGCGCGCGAGCTGCGCAAGCTGGGCGAGCAGGAGCTGCAATACCTGGCCGAGGTGCTGCGGAGCGGCACGCTGAGCAATTACATCAGCGAGGAGAGCATGACCCGGCGCTTCGAAGAGGCCTTCGCCGCCAAGGTTGGGGCGAAGAAGGCGATGGCAAAAAACAGCGCCATGGCCGGACTGTGCGAGGCAGTGAGCGTCTCCGGCGCCGGGCCGGGCTTCGAGGTGATCTGCGACCCGATCGTGCACTTCGGCGGACTGTCCGCCATCTACTTCAACGCCGTGCCCCGTTTCGCCGACGTGAAGCGCGACACCTACAACCTGGACCCGGATTCCCTGCTGGCGAACATCACCCCGCTGACGAAGGCGGTGATCGTCACCCACCTGTGGGGCCAGTGCGCGGAGATCGAGACCATCGCGCAAATCTGCAAGGAGAAAGGCATCTTCCTCATCGAGGACTGCGCCCACGCGGTGAACTCCCGCTGGAATGGCAAGCACGCCGGCACCTTCGGCGACCTGGGCGTGTTCAGCTTCCAGGAATTCAAACAGCTCTCCACCGGCGACGGCGGCATGTCGGTGACCAATAACACCGACCTCTTTGACCAGATGCGCGGCGTGTGGTGGTTCTCCGGCGAGTCGCCGCAGTTCATGTATACCAACTACCGCATGAACGAGATGACCGCCGCCGTGGGCTACGCGCAGTTACAGAAGGTGGACGCCATCATCGACGGCACCTATAACAAAACGCTGGCCATTCTCAACGACGCCATCGAGGATTGCGAGTGGTTGAAGCCGCGCGCGGTGCCGCGACAGGCGCAGATGGCCGGCTACTGGTGGAGCTGCACCTGGGAAGGCGACAAATTCGGCCTCTCCTACGAGAAATTCAAGGCGATCGAGCAGGAGCTGAACGTCGGCCTGCGCTTCGGCTTCAACCAGTTCCCCGCGCAGGAGTTCCCCTTCTTCCGCGAATCCACCGCCTACCGCACCCACCCCGACTGCCCGGTGCGCTGCCCGCTCTACACGGCGAAGAGCAACTACCGCTACACCTGGGCCCAGACTCCGGTGTGCGAGGATCTGATGCCCCGCCTCATCACCGTCAACCTGATTTTCCTCTCCCTCCCCGCCGCGGAGGAGATGGCCAACCGCATCGGGGATGCAATCAAGAAAATGGAGGCGTAGTTCCTCAACACGAAGACAGTGATGAGTGATAAGTCATAAGTGATAAGTGAGATAGGGGATAATACGGATAATTTCTTATCACTCACAACTTATCACTTATCACTTATTACTTATTACTATCTTTTAGTCTTCGTGCCTTCGTGTCTTCGTGGTAATAAGTGAGGCTGATATGAACGTAGTCTCGATTATGGCCCACCAGGACGACGAGCTGGTCTGCCTGGGGACGATGCTGAAGATGCAGGCGCGGGGCGACAGCTTGCACTTCATCTGCGTGACCGATGGCAGCGGGGGGATGGTGCAGGCGCCCGACATGCCGCGCGAAGAAGCCGCCGCCATGCGCGAGCGGGAGATGAAGGATCTGGCAGGCCGGCTGGGCGCCGGCTATCTCTGCCTGGGGGAGCAGGACGAATACCTGTATGACACACCGGAGCTGCGCTCGCGGCTGGTGGACGCCATCCGGCAGTGCCGGGCGGACGTCATCTTCACCCATTACAGCCCGGATTACAACGTGGACCACAACACCGTCACCGAGCTGGTGCGCCAGTGCGCCTTGCACGCCATCCTCGTCTCGACGCACACCGAGCACCCGCCGCTGGCCGCTTCCCCCGCCGTCTTTCTGGTCGAGCCGAGCAGCGGCTTCGGCTTCGAGCCCACCCATTACGTCGATATCACCCCCTTCATCGAGCGCAAACGCGAGCTGGCGCGCTGTCACAAGAGCCAGGACGACGCCTTCCACGCCGCGCTGCACAAAGGCCTGGACGACTGGATGCTGGAAAACACCCGCTACCGCGGCGCGCAGGCGGGCGTCGAGCACGCGGAAGGCTTCCGACCATTCTTCGCGCGGGGGTTGGTGAAGGCGTATGCGATCCTGCCGTAACCCTGAAAGCGCCATCC
>Ga0315284_10014129_pt1 | contig 11374 bp, 6 predicted proteins | sample YL17G09_16_MG_FD_203696 | JGI IMG/M metagenome (GOLD analysis project Ga0315284, IMG submission 203696) | Sediment microbial communities from Yellowstone Lake, YNP, Wyoming, USA - YL17G09_16 | ecosystem: Environmental > Aquatic > Freshwater > Lake > Sediment | place: USA: Wyoming | collected... | reverse complement strand
TCCGACGGTCAGCAGCAGGAGGGCCGTTGGCAGCAGCACAGAAGCAAGCCATTTCATCCTCGCGCCTCCCCAAGAGCTAGTGGACAACTCCGGCGGGCCGCCGCTCGCCCCACCGCCCGATCCGCTCCTTGCCTATCCCCCGAGACGGCCGGTCGTGTATATGCACGGCCTTCATACACCGTATGGAGAATACCGTCAAGCGTTTTGACGACGCCGTGACGAAAACAGCGGGTTTCTCATCAAGGAGGACCCATGTTCACCTTCGACCCTGACGCCCGGCGGGCCCGCATAGGCCGCCCCGGCGAGGCGCCGATCGACGGCCAACTGGTCTGCTACTACCCGTGCCCGCGCCGCTCCAACCCCCCGTGGGGTCGCGGCCCTAGAGATCTTCGAGTGGCAAAGGGCCATTGCTACTGTGTCTCCTGGCTCGAACACCACGCGCAGGCCCTCAGAAGCATGTCCGATACCGCCAGTTATCTGACTTTCGGGAGTAATGACACGGGACGAGCGATAGTGTTATGGCGTAGCTCGTCAGACTCCAGCCCGCGCTTGTCCCTCGTCGTGCAGGAGAAACGGCCTGGAGCGCAACCTCTGGGTCACTCCGGCTTGAGCGGTGGGGTGGGTCATCGGCGCGGTGCCGAGGGTGAGCTCCTGCCGACGGAGCAGGTCATCAGTCAGCTTCGTGCGGCCTCCATTTGGCAGCGCATTTCGACCTTCGGATTCTTGAGCCCCAAGCCTTCCATGGCGCTTTGTGTCCTGCTGAGCCGGAACAGTGGTACAATCTGCACGCGGCTTGCCGAGGCGAAACCACAGTGCTATAAATGGGATCGCTCCTGCCCGCTGTGGTTGAAGGCGATGGGATCAATGGAACAAGCCCTCGGTTCTAGCGGCGGTCTTCTGTCGGCTCCTCGGACACCGGTGCTGAGGCGGCATAGGCATGAGTAGGCTCACTCTTCCGCAGCTCGAACGTCACCTGTTAGCCGCGGCCGATATCCTACGCGGCAAGATGGACGCGTCGGAGTTCAAGGAATACATATTCGGGATGCTCTTCTTGAAACGATCGTCTGACGTGTTCGAGGAGCGCCACCAGCAGATCACCTCGGACAACCTTGGCAGAGGGCGCTCCCAGGCCGAGGCCGAGCAGCGCGCCGAGTTGCCCGTCCACTACGCTGAGACCTTCTTTCTGCCCAAGGCTGCTCGTTGGGCGCGTATCCGCGACGAGCTGCATGACGACGTTGGAAACGGCCTCAACAAGGCCCTGGGCGCACTGGAGGACGAAAACCCTGCTCTCGAAGGCGTACTTGGCCACATCGACTTCAACCGTCAGGTAGGCAAGACGCGGATCTCGGACCAAAAGCTGCGTGACCTAATTCGGCACTTCAACAAGTATCGCCTCCGCAACGACGACTTCGAGTTCCCCGACCTCTTGGGCGCTGCGTACGAGTACCTGATCGGGCAGTTCGCGGACTCCGCTGGCAAGAAGGGCGGCGAGTTCTACACCCCGAGAGATGTTGTCCGTCTTATGGTGCGTCTGCTCAGGCCGGCCGAGGGTATGCGGATCTATGACCCGTGCGTCGGCTCTGGTGGCATGCTCATCCTCTCCAAGCAGTACATTGAGGAGCACGGCGGCAACCCGAGAAACCTACGCCTCTACGGGCAGGACAACAATGGCGGGGTCTGGGCCATCTGTAAGATAAACATGATACTGCACGGCATCGCCGATGCGGACATCCAGAACGAGGACACTATCACCAGCCCGCAACACGTCGAGGGTGGGGAACTGATGCGCTTCGACCGCGTCATCACGAATCCGCCTTTCAGCCAGAACTACAGCCGTGACGGACTCAGGTTCCCCGAACGCTTCCGCTATGGCTTCTGCCCCGAAACCGGCAAGAAAGCCGATCTGATGTTTGTCCAGCACATGCTGGCGGTACTGCGGCCCGGCGGCATGATGGCCACGGTCATGCCCCACGGCGTGCTCTTCCGAGGCGGGGCTGAGAAAGAGATCCGGAAGGGCTTCATCGGGGACGACCTAGTCGAGGCTGTCATCGGCCTGCCCGCAAACATCTTCTACGGTACCGGCATCCCGGCCTGCATTCTCGTCATGCGTCCTAGGGGAGCCAAGCCGGCCGAGCGCCGGGGCAAGGTGCTTTTCATCAACGCGGACGCCGAGTATCATGCCGGCCGTGCGCAAAACTACCTGCGCCCGGAGCACATTGAGAAGATCGTGACCACTTTCGAGGCCTTTGCCGACGTGCCGGGCTACGCGACGGTCGTGAGCCACGCCGACCTTGCGGCGAACGACTACAACTTCAATATCAGGCGCTACGCCGACAACGCTCCTCCTCCCGAGCCCCACGACGTGCGAGCGCATCTCTTAGGCGGTGTGCCGAAAGCTGAGGTCGAGGCCAAGCGGGAGCTCTTCGGCGCACATGGCCTCAATCCCGCGGATGCCTTCGTGGAGCGGGACAGCGACTACTTGGACTTCGCGCCATCGCTTGCCGAGAGAAGACAGGTCAAGACCGCGGTCGAATCGAACGCCGGAGTGAAGGCCCAAGAGAAGCGTCTCCGCGACGCATTCGCCGCATGGTGGCAACTGCACGAGGAGCGCCTTGTTCGGCTGCCGGAGACCAAAGACCTGATGGAGGCCCGCGCTGAGTTCCTCAACTCCTTCGGGCAGGCTCTCCGACCTGTTGGACTCCTAGATAGATTCAAAGTTGATGGGGTGATCGCGAGCTGGTGGAACGAGATCCAGTACGACCTCAAGACGCTCGCCGCTCTAGGTTTCGAGGGGCTGGTCGACGGCTGGGTGGCGACAATTCAAGCTGACCTGGAGGACACTAACAACAAGAAGAACAGCGGCCGACTAGACAGTCGGGGTCAAGAAGTCGTGCAGGCGTTGCTCCCGCAGTACCTGGAGGAGCTTACCGAGGCTGAGACCAGGAAGGCCGATCTAGACGCGCGCCTGGAAGCCTTAGAGAAGGGCAGCGGCGAGGACGGCGATGATGCCGAGTCCGAAGACGAGGAAGAGGAAGCGCTGAACGAAGAGGAGGTCAAGGCTCTCAAGAGGGAACTGACGGCCACGAAGAAGGTCGTGAAGTCGCTGAGGGCCGAGTTGTCCAAGCGGGTTGGTGAGGCCCGCAGCGCCCTCTCCGCCGGTCAATGCAGGCGTCTAGCATTGGACATCGCCAAGCAGAACCTAGCAGCCCAGCTGGACCGGTACATGACCGCACACCGCAAGGAGGTCCTTGCCGCCGTCGAGAACTGGTGGGACAAGTACCGGGTGACGATGCGCGAGATTGAGGCCGAGCGGGAAGTGGCGGTGAGTCAACTAACCGAGTTTGTCAGAAGGTTGGGATATGGCGCCTGACAGATGCAGACTCCAACTCGGCGGACTGGCTGAACTGATAACCGACAAGGCTGTTGGCCAAAAAGATCGCGATCTTCCCTACGTAGGGCTGGAGCATATGGCTCAAGACTCACCCATTCTCCTCGGAACAGCGTCCAGCGACGACTCAATAAGCACCAACTCGATCTTTCAACCCGGTGATGTCCTGTTCGGAAAGTTGAGGCCAAACCTGCGCAAGAGCCTTCAGGTCACGTTCCCCGGTTACTGCTCAACCGACATTCTTGTCCTGCGTGCCCGGCCTAGTACATGCCCGGCATTTGTCGCCAAGGTACTCCAGCGAGCCGAGGTTTTCAGAGAAGCAGTCAGGACCGCTGAAGGCACCAAGATGCCAAGAACATCCTGGGGCAGGCTGAAGGCCTTCGCGGTGTTCTTCCCCCCTCTGCCCGAGCAGCGCCGCATCGCCGAGATCCTCAACACAGTCGATGCGGCCATTCAGCAGACAGATGCATTGATCGCCAAGCTTAACCAGATGAAGGCCGGCCTCCTGCACGATCTGTTGACCCGTGGCCTCGACGAGCATGGCCACCTCCGCGATCCGGCAGCACGCCCAAAGCAGTTCAAGAAGTCGCCCCTGGGCAGCGTGCCAGAAGAGTGGGAGGTGCTGGACTTTGGCACCGTTGTGAGCGTCTTGTACCGATATCCGACCTACTACGGCATCCGTTATGCAGAAAGGGGAGTCCCCGAAATCCGCGGCGAACTGATTCTGGATGATGGCACCCTTGAAAGCCGCTCCGAGTTGTACCGCTACGTCTCAGAGGAAACGGCTGCCGGGTTCCCGAAGGTCCGTGTTGAGCCGGGTGACTTCGTAATGTCCGTGCGGGGCACGCTTGGCAAGATCGCTATCGTTCCTCGACATCTCACGGGCGCGGTCATCACCGCTAACCTGATCCGTATTCAGTTCAGGCAATCGATGATTCTACCTCGATGGGCGAGACATTTCCTGCTTTCAAGGATGTTCCAAGACATGCTCGATTTGAAGACTTCGGCTACAACGATTAAGACGGTTCAGGCCCCCATGTTGAACTCCATCCCGTTGGCACGACCCTCCGTCGAGGAGCAGTCCCGTATCGCGGACATCCTCGACGCTCACGATGCCCGTATCCGTGCGGAAGAAGCCTGCCGCGACAAGCTCAAGCAGCTGAAGGAGGGCCTAATGAATGACCTGCTGGCAGGCCGCGTTCGGGTCAGGGCCACTGAGGAGGCGACGGCATGAAGGTCAGTACCATCCTCGACCAGATCGATCTCGATAGCATGGCCCTGCCGGCGTTCCAGCGGGGCTACGTCTGGAACCGCGAGCAAGTGCGCGGCCTCATGGATTCGCTCTACCGTAAGCACCCCGTTGGGAGTCTATTGGTCTGGGTCACCAAGACGGAGAGCGCAGTCGCACGCGGCGGTGGGACGCTGGCACCCGGCTCGGTGAAACTGCTTCTCGATGGGCAGCAGCGGATCACTTCGCTCTACGGAATCATCCGCGGAAAACCACCACGCTTCTTCGACGGCAACGCCCAGACCTTCACCGGTCTGCACTTCCACCTGGACGACGAAACGTTCGAGTTTTACTCCCAGCAAAAGATGCAGAACAACCCCCTCTGGGTCAACGTGACCGAACTCATGCAGATTGGCGCTGGGGAAGCCATTCAGCGGCTGGTCGCCAACCCGGATTTCCAGCCCAACCTCACGGCCTACATCAACCGGCTGAGCGCTATCGATGCCATCAAACAAACAGACCTGTACATAGAGGAGGTCACCGGCGAGGACAAGACCGTCGACGTGATGGTGGAGATCTTCAATAGGGTCAACAGTGGTGGCACAAAGCTCTCCAAAGGTGACCTCGCCCTGGCCAGGATCTGCGCTGCGTGGCCGGAGGCGCGGACGGAGATGAAGGCCAGACTGGAGAGATGGAGCCGCGCTGGCTTCTGGTTCAAACTCGAATGGCTGCTGAGGAACATCAACACGATCCTGACCGGGGAGGCTCTCTTCTCCGCCCTCAAAGACGTCAACACGGCGACGTTCCAGAGCGGCCTTCAGCAGGCTGAGAAGAGCATAGACAGGCTGCTCAACCTTGTCTCAACGCGACTGGGGCTCGATCACGACCGGGTCTTGGGCGGTAGGTACGCGTTTCCCTTGCTCTCCCGTTACTTTGCGCGACTTGACGGTCACCTGCCGGATTTCAGAGAGCGAGACAAGCTTCTGTACTGGTATGTGCACAGCTTCCTGTGGGGTCGCTACGCTGGGTCGACCGAGAGCATCTTGAACCAGGACCTGGCTCTGGTCGAAGAGACGGACGGCGCGCTAGATCGTCTGATCGATGCACTTCGCCGGATTCGTGGCAACCTGCGCCTTCAGGCGGATGACTTCATCGGCTGGAGTCAAGGAGCACGATTCTACCCGCTGCTGTACATGCTCACGCGGACGTGCAGGACCCGTGACTGGGACACCGATGTCGAGCTGTCGAACTACTTGCTTGGGAGACTGAGTCGGCTTCAACTGCACCACATATTCCCAAAGGCGATGCTGTACGCCCGTGGATATCCGCGCTCGGAGGTAAACGCTCTGGCGAACTTCACATTCCTCACACAGGAGACAAACCTGCTCGTGTCGGACCACGACCCAGCAGAGTATCTGGAGGAGTTCGTCGCGAAGCACCCCGGCGCGGTGGAGTCACATTGGATTCCCATGGACCGAACCCTCTGGAAGGTTGAGAAATACTCGGACTTCCTGGCTGCACGACGGCAGCTCTTGGCAGACGCGGCCAACCGGTTCCTCGATAGCCTCCTGGCCGGTGCCGTGCCGGAGGCAGAGATCGCGCCTTCGCTGCCAGAGGCAGCGCTGCGCGCAGTCCCGGGTGCCGTCGAGGGTCAGGAAGAAGAGCGCGCCCTACAGGAATGCAATGAGTGGGTGGTGCAGCAGGGCCTGCCACAGGGTGAGTACATGTACGAACTGGCCAACTCCGAAACCGGCGAGCCACTGGCGGTCTTCGACCTAGCGTGGCCAGCCGGTCTCCAAGTAGAGTACAGCCAGCCGGTCGCGCTCTTGATGGACGAGCCCGAGGAAACGCAAGAGATCGCAAACCGGCACGGTTATCGCTACTTCACGAACGTCCAGGCCTTCCGGGAGTACGTGGAGCAAGAGATCCTGGCACTGGCGCCGGTGGGTTCATAGAGGTTCTGGAGCCATTATGACTGCCATTCCCGACGAAAAGAGTCACGTCGAGCTGCCACTGGTCAAGCAGCTGAAGGACATGGGATGGCAGCACCTAGAGGGTGACATCGATGTGCCCTATCTCACCGAACGGGAGAGCTTTCGCGATGTCTTGCTGATGGGGCGACTGCGGGAGGCGGTTCGGCGGATCAACCTCCACGACGGTGAGCCCTGGCTCGACGACAGGCGCGTCAACCAAGCAGTCGGCGATCTGGAGCGGCTCGGAGTCCACAAGCTCATGGAGGCTAACCAGATTGCCACGGAACTCTTGCTGAAGGGCACGGTCGTCGAGGGCGACCCCGAGCTCCACGGAGGCAGGGACCAGACCGTCCGTTTCATCGACTTCGAGCACCCCGAGCGCAACGACTTCCTGGTGATAAACCAGTTTCGCGTCGAAACACCCGGGAGCCAGACCTTCATCGTGCCCGACATCGTTCTGTTCGTGAACGGCATCCCCATCGTGGTCATCGAGTGCAAGAGCCCCGCGGCTACTGACCCGATGGAGGAAGGCATCACCCAGCTCCTGCGTTACTCCAACCAGCGTGAAGGGATAGAGGAAGAGGAGGGCGCCGAACGCCTCTTTCATTACAACCAGTTCCTCGTCTCGACATACTTCCACGAGGCCAGAGCGGGAACGATCAGCGCGTCCTACGAGCACTACCTGGAGTGGAAAGATACGAGTCCGGTTCCCATGGCGCAGGTGGCGGCGGAGCTTGGCGCCGACAACCTGAGGAGCCAGCAGAAGCTGGTTGCGGGGATGCTGCGCAAAGAGCACCTCCTTGATATCGTTCGCAACTTCACACTGTTCCAGGAGGCTGAGGGTAGGACGATCAAGATTGTCACCCGCTACCAGCAGTTCCGAGCCGTGCAAGAGGCCATTCGGCGTTTGCAGCATGGCCAAACACGGAGGCAGCACGGCGAGACTGATCAGCGCGGCGGCGTCGTGTGGCACTACCTGGGCTCCGGCAAGAGCTTCACTATGGTGTTCTTGGTTCGCAAGATGCGTACGCTTCCCGACCTGCGTCAGTTCAAGATCGTGGTGGTGACCGACCGGACGAACTTGGAGAAGCAGCTCAGCGAAACTGCTGCTCTCACAGGAGAAACAGTGCGCAAGGTGAGGAGTACCCAGAAGCTCAAGGAGGTCGTTGCCGAAGAAGGTCCGGACCTGGTGTTCGCGATGATCCAGAAGTACCAGCAGAGGGACGACCCAGAGGATTCTGAGGAGGAAGCGGAGCTATTCCCCGTACTAAACGAATCCGAATCCATCCTTGTGCTCGCCGACGAGGCCCATCGCTCGCATGCAAAGGAACTTCACGCCAACCTCATGAAAGCCCTGCCGAACTGCGCAAAGATCGGCTTCACTGGTACGCCGATCATTGTGGCCGACCGCAAAAGGACACAGGAGATCTTCGGGGACTTCATAGATAAGTACACTATTCAGCAGTCGGAGGCCGATGGTGCGACGGTTCGCATCATCTACGAGGGCCGGACGGCCGATGCGGCCGTCCGTGACGGGCGAACCCTCGATCTGGTCGTCGAAGATATGTTTCGTGACCGGACACCTCAAGAGCTAGAAGCTATCAAGGCCAAATACGCCACCCGCGGAAACGTCCTGGAGGCCCCGAGGCTGATCGCGGACAAGGCCGAGGACATGCTGCGGTACTACGTGGAGCATGTGTTGCCCAACGAACTCAAGGCTCTCGTCGTAGGCACCAGCCGGCTAGCGGCCATCCGCTACCAGGAAGCGCTGACAGCCGCACATCAGCGTCTGGTTGCCAAGCTCGAAACGCTCGACCCGGCTCTTCTTTCCCTCAGCGACGAAGAGCTGGCGAGCCGAGACGCGGAGACGTGGTTCCTGGTGCGAGCGCACGCCTACCTAGATACCATTCGACGCCTTGAGTTTGCCACTGTGATTTCTCAAGGCCACAACGATGATCCAGCGTGGAGGGTGTGGAGTGACAGGGTCAACACCGACGCGCGGATCGAGCGCTTCAAGATGCCGCTCGTCCACTCGGACCCAACCAAGCACGACGGTCTAGCCTTCCTTTGCGTCAAGAGCATGCTGCTTACCGGCTTCGATGCACCTGTTGGACAGGTGCTCTACCTAGACCGCTTCATGCAGGGCCATGAGCTGCTGCAAGCGATCGGGCGCGTCAACCGTCCCAGGAAGGACAAGTCCCGCGGCCTCGTGGTGGACTACTTTGGGGTCGGAGATCACCTGGCGGAAGCGCTGGCAATGTACAGCGCCGAGGACGTCCAAGGGGCACTGGTGAGCCTGAAGGACGAACTGCCCGTCCTAGCCGACAGACACAGGCGCGTGTTGGGCGTCTTTCGAGAGCGGGGCATCCCCAACATTTCCGATGTCGACGCTTGTGTCGACCTGCTCCGGGACGTCAAGATCAGGGCCGACTTCATCGTGAAGTTCAAGAAGTTTCTGGAGAGCATGGACCTAGTCTTGCCACGCCCGGAAGCGCTGCCATACGTGCGCGATGCGAAACTGCTAGGCTTCATAAATAAGGCCGCCGCCAATCTGTACCGCGACTCAGAACTCAACCTTGTTGGCGCAGGCAACAAGGTGCGGCGGCTCATCGATCAGTACATCGAATCCAAGGGGATCGATCCCAAGGTACCGCCCATCTCGATCCTTGACGCGGACTTCGAGAAAGCGGTAGACGCCCGGGTTTCGGACCGCGCCAGGGCTTCCGAGATGGAACACGCCGCTCGATACCACATCAGCAAGCATTTTCAGGAGGATCCAGCACACTACAAGAAGCTGAGCGAGCGGTTGCAGGAAATCCTGCGGAGCTTTGAGGACAACTGGGCCGCGCTCGTCGAAGCCCTTCGCGAGTTCACGCGGGAGATCCAGAAGGGTCGTCCTGCGGATGAGACCGGCCTCGATCCGAGGACTGAAGCTCCTTTCCTGGGCATCCTGGCGGAGGAGCTACTTGCAAACGGTGAGCTTCGCGGAGAGCAGCTAAATGCGCTGGCCAAGCGCACGGTGGACTTAGTTGCCCATATTCGGCAGGAGATCGCGGTGGTGGATTTCTGGCGAAACGTCCATGCTCAGAACGTGCTGCGGGGCTGGATCGTTCACTACCTCGACGACAATGATGTTGTGCCCTTCCGGCGTCAGCAGGCCGTAGCCGATCGACTCGTCGAATTGGCGAAAGCCCTACATGCGAGGCTGACATCATGACCGAGTCCCTGGTTATTGACGACCTCGCCTTTGCCCTGCGCCGCAGCGCCAGGCGGAAGACAGTAGGGATCACAATCGACCGTGATGGTGCACTGGTTGTCATGGCCCCAGCCGATTGCCCGGTGCAAGACATCAAACGAATTGTGAACGAAAAGAGGTTGTGGGCACACACCAAGTTGGCGGAGAAAGAACTGCTCTCTGGATACCAGAAGACCAGGGAGTTTGTGAACGGAGAGGGATTCTATTACCTCGGGCGCAGCTATCGGCTCCTCCTCGTCGAACCCACCTCGCGAGGGGCGGCTCCGCCAGCGCTTCGTCTTCACCACGGTAGATTCATCCTCAGACGCGATCAGCTCCACCGCGCCCATCAGCACTTCGTGGACTGGTATATCCGCCAAGGCCGCCCCTGGATCCAGCACCGCGTCGATCTTCTTGCTGACAGAATCGGTGTCGTCCCGAGTCCTGCGGACGTGCGGGATCTCGGGTTTCGCTGGGGCTCGTCCGGTCGAGGCGGTAGCCTGAATTTCCACTGGCGCGCCATACTCCTGCCGCCCCGGATCATCGAATACATAGTGGCTCATGAGCTCGTGCATCTCCGTGCACCGCACCACAGCAAGGAGTTTTGGATGGCTCTGGAGCGGGCAATGCCCGACTTTGGTGCCCAGAAGCGGTGGCTGGCCGAGAATGGCGGGCGCTTCCAGTGAGAGCGACGCGGTCCCGAATGAGTCTGTCATCGGGCCCTACAATCTTCGATACACGAACTGCGCACCTCCCGACTCCCCCTGTGCCACGTCCTGTGGTTGGGGAGAGCCTGCCCGCGGAGCAGGAAACCCCTTGCCACGGCAAGCGGGGACGCAACATCGACGGAGCTCCCTCTCCTGCGACCGTGAAGGCAGCGCGATAAGCGAAACTCTTCTTTCTGCCGATTCTGCTACCGTGAAGGTCTTGACAAGTCATTCCTATTGCATCTATAGTAGTATCCCTTTGTGTCTTATGTCATAAATGCACCAACAGCAATTCTCTTGAGGAAGGCGCAAGGGATTGGACGCAACGAGGGGTAGGCGGACACAGTGGCTGCCCCTTGCTACAGGCGCCGCGGGTGGATTCCAGCCAGTACGCGGCGTAGAACCGAATAGACGGGCCCCGTGCGGCTGTCACCGCCGGGGCCCCGCCGAGAGGGACCGTGCTTCCAGACCCTACCGGCATATCTATTGTAGAGGAAAGTCGAGAGGGACTGCAACAAAGAAACGGCCGCACAGGCGTGCCACTCATGCTTGCCACCGCAGGAAGGCTGACAGTGACGTGCTGACGCACGTTGCAGCAGGCTGCTAGCTCAGCAGAAGGAGGGAGCCATGAACAAGAGGATGTTGGCCGTGCTCGGTTCTCAGCGAGCTCCGAAGGGGGGAACGCTGATGAGGCTGGCGAGGCTCCTTCCACTCTTTGCAGTATTGCTGCTCGTCTCCTGTTTCGCGGCACACGCTGACGATCGCATGCCGGTAGCAGCGCCTGGCGCCGCGGGGGGCGGGCCGTGGGGAAGCGGGGCAGCCATCGCTCGGCCGGGCCTGGAG
>Ga0315284_10014128_pt1 | contig 11374 bp, 6 predicted proteins | sample YL17G09_16_MG_FD_203696 | JGI IMG/M metagenome (GOLD analysis project Ga0315284, IMG submission 203696) | Sediment microbial communities from Yellowstone Lake, YNP, Wyoming, USA - YL17G09_16 | ecosystem: Environmental > Aquatic > Freshwater > Lake > Sediment | place: USA: Wyoming | collected... | reverse complement strand
CGCCTGCGCGTAGATCTCTTTCGCGAGTGCCAGACCATCACCATCCGCCTCGGCCAGCCCAATCACTTCCTCGAGCCAAGTGGTTCCTGCCGTCTTGACGTGGACGCCGGCCGAGAAATCACGCAGCGCACGGTGGATGGCCGGGTAGATGGAGAACTTGTCGCTGCCCGAGTGGATGCTGAGCTTCAGCGCGGCGGGCAGGTTATAGACACGAATAGCGTGCGCGATCGCCGCCACATCGCGGCGGAACTCGCTTTCGAATTGGACGGGGTCGCCAACATAGTCCACGCCCTTGTTAAACCTGCCCGTGAATTTCGGCGCAATCGCCTGCACGGGAACGCCTTCGTCGGCCAGTGCGGCGAGGATGACGAGCAGCTCAGCCGGTGTCTGCGGGCTGTCGGTTTCATCCATCGACACCTCGGTGACGAAGCTGCCCTTCCCCTTGGCGGCCTCGATTCGCCGGTAGATGCGGCTGGCCTCTCTCGCCGCGAACAGGTATTTCCCCGCGATCTGCGCGGCCGCCGGCCGCGAAATTTCCAGCGGCCGTTCGATGCCAGGAAGCTCGATCCTTTCCAGCAGCTCGGGATGGCGCGCGAGGAAGCTATCCACCTCGGAGGTCAGTGCCGGTTTGCCAATCGCGGCGGCGACGTCGAGGGTGTAGTAGTCGCTGGATTCCAGGAAGCCTTCCACCGTTTCCAGGGTGATGTGGTCGGCGTCGACGTGGAAGGGTTTCTTCCAGCCGAGTTCCCGCACCGCCGCCTCAGCCGCGGTGCGAACGCTGCCAGGTTTGGAGCCGACAATGGTGTGCTCGCGATTCGACTTGTTCCAGACAGGGATGATCTCGAGACCAAGCCGCGCCGCAAGCAGGCAGGCGCGCAACTGCGCCTTGGCCTGGTGGGCAAACCGATCACCGACTCCGAACGAATACTTCGTCAACTGCAACCCGCCAGGAAGCGGCGGTCCCGCAGCGCGGGAGGGATTTGACATCTTCATGTTTCGGTCCTCACCAGGGCGGTGGAGTATGCTATAGCGGTGCTGGCGCTGCGGCAACTGAAAAGATCGCCCGTAGTGCGTTAATGAAGCACCGATGGATTTGACGAAATGATATTTTCATGTTGTGCTAGTGTGTGTCAACTCACGATCTTTTGCACGCGCGCGGCGAGTCGCGGAGGCGAAGCCGGCCAGCGCGAGGGGAGGCCTGCATGCCGCAACCTACGGGCGACGCCGCCAAAGGGAAAACGCCAGACGAAACGAAGCGGGCGCCGCTGGATCTCGCGGAACTCACGGCGATGTACAACTTCACCGGGCAGGTCGTGGTGATCACCGGCGGCACAGGCGTCCTGGCCAGTGAGATTGCCTGCGCGCTCGCCGGTTGCGGCGCGCAACTGGCCATCCTCGACGTAAACCTCGAACCGGGCAAGGCGTTGCTGGAGCGCGTGGGGGCGCGCGCGGCCCAGCTCGAACTGTTCGCCGGCAACGTCCTCAGCCGCGAGAGTTTGAGCCAGATCTCGGCGGATATCCTGGCGCGCTTTGGCAAAGTCGACTGCCTCATCAACGCCGCGGGCGGCAACCGGCCGCAGGCTACCACCACCCCTGATATGAAGTTCTTCGATCTGCCCCTCGACGCGCTGCGCTGGGTTTTGGATCTAAACCTCCTGGGAACCATCCTGCCGTGCCAGGTATTCGGAAAGACGATGGCGGAACAGGGGCACGGCACGATCCTGAACATTTCGTCCATGAACGCGTTCCGGCCTTTGACACGCATTCCGGCGTACTCGGCGGCGAAAGCGGGCGTCAGCAATTTCACCCAGTGGCTCGCGGTGCATATGGCGCAGGAATATTCGCCGCGCATCCGCGTCAACGCCATCGCGCCCGGCTTCTTCCTCACCAACCAGAACCGGTTTCTGCTAACGGACCGGGAAACTGGCGAGTTGACCGCGCGCGGCAAGTCCATCATCTCCCACACCCCGATGGCGCGCTTCGGGGAACCCGAAGACCTGCTCGGCACGGTGCTGTGGTTGTTGTCCCCGGCGTCGGCCTTCGTGACCGGCACGGTGGTGCCGATTGATGGCGGCTTCGCCGCCTACAGCGGAGTGTAGCGGCGGGTGAGTGCATTGTCTTCACGAAGCCACGCTGATCGCGGAATTCAAAAAGCTGCGCCAGAGCACGCCGCCCTGGCAGCACAAGAGCTGGCACGAACGCAGGCGGTCCGCGCCGCGGGGTGACATGCCATGAGGCAAACAGATGGTGATCGGAACAGGATTTGATGACAGGTACCTAGGCCACGACGAAGTGCGCCAGATCGTGGCCGAATCGCTCGCGTCTGTGGCCCTGGACGGCCAGCGCGTGCTGATCATTATTCCGGACGGCACGCGGACCATGCCCATGCCGCAGATGTTCGACCTTTTCCAGCAATTGCTTCGGCCGCGCCTGAAGGCGCTGGACTACCTGGTCGCTCTCGGCACTCACCCCCCGATGTCCGACACGCAACTGACAAAGCTCATCGGGCACACCGTCGTTCACGGCAGGGTGGGTGACACACACGTCTTCAACCACCACTGGGAAGACCCGGCGAACTTCGTCGAGCTCGGCACGATCCCGGCAGCTGAGATCGCGCAGCTCACCGGCGGCCTGATGTCGCAGCCGGTGCCGGTTCAGCTCAACAAGCTGATCCTCGATTACGACCACCTTGTGATCTGTGGTCCGGTGTTCCCGCACGAAGTTGTCGGCTTCTCCGGGGGGAACAAGTATTTCTTCCCCGGAATCGCCGGTTCGGCGATCATCAACTTCACGCATTGGCTGGGGGCGGTCATCACGAATTACGAGGTGATCGGGACCGGCTACACGCTGGTCCGCGCGGTGATTGATCGAGCCGCGGCGTTCATCCCCCGACCGACCTTGTGCTTCGCGCTGGTCATCACCCATGCAGGCCTGGCCGGCCTGTACTTCGGCTCGCCGCCAGAGGCGTGGACCGCCGCGTCGCGGCTGTCGGCAAGGAAGCATATTGTTTACGTCGAAAGACCGTTCCGGCGCGTGCTCTCGATCATGCCGGAGATGTACGACGACCTGTGGACTGCCGCCAAGGGCATGTACAAGATGGAGCCGGCGGTCGCTGACGGCGGCGAGGTCGTCATCTACAGCCCGCACCTCACGGAAGTCAGCTACACCCATGGCAAGTTGATCGAGGAAATCGGCTACCACTGCCGCGATTACTTCCTGAAGCAGTGGGACCGGTTCAAGCACTATCCGGGCGGAGTACTGGCCCATGCAACGCACGTCAAAGGGCTGGGCCGGTACGACGCTGCGACCGGCATCGAGAGCCCGCGCATCCAGGTGACCCTCGCCACCGGGATTCCGGAAGAGCGCTGCCGCCGTATCAATCTCGGATACCTCAATCCGGCGACCACCAACCTGGATGAATGGCGTGGCCGCGAGCGTGAGGGGGTCGTGGTTGTACCCCGGGCCGGTGAGACTTTGTTTCGGTTGAAACAGCCGAGCACAACAAGCGCATAGTAAGAGACGAGATGGATTGCAGGATCGGCGGCCCGGGTATGCCATCGACAACGAAGAGAATGAGCAAGGCGTGGTTTGCGAGGAGTCGGTAACTTACCTTGAAGTTGATACCGAAGAAGGGGCCCCCGCCTGGGTTCAACAACGGCGTTTCGGAGTGCTGGAGTCGGCGGCGCGACTCGTACCACACCTTTGACCTTGAGGAGCAGCCTAGAGGTAATGACGGTGAGAGTTGATTATGAGAAGACGACCGCTTGACCACCTTGTCGGCACGCTGGCGCTGTACATCATTTTCACCGGCACATTTCCTGCGGTCGCTGCGGACTTGAGCCTTATTCCGTGGCCCGCAAACGTGGTAGCGGGGCAAGGCGCGTTCGCCTTTACGAAGCGGACCGTGCTTGTCGCAGACAGCTCGTTCACCACTGAAGCGGCGCTCTTGCTGCAACAGCTTCGGTCAGAGTCGGGCCTTCCCTTGCCGCTCCGGACAAGCGCCGCCACTGCGGCTCGCGACGTCATCCGCCTGGTCAAGGCCCCTGGTGGATCGGCGGGCGCTGAAGCTTATGTACTGGAGGTGACTCCGAAGCAGGTCACGTTGCGCGCGGCGGAGCCAGCGGGAATCTTCCGCGGCGCCCAGACGTTGCTCCAATTGCTTTCACCCGCGGCCGGCAGGGGCGCCCGCGCGACCTGGAAGTTGCCCTGTGTGCGCCTTGAGGACGCGCCCCGATTCCAGTGGCGCGGGTTGATGCTCGATTGCAGCCGGACATTCCAGTCCGTCGACTATCTGAAACATACCCTCGACCGCATGGCGCTTTACAAGCTCAACGTGCTGCATCTGCACCTCACCGACGATCAGGGCTGGCGGCTGGAGATCACAAAGTATCCCGAACTTACCGCCAAGGGAGCACGGTTCCCGGTAAAATACAACGAGCCGCCTGCACACCAGGGCTTCTACACGCAAGCGCAGATGCGCGACCTGGTGACCTATGCGGCGCGGCGGCACATCACGATCGTGCCGGAAATCGAGATGCCCGGCCACAGTCTCGCCGCGCTAAGCGTGCTGCCGCAGCTTTCCTGCACCGGCGGACCATTTGAAATCTTCCCGTTTTTCAAAGGCCCGGGCATCACGGAGTACATTCTTTGCGCCGGCCAGGAGGAGACGTTTATTTTCCTCCGTGATGTGCTCGACGAAGTCATGGCCATTTTTCCGTCGGCGTTCGTGCACATCGGCGGCGATGAAGCGCCCAAGACGCGCTGGAAGGCCTGTTGGCTCTGCCAGAAGCGAATCCAGGATGAGGGCCTCAAGAACGAAGCCGAGCTGCAAAGCTGGTTCAATCGGCGCGTGGAGAAAATGCTCGCCGCTAAAGGGCGCCGTCTTATCGGCTGGGACGAAATTCTCGAAGGGGGCCTCTCCCCCACCGCCGCGGTGATGAGCTGGCGCGGCACGGCGGGCGGCGTGGCGGCGGCCAAGGAAGGCCACGGCGTAGTGATGTCGCCCACCAGCCATTGCTACTTCGACTACGACTACGGCGCCATTAGCTCGGCCCGCGTGTTTTCCTTCGATCCGGTGGCGGGTCTGACAGCGGAGGCCGCAGGGCGGGTGCTGGGATTGCAAGCAAATTTCTGGTCGCACATTGATCGCGAGCCGGAACTCGTAGACGCGCAGTTGTTCCCACGCCTGCTGGCACTGGCCGAACGCGGCTGGTCGCCCGCCGGCGACCGCGACTGGCCGGATTATCGGAGCCGCGCCCAGGCCCATCTGCTGCGCCTGAGGCGACTCGGGATCCACTACCACACTCTGGATTTTGAGGAATCGGCAGGCCAGTGAAGTCACGGAGGTTGCACCGGAAGCGGGGCAGTCTTTGAATTCGACCTGACCCGATGCATTTCAAGCAATGGACTCAAGCGCCGGAACGACTACCTACCATCAAACTGCATGAATAACAGTACTCCCAACTCAAGAGAACTTGTCACCGGACCTCAGGCGCTGGGGCAACATTGATCCGGTGGGCGTTCTCGCCCACGGCAGGGAGGAACAGGTCAAAGGCGCTTCACTGCAGGCGCTGGAAGCGGTCCGAGCCACCGGCCATCGGCGCTTCCTGCTCAGCTCGGGGTGCACGCTGGCGATGGAAACGCCAGCAAGGAATCTGGAGGCCAGGCAAGCGGTTGCGCAGGACCTTCCGTTCGCGGATTAGGAACATCGCTGGGGGAATTTGAAGTCCGGGCACAAAGGTTCGTCTCGAACAGGATTGGGGTGCTTATCCCGCGATGGTTCTCATTTAACGAGTTGCTACTTCCATAGCCGGTTGACCACCCACACCAGAACCAAGCCGCTGACGATAAACACACCGAAGAGAGCGAAGGCATAACCCATACGGCCATAAAGGAAGTTGCCGACGGTGAATAGCGCTGACCAAATGGCCACACAACCAGCCAGCCAGCCCAGCAGCGATAGCGGGATGTTCTCGTGCCTGGCATGCTCAGCCGCCATCGCGTCGGACACACCGGCTTCGATTTGTATGGGGCGCCAACCGGGTCCGAACGGGCGCACCTTCTTATAAAAGTCGACCAGCGTCCGGCGGTCGGTCGCCGGGCCGATAAAGGCCGTCAAAAGCCAGCAGAGAGAGGTAAAGACCACGGTAAGGGCAAGCTGTTGCGGCGTGCTGAAAACGATGCCTCCCTTCCGCAAAACCAAAAACAGGATGGAAATGCCGAACGAGCTGAGCATCGCCACGACTTCGCACCACGCGTTCACGCGCCACCAGAACCAGCGCACCAGGTAGAGCAGTCCCGTTCCCGCCCCGACCTGCAGGATGATGTTGAAACTATCCTGCGCCGTCTCCATGAAGAAGACCAGGAGCGAGGAGCTGAGAAAAAGACCGATCGTCGCGAACCGGCCGACGAGGACGTAGTGCTTTTCACTGGCGTCCTGGTGGATGAAGCGGCGATAAAAGTCGTGCACCAAATAGGAAGCACCCCAGTTCAGGTGCGTGAGTATGGTGGACGAGTTGGCCGCAATGAGGCCGCCAACCATGAGGCCCAGGAAGCCGACCGGCAGGAACCGGAGCATCGCCGGGTAGGCGATGTCGTGACCGATGAGTCTTGGATCGAGGTTTGGAAACGCCTTCTGAATATCCGAAAGCTCCGGGTAGACGATGAGAGACGCCAGCGCCACAAGTATCCACGGCCACGGCCTCAGCACGTAGTGGGCGATGTTGAAAAAGAGAGTCCCGGCCATGGCGTCTTTTTCCGACTTCGACGCGAGCATGCGTTGCGCAATGTAGCCCCCGCCTCCGGGTTCCGCTCCGGGATACCACACCGCCCACCACTGCACAGCGAGCGGCATGATAAATACCGCCACCACAAGATCCCAGTTGCTGCGGAAATCGGGCAGCATGCTGAGGTAGTTCAGACCTCCGGGCCCTTTCAGGGCCGATACTTTTTCCACCAGCCCGCTGAGACCGCCTACCTGGGGCAGCCTTACGGCAAAGTAAGCCGCGGCGATTACGGCCGACATCTTGATAAGGAATTGGATCATGTCGATGACCAGCACGCCCCACAAGCCTGAATACGCGGCGAAGACGACATTGAGGAGGCCGACGGCGATGAGCGTTTCCCAACGGCTGAAACCGAACATTATGGCCGCGATCTTGCACGCGGCAAGGTTCACGGTGGCCATAATGATGCAGTTGAAGAAGAAGCCCAGGTAGAGCGAGCGGAAGCCGCGCACGACCATGGCGGCCTTGCCGGAGTAGCGCAATTCGTAGAATTCGAGATCCGTCAGCACGCCGGAGCGCCGCCAGAGACGAGCATAGAAGAAGACGGTGGCAATCCCGGTGAGCGTGAAGGCCCACCACTGCCAGTTCCCTGCGACTCCCTGAGTGCGGACGAAATTGGTTACCAGGTTCGGCGTATCGCTGGCAAACGTAGTGGCAACCATTGACAGCCCGGCCAACCACCACGGCACGGCGCGGCCGGAAGCGAAGAATTCCGCCGTGTCTTTGCCGGATCGCTTGGCGAAGAAGAGCGCGGGGATGAAACAGACAGCTATCGTCAGGAGAACAATGATCCAGTCCAGTAAATGCAGGTGCATGGGACTTGCCCCCTAGATCCGCGCGCTGGCTGATACGCGCTGCGTGGAATTCTCCACCCCGTTTCCCTGCGTCTTGAGGACTCCCGCCAGGGTGGGGGGAGACGCTGGCGGCGCCGGCGCGCCCGCGGCGAATTCCTCCGGGGTCCGATACCCCAGCCTGGAATGCGGCCGCTCCTGATTGTACTCCAGCCGCCAAGCGTCCACTTTCTGACACGCCTCCCACCGATTCCCGAACCAACTGACGTTCAAGCCCTCATCCCGAAACTTGCCCGGAAAGCTTTCCACCGGCCCGTTCGGCAGCGGTCGGCCGGGCTCGATATCGACCATCCGGACCTCCCGCTCCTTGCACCAAGCCAAGAAGTGTCGGCTGGCCAGTTCCGGCCCATGGTCACCGCGCAGGCTCCGCGGCCGCCCGCGTTCTTTCATCACTCGTACCACCACCCGCGTCACCCGCCGGCTGGCAAAGCTCGTGTCCACTTCCAGCGCCAGACCTTCGCGGGTGTACGCATCCAGCACGCTAAGGACTCGCACCCGCCGCCCCGTCGTCTGTCACAGAGTCAGAGCACCTTGCGTAGCGTGACTTGGCCGTAGGAGAGAGCGAGCCCACTGCTCACGACCGCCTTTAATTGCAGGGCCGCGCTCATACCTGTGATGTTGATCAGGTACGTGTTGCGCCTGGAGGCTGGCTTGACGAAATCCGGCGACTCCACGCCGCGATGAACCAGCGCCAGCGAGTGCACGCGAAGACTGCCGCCCGTGATCACAAACTCCAATTCGTACTGCCGTGCTTCGTCGCCGTACCGTGTCAGGTCGATCAGCCATGCTTGCTTCGTTCCGCTAAAGGCTTTCCACTCGCGGATCACTCGGAAAGCGTACCGCTCCGATTCGACGGCCAACCCCGGGCGGCCCCGCCCCACGTCGTAAACGGCCAACTGCCGTAGGAGCGGACGCGCCGCCGCCTGCACCGCCCTGAACCGCACGGCGGCGACCTCCACCGCCTTAAAGGGGTCAATTTTCTTGTGCCCGATGGCGGTTCCCCGGCTCAACTCCTGCCATTGGTTCCCAACCATACCCTCCACGCGATACTCTCGCACCCGTTCCCCCTCGCGGATGTCCTCCATCGCGATGACGTGATCGATGCGCGCCGGCTGCGCTAGTTTCAGCTCCACGACATCGCCTTCGCCGCGCGTTTCGGCCACACTGTGCGAGAACCGCCGGCGGATTTCCTCCCCAAACTCCGCGCTACGCCGCGCGTCGGCTTCAGGGATGAGGCCGGTCGTGTCCGGCGTGTTGTTCAAGAGCAGGACCGCTCCGTGCCCCACGGACCGGTAGTACATCGCCATCAGATCATCCAACGTCTTAAGCGTATGCGTGTTCGCCTGCCTCCAGAACCACCCCGACCGGATCATGGCGTCGCACTCGATCGGCAGCCAGGTGTCGCCGTCCGGAGTGCTGTCTTTGGCCGTGGCCGTGCCGGACCGGGCGGCCGCCTCCCGTACCGAGTTCCAGCCGGGATCCGGCGCCAGACCGTCTTCGTTGCCCACCCAGCGAATGGTCGCGAACTTACCCTGGAACACCATCGCCTTCGGCGCGAGCTGCTTCAGGATGTCGCCTACCTTGACCACGGTACTACCGTCAAACCAGACCTCGGATATTTCCCCGTAGCGGCTCAACAACTCGGTCAACTGTTGCCGGTAAATTGCGTTGTAGCGCGCTTGCGCCTCCGGGGTTTTGCAGCGCCCCGAGACCGCCGCCCCTAACGTGAGGTCCTCCGGGCTGAGGTAGACCCCGAGTTTAATGCCCGCTTTGCGGCAGGAAGCCGCCAGGTCCTTCATCACGTCGCCCTTGCCACCGCGCCATGGCGATTCCTTCACGCCGTAAGTGGTCGTATTGGTTTGCCACCAGCAGAAACCGCCCGTATGCTTGGCCACGAAAAGCAGAAGGCCCGCGCCCATGGCGCGCGCGGTTTCCGCCCACTGGTCCGTATCGAGCTTGGCCGGATTGATGTCACCGGGCGGCGTGGATAGGTTGTCGTACTCCAGGCCCTGCCAAGTTGCCGGTCCGAAATGCACGAACATCTCCAGCTCCCTGTCCTGCCAGGTCACCTGTTCCGGTGTCGGCCGCGCCAGTTTCACCGGCGTCTCCGCGCCACGTGCCAGCACACTCGCGGCAGGCACGGCCAGGATGGTTCCGAGCGCCTGCCGACGGCTGATGGTTCGATTCCATGTCATGTTAGTGGTCCTCTTCCTGGTCATCGGAGCCGATAGCCAAACACTTCCGGCTCGCAAATCAGAACGATTTCTTCGGCCTCGTTGCGCCAGTGGACTGTTTGCAGAACTTTGCCGCAATCAGGCACTACGTCCGCCCGGGTGGGCTGGCGCGCCGACCACCGTAGTCTCACCGCAAAATTGCCGCTGTCCGGTAGCAGAATCAAGCTTGCCCCATCGCCAGCACGCTCCAGCCGTTTTTTCGGATCACCGCCGGCAGCAGGTCCTTGTCCAGGCTTAGGTCCGCCACCAACTTCTTCAGTCGGCGGTTCTCGTCTTCCAGTTGCCGTAGCCGTTGCGCCTAGCTCACTTCCAGGCCTCCGTACTTGGCCTTCCAGGCATAGATCGTGTGCTTGCCCACGCCTAGCTCCCGGCCCACCTTCGCCGCCCCGCCCCCCCGCTTCCAGCTGCTTCAGCTCTTTCCCCACCTTGGGATAGGACGGATTACCGTCGACGTTGATAACGCCGGAGAATTATAACTCGCCGCGACCAAAACACCGCGCCGGCCGATTCTCCAGCGCTTAGTGACGTAAATTGGCGTTACGTCGGGATCCCGGAAGGGCGGGGCTTCAGCCCCGCCGTAAGCGCCCCTCACCCGGCCTTCGGCCACCCTCTCCCCAAAAGGGGGAGAGGGGCTGGGGGTGAGGGGGTGGCGAGCAGCGGCGGGGTTAAAACCCCGCCCTTCCCGGGACGGAACCGTAATGACGCTTACTTCCGACACTAAGTACTAGCATCCCCCCACTCTACCGAAGGCCTGACCAAGCTGTTTGCCACACTTCCGCGACGAAGCTAATCCAGGCGGGACCCCGCGGATTACGTGGAAGCGTACACTGGCTCACCTCGGAGCAGCACAGTCTCCATACGCAGGGCGCTCGCCTCGGCGCGGAACGTGACCAGGTTGGCCGGTTGGGCTGGGGCAAGATCGGTACAGATACCATCGCGACGAAGCAGCCTGCCGGGGTTGGCGGTGGCGGCTTGAAGCGCTTCGCCTAGGGAAACCCCCGCGAAGTTTTCAAAGACCGTCACGGCCCGGTTCATGCTCAAGGCCGAACCTGCCATGCTTTGCCGGTCAGAGGTCACGACTTGTCCGCTGGGCAAGAGTTCGATCTCCTGACCCACCAGAGAATATCGGCCCGGAGGAAGGGTGGCCACGTGAACGGCATCGGTGACTAGTATGCAGCGGCCGATCCCTTTGATGCCACAAATCACTCGGACCAGGTCCGGGGGCAGATGGAAGCCGTCGCAGATAAGGCTAGCCTGGAGCCGGTCACTCGCCATTTGAGCCCAAATCGGAGTTTGATGCCGGTGAATATACTGCGGGCACCCGTTCCCCAAATGCGTGCTGAGCACGGCCCCCGCTTCAATGGCTTTATGAATATGCTCGGGCGCACCGTCCGTGTGGCCGAGACCGACCACCACGCCGGCGGCACACGCGCGTCGGATAAAGTCACAGGCCCCCGGCAGTTCCGGGGCCAGGGTGACAATGGCGATATTTCCGCCCGCCGCC
>Ga0315284_10014126_pt1 | contig 11375 bp, 5 predicted proteins | sample YL17G09_16_MG_FD_203696 | JGI IMG/M metagenome (GOLD analysis project Ga0315284, IMG submission 203696) | Sediment microbial communities from Yellowstone Lake, YNP, Wyoming, USA - YL17G09_16 | ecosystem: Environmental > Aquatic > Freshwater > Lake > Sediment | place: USA: Wyoming | collected... | reverse complement strand
AGGATTTCCTCGACCTGCAGGTACTGTTCAACCTGTCATGGTTCGGATTTACCATCAGGGAGACCGACAGCGATATCAAGAAACTCGTCCGCAAGGGCCGTCACTACACCATCGAGGACCGTGACCTCGTGCTCGAAAAACAGCGCGATGTGCTCTCCCGCATCATCCCGCTGTACAGAAGGCTCAGTGAGCAGGGAGCCCTGGATATAACGGCGAGCCCGTTCTACCATCCCATACTTCCGCTCCTGTGCGACACGACTGTGGCCCGCGAAGGGATGCCTGGATGTCTCCTGCCCCGTAACCGGTTCGTTTCCCCGGAGGATGCGGAGCGGCAGGTGAATCTCGGTCTTGACTATATGGAGAAGAGGATGGGGGTGCGGCCCCGTGGGATGTGGCCGAGCGAGGGATCCGTAAGCCCCGGGGCGCTTGAAATCATCCGTGATGCGGGAATCGTGTGGGTGGCAACGGACGAGGAGATTCTGGCGAAATCGGTGAAGCAATACCACTGTGACCGTGACCTGTACCACCCGTGGTCTGCCCACGGCGTATCCATTTTTTTCCGTGATCACACCCTGTCGGACCGGATCGGGTTCGTATACGCCCGCAATCCTGCCAGGCTTGCGGTTGACGATTTCATCGGGAGGCTGAAAGCGGTCGCCAGCGGGGGCGACGGCACGGTCCGGTGTGTGAGCGTCATTCTCGACGGCGAAAACCCGTGGGAGTATTTCCCGAACAGCGGAAAAGAGTTCCTTACCGAGCTCTACAGCCGTATACTGGCGGACAAAGAGCTCAAACCGGTGTCTTTTTCACGTTTTCTCGAAGAACACCCGTCTTCTTCGTCCATAAAGTCCATTTTCCCGGGGTCATGGATAAACGGGAATTTCGACACCTGGATCGGCGACCAGGAAGAAGCGGACGGATGGGATGCGCTCAAAAACGCCCGTGACCGTCTCACCGAGAACGAGCGGCGGCTGTCTCCGGAAGAAGCAGAGGAAGCATGGCTCGAGATATACCGCGCCGAGGGTTCCGACTGGTTCTGGTGGTACGGCGAGGATCATACCTCTCCGAACGACCCTGAATTCGACCGCCTGTTCCGCGCCCATCTCGAACGAGTGTACACTATACTCAAACTTAATCCACCCCCGGAAATCCTCGAACCTATCATCAGGAAAGAGACCGTCCGTCCCGATGTGGAGCCGACAGGGCTCCTGACACCGGTAATCGATGGCAGGGTGACCACATTTTACGAATGGCTTTCGGCCGGCTGGTTTCCGGCATCGGGGCCCGCAGGAGCCATGAGCGGGGGAATATCCCTTATTTCCTCGATGTATTACGGATTCGATCTTGACATGATGTATTTCAGGTTCGATTTCACCCCGCAGGAGGAACCCATCGATATCACCCGGTGGTCACTCGCGCTGTATATTCAGAACGGCGAGGGATACCGGATCGACCTGTCCCTCGCCCAACCCCGGAGCTATCTCCTGTACCGGAAAGCGAAGGACAAGTGGATCCGCCGTATGCACAGAACCGATGTGGCGGTGGGGAAGGTCATCGAACTGGGGGTTTCTTTCGCCGATATAAACATGAAAGGCGGGCAGCGGGGTTTCTTTATGGTTGTGGTGTCTGAGGATGGTCTCGAACAGGAGCGGCTGCCACGGACCGGTACGGTCATGTTCGTCATGCCTGACGAGACCTATACTTCAATGATGTGGCAGGTGTAATACATCATGTGGTCGAACCGTACAGGGGCTTCTACCAGTGACACCTGTTTCGCTGACACGATCCTATAGCTGCGGAGGGAGAATGGCTGACAAACTCACCTTTATCATCATCCTGCACAACCACCAGCCGGTCGGGAATTTCGACTGGGTATTCGAGCAGGCGGCGCGCGACGCGTATATGCCGTTCCTTGATGTCCTCGAATGTCATCCCGGGATTAAATGCGGTCTTCATACCACCGGTCCCCTCCTGGAATGGTTCGCCGCGCACAGGCCCGAATATCTCGACCGTGTGAAAGCGCTTGTCGACAACAGGAGGCTCGAACTGCTCGGCGGAGCATTTTACGAGCCTATCATATCAATACTCCCCGACCGTGACAAGACCGGACAGATCGAGATGATGAACCGCTGGATAGAGGAACGGTTCGGAAAGAGCCCCAGGGGGTGCTGGCTCGCCGAGCGGATCTGGGAACCGGGACTCGCGAGCACAGTGGGAAACTGCGGAATGCGATATACGACCCTTGACAACAGCCATTTCCAGTATGCAGGACTCGGGGAAGACCGGATATGGGGGTCCTATGTCACCGACGACAACGGGATTCCACTCCGGGTGCTCCCCATCGATTACCGGCTCAGGTACCTTATACCGTTCCATGAGCCACAGGAGACCATAGACTACCTCGCATCCATGAAGGACAGGGGGGCCTGTGCAGTGACCTATGCCGACGATGGCGAGAAATTCGGTCTCTGGCCGGGCACGAACCGCTGGGTATACGGTGAAGGGTGGCTGGAAAAGTTTTTCACCGCTCTCGAGGACAATGCGGACTGGATAGACATCGTGTTCCCGTGGGATTATGTCAACAGCACCCCGCCGCTCGGACGTGTGTATCTGCCGACCACATCCTACAGGGAAATGATGGAGTGGGCGCTTCCGGTCGAAGCCCAGAAAAAGCTGGAAATCGCCGGAAAGCTCATCGAGGGTGACGGGCGGTTATGCGGCCTGGTGCCATTCATCCGCGGCGGATTCTGGCGCAATTTCCTGGTGAAATACCCTGAATCGGACACCATGTACCGCCGGATGCTCATGGTGAGCGACAAAGTCGAGGAGGCGCGCCGTAAAGCCCCGTACCGGGAGGCGGTGCGTGAACTGTACCGGGCGCAGTGCAACTGCGGGTACTGGCATGGCGTGTTCGGCGGGCTATACCTGAATTTTCTCCGGCGGGCGATTTACGAGCATCTCATCAGAGCCGAGCGACACATCTCGCCCTCCCTCGCCACTATCACGGTTTCCGATTTCAATGCCGATGGGTACGATGAGATCGTCATGGAAAACGACGCCCTGACCCTGTTTGTCGTGCCGCACACGGGAGGTGCCGCCCTCGAACTCGATTATCACCCGAAGGCGTTCAACCTGTTCGATACCTTCACCCGCCGCGAAGAAGTGTACCACAGCCGTATCGATACCTCAACCGGTGACCACGACACCGAACACGCATCGATTCACGACAGCATACGGGTCAAGGATAAACGTGCGCTCGAAAGCCTGGTCTACGATACGTACCGGCGGTTGAACTTCATCGAGCATTTCATTCTGCGGGGAGAGACGCTCGACGCCTTTGCTCACGTTCGGCATACCGAACTGGGCGATTTCGTCGAAGCGCCCTACGATTGTGCGGAGATTCTCAATAAGCGCGAGCTGGGAGTCCGGCTCCGCCGCGACGGATATATCCATTACAGTGATTCAGCCCTGCCTGTCCGGATAGAAAAGAAAATCAGTATTCCGAAAAAGGGGGCGACCCTCACCGCGTCCTATTCGGTCCATGCCACCGGGCTCCGGGATGTTATGTTCGGGGTCGAGATGAACTTCGGACTTCAGAGCGGCCGGTCGGAGGATTCGTTCATCGAGATCCCGGGCAGAACCCTCGAAGACACGTGTCTCGCTTCGGCCGGTGAAGAGCCTGATGTCACCGAGGTGGTCATGACGGTCGGTTGGATGCCCGTTCGGATTGTCGTCAGGTTTTCGCGTCCGGCACTGCTCTGGCGGCTCCCCGTGGAAACCGTGTCGCTCTCGGAAGGCGGTATAGAAAAGAACTATCAGAACACCTGTCTCGTTCCCCTGTGGGGACCCGGCGGGACGGAAGAACCATTCACGGTCGATATCAACATGGGGGTTGAGACATGGTAAAAGGCGCGCTGGTATTAGTATTGCACAGCCATCTTCCGTATGTGCTTTCGCACGGCAAGTGGCCTCATGGAATGGACTGGCTGAACGAAGCGGCCGCGGAAACATATCTACCGCTGCTCAGGGTGTGTGACAGGCTCGTCGCGGAGGGCATTTCGCCGAAGATCACCATCGGTCTGACACCGGTTTTGAGCGAGATGCTCGCCGATGAATCGTTCAAGGACGAATTCGGGGAGTATCTCCGGCAGAAAATCGAGGCGGCGGGTGCGGACGCCGGGGAATTCTACCGCACCGGTGATTCCTGCCGTCATGACCTTGCCCGTATGTGGGAGGATTTCTACCGTGATACAGCGGATTATTTTGCGAACGACCTCAGCCGTGACCTTCCGGGGGCATTCAGGCGCCTGCAGGACAGCGGTCATATCGAGATCATCACCTGCCCGGCGACGCACGGGTATCTGCCCCTCCTCGGCTATGATACGGCGGTTCAGGCACAGATAAAACTCGGTGTAAAGACGTATGAGAAGCATTACAGGCGGAAGCCCCGTGGCATCTGGCTCCCGGAATGCGCCTACCGGCCGGGCTACGAGTGGACACCACCAGTCGAGGGATTCGGCGGTCCGCGCCCGCGCAAGGGAATCGAGGAGTTTCTCTCGGAAAACGGGCTTGAATACTTCATCGTGGACAGTCATCTGCTCAAGGGCGGCGAGGCGATCGGGGTGTACCTGGACCGTTTCAGCTCGCTCAAACAGCTCTGGGCCAACTTTGAAAGCCAGTACGAACCGATCAAGGAGGATTTCGAAAAAACGCCCCATAAACTGTATTATGTGTCCATGGTCGAGGGTAAGGCGCCGGTCGCGTTTTTCACCCGCGACCCGGACACGGGCCTCCAGGTATGGAGCGGCGAGCACGGCTACCCCGGTAACGGCTGGTATCTCGACTTCCATAAGAAGCATTTCCCCGGCGGGCACCGGTACTGGCGTGTGACCTCAGTGAAAGCAGACCTCGCCGACAAGGAGGTGTACGTTCCCGAGGAGACCGACGGCCGTATCCGCGAGCAAGCCTATCATTTCAAAACCCTCGTCCGCGACCTCTGCATCGCCGAAGGGGAAGACGGCGGGAGGCCGCCGATGATCTGCGCGCCCTTCGATGCGGAACTGTTCGGGCACTGGTGGTTCGAGGGTCCACGCTGGCTGTATTCGATGCTGAAAGAAGTGGCGCTCGATCCCGAAATCGAGGCGATGACCATGGCGGAATACCGTGACCGGTACGCTCCGGTAGAGGTGGTGTCCCTCCCTGAAGGGTCCTGGGGGAAGGGCGGGTTCCACTGGATATGGCTCAACGACTGGACGAAATGGACATGGAAGCATATCTACGAAGCCGAACAGATCATGGGCGAAACCGCGGGGCGTTACTCCGGACGTACCGACGAACCGGCCGCAGGGCTCCTGAAGCTGCTCGCGCGTGAGCTCGTGCTCCTCGAAAGCTCTGACTGGCAGTTTCTCATCAGCACCTGGTCGGCCCGTGATTATGCGGAAATGCGGTTCGCGAACCATTATTCCGATTTCAAAAAGGTGCTCGAACTGCTCGAAAAAGCGGCGGCGGGGAACGCGCTTTCCGATGGTGAATACGAACTTGTCAGGGAAATCTCGGAACGTGACCGCCTCTTCGAGGAAATCGACCCGTCCTGGTGGGCGAAGGTTGAGTATCCGTGATAAATCGGTGTCGCTTCTGAATCATTGATTGAAATAGAGAAATCCCGTTATCCAGTTAAGTCAGCACAATGCACTTTTTTTTATTCTAACTCATCCCCTTACCCCTTCTCTAACATTAGAGAAGGGGAATTGTGGTATGGTCATCCCCCTCTCTAATATTAAAGAGGGGGACCGAGGTGGTGAGTTAAGAAAATCATAAATATTTACAATATGTTAGTTGTATTATAATACACGTTTGTATCATTTCATGCTTATTAAACTTGATAACCGGATAGAAAATTGTTGAAATCACTGTATTATCTTTTCGTATGGTAGATCATGAACATCCTCTTCGCCGCCTCTGAAATGGTGCCGTTCTGCAAGACGGGGGGACTTGCCGATGTGATCGGCGCATTGCCGCCTGTCCTCGCGGGCATGGGACACGAAGTTGCGGTCATGATCCCCGGTTATGAGGTGATCGACCGCGATAGATACGGGTTTGCTCCGCGTGCGGATACGGTTGGAATACCGGTCGGTGCTCAACGGAAGCTTCTCCGGATTTCCGCCGCTGACTGGAAGGGTGTACGGATTTTTCTGCTCGACAACAACGACTATTTCGGGAGAAAGGGGCTGTACAGCGGCAGGGCTGGGGATTATCCCGACAACGCCGCTCGTTTCGTGTTTTTCGCCCGCGGGGTGCTCGAAGCGGCGATACTGCTCGGGATCTGTCCGGATATCATCCATTCTCACGACTGGCAGGCAGCGCTTGTCAACACTTACCTGGCGACGGTATATGCAGGGGCCCGGTGTTTCGTGAACGCCGCGACGTTGTTCACCATACACAACCTCGGTTACCAGGGCCTATTCCCGCGGGAGGATTTCATGCTGACCGGCTTCCCCCCGGAGGAATTCCACTGGACAAAACTGGAGTATTACGACAGGGTATCCTTCATCAAGGGCGGGATTGTGTATGCGGACGCTGTGTCCACGGTGAGCGAGACCTATGCAGAGGAGATAACGATGGAGCCTCTCGGATTCGGTCTCCACGGCGCTCTTGACAGTCGACGTGAAAACCTGTACGGGATTGTGAACGGGATCGACGAGGATTTGTGGAATCCGGCGCTTGACCGTACCCTGCCAGCGACCTTCGGCCCGAACGACATGGGCAGCAAGGCGGCATGCCGGGCGGCGCTCCTCGGGCGGTGCGGCTTCGAGGCTCAGGCGAGCGTACCGGTTGTCGGCATGGTGTCACGTCTCGACGTCCAGAAGGGATTTGACATTCTCGAGGATGCGATGGGCAGGATCATGGCGATGGATATCGCTCTGGTCATTCTGGGAGCAGGCGCCCGTGAACATCAGGCGGCTCTCCGGTCGCTCGCCCGCAGGTACAAAAAGCGACTTCATGTGACCATCGGGTTCGACAATGACCTTGCGAAACTCATCTATGCGGGTTCGGACGCTTTCCTGATGCCCAGCAGATATGAGCCGTGCGGGCTCGGACAGCTCATCGCCATGAAGTACGGTACTCTGCCGGTCGTCCATGCCACCGGAGGTCTCGCCGATACGGTGCGCGATCTCGACGAGCATCCCGGGGACGGCACCGGGTTCGCCTTCGCCGACTATTCCCCGGAGACTCTTGTCGAAGCGATAGGCCGGGCGGTCGCCCTGTTCCGTGCAGGCGGACGGAAACGGTGGAACGCGGCGGTGAGGAGAGCCATGACCGGGGACTATTCCTGGAACGCTTCGGCACAACGGTACATGAGCCTGTACGAGCAAATCGGAAACCAAAAGCGGAGTTAAGCGTTACAATTATCGTCACTGGTAACCGTACGTGATTAAACAGTGAATCATCATACCGAGCGCTCTGTTACATGAAGCGAGGTGAGAATCATGAGAGCGAGGATGGTTGTCCTGGTAATCGTCGGGGTTGTCATGTTCACACTGGCCGGCTGCGCTGCGTTCATGGTGGTGAACGAGCGGGCGATGACCGTCGACGATGTGATCAGCCTGTCAAAGGCGAAACTTGGTTCGGATGTAATCATCCGGCAGATCGAGGTGACACGGTCGAAGTTCAGACTCACACCGACAGACCTTGTCCGTCTGAAAAATGAGGGGGTCGATGACGATGTCATCGAGTCCATGATCGAAACGGAAACAATTCCCGAGGGTTACGGCTGGGGATATGGATTCGGGTATACGCCTTATGATTACTGGTATAATCAATATTATCCTTATTACAATTACCCGATCTACGACTATTATTACAATCCGTTCTCGATGTATCAATACTGGGGGCGGCCCTATAATAATTACTGGCGCAGCCCGTACACTGTCAGACGGACGCCGGGGATGGTCGGCAGGTATTACGAGTACTATCCCGCCGAGCCGCTGCCCGGAAGGGAACCCGCATACCGTGATTATTTCAAAGGGCGCAGGGACGATCTCCGGAGACCCGACAGAACCGGCAGGGAACCAGCGGAGGATGATGAAGACAAGTGATTCGGGTACGGCGGCGATGACAGTATGCTCAGACGATGAAATGTCAGGCCACGATATATCATGTGGAAAGGCTGCTGTGCTGTTTCATCGGATTCGCCGTCCATGATAACGGTCTGCGGTCTCACCTTCGCCTATCCCGGCCGTGCTCCGGTACTCCACAATCTCGATTTAACCATCCGCGGGGGGACCTATACGGCTGTCATGGGTCCCAACGGCTCCGGGAAGACTACGCTTGCCCTGCTCGTCAAGGGACTCCTGAGCCCGGCTGCGGGAGACCTCTCGGTCGACGGGATACAGTCAGTCGATGAAAACTCCCGTTATGAAATCATGAAGCGTGTCGGGCTCGTTTTCCAGAATCCTGAAAATACAATCGTTGCGACCACGGTGGAGACTGAACTCGCTTTCGGACTCGAGAATCTCGGCATCCCCGCGGACGAGATGCGGGTTCTTGTCGACGATGCACTCCGCAGGTTCAACCTTACCCAATACCGCCATACCTCGCCCTCGAACCTCTCCGGCGGGGAAAAACAGCGCCTCGCCCTCGCATCTGTCATGATCATGAAACCTTCCTGTCTTATCCTCGACGAGCCCACATCGCTTCTCGATCCGCCGAGCCGGGCAACCCTTCTGAACATGATCCGTGAAACCGCCCGCGGGGGAGCGACCGTCATAAACATCACCCAGTTTTCGTTCGAGGCTCTTCAGGCCGACCGTCTGATTGTCCTCAATGAAACGGGGATTTCGCATGACGGGGTGCCGGAAAATGTGCTTGGGGAAATGAGCGACTACCTTACCGGTGGCATGGAGATACTGTCATCGTCCGCCGGAATATCGGAAAAAACAATCCCTGAAACCCTCTGCGGAGAACGTGCCGCTGACAGTGACACGGTTGTTTTCGACCGCGCCGGATTCACCTACAATCCCGGGACGCCTTACGAGCACCGTGCACTCGGCGAGATAAGTCTCAGATTCCCCACCGGGTCTTCCACGGTGCTTATGGGGCCTTCGGGCTCGGGCAAGACGACACTGCTCGAAATAGCCGCGGGCATCACCATGCCGACGGAGGGCAGGGTTCTTTTTGCCGATGGCAGCTCTGTCCGCGCGATGGCGTTTCAACTGCCCGAGGACCAGATATTCGGCGCTACTGTTGGCTCCTATGTCGCATTCGGCCCAGGGAATCTGGGTTTGCGCGGAAACGACCTCGACAGAGCCGTGACGGATGCACTCCGTGCAGTGGGTTTCGACCCCGATGAGTACCGTGACCGCGACCCGTACGAACTATCCGGCGGGGAAAAACGAAGGGCGGCGCTCGCCGGAGTCCTCGCAATGAAACCCGGTGTGCTCATCCTCGATGAGCCCACCGCCGGACTCGACCGTAAGGGATTGGAGATGGTCACCGCTGTTCTCAAGACTTACCACGGGTGCGGGGGGACGCTCATCTTTTCCACCCACGATTTTGAAGTGGCGAGCCGACTCGCCGACCGTGCGGTCGTACTCGACAACGGGCGGATTGAAACCAGTGGAACGACGGAAGAGGTTTTTCGGAAGTCGCCCTGGCTGTGCGGATTGAGAAGTTAAAAAAAACCCTTTCCCCGAAAACAGTATCGCTTCATGAACAGGATATGCTGAATTAATGCTTGCATAGCCGGGGGGAGTTGCGTAATAATATAGAGAAATGCGGAAGGAAAATGAAGAAGACCCCTCTGTCCTTCGGACATCCCCCTATCAGGGGGGACACGGCGAAGCCGAGGAGGGTCCAATTGTGTATTGAAGCCTGAATCAGGAGGTACGATAGTCATGATATGCCCGAAGTGCGGAAAGGAGACACCCGACACAAGCGAGCGATGCGTCAACTGCGGTGTGAAGTTCATCCGCAAGCCCCGGCAGACGGGCGCGCAGCCGCCGCAGGTGCCGCCGAAATCACCGGCTGACGACCTCGGCAGGACCCAGATGCCCCGCAGCGTTCCGCCCGCCGGAGCAGGAGAGGAACCGGGACGGACTGTGGTGACACCGGGAACGGGAGCAGAGAAACCCCCTGCCCCGGAAAGTGGCGCTGCGACTGTGGTCACTCCGCCCGAAGAATCAACCGCGCGCTCCCCGGAGCCGGAAAAGGAGTCCGCCCCCGGACTGTCCGATGAAGAGAAAACACTCCGCGCGGTGCTCTCCGGCCGCTACGAGATCCTCAAAAAACTCGGCGCGGGCGGCATGGCGTCGGTCTACCTCGCCCGTGAAATCGCGCTCGACCGCAAAGTGGCCATCAAGGTTCTCCCGCAGGCGTTCACCCGCGATTCGTCCTTCGTCGCCCGGTTCAAGAACGAGGCACAGGTTGCGGCGGCCCTCGAACATCCCCACATCGTGCGCATCTACCAGATAGGCGAGGAACAGGGTATCGTCTATTTCGTGATGAGTTTCATTCCCGGCGGAAGCCTCACTGACCGTATCAAGAAACAGGGGATAATGCCGGTCGAGGACACCGTGCGGCTGGCGATTGATGCCTGTTCGGCCCTTGCCTACGGGCACGAGCATGGCGTGATTCACCGTGACCTGAAGCCGGACAACATCATGCTCGACACGAACGAACGGGCGGTGGTGATGGATTACGGCATCGCGCGGGCAGGCGAGGGAACGGGACTCACCCAGACCGGCTCGGTGATCGGCACCCCGCAGTACATGAGCCCCGAACAGGCCCGCGGCACCCAGCTCGACGCCCGGAGCGACATCTATTCCATGGGTATCGTCCTCTACCAGATGGCGACGGGAGACCTGCCGTTCCAGGCGACCGATGCGGCTTCGCTCATGTACATGCACGTCCACGAAACACCCGAACCGCCGGACGCGCGCAACGCGGATGTGCCCGAATGGCTGAGGAATATCATCCTCAAGTGCCTCGCCAAGAATCCCGCAGACCGTTTCGCGAGTTTCGAGGAACTCAAAGCCGCCCTCTCCGAGCGGTATTCTCCGAAGCTCACGGTGACGCCGCTGAGCGTCCGTGACCGTAAAAAACGCCGGTTCCGGATGGCTGTGTTCGCCGGCGCAGCGGTCATCATAGCTCTGGCGGCGGTGGCGTTTTTCCGGTGGCAGGCAGCCCGGGAGAATCGCGCAGAACTGGATCGGACTGAAGCCCTCACGCGTGAAGGCGAGATGAAACAACAGAAGGAACAGGAGGAAGCCGCCGCGAAGGACGACAAGGCTTTTGAGCAGGCGAGTTCGCTCGACAGCAGGATAGCGTACGGCAATTATCTCATGACGTATCCCGACGGCCGTCATGTGGAGGATGCG
>Ga0315284_10014125_pt1 | contig 11375 bp, 8 predicted proteins | sample YL17G09_16_MG_FD_203696 | JGI IMG/M metagenome (GOLD analysis project Ga0315284, IMG submission 203696) | Sediment microbial communities from Yellowstone Lake, YNP, Wyoming, USA - YL17G09_16 | ecosystem: Environmental > Aquatic > Freshwater > Lake > Sediment | place: USA: Wyoming | collected... | reverse complement strand
GCGATGGGGGTCGAAGTGAAGTACCATCATCACGAGGTTGGCGGCCCGGGCCAGTGCGAGATCGAGATCCCGCTGCTGCCGCTCGCGCAGGCCACCGATGCGATCCTGCTGGTGAAGTACGTCGTGCGGATGACAGCCCTCCAGCTCGGGATGACGGCGACATTCCTCCCGAAGCCGCTGCACGGCGAGGCCGGCTCGGGGATGCACTTCCATCAGTGCCTGTGGAAGGGCGCGGCCAACGTCTTCCACGACCCGAAGGGCTACGGCTCGCTGAGCGAGACGGGACGGCAGTTCATCGCCGGGTTGCTGATGCACGGCGGCGCGGTGTTGGCGTGGACCAATGCGTCCACAAACTCGTATCGGCGGCTGGTGCCGGGCTTCGAGGCGCCGGTCAGCGCCATCTACTCGGTCGGCAACCGGAGCGCGGCGATCCGCATCCCGAAGTACGCGAACCAACCCGAGAGCTCGCGCTTCGAGTTCCGGCCGCCGGACGCGACGGGGAACCCGTACCTGATGGTGGCGGCGCAGCTGATGGCCGGCCTCGACGGCATCCGGAAGACGATGGACCCGACGGCGCTGGGCTTCGGCCCGGTGGACGAGGACATCTTCGCGTGGCCGGCGGAGCAGCGGGCCTCCATCAAGGCGCTGCCGACGTCGCTGGGCCAGGCGATCGACGCGCTGGAGGCGGACGACGCCTTCCTGCTCGAGGGCGGGGTGTTCAGCGAGGACCTGATCCGGCGCTGGATCGAGCGGAAGCGGCGGGAGGAGCGTGACGTGCTCAACCGCCCGCATCCGCACGAGATCGAACTCTACTACGACCTGTAGGGGGCTTCCCTGAGGTGACCGGAACCGGTCCACAGTCCAGCGATCTGGTCGTCCAGCTCTCCCGCGCCTCCAAGCGCTTCGGCACCGTCACTGCGGTGGATGCCGTTTCTCTCGACATCCGCCGCGGCGAGTTCTTCTCCCTCCTCGGCCCCTCCGGCTGCGGCAAGACGACGACGTTGCGGCTGGTGGCCGGCCTCGAGGAGCCCGACGACGGCGACGTGCGCCTCCTGGGTGAGGTCGTGAACCGGCGGCGGCCGTACGAGCGGCCGGTCGCGATGGTCTTCCAGAACTACGCGCTCTTCCCGCATCTCGACGTCCGGCGCAACGTGGCCTTCGGCCTGGAGCAGCGCCGGGTGCCGGCGGACCGGATCCGGGAGCGGGTGCGGCGGGCGCTCGGGCTGATCCGGCTCGACCCCGACACCTACGCGCGCCGGATGCCGTCCCAACTCTCCGGCGGCCAGCGGCAGCGGGTGGCGCTCGCCCGCGCGCTGGTCATCGAACCCGCCATCCTCCTCCTCGACGAGCCGCTGGGCGCCATCGACCTCAAGCTGCGCAAGGAGATGCAGCTCGAGCTGAAGGCGCTGAACCGGCAGCTCGGCATCACGTTCGTCTACGTGACGCACGACCAGGAGGAGGCGCTCACGATGTCCGACCGCATCGCCGTGATGAACCAGGGGCGGGTCGCGCAGGTGGGCACGCCGGCGGAGATCTACGAGAACCCGCGCACCGCCTTCGTCGCGGACTTCATCGGCGAGTGCAACTTCTTCGACGGCACGGTGGCCGAGCGGGACGGCGTGATGGCGACGGTGGCGCGCGACGACGGCCTGCGGTTCCGGATCCCCGCGGTGAACGGCGTCGCGCCCGGCCGGGCGGTGCGGATCGCCGTGCGGCCCGAGTGGCACGACGTGTGGCGCCCGGACGAGGTGCCGCCGGCGGAGAACTCGATCCCGGGCGTGGTGCGCGACGTCGTCTACCTGGGCGAGACGGTGCACGTCCTGGTGCGGCTGCCGGAGGGCGCGGACGCGCGGGTCGCGCTGCGCAACGAGGGCCAGCTGACCAAGCCCGTCCCGTGGCGCGCCGGCGACCAGGTGGCGGTCGGATGGCTCCCCGAGGATTGCCAGGTGCTGGAGGAGGAATGAGCGGCGCGCGGCGGCTGCTCGCGGGGCTGAATCGGCGACCGCGGCTCGCGGCGGCGGCGCTGCTCGGCCCGGGCACCTTGTGGCTCCTGCTCTTCTTCTTCGTGCCGATCGCCGTCGTGTTCGCCTACAGCTTCATGACGCGCGGCGTGTACGGCGGCGTGACGGGCGGATTCACCCTCGAGCACTACCGCCGCTTCCTCGACCCGCTCTACCTCGGGGTCCTCCGGCGGACGGTGGCGCTCGCGGTCTCCTGCACCGTCCTCTGCCTCGTGGTCGGCTACCCCGTGGCCTACACGATCGCGCGCGCCGGCCGCTGGAAGCACCTGCTGCTGTTCCTCATCGTGGTGCCGCTGTGGACCAGCTTCCTGGTCCGCACGTACGCGCTGATCTTCCTCCTCCGCGACACCGGCTTCGTCAACGCGGTGCTGCTGGCGCTGGGCGTGGTGCGGGAACCGCTGGTCCTGCTCTACACGCCCGGCGCCGTGCTCGCGGGGCTGGTGTACGGCTACCTGCCGCTGATGGTGCTGCCGATCTACGTCTCCCTCGAGAAGCTCGACCCCACCCTCCTCGAGGCGGCGGAGGTGCTCGGCGCCCGCCCCCTCGCACGGTTCTGGCGGATCACGCTGCCGCTCTCGGCTCCCGGCGTGGTGGCGGGGGCGATGCTCGTCTTCATCCCGGCGCTGGGGGCCTTCCTCACACCCGACCTGCTGGGCGGCGCCAAGCAGATGATGGTCGGCACGCTGGTACAGAACCAGTTCGGCGGGGCGCGGAACTGGCCCTTCGGCTCGGCCGTGTCGTTCATCCTGATGGCGGTCGTGCTCGTGGCCGTGCTGGCCTACCTGCGGCTGCGCGACCGTGCGCCGATGGAGGCCGTCGCGTGATGCGCCGCCTGCCGCGCTCCCTCGTCGCCTTCACGGCGCTCTGCTTCGTGCTGCTGCACCTGCCGGTGCTGGTGCTGGCGGTGTTCTCGCTCAACCGGTCCCGTTTCTCGGTGCAGTGGACGGGCTTCACGCTGGAATGGTACCGGCGGCTGCTGGAGCGGCAGGACATCCTCGCGGCGCTGCGCGTGAGCCTCACTGTGGGGGCCGTCTCGACGCTCGTCGCGACGGTGCTGGGCACGATGATCGCGCTGGCGCTCGCGCGGCACCGCTTCCGCGGCCGGACGCTGCTGGAGGGGCTGCTGTACCTGCCGATCGTGACCCCCGAGATCGTGGTCGGCATCTCGCTGCTCCTCCTGTTCGCGACGCTGCACATGGCGCTCGGCATCTCCACGATCGTCGTGGCGCACGTGGCGTTCAGCGTGTCGTTCGTGACGGTGGTGGTGCGCGCGCGGCTCGAGGGGATGGACCGCACGCTCGAGGAGGCCGCGCTCACCCTGGGCGCGGACGAGGTGGCGACGTTCCGCCGCGTCACCCTCCCGCTGCTCTCGCCGGGGATCCTGGCGGGGGCGCTGCTGGCGTTCACGATGTCCATCGACGACTTCGTGATCACCTTCTTCGTGTCGGGCCCCGGCTCGACGACGCTCCCGGTGCTGATCTACTCGATGGCGCGGCGCACGATCGAGCCGACCATCAACGCGGTGAGCACCGTGCTCGTGGTGGTCACCACGGTGCTCATCTTCTTCTTCGACCGACTGACCCGCGGGCGGGGACCAAGGGAGGGGACTCTATGACGGAGCGCGTGAGGCCGGGGACGCTCACCCGGCGCGAGTTCGTGCGCCGCACGGCGGAGTGCGGGCTGGCCGCCTCGGCGGCCGGGGCCCTGGCCGCCTGCGCCAGGCGCGAGGCGGGCGGGGGCGCGGCGGCGACCGGCCGGCTCGGGCCGGTCGAGACCGAACTCAGCGTCTACAACTGGTCCGACTACCTCGCGCCGGACACCGTGGCCGGCTTCGAGCGCGAGTTCGGGGTGCGGGTCACGTACGACACGTACGAGAGCAACGAGGAGCTGCTCGCCAAGCTGCAGTCCGGCGCGCGGGGCTACGACGTCGTCGTGCCGTCCAGCTACCTCATGCCGGCGTTGCAGGCCTCGCAGCTGCTGATGCCGCTGCACCGCGACCTGCTGCCGAACTTCGCGAACATCGAGCCGATCTTCGTCGATCCGCCGTGGGACCCGGGCAACGCGCACACCGTCCCCTACCACTGGGGCTTCACCGGCATCGCGTACCGGCGCGACCGCGTGCGGGAGATCGTGGCGAGCCAGGCGGTGTGGTCCGACGCCCGGTGGCGCGGCAAGATGACGATGATGGACGACGTCCGCGAGGTCCTCGGGGCGATGCTCATCTGGCGCGGCCGCTCGCCCAACTCGGTCGATCCGCGGGAGCTGCGGGAGGCCCGGGACGACGCCGTGCGCGCCAAGCCCAACCTGCGCGCCTACAAGTCGGCGCCGGTGAAGGCCGACCTGATCGCCGGCGACGTGTGGGTGGCCCAACTCTGGAACGGCGATGCGACCCAGGCGATGGTGGAGCAGCCGGCCATCGCGTTCGCCTTCCCGCGCGAGGGCTCGCAGATGTGGGCCGACACGCTGGCCGTGCTGGCCGCCGCGCCGCACCCGCGCGCGGCGCACGAGTTCCTGAACTACGTCCTCCGGCCCGAGGTCGGCGCCGCCATCGCGGACGCCACCGGCTACGGCACCGCGAACCGGGCCGCCGCCGCCCTGCAGGCGCACCCGATCCCCTACCCGAGCGCCGACGAGATGCGGCACCTCGAGTACCAGAATGACCTGGGCGCGCACACCGAGGAGTGGGACCGCATCTGGACGGAGATCAAGTCGGCGTGAACGCGGGCGCCCCTGAACCCTGACCCCTGAACCCTGAACCCTGACCCCCGAACCCTGACCCCTGACCCCTGACCCCTTCCTACCCCACCTTCTCTCTGCGCGCATCCCAATACACCGCCGCGCCCAGCAGCAGGAACGTGGCTAGCCCGAGCCAGTTGCCCCACGCCGACAGCCACGTGCCGATGCCCAGCGTGGCGACGGTGGTGAGGTCCTTGACGAGCACGATGCCGGCCGAGTCCTCGATGAACTTGAGGAGGGCCGCCAGCACGCCGACCAGCGCGCCGCCCGCGATGAAGCCCGACGCGATGAGCGTGCCCTTCTCGTGCCGCGCCTTCGCCAGGGTCTCGTCCCGCGACGAGCGCTTGAGGAACCAGCCGATGGCGGCGCCCAGCACCAGCGGCGAGTTCAGCTCCATCGGCAGGTACATCCCGAGAGCGAAGGCGAGCCCCGACACCCCGCACATCTCGGTCGCCACCGCGAAGACGCCGCCGATGCCGTAGAGGAACCACGGCGCCCCGCCCGTGCCCATCACTCCGCGCAACACCGCGGCCATCGCGTTGGGCTGCGGCGCGGGCAGCGGATGCGGATGGCCCGGCCCGGGCGCGAACCCGTAGACCTTCGCCATCAGCAGGATGACGGCGGTCGTCGCCGCCGAGGCCACGACGACGCCCAGCAGGTTCGCGATCTCGACGCGCCGCGGCGTGGCGCCGAGCCAGTAGGCGATCTTGTACTGCGTCACCAGCGAGCCGCTCATCGAGAGCGCGGTGCACACCACGCCCCCGACCAGCAGGACCTGCAGCATCCCGCCCTCGCCCGAGAGACCGAGCGCCGAGAGCACCACGGCCGTCACGATCAAGGTGGTCAGCGTCATCCCGGAGATCGGCGTGATGGAGATCATCGCGATCGCCCAGGCGGACACGGCCGCGAACAGAAAGGCGATGACCAGCGTCAGCGCGGTCGCCAGCGCAGCCAGGAAGGTCGCCCGCGGGTCGGCCGCGAGCACCGAGAACCGGAAGTACAGGAAGATGAGCAGTCCCGTGCCCACGATGCCGAACAGCACCGCCGACATCGACAGCGCGCGCTCGGTCCGCACCTCCTCGCGTGCGGCACCCTGCCCGCTGACGAGCCGCGCCACCTCGCCGAACGCCTGGCGCGTGGCCTGTGCGATGACGGGCGACATCTTGAGGATCGAGATGATCCCCGCGGCGAAGATGCCGCCGATGCCGATCGGCCGGACGTAGTCGAAGAAGATGTCCTCGGCCGGCATCTGGGCGAGCGGCACCGCCCCCGCCGCGATCGCCCCTGGCACCCACTGCCCGAGGTAGGCGAACAGCGGGACCAGAACGAAGAACGAGACCATCGAGCCGGCCATGATGATCGCCGCGTAGTCGAGCCCCATTATGTAGCCGAGACCGAGCACCGCGGCGGAGGTGTTCATCGTGAACACCGCCTTCACCTTCCCCGTGAACCCCTCCAGGAACCCGATCGAGGCCGTCGAGAAGTTCTCCGCCCACCCCCGCATCGACGGCCCGATGAAATCGAAGGCCGCGGCGACGACGGCGGAGTAGGAGAGGACCACCGCGCTCCTCCCGCCGCGGTCCCCCGCCACCAGGATCTCCGTCGTGGCCCGCGCCTCGGGGTAGGGCAGCTTCCCGTGGAGGTCGCGGACGAAGTAGCGGCGGAACGGCGCGAGGAAGAAAACGCCGAGAACGGCGCCGAGCAGCGGCACGAGGAAGATCTGGAAGTACGACGACCGCCCCTCGAGTCCGAGGATGTACACCGCCGGCATCGTGAACACCGAGCCGCCCGCCACGATGCCCGACGTGGCGCCGATGGCCAGCACGTTCACGTTCTCCAGGAGGCTCGAGCCGCGGCGCTTCAGCGCCTTCACCGCCAGGACCGAGAAGCCGACCGCGAGGATGGAGATGGGGATCGCCGACTCGATGCCCTGCCCCAGCTTCAGCGCGATGTACGTCGCCGCCGCCGAGAAGACGACCGACCAGATGACGCCCTGCACGATGGAGCGGAGCGTGACCTCGGGGACCGGTGCTCCGGGCGCCACCACCGGCTGGTAGGTCTCGCCGGGAGCCAGCTCGCGGAACGCGTTCGCGGGGAGGCGGACGTCGTCAGCCATCGTACTTCTCCATCACCGACTCGACCACACGGCGGGAGAGGATGTGATAGCCGGGCGCCGCCGCGGCGTAGATCTCGCGCGCCAGGGCGCGGCTCCGCGGGTGCCTGCCGAGGGCGGTGTAGAGCGGCCGGAGGTACTTCATCCGGCCGACCCGCAGCAGCACCTCGCGCACCCGGCCGAAGACGGGCTCGTAGTCGGAGCCCGCCGCGATGGTCAGCCACTCGACCAGGATCTCGTGGTTGCCGCGGCCCGTGAGAGCGAGCTGCCCGTCCAGCCAGGCGCACGCCGCGTGGTCCACCTGGCGCGGCAGGTGCTGGAGGTAGATCAGCATCTCCGTCGGGGTCCACGCGGTGATCTGGGCGGGTAGCGGACGCGCACCGCCGGCGAACCCCTCCGCCAGCGCCGTGAGGGTCGTGAGGGCGTCGGACCGGAAGACCGGCGCATTGGGAGGCATCCCCACCTCGTAGAGCCACTGCCGCGCGCCCACCTCTTCCGCCGCGCCCGGCAGCTCGGCGTCGAGGAACGCCAGGAAGTCCTCGGTGGTGATGGACGTGAAGCGAAAGCGCCCCAGGTACGCGTGGAGGAAGCGGTCGAACCGCTCGCGCCCCGCCGCGCGCTCGAGCAGGACCACGAACCGCGCGCCCTTCTCGTAGGGGATGGACGAGAAAGCCTCGTCGGGATCCACGCCCTCGAGATCCGTGCGGAGCTTCGTGAGCGCCGAGTCCGCGCCGAAGCGGGCGAGGGACTCCTCGAGCGCCCGCTGGCCGATGGCCCACGCCAGCGCCAGCGCATCGGGCCCGTGCAGCGCCTCGACGATGCGCCGCTCCGCCCATACGGTGAAGCCCTCGTTCAGCCAGAAGTGCTCCATAGTGGCGTTCGTGACGAGGTTGCCCGTCCAGGAGTGCGCCAGCTCGTGCGCGACCACATCCACCAGCGAGCGGTCTCCCGCCAGGAGCGTCGGCGTGAGGAAGGTCATCCGCGGGTTCTCCATCCCGCCGTACGGGAAGGAGGGCGGCAGCACCAGCATGTCGTAGCGGTCCCACTCGTAGGGCCCGAACAGCTGCTCGGCGGCCTGGATCATCGCCTCGACACCGGCGAACTCGAACGCCGCGGCCTCGACCGTCGCGGGCTCGGCCCACACCCGGGCGCGGGCGCTCAGGTCGCGCGAGCGCAGATCGCCCACCGCGAGGGCGAGAAGGTACGAGGGGATCGGCTGCGGCATCTCGAACAGCCACGTGCGCGTGAGCGGGCGCGGGCCGGGCCGCTCGCCCGTGGGGCCGGCCGACATCACGGCAGCCAGGCCATCGGGGACCGTCACCTCGGCGTGGTAGGGCGTCCGAACGTACGGGCTGTCCTGGCAGGGCAGCAGCGCGCGGGCGTGGATCGCCTGGCACTGGCTGAACAGGAACGGCTGCCGCTTCCCCTCCGTCTGCTCGGGCGCGAGCCACTGCAGGGCGGCGGCGTCCGGCGCGGTCTCGAAGCGGACGCTGACCTGCCGGGTGCCGGGCGGCAGATCGAGGCGCAGGCGCCGGCCGAGGATCCGCTCCTCCGGACCCAGCGTGAACGGCACGGCCGCACCGCTCTGAGTGGCGACGGCGTGGATCGTGAGCCCGCGGGTGTCGAGGTCCAGCGGTCCCGCGGCCTCGGCGCCCAGGTCGAGGATCGCGGAGCCCGAAAGGATCTGCCGCGCGAAGTCCACATCGAGCGCGAGATCGAGGCGCCGAGTGCGGGGCTGGTTGGAATCGTAGAACGAGTGGGGGTCCAGGCGCGCCATCTCGCGGCCCTCCGTCAGGGGGTTCCAACTCGATGCTCGGGCCGGGGAACCGCAACCGCCGTACCCGGCCTCCGGGGTCCGCCAAACGTGTGCGCCGGGCGGCGTGTGCGCCAGTCGCGGGAAACCCGCCCTTGACGGCTCCCCCCTCACCAAGCCTCATTGCAGATGCGTACGCGTGTCCCGGACCCAAGGAGCGACCCATGAGTGGCGAGGCACCGCAGGGCGGCATCGGCCGCCGGGACTTCCTCAAGATCGGCGGCGCGGCCACGGCCGGCCTCCTCGTGGGCGGCGCCGCGCCGGAGCCGGCCCGCGCGGGCGCGGCGCCCCCGCTCCCCCACAACCCGCGGACCCAAGGGGCGATGCCGACCCGCAACCTGGGCCGCACCGGCTACCGGGTCGGCATCTTCAGCCTCGGCGGGCAGGCCGCCGTGGAGCAGCCGAACAACGAGGCCGTCGCCGTGCCGATCGTGGAGCGCGCGATCGACCTCGGCGTCAACTACCTCGACACCGCCGCGGCCTACGGCGGCCCGCAGCGCTGGAGCCAGCGCTACATCGGGCAGGTGATGGCGCGGCGGCGCGCGGAAGTGTGGCTCTCGTCCAAGACGAACGACCGCACTCGGGACGGCTCGCTCCGCCTCCTCGACGAGTCGCTCCGGCTGCTCAACACCGATCACCTCGACCTCTGGCAGCTGCACAACATCTCCACGATGACCCAGGTCGAGCAGATCTTCGGGCCGGGCGGCGCCATCGAGGCGCTGACCCGGGCGCGGGACGAGCGGAAGGTGCGCTTCCTCGGCATCAGCGGCCACGCCGACCCGGCCGTGCTGATGGAGATGATCCGCCGGTTCCCGTTCGACACCGTGCTGATGGCCGTGAACGCCGCCGACCGGCACCAGCGCGCGTTCGTCCCCGAGCTGCTGCCGATGGCCGTCGAGCGCCAGATGGGCATCATCGGGATGAAGATCCCGGCGCGGGGCCGGATCCTCGCGTCGTGGACGCCCCCGCCGACGGATCAGCAGTCGGCGTTCGGGCGAGCCGACCGCCCGGGGACGCTCACCTACCGCGAGGCGCTGTACTACACGCTCTCGCTTCCGGTCAGCACCGTGATCGTCGGCTGTGACTCCCCCGCGCAGGTCGAGGAGAACGTCCGGCTCGCGCAGGAGTTCACGCCGCTCAGCGAGGCTCAGCTCGCGGCGCTCGCGACGCGCACGGAACCGATCGCGCGCCAGGCGCTGTTCTTCCGCAACTGGGCGTAGCGGAGCCCCCTGACCCCTGACCCCTGACCCCTGGCTTCGATCATGCTCGACTACGGCTTCACCGAGGAACAGATCTCCATCCGGGAACTGGCGCGGGAGATCGCCGAGCAGGAACTGCGCCCCGTCGCCGCGCAGTACGACGTCAGCGGCGAGTTCCCCTGGCCCGTCGTGAAGACGATGGCGGAGGCGGACCTCTTCCGGACGTTCATCCCGGAGGAGTACGGCGGGATCGCCGGCGGCACGCCGACGCTGAACCTCGTGCTGGTGACCGAGGAGCTCTCGCGGGCCTGCGCGGGCATCGCGCTGGCGCTCGCCGGCACGGCCCTCGGCGCGATGCCGATCCTGTTGTCGGCGAGCGACGAGCAGAAGCAGCGCTTCCTCCCCGACATCGCGGCGGGCAAACGGCTCGCGGCGTTCGCGCTCACCGAGCCCGAGGCGGGATCCGACGCGGGCGGCATCCGTACGACGGCGCTGAAGGACGGCGACGACTACGTCCTCAACGGCACGAAGCAGTGGATCACCAACGGCGGCGAAGCGGAGATCTACACCGTCATCGCCCTCACGAACCCATCCAAGGGACCGCGCGGCGCGAGCGCGTTCATCGTCGAGAAGGGCACCCCCGGATTCACCTTCGGCAAGAAGGAAGACAAGATGGGCATCCGCGCGTCCGCGACGCGCGAGCTCCATTTCGCCGACTGCCGGGTGCCGGCCATGAACCTCATCGGGCGCGAGGGGACGGGCTTCATCACGACGATGCGAACCTTCGACGGGTCGCGGCCCGGCGTCGCCGCCCAGGCGCTCGGAATCGCGCAGGGCGCGCTCGACCTCGCCGTCGCGTACGCCTGCGAGCGGCGGCAGTTCGGCTCCCCCATCTCGGCGTTCCAGGGGCTGCGGTTCTCGCTCGCCGACATGGCCACGAAGATCGAGGCGGCGCGCGCGCTGATCTACGCCACCTCGCGGCACATCGACGCGCAGCCGAAGGAGCGGTCCACGATCTACTCGGCGATGTCCAAGCTGTTCGCCTCCGACGTCGCCGTGCAGGTGACGATCGATGCGCTGCAGGTCTTCGGCGGGTACGGCTACATGCGGGACTACCCGATCGAGAAGTACATGCGGGACGCCAAGATCACGCAGATCTACGAGGGCACCAACCAGATCCAGCGCGAGGAGATCGGCAAGATCCTCGTCGGTGAGCAGATCTCGAAGGGCGGGCGGAAGTAGCCGGGAGCAGGAAGCCGGGAGCAGGAAGCCGGGAGCCTGTAGCCGGGAGCCGGGAGCCGGGAGCCGGAAGCCGCTAGCGACGCCTGGCTCCCGGCTTCTCGCTCCTCCCTCCTCGCTCCTCGCTCCCTGCTTCTTGCTCCTCTCTCCCTGCTTCTCGCTCCTCGCTCCCGGCTTCTTGCTCCTCGCTCATCTGGTCAGCCGGTACAGCAAGATCGCCGTGCGCTTGATCTGGCGGGAGAAGCTCGCCAGGT
>Ga0315284_10014124_pt1 | contig 11376 bp, 12 predicted proteins | sample YL17G09_16_MG_FD_203696 | JGI IMG/M metagenome (GOLD analysis project Ga0315284, IMG submission 203696) | Sediment microbial communities from Yellowstone Lake, YNP, Wyoming, USA - YL17G09_16 | ecosystem: Environmental > Aquatic > Freshwater > Lake > Sediment | place: USA: Wyoming | collected... | reverse complement strand
AGGAGGCTGCTTAGTCGGCCGTGGCCAGGCTTCTCCGCTGTGCTGAAAATTTACGATGCATTGCGTGCTTACCGTGAACAGCCATGGATACTCCTGGCGACGGTCGGGATCTCAATCGTCGTGCAGTCTACTGCCGTGCTGTACGCTCTGTTTCTTACCGAACGTCTGACCGGCCAGACGCCGCATTTTAGTGTATTTTGTACCATCTATCCGATTGGAATTATGACTACTGCGCTGCCGCTGGCACCCGGCGGTCTTGGCCTTGGGCACCTTGCTTTTGAGAAGCTTTTTACGATGGTCGGGCTGACAGGCGGCGCCAATATCTTTAATATCACCGCCCTTGGGAATTTATTTCTTAATCTTTTCGGTTTCATACCGTATCTTTTCTACCGCTCGTCGATGGGTAGTTTAAAGTCGATGCAGGACAAGTTAGGCAGCGATAGTGAAGCGCCTGCTAGCGTGTAGGTGCCGGTGTGGTCCGCGCCGACGCGGTGCAAACAAGGTAGCACCTTTGGACTAGCCAAATATGTTTGCTCGGCAACCTCTAAGCACCCGCCTTGAGCTTGATTTTCCGGCAGTGAAAAAAGATTCTACGACTCCCCTTGCCGTGGCCCTAGTTTGCGCTACCATTGTCCTCAGTCGCGAACGGGCCGGGGTCAGCGTTACTCAATTTCGAAGTCTAGTCTTGCCAGCTCTTCAAGATTAAAAACGGTGTAAGCCCTGAGGCCCAGGGATTAGAAGCGGACGCCATACATAGTGGTTGACGCTTCAGTGCACCACTAGATATGCTGCTGTCAGAGCTGGTTACCCAAATTTTTAGTCTATAGTAGACCCCCGTTTAGCATTGACGCGGAATGGGATGTGGAGGTTTTTTATGTCGTCGCAAGCGCCTCAGGATGTAGCCCGGTCGGCCCAGTCGCTAAGGTCCTCCACACCACCCAGAACCCTGAACGACTCAGGGATCGACCCAGCGCTGCGGGTCCGCAAGCGCGACGGGCATTTTGAAGCGGTAGACCCGTTACAGATCGTATTGAAGGTGACGCGCTGTGCTGAGGGTCTCGCTCATATCGATGCCCAAACGGTCGCTGACAAGGCCATAAGGGGCCTCTATGACGGCGTGTGCACCACCGAGCTAGACGGATTGCTGATCGCCAATGCGGCCATGCTGATCAGCGAGGAACCGCAGTACTCCAAGCTGGCTGCGCGCTTGCTCGACGTCTACATCGCCAAAGAGGTGTTCATTGTCCGCGGCATCGAGACCTTTTATGATTCCATCGCCGCGGGCTACCGTTCCGGATTGATAGCGGACGCGACGTATGCCTTCGTTTGCGCGCACGCCCATATCCTCAATGAGGCGATTCGGCGGCAGCATGCGGACCACTTTGAATATTTTGGCCTGCGTACGGTTTATGACCGCTACCTCTTGCGTGACCCACAAAGCCGCGCCGTCATCGAAACCTCGCAGTATTTTTTCATGCGCGTAGCCTGTGGCTTGGCGACCACCATCGCAGATGCGATTCACTTTTATAATTTGATCTCGACCTTTGAGTATATGCCGTCAACGCCGACGCTGTTTAATTCGGGTACTAGGCACCAGCAGATGAGTTCTTGTTACCTGCTTGATAGCCCTGAAGATGACCTCGGCTCTATCTATGATAAATACCGCGACGTCGCGATGTTATCTAAATATGCCGGCGGCATCGGCCTCGCCTTCCATCGGGTGCGGGCAAGAGGCGCGTTGATTCGCGGCACCAACGGTCAGTCTAACGGTATTGTGCCCTTTCTTAAAACCCTCGACTCGTCGGTGGCAGCTGTCAACCAGGGCGGCAAGCGCAAGGGTGCGGCCTGCATCTATCTAGAGACCTGGCATGCGGATATCTATGATTTCCTGCAGCTGCGTAACAATACCGGCGATGAAGCCTCACGCACTCATAACCTCAATTTAGCCAACTGGGTGCCCGACCTGTTTATGAAGCGCATCAAGACCGACGGTGAATGGTCGCTTTTTGATCCTCATGATGTGCCGCATCTACCAGATCTCTATGGTGCGGCCTTCGAAGCGGCTTACGCTGCAGCCGAAGGTGCAGGTTTAGCCAAAAAGCAGGTCAAGGCCCGCGACCTTTACGCGTTAATGATGAAGACTCTGGCGCAGACCGGTAACGGCTGGATGACCTTTAAAGATGCCTCCAACCTAAAGGCTAACCAAACAGGCAAGGCCGGCAACGTCATCCACCTATCAAACCTCTGCACCGAGATACTCGAAGTGACCTCCACCAGCGAGGCCGCAGTGTGTAACCTCGGCTCGCTTAACCTGTCGCGTCATGTCGAAAACGGCGGATTTGATTTCGCGAAGCTCGCCGAGAATGTGCGCTTAGCGGTGCGCTTTCTCGACCGGGTGGTCGATATCAACTACTATCCGATACCCCAAGCCGAGGTATCCAACCGCCGCTGGCGGCCAGTCGGCCTTGGCATCATGGGTCTGCAGGACGTCTTTTTTAAGCTGCAGCTACCTTTCGATGCGCCTGAGGCCCGCCAACTTGCGGCTACGATTCAAGAAACGATCTACTTTCATGCGGTCGCGACAAGCTGCGAATTGGCAGAGGAAAATGGCGCACATTCAGGCTACGAAGATACCCGGGCGGCAGGTGGCGAGCTGCAGTTTGATCTGTGGGGGGTCACACCGACCTTGCCGGGTTGGGATGCATTGAAGGAGCGGGTTAAGGCCCATGGCTTGCGTAACTCGTTGTTGATAGCCATCGCGCCAACGGCGACGATTGCCTCGATCGTAGGGTCCTATGAATGCATCGAGCCGCAGGTATCCAACCAATTCAAGCGCGAAACCCTATCGGGTGAGTTTTTACAGATCAATTCCTATTTAGTTGAGGACCTGCGTAACCTCGGGTTATGGAATAAGGCCATACGCGCCAAAATCAAGCTGTCGGAAGGCTCCATTCAGGGCATTGATGAAATCCCAGAGCGGATCAAGCAGATTTATCGCACCGTTTGGGAAGTGCCGATGCGATCGCTGATCGATATGGCCGCCGAGCGTGGCCCGTACATCGACCAAAGCCAGTCTCTCAATTTATTTATGGAGAGCCCGACGATCGGCAAGGTGTCGTCGATGTACGCATACGCGTGGGAAAAGGGCCTCAAGACCACCTACTACTTACGTTCGCGCGCAGCCACCAAGATTCAGATGACCACCGTGTCGACCTACACCGAGGAGGAGGCCGTGGCCTGCTCGTTGGAAAACCCCGATGCTTGTGAGGCTTGCCAATAATGCTGCTTGATCCCGGACTAGACCTGACGTTAAGGCCAATGAAGTACCCGGCCTTTTATGAAATGTATCGCAGTGCGATCAAGAATACATGGACGGTCGATGAGGTTGATTTCTCGACCGACGTCGCTGACCTGCGTCGGATGCCGGCGTCCGAGCGTCATCTTATCCACCGCCTCGTGGCTTTTTTTGCCACTGGCGATTCCATCGTCTCGAACAATTTGGTGCTGAATCTCTACAAGCACATCAATTCGCCAGAAGCGCGCATGTACCTTTCGCGCCAGCTCTACGAAGAGGCGTTGCATGTTCAGTTCTATCTGACTTTGCTCGATACCTATCTGGATAATGAAAAGGACCGAGCCGACGCCTTCGCGGCAATTGAAAATATCCCTTCGATTCGGCAAAAGGGCGAGTTCTGTGTGCGCTGGATGGATTCAGTGCATCATCTAGAGCAGTTAAACACCCCGGAAGATCGTCGGAAATTTCTCCTTAATTTGATTTGCTTTGCTACCTGCATCGAAGGGTTGTTCTTCTTCGCTGCCTTCGCCTATGTTTATTTTCTGCGTTCAAAGGGCCTTTTGCATGGCTTAGCCGCTGGCACCAATTGGGTGTTTCGTGACGAGAGCTGCCACATGAGCTTTGCTTTTGAGGTGATCAAGCAGGTCCGAGCTGAAGAGCCCGGTCTGTTTGACGATGATCTTAAGCGCCAGATCGCCATGATGGTCGACGAGGCTGTCGAGGTCGAGATGATCTTTGCAGCGGACGTGTTATCGCTTGGAATTGCGGGCCTGTCGCTGGGCGAAATGCGGCAATACCTGCAGTACGTCGCCGACCAGCGGTTGATGGCATTGCAGTTGCGCCCCGTGTATCATGTGCGCAATCCATTCGGCTTTCTCGAACTCCAGGATGTGCAGGAGCTGGCGAACTTCTTCGAGCGCCGCGTCTCGTCTTACCAGCACGGCGTCAGTGGTGATGTGGCCTTTAATGAAGAATTTTGAGAGAGAGTCTAGGTCAACAGCATGCCCCAGCTAGGCGTCGCAGGCGCTGTACTCAACTACGAATCGTGGGGTGATAGCGGTGCCTGGGTCACTTTAGTCAATGGCCATTGCCGCCCCCTGAATGACTTTCGCATGCTCGGTCGCAAGCTCACTGAGTGTGGGTATCGCGTATTGGCTTTGGATAATCGCGGCTCAGGGCTGACGCAGACCTCTGCGGCCTTTAGTTTTCCTGAAATGTCGGCTGACGTTGCTGCCTTGTGGGAGCACCTTGAGATCGGCACGACAGCACTTCTTGGGATTTCTATGGGTGGGCTGATTGCACAAGCGCTGGCTGGAGGCGAGGCCACGCAGTCCAGAGTGAATCGGCTCTTCTTAGTCTCAACCACGTTGCGTCAGGCCTTGATCCATCGCGATAGGCGGCCATGGAGTACCGAGGCGGCCGAGGTAGAGGACAAGCTGCGGCCGTATTTCTCGGCCGCATTCCTTGAACGCAACCTCCCGCTGCTACAGGGTATGGCCAAGCAGATCGCTAAGGCGGTAAAGCAAGGCCACTTCGCCGAGCAGAGCCAGCAGCAGATTGCGGCGGTTAGAGGACTGGATTTAACCGAGACGGCTAGTCGCATCCGTGCGCCAACGTATATTCTGCACGGCGCAGCAGATGAAATCATCCCCCTAACAGCTGGTGTCGAGCTGCAGGCACACATCAAGGGCGCCAGCCTCGAGGTTTTTCCCAATGCGGGTCATCTGCTCTTGGTGGAAGCGCCGCAGGCCCTTTACGGCGCTGTGATCAAGGCACTCACATGAGCATACTCCGCCGGCTATTTTATTTGGTTCTGGCGACGATAACCAACGCCTTGTCGTTCTATGTTCTTGAGCTGCTGCTCATCGACGTCGGTGCCATTCAGCTGCTGGGTATAAGAGAGCATGGCTTTCTCGGTGCGGGGGTGATGTTCAGCCTGCTTGGTAGCCTGTTGACCTGGTACCTAGCACGCGACCTCGTCATCTCTTCAACAATGACCCATCTTATGACTGGGGGCGAATGGCCGGCTGTGGTGGCCGATCTCGCCAGGCGCAGCGGTCTGAAATGGGTGCCTGAAGTCGGCGTCTATGAAAATCCCAGTAGCAACGCCATTGTCGTTGGACGCACGAATAGCCGCATGCTGATTGCCCTGTCGCAGGGTTTGATCGATGCCGGTCCAGGCCCGGCTGCTAACCTGGTCATCGCGCACCAGCTCGCTCGTATCCAGAGTGGCGACGTCGTGACGCAGTTGCTACTGCAGGGATTTGTTGCAGTCTTCACTCTGTTTCCGACGCGGATGTTTGCGACCTTCCTCGGTACGTCATTGCGTACTGCAGAGGACGAAACTCCGACGGATAGCCCCGAGGGGTTCCTCGCCTCTCTTTTGGAGATGCTTGTCACCCCCTACACGTCGCTCCTAGTTCGGTTCTACGCTCGGGGTGTTGAAGCCCGTTGTGATCTTAGAGCCTGCGAGGTACTCGGTCAGGCCGAGGTGGTCAATGGCTTTGCCGCACTCATCAAAGCGCCGATGCAGCAGCCTTACCGCGAGCTATTTACCCTGCCCTTAAAGTTTTCGGGTAAACCAATAGCGATGATAAACCTACTTGTCTATCATGCGCCACTGCCGCAGCGTTTAGCCCGCATAACTCAGCACCAGAGTCGCAACATAGGGTCAAAGGCTGGGCCATAAACTAGAATATCTGACTCGTCTAATGGACCAGTCGCAGTAGGAATAGCTCAAGCGCCTTGCGGTCGGCGATCATCACCGCCTTGGCAGCGGCACCGCCGGGCTTGATGGCCTGCCCGAGCTGTTCGCCCGTGGCCTCGACGATGCAACACCAGGTGCGTTGGCCGTGACGTACCAGTAGGCTTTCCACATCGTGGTAAAAGCGGTCGCTGCCGTCATTCGAAAGTAGCAGCAGGCGTGAGAGGCGTTCGGTTGGTTGTTTGGCGGTCTTCTGCTGCACCGCCAGTAAACCCTTTAGCTCGCGGTCGAGCGTCTTGCCGATGACTTCTAGGCTTTGCACTAGCTGGCGTCCGACGATGACATCACCCAAAGCCGCCTGCACTTTCTGGCTGAAGACCCAGCGTGAGACCGTGACCTTGCCAGCAAAACGCAGGCGTTGCTCGGTGCTGACGAAGAGTTTTTCTACAGCTGCAGCAGAGGGGCTGGTGAGAACATTTTTGGGCAATTTAAGCATAGCGTGGTTCCAAATAGCCAGGGCGTCTAGGCGCGGGGCGCGCAAGTAGGACACCTCTCTAGCATAAATCCGCAGCCCTCGCTGCGGAACCGCCTAAGTGCCTGATTTGGAATACAATTATACGCGTGAAGATGCGCGCTGTTTGGCCTTTTGAAGGCGGCGTCAAGCCCAGACCTCTCTGTCTTGGGACTACTACCGTCAGCCCGCTGTCGACGCAGCGCGCGGGATAAGGCCGGCAACGAGGCGTACCTCGGTTTCGCTCATACCCAGCTCGGCAGCGATAGATGCCGGAGCCTTGCCGCGAGCAAGTAGGCTGCGGGCATCGGCGTATTTTTTATCCTCGATCTCGGCAAGCACTTCTTCATAAGGCACGCGGTTATCGAAGAAGCGGCAAATCTTTTCGCCGCGGGCCAAGAGCTTCTGCAGGCTCGCCTTCTCGGTGTCGATGCGCCGCAATAAAGCTTCGAGATAAGTTTGGCGCTTGCCTAACTCGCGCAGCGGTTCATCGAATTGTCCAGTGAGTTGGGCTGCGACTTGTTCCATCTCATGGGCGAGTGATTGACCGCCAGTTTTCACCTCTTGCTCCGCTTCCGTAGCCAGGCGCATGGCCTTATCTAGGGTGGCCCGAGCTTTGGCTTGGGCCGCTTCGAGCTCCTCTTTTACTGAACTCCGCAGCTCGCCGAGAAGCTGGCGCTCTTCGGCGAGTTCGAGCTGGCCGCTGTCGCGCCGCTGGCTAAGGCGTGCGACGACAATAATCAACCAGGTATCGAGAAAAATCAGTGCTGAAAGTAGGAGAGTCGTCATCAATTCAGCCGTCCTGCAAGAAAGATTTGAGGACCTGCTCGTCGATTTCATCCATATTTACGACCTGGGCGACGACGATCTTTTTCTTGCCACGCTTGCCCACGTCTTCCGAACGCACCACCTTAGCTAGGACTTTAAACGTGCCTGGAGTATCGACGCGACGATACTCGACGAAGCGCTGCTTGCGGTTCCAGTAGTCTGGCAGCGAAATATGAATCTTAAGCAGAGTCCCGTCGGCATAGGCTTGTGTGCCTTGGAACTCGAGGCCATGTGGACTAATATGGAGGGTTTGGGCGCGTTGTTCATTGGAATGATCAACTAAACCATAAGCAGCCACGGCGACGGTGATCTTACGATTTGAGCGCGGGTATTTTTTGATCAAGTCCTCGTCAAATCCGACCGGCAGCGCTACCGCCTGCGCCTCATCTGTTTCCTGTAACAGGGTCTCGGCTTGGGAAAGCGAGGTAGGTTCCAGGTCCAAAGGTTCGCCGGTAGCAAGGCTTACCTGGGGGACTAGAGCCGAGACTAAGGTTTCTGAAGACATTGGTTACACCCCTGATTAGCTGGCTTTTGCCGGGTTAATGCCCATGTTTTGGAAGATTTTCGCGAGTTTTTCCGCCAGAGTCTGGCCGGTAAATGGCTTTACCACATAGTTGCTGACGCCGCTTTTCACCGCCTCAATGATATTTTCCTTTTCGGCTTCGGCGGTGATCATCAGAAATGGCACGTGCTTAAAGTTGGGATCGGCACGTACTGCTTTGAGAAACTCTATGCCGGTCATATTCGGCATATTCCAGTCGGAGACGATGAACTCGATCTGAGGATTTTTCTTCAGCATCTCATAGCCCTCCCGGCCGTCCTCTGCCTCCATGAAGTCGCTAAAGCCGTTTTGCCTAAACAATGTTTTCACGATGCGACGCATCGTCGGAAAGTCGTCGACGACGAGAATCTTCATATCTGGATTACCAACTGCCATATCAACTCCTTAGCAGAATGACTGAACATATTTAGTTCAGTCGATTAGTACATTTTTTAGCTTAGATCTCAGGCGTATAACAGCTTGGGTGTGTAGCTGGCTGACTCGGGACTCCGTCACCTCAAGGATTTTGCCGATCTCCTTAAGGTTTAGGTCCTCGTAGTAGTAAAGCGATAACACCAGCTTTTGCTTCTCGGGTAGATCTTCAATATTTTTCATTAAAAGTTGACGCACACCCTTGCTTTTCATTTGCGTGAACGGATTTTTTGATCCGACGTTCTCTAAGCATTCAAGCAGGCTTTTGCGGTCGTGCTGGCTTGGGCCAGTCAGCTCGTCGATCGAGAGCATCGTTACCGCCTTCACCTTGGCGACCATGCCGTGGTAAATTTCCAGAGGCAGTCCCATAGACTCAGATACTTCAGTGTCGCTCACAGCGCGGCCAAACCGCTGTTCCAGCTCCTGATAGGTCCGCTCGATCTTCTTCGCCTTATCGCGCACGCTGCGGGGAACCCAGTCCTGCGAGCGAAGTTCGTCGAGGATAGCGCCGCGAATACGGAATTCAGCGTACGTCTTAAATTTATTGTCCCTGCTCGGATCGTATTTTTCGATCGCGTCCATTAGTCCGATGACGCCAGCGCTGATAAGATCGTCGATGTCAATATTTGACGGTAGACGCGCGGCGATGCGCTGGGCAACGAAGCGGATGAGCGGAGCATAGTCCATGATTAGTTGATCGCGCAGTTTCCCGTCGACGCCCTGGGTGTCTTGCTTATAGCGTTTGACAAGACCTTTCATGATACTCCTTCCGCACGTGATGGCTGCTGCCATAGGAGGCTATGCCATAATTCTTGGACATCATTGTGGACTCTTGTTGTCTCATGACCACCGAATAGACGCCGCGCTGACTGCGCCCAGGCTTGTCCGGCAAGGGTATGGGTAGATTCCTCGCTAGCTGCACGGCGCAGCATTATGGACTTCGTCACTTGATGATCAAAGGGAACATGTCCGGCAAATTGCACCCGCACACCGAGAAAGCGCATCGCTACTTCGGCGATTCGGGTCATGATCTTTAGGCCCTCGCCATCCGATCTGGTTTGATTGATCAGCAAGTATAGGCTCTTCACACCGTGGTCCTCGGCGAGTACTTTAATCAAGGCATAGGCATCGGTGATGGCATGGGGTTCTGGTGTGGTGACCACTAAGGTCAGATCGGCGGCTTTACAAAAATGGGTGACGTTTTCCGCGATTCCGGCGCCAGTGTCGATTAGGACCAAATCATAGGCCTGATCTAGCTGGCTGATCTGATCGATAATTTGCTGCTTTTGTACATGGCTAAGGCGGGTGAGGCTGGCGATACCGGAACCAGAAGGAATCAAATCAATGCCAAGTGGGTGCTTGACCAAGATGTCCTTAAGCATAGCATGACCGTCAAGAACATCCCTGATATTGTAGCGAGACTTTAGTCCCAGAACAATGTCGACATTGGCTAGACCCATGTCGCCATCAAATATGAGGACGGACTTTCCTTGCCTTCGAGCCGCCATCGCTAGATTAACGGTTGTGAGTGTTTTTCCGACGCCACCTTTGCCGCTGGTGACGGCGAGCACTTGCGGCGCTTTTGCACCGCCTTTTAATATCCGCATATTGGGCACGCATCATCCTCCGCTTACAAGCCAAAAATCCGCTCAATCACCCGTTCGCGAGTCGCGCGCTCAATATCATCTGGAATCTGCTGACCTATGGAAAAGAAGCTCAAGGGCAGACTCCAGGTCTTCGAAAGATTGAAGATCTCGCCGTAGGCCCAACTCTCATCTAGTTTGCTAAATACTAGGCTGCTTAGACCGGTAGAAAGGAAGGACCTGACTTCGTTATCTAGCTGGGATTGGCTTTCGGTGCTGGAAAGGCAGAGGTGAAAGTCGATCGGTAAGTTTAGGTTCTTTATAGCCGCAAGCGCTTGAATGCCGCTTTTGTTCTTCGGACTTATCCCGGCCGTATCGATGAGCACGAGTTCCGTGCCGCGAAAGGTTTCGTGAACCTTTAAAAGATCCTCGGCGGCATTGGCGGCGAGAAATGGCACGTTGATAATCTTGCAGAAGATCCGCATTTGATCACTAGCAGCGAGGCGATGGTTGTCTAAGGAGACGACAGCCACCTTTTGCTTTTCGCTCATGGTATAGTGGGCAGCTAGTTTAGCAACTAGAGCGCTTTTGCCGACTCCGGTCGGTCCGATGATGCCTTGGTAGGAGACCGTGCCAGGCATGATATTCCACCTTGGTGCAATCTTGATCCGCTTCATCATCCAGCGAATAGAGTGATCGCGGTAGTAAGCCTCCCCGTCACTGTCGGGGGCGGGCAAGGAGCGGAGGTGCCGCAGCAGGTCGACAATGGTGACTTCGTTGATGCCCATGACACTTAGCTGCCGTTCCGTGGGCACCATATCGACTGGTAGGTCCTTGAGGCGTGAGCCATCCTTGTGGCGCAGCGCTTCGATCATCATCAATTTTAGTTCCTGCATGCCCGCTTCTAGTGCCTGTACTTGGCTGCGGGTCGGCAGTGTCGCCGTCAAATTCGCTATTTGGGCGCTCAGGTTGCCCAGCTCCGTTGCAATTTGCGGGCTTTGGGGGGCGTCGCTTTGCGCCTGGGCGCCATTCATGCCAAAGCGGCGCTCGCTATGGGCGGCGGCGGCCGTCACTTCGTAGACCATGCCGTTGCCCCCTGGCGCAGGCTTTTCCTTAGTCGATAGGATAACAGCGTCTGCGCCCAGCGTTGTTTTGACGGAACGCACCGCGTCTTTCATGCTAAATGCTTCGAAGGTTCTAACGTCCACGTAGGGGCTCCCGAGCGAGAGGCAATGACGAAGTCATAATCAGAGGAGGTCTGGATGGTTGCCGAGGCTTACCTAGAAGGTTACGGAGCCGATATTCTTGGTCTGGATATCTTTGGGGATTTCATCGAAGGCGAGGACTGTGAGGCTGGGGACGAAGCGGCTGATCATCTTGCGCAGGTCCCAGCGCACCCGCGAGCCACATAAGAGGATCGGTTGAGTGCCTGAGGTTTCAAAACTGCGCATGCACTCGAACGTGTTATTCAAAAGGGACTGG
>Ga0315284_10014123_pt1 | contig 11376 bp, 17 predicted proteins | sample YL17G09_16_MG_FD_203696 | JGI IMG/M metagenome (GOLD analysis project Ga0315284, IMG submission 203696) | Sediment microbial communities from Yellowstone Lake, YNP, Wyoming, USA - YL17G09_16 | ecosystem: Environmental > Aquatic > Freshwater > Lake > Sediment | place: USA: Wyoming | collected... | reverse complement strand
TTATCAGGGATAAAAAGATGTATCCGGGAAACCCCGGTAAGTGCGACAGCCCCGGCTGACTTCATGCAGACGCCCTTACCGAACTCGCATGTGAGGACAATATGAGTTATTCAACTTTCAGCGGCCCCGTCCGTTCCGGCACCGTGCGCGAAGGCGCTGGCCGCAATACTGGTTTGGTTGTACTGACGCAAGCCTACGACACAGGCGATCTGACAGGTACTGTTGTTGGTACTGTCGACGTCAACTCGGGTATCACCCTGCCGCAAGGCGCACAAATCCTCAACATCCTGATTGACCAAGTGGTCGCTTCGACTGCTGGCACAACCACGGTTTCCGTTGGCAATGCCTCCGGTGGCGCACAACTCTCCGCTGCTGTCGCTACGACTGCTGGCGGTCGCTTCACAGGCACCACGACAGCCGCTACTCAGTTGGCATGGCAGACCTCCACCACAGCGGACACAACCGTGTTTATTCGCAACGTCACGGCTACTGCCACTCTGACAGCGGGTCGCTTCATTGTTATCGTGGTCTACGCGCAGCGTGCGTCGGATGGCACTGCTAACCCTGTTAGCGCTTAATTAGGAGCGCATCATGGGGATGCAAACTGACGTAAAATCCGCGCACGCGGAAGTTACCGGATCAATGGTGTCGGGCCGAACTCGGCTAAAAGGCTATCAATGTCTTTCAGGCGGAACGGCTGGCGATATTATTTTTACCGATGGCAATGGCGGAGCGGAACTACTGCGTTTCAACATACCGGCCAACACCAACAATCCCTTTGCCAATTTAATTCCGGGCGAAGGCATTTTGGCAGCAACGGGTATTTATGTGACGTTGCCAACCGCCGCAAAAGTTACAGTGTTTTATGGCTAAAAAAGCGGTGTCATTGGCGGTGGGGCGAGGAGAGAAGCTTCCTGTGTCTCAGGGAGCTGGCCTCACTGCCAAGGGCCGTGCGCGGTATAACGCGGCTACAGGGTCAAACCTGAAAGCGCCTGCGCCTAGCCCCAAGACCAAAGCGGATGCTGGCCGTAAGAAATCGTTTTGTGCCCGCATGCAGGGCAATCCGGGCCCGATGAAAGATGAAAAAGGGCGGCCAACACGCAAGGCTGCTAGTCTTAAACGGTGGGGCTGTAAATGAGCGAAGCTACAAGCGAGACTGTAAAGCATGCCGTGGATGCCTTATCAATCGTTACCGTTGTCGGGACCTTGGTAGACATGTTGCCTTCCATCGCAGCGGTATTCACAATCGTGTGGACAGTGATTCGCATCTACGAGACGGATACTGTTCAAGGATGGTTGGGCAAAAAGGGGAACCGAAGTGCCGTCGACCAGTAAAAAGCAATCTGAGTTCATGCGTGCCGTGGCCCATAGACCCAAGTTTGCCAAGAAGGTCGGCGTTCCTGTATCGGTAGGTAAAGATTTCTCTGCGGCTGACAAAGGCCGTCAATTCAAAGAGGGTGGCGAAATGGCTGAGTCCAAAAAGATGGTTAAGAAAGAAATGGCGTTCATGAAAACCAAGGGCGCTCCTAAAGCGATGGTTAAGCATGAAATGGCAGAAGCCAAAGGAATGAAAAAAGGCGGCGCGTGCTATGCCAAAGGCGGCGGCGTAGAGATCAAGGGCAAGACCCAGGGCAAGATGGTCAAGATGACCAAGGGCGGGAAGTGCTGAGATGCCTAATTATATGAAGCCCGCGCCAATGGCGATTGAAACTGGCGAAATGAAGCAAAAGAAATATATGCGAGAAGAAGGTGCTCGTGCATCCGATATGCCATCTGCTGAGAAGATGGAGCAGATCAAGCGCGAAATGGAATATCAGCGCATGGATCGAGCGGAGCAGCGTGCAGCAGAAACCGCGCCAACAACACGTCGCATGATGGGCCAGAAGTTCGCTAAGGGCGGCAAGGTTGGCTCTGCTTCCACCCGTGGAGATGGCATCGCCAAGCGCGGCAAAACAAAGTGCAAGATTGTGTAGTGGAGGTGTGCTTTGATAGCAAGCCGTGGGATGGGGGCAATCAGCAAGAGCAAGATGCCCAAGGCGAAGAAGATTGTTCGCAAGGATCATCCGCAGGATGTGACGATGTACGAGCAGGGTGGCAAGGTTGGCCTATACGAGAACATCCACCGCAAGCGTGAGCGTATTGCATCTGGCTCGGGTGAGAAGATGCGTAAGCCAGGCATGGAAGGTGCGCCAACTGCTGTGGATTTTATGCAATCGGCTAAGACCGCAAAGAGGCAGGCATGACTACATCCGGCACAACTGCGTTCAATCCAGACTTTACTGAAATCGCTGAGATGTCGTGGGCGCAGGCTGGCCGTGAGATGCGTTCGGGCTTTGATCTTCGCTTGGCTCGCTTCTGCATGAACATGATGACCATCGAGTTGGCCAATCGTGGCATCAATATGTGGACAATCGACAGCGGCACGGTCGCGCTTGAGCAGGGCACCAACACTTATACGCTGCCAGCAGATACGGTTGATCTTCTTGACCATGTGATTCGTACAAATCCAGGCGTGACGAACACGCAGGCGGATCTGACAATCACGCGCATCAGTGTTTCCACGTACTCAAGCATTCCCAATAAATTAACCCAAGGCCGGCCTATTCAGCTTTGGGTGCAGCGACTTCGTGATGCCCCGCAGGTATCGGTTTGGCCTACGCCAGATCGCGGCACGCTTGCGAATCCGTACTACACGCTAGTGTATTGGCGCATGAGACGTATGCAGGACGCAGGCAATGGGGTGGAAACACAGGATGTGAATTTCCGCTTCCTGCCGGTGCTGATTGCCGGCCTGTCCTATTACATTGCCCTCAAAACGCCGGAATTGATGGAGCGCGTTCCCATGCTCCAAGCCGAATATGAAAAGCAGTTTGAACTGGCGGCGGGCGAGGACAGAGAGAAAGCGCCAATTCGATTTGTACCAAGGCAGTCATTTATTGGCGGCGCATTCTAAATGGCAAACAGATTTGCATCTGGCAAATATGCAATTTCTGAGTGTGATCGTTGTGGCCAACGGTACAAACTCAAACAGCTAAAGCCATTGGTTATAAAGACCAAGCAGATCAACATTCTTGTTTGTCCGGAGTGCTGGGATCCCGACCAGCCTCAGTTGCAGTTGGGCATGTATCCGGTGGAAGACCCGCAGGCGCTCAGGAATCCGCGCCCGGACAATACCTATACGCAATCAGGCGTTACCGGCGATGGTTCAGTTGGCGAGGGCAGTCGGGTTATACAATGGGGTTGGTCGCCAGTGGGCGGAGCCAGGTTGAATGCAGCGGGCCTTACGCCAAATAGTCTGCACGCGACAGGGCAAGTTGGGCAAGTAACGGTCTAGGAGAAGATTATGGAAATGAAGAAAGTGGCAAAGACAGAAGCAGTCAAGGCAGTCAAAGCCCACGAAAAGAAAATGCACGCCAAGGGTTTTGCCAAGGGCGGCAAGACCAGCCTGCAAATGAAACAGCTTGGGCGTGGCCTGGCTAAAGTGGCCAACCAGAAGAAGTCGTCTTTCACCTACAAGAAGGGTGCCTGACATGCCTGCCTACAGCCAGAAGTTCAAAGGCAAAGAAGTGGGCCCAGCCCACGTTTATGCGGAGCCACATACCATGCAAGGCAAAAAGATCGCCAATGTTGAAGCAGGAAAAAAACTTCCATTCAACAAGAAGAAAGACTGGACTCCGATGGACGGTGTTTCGCTTACCAGCAACGATGAAGTGAAAACATCCGGCATCAAGATTCGCGGAACAGGTGCGGCTATCAAGGGCGTGATGGCTCGCGGCCCAATGGCTTGAGGTAAATATGGATTACGCGTCGCTGTGTGCAAATATCCAGGACATTTGTGAAAACACTTTCACAGCGGATCAGCTCGCCATGTTTACGGAGCAGGCCGAACAGAAGATTTATAACTCTGTTCAAATTCCTGCGCTGCGTAAGAACGTGACGGGCACCATGTCCATCAATAACAAGTATTTGGCAGTGCCAGCCGACTTTTTGTATTCCTATTCGTTGTCGACAATTGATGCGAATGGGGCGTACCACTTTTTGCTGAATAAAGATGTGAACTTCATGCGAGAGGCATACCCCACGCCAACCGCAACAGGATTCCCAAAGCATTACGCATATTTTGATAACAGCGCGTTTATTCTTGGCCCGACACCTGATGCGTCTTATACCGCCGAGCTTCACTACGGTTACTACCCAGAATCTATTGTGACGGCGAGCACGACATGGCTCGGTGATGAGTTTGACTCTGCGCTGTTGAATGGCGCACTCCTTGAGGCAATCCGGTTTATGAAGGGCGAACAGGATATGGTAGTGCTTTATCAGACTCTATATGTACAAGCACTTGGACTTTTGAAAAATTTGGGCGATGGCAAACTGCGTCAGGATGCTTATCGTTCTGGGCAATTCCGCGAAAAGGTAGGCTGATATGGCAATTACACAGTGCATGGTGTCCTCATTCAAAACTGACATGCTTGGTGGCGTGCAGGATTTGGACACTGATGTAATTAAAATTGCGCTTTATACGAGCGCCGCGACTCTTGACGCATCAACAACGGCATACACCACATCAAATGAAGTCGTTGGTACGGGATATACGGCGGGGGGCAATACGCTTACTGGTGCGACTATTTCTCTTGATGGCACAACTGGTATCTGCACATTCAGCACTACGTTTTGGACAACATCCTCCATTACGGCGCGTGGCGCGTTGATCTACAACAGCACCAAGACAAACAAAGCGATTGCTGTGTTGGACTTTGGCGCGGACAAGACTTCTACGAGCGGCGCCTTTACGATTAACTTCCCTGCTGCTATCGCAGGTTCAGCCATTATTCAGGTGGGCTAATGTCTACAATCGTCACTCGGGCAGGTAAGGGCTCGGCGCTTACCTACGCCGAAGTCGATTCGAACTTTACCAACCTCAATACCGATAAGTATCAATCAGGCTCAACGGCGTCTTTGGCGTCGTTGACGCTGGCCTCAGCGCTGCCTGTTTTGAGCGGTGGCACTGGGGTGACCACCAGCACTGGCAGCGGCTCAGTGGTGCTCTCCACCAGCCCGACGCTAGTGACTCCGTTGCTCGGCACGCCTACATCTGGTGATTTCAGCACCGGCACATTCACCTGGCCGACGTTTAACCAAAACACTACCGGCAGCGCCGCAAAATGGACAACCGCCAGAACGCTGGCAGGTAACTCAGTCGATGGCTCGGCCAACGTCGCCTTTGCTAACACGTTCATTGTTCAAGGCACAACGGATGCTGGACTGTCAGGCGCGCAATTCTTAGGCGCACTGGGTACGGGCATTGTCAAAAACACCACGACCACGGGCGTGCTCTCAATTGCAGTCGCAGCAACGGATTATGTTGCCCCCAGCGCGTATGCCTCAGCCAACGGTTTGACGATGGCTACAGGCCTTTTGCTCGGGCGCACCACAGCACTGAGTGGCGCAGCGGAAGAAATCAGCGTGGCGGGCGGTTTGACGCTCACCGGCGGCGTGCTCACAGGCACCTCGGGTACAGTAACGGCGGTGTCAGTTACATCGGCCAATGGTTTCGCAGGCACCTCCAGCGGCGGGGCAACACCTGCGCTTACCCTCAGTACCACCATCACAGGCGTGCTCAAGGGTAACGGAACGGCTATCTCTGCTGCCACAGCAGGCACTGATTATTCGGCAGGCACCAGCGCACTGACGACCGGGATTTTGAAATCCACGACCACGACCGGCGCGCTGACGATTGCCGTGGCAGCGGATTTCCCCACGCTCAACCAAAATACGACTGGCACAGCAGACAACGTCACCGGCACAGTAGCGGTCGCCAACGGCGGCACCGGCACCGCCACTGCATTGACCCCCGGCTCAGTGGTGTTTGCTGGCGCGTCTGGCGTGTATTCCCAAGACAACGCGCAACTGTTTTGGGATGACACCAACAACCGGCTTGGCATTGGCACCGCCACGCCGTCCTACACAATCCACTCAACCGGCATTATCGGCTCAACGCTTACCGGATCGGCAACCACGGGTGCGGGGCAACTGTATCTCAACGGTGCGACCAGCAACCGAATTGATTTCAACACAAGCGGCGCTGCGGCACCCACATTCACCACGCGCTCGGCCGGCACCAAAATTTGTTTGTTTCCGCAAGTTGGAGCGGCTGCCGTAGATTATGCGTTTGGGATTGCTGGCAGCACGCTGTGGTCAAGTGTGCCCACCTCAGCACAGCTTTTCAGTTGGTATGCCGGCACCACGGAAGTGCTGCGGATGAAGGGGAATGGCGAGCTGATTATCGGCAACGGCGACACCGCAGCCGTGCCAGTAGCCGCCAATCTGCGCAGCACCAATGGCAGCGGCACTAATATTGTCGGCGCAGATATGCGGGTGCATGGCGGGCGCGGCACGGGCACAGGCGCGGGCGGCCATGTCAGGGTATTCACGACTCCGCCCGGTGCCGCCAGCGGCGCGGCGCTCAACACGGAAGTTGAGGCGATTACAGTCGGGCCAAAGGGCGACATTGGATTTGGCACAACCAACCCCCCAAATTTCGCCGGGTACAAATCCATTTACATGCAAAACACCACCGGAGACGGGGTGAGTTTGACTTGGGAATCGACGCTAGTGACAGCGTATTTGGATGCGACCGACGGGCTAGGTTTCACGCTGGTGACGAATACAGTACACCCCGTTGCCATTTGGACTGTCGGTATCGAAGCCGCAAACTTTACCACTTCTCAGCGCACGCTTCTGGGGGGCGTAACTGAAAACGCCAGCGGCGGCGTGTTGCAGCTCTCCAGCGGTATTACATTCCCCGCCACCCAAGACGCGGCGACCAATGCAAACACGCTCGACGATTACGAGGAAGGTAACTTTACCCCCACCATTGTGGGCACCACCACCGCAGGGACAGGCACTTACACAATACAAGTCGGGCGACATACCAAAATAGGACGCTCGGTCAATATCCAGTTCCGCGTGCAGTGGAGTGCTCACACCGGCACCGGCAACATGACCATTCGCGGGCTGCCGTTTACAGCTTTAAACGTCACCAACGCACATGCGGCGGTGACTTTCGGCTACGTTGCCAACGTCGCATATACGGCAGGCGCTACGCCAATGGGGTTCATTTCCCCAAACACGTCGACGATCACGCTCCAACAAATGCCAAGCGGTGGCGGGGCAATGGCCGCTGTTCCGCTCGACGTCGCCGGCGATTACATCATCTCCGCAAACTATATAACGGCCTAATCATGCTAGAAAAACAAATCGCCATTGATCTGATTACCGTCACTGAAGATAACTCGGTGCAGGTGCGGCAAGTAAAACGGATACTTGAATACGGGGATGTTCTGTCCGAATCTTTTGATCGCTGGGTGTTATCCCCCGGTGACAATATAGATGACCAGACACCAAAAGTGCAGGCTATTTGCAACGCCGTTTGGCAATAAAGGAACTGTAGATGACAACGCTCACCCCAACACCCAAGCAGCAATTCCTTGATGCCAACGGCAACCCGCTTGTCGGCGGCAAGGTCTATACCTATGCTGCCGGTACTACCGCGCCACTGGTAACTTACACGGATGAGAGCGGCACAACGCCGAACACCAATCCGGTGATTCTGGCCGCCACGCTGGGCAAGTTTGCAATGATTCAATCAAACGGCACTAACTGGATCACCATGATGGCGAACTAACATGGCAGACGTAACCGTCCTTCTAACCCCAGTACCAGCAGCGTATACAACGTTCGCTGAGTACGTTGTCGCGGGTTATTGGGACGACGGTTATGTTGTCAGCTATGCCTGTGCTTACACCGTCACCGGCACCGCAGAAGTTTATCCCACTGGCGTATCGGCCACAGGTGCGGTTGGCACTGTAAGCGTTACTGGCACAGCGAACGTCTACCCCACTGGGGTAGTTGCCACGGGCGCAATCGGCACAGTCACGGTTGTGACAGATGTTGTGGTGTCAGTGACAGGCGTATCGGCCACAGGTGCGGTTGGCACCGTATCAGTAACGGCTGGCGCTAATGCTGATCCCACGGGCGTATCTGCCACTGGCGCAGTGGGTGCAGTTACGATCACTGGCACCGCAGAGGTCTACCCCACAGGCGTGCGTGCAGTTGGCGTCATTGGAGACGTCAATGTCTGGGGCATTATTGATGACAGCCAGACTCCCAATTGGACAGGCATTACAACACCGGGCGGCGCTTGGGTGGTTATCCCGGACGGGCAAATCCCAACATGGGCGAGTATTGATGACACTCAATTGCCGGTATGGACTAGCATCCCAGCAGCACCAGATGGCGGGTGGGCAGTTGTGCCTACACCCGTGTCTGCATGGGCGGTAATCAATGACACGCAAACGCCGGGATGGAATAATGTTTCAGATGCTCAGACCCCCGGTTGGGGTGCGATAAACGACACGCAAGTTCCGGGATGGACGCCGGTTAATGACGCACAAACACCGACGTGGACGGCGGTGCCGGATACTCAATCTCCAAATTGGCAGCAAGTAGCTGCATAAGGACAAAACATGGCAACTGCATATACATCGCTTCTTGGTCTGGCGCTTCCGGTAACGGGTGAGCTCGCCGGCACATGGGGCGAAGTGTAGCCATGTTGGTGTACAAGATTACAAATGCGATCAATGATCGGGTGTACATTGGGATCACGTCCGGCTCGTTGCAGAAGCGATGGCGAGAGCACAGGTGTGCTGCCAATAAACTCTCAGACAAGCCGCTTTACAGGGCGATGCGCGCCCATGGAATTGAGAAGTTTGCGATTGAGGAAATATATGCAGCGTCTTCAAAAGAAGATATGCGCGCAGCCGAAATTAGGTACATCGCAGAATACAAAGCTCACTGCAATGAGCGCGGATACAATCTTACCGATCACGGTTATAAATACGGCTCTATCGGGGTGTCGGTTGGTGAAAAGCGATACAACTCGGTGCTGACTGAAGAAATTGTAGGGTTCATCAGAAATCCAGAGCTTAAAAATATTTCTAACAAAGATATGCTCTTGATGGTTTCACAGCGCTTCAACTTTGCGGGCTCGCGTGATGCCGTGCGAGACGCTAGGCGCGGAGATACATGGGCGTATTTGAATGAAAAATATGCTCCAATCAAGTGCGGGCAAGGCGCACGAGTGCCACAACTGCACGGCGAAAAGAGGGAAGCCGCGTTAAAAACCTTGGTCACGCACCACTCAAATGCCATAAAAAAGGCGGCAGAAATGCGGGTTGGGAAGCGTGGAAAAAACGCAAAATTGTCTGTGGAAACAGTAAAGCAAATATTTTTTAATGGCGACACACTGGCGCAAACGGCACGAGACTTTGGAGTTAGCAAGAAAATGGTTTCGTTGATAAAACAGCGCAGGGCGCATGTGTATTTAACACAAGGACTTTAATATGGCTTCTTCGTATACGCCGTTGTTGGGGCTTGTTCTCCCGGTTACTGGTGAGTTGGCAGGAACGTGGGGAACGGTATGGAATGACTCAGGTACTTCGCTCCTGGACTCGGCTGTCTCTGGCACGACCACACTCAGCACTGACGCCGACGTTACCCTGACGACCACCACGGGTGCGTCTAACCAAGCCCGCCAAGCGATCCTGTTGTGCAGCGGCGCTCGCACCGTCTTGCGCAATATCACCGCCCCCGCACAGTCCAAGCTCTATGTGGTTATCAACAGCACCACCGGCGGCTTCGGCGTAGTGATTCGAGGTGTCGGCCCCACCACAGGCGTGACCGTGGCCAACGGCAAGACCGCCGTGGTTGTGTGGAATGGCACAGACTTCGTGGAAGTGGCCCCCGCAGTAGCAACAACAGCTACCAACCTCGCAGGCGGCGTCGCAGGCTCCCTGCCCTATCAGTCTGGCGCAAGCACCACCACATTCCTTGGCATCGGCACCGCTAACTACGTGCTGACCTCCACCGGCACCGCGCCCACATGGACGCTGAACACCGGCACCGGCAACGTGGTGCGTGCGACTAGCCCGACGCTCGTGACGCCCACGCTCGGCGTAGCAAGCGCGACCACGATCAACAAAGTCACGCTCACAGCCCCGGCTACTGGCAGCACGCTCACCATCGCTGATGGCAAAACACTGACCGCCAGCAACACGCTGACCTTCACCGGCACAGACGCAAGCTCGGTGGCGTTTGGTACAGGCGGCACGGTCACTTATACGAGCAACAACCTGTCGGTGTTCGCGGCCACGACTTCCGCACAACTGGCAGGCGTGATTTCGGACGAAACCGGCTCGGGATCGTTGGTGTTCGGCACCAGCCCTACCCTTGCCACGCCGACATTCACCACCTCCGCCACCGTGCCCTTGCTGATCGGCGGCACAACCACGACCAGCACACTCACCCTGCGCTCGACCAGCGGTGTAGGCACCACCGGCGCTGACATTATTTTCCAGACCGGGAACAACGGCGCAACGGAAGCGATGCGGGTGTTGAACAGCGGAAGTGTTGGGATTGGCACTTCTTCTCCAACAGGAGGATTGGTAATCGCAAAAGCCAACAACAACGGGACTCCGATTTTTGGTGTTACTGATACTGGCGGCGTAAACAACTCGTATTTGAACCTGTATAGCAGGGCCGATGCTTTGCTATTCGCTACATCTAAAAACGGCACTGGCACTATTCGTCCGATTCGTTTTGCGATGGATGATATAGGCAATGCTACAACGAGCGTGTCATTGGCATTGGAAACAAATGGCAACGTGGGTATTGGCACCACTACTCCAACTAACTTCTTGTCCCTTGGAGGCAATGCTGCCCGCACGATCTGGATGGAGCGGCACACTACAGCTAATACAGCAGGTAACAACCTGACATTGCAGTCAGGTGGTGCAACAAGTGGGGCAACCGATAAGACCGGCGGTGCGTTGCTGTTGAGCTCGGGCACAGCCACCGGCACAGGCACGTCGATCATTACATTCCTGACAGCGACCGCTGGGTCAACCGGTACTGTAGATAACGCTCCGGCAGAGCGTATGCGTATCAATTCTATTGGAAACTTGCTAATCGGGGGAACTACGCCGCAAGGGAGTACACGAGTCGAATTGCTTGGAACGAACGACGCGACTTCAACAATTTCGCTTTACCGATCAGATTCAGCGCGACGAGCGATTGTTGGTGCTGACTATATTGGTTCGTTCACAAACAACAGCTTTGATCTTTTTACAAACTCAATCTCAAGGCTGTCTATCACCGGCGCAGGCGTAGTCAGCATTCAAAATCTCACAGCATCGCAAGCTGTATTTACCGATGCCAGCAAGAATCTGGTTAGCAACGCGATTACTGGTTCGGGCTCTGTAGTGATGAGCACCAGCCCAACGCTGGTTACGCCTATTCTTGGCACGCCGACATCGG
>Ga0315284_10014121_pt1 | contig 11377 bp, 12 predicted proteins | sample YL17G09_16_MG_FD_203696 | JGI IMG/M metagenome (GOLD analysis project Ga0315284, IMG submission 203696) | Sediment microbial communities from Yellowstone Lake, YNP, Wyoming, USA - YL17G09_16 | ecosystem: Environmental > Aquatic > Freshwater > Lake > Sediment | place: USA: Wyoming | collected... | reverse complement strand
AAGCAAGACGGTAAAACTAAACAAGACGCAACAAAGAAAGATCCTAATCTTTATGTTGCGGACGCTAACGAAAAGCAGGCTGAAGAACAAGCACTGGATAGCACCGAAACTCCAGAAAGCGCTTCCGAAGATAATACCGAGTCTGCTGAACCGGAATCAACGGAACAGCAACCTGAGCCCAAAGTAATTGACCTTTCGGAAAAGAAAACTGCTGAATCTGCAGAAGAACCTGCTATGGCTAATACTCCGTCGCCTATCGGAGCAAATCGCGCTAATAGGGCAAAGCAAGCTGCGAATCCCTCAGCCGTAGAACGCGCAGAGAGTAAAGCAGCGTCTAGATATTCTTTGGGCAGTCCTTCAGCCGCTGTTCCAGCATCGAAAAAGAGTTTGGATTTGTACGTATCTGACTTGTTCAAGTCTTCAGAATTTGCAGACGCTAACAATCCTGCTTTGTATATTAAGTGATACTATTATCGGAGTTTTATGACCCTCTACCTAGACCTATACAAAGCAGTTCAGATTCCCAGCACTGGAACTGATGCAGTATCTGATGCTAAGAATGCTAGAAGATACAAAGAATCTTTTTCACGAAACCATTCTGGAGTCCTGGGAGGTGATGCTTCTCCTGATCGTCCGGATGTTGGTAAAAAGTGGAAAGAGTCAAACGACTTAGACGAAGAGCTAGAAGAAGAGCGAAAGCTCGATTCTGAGATTGCTCAGGACCGAGGAATCATTAGCAAGAAGCCAGATGAACCAGAGTCGGCTAAGAAGGCAATCGGCATACTTAAGTCGTTTTCTGAAAATCTTAGCGAACAGCTAACCAAAAACCTACCAAATGAGCGTGAAATAGAGTATCTTACTACGGTCTGTGGTTACGCCGCTGATGATGTGATGAAGGGCTATGCCAAAATCACAGGACATGAGCGGGCTAAATTTCATGCTTGGCTGCATCAGCGACTTAAGAAGTCCATCAATAGATTGGTAGTTAAATGAATACTAATCCTCCTGACCATAACCTCTGGGCTGACAAGGTATCTGCTTGGCGCGATGCGACAAGCACCATACCTGCTATGGTTCATGAAGAGATTATGAAGTCTAAGCTTGAGCCAGGTAAGGCCAAGCAGGGACCTCGTTCGTTGATGTTTGACCCGTTGTCGATTCAGTTCGCAATGGGTTACAAAGACCGTAGATATTCGCTTACTTACGAAGTTCTTAAGCGAATTCCGCAGCAGCTGTCTCTTATTTCCGCGATTTTACAAACGCGCTGCAATCAGGTGGCATCTTTTGCTGTACCGTTCAGGTACACTAAGTCTTTGGGCTTTGCAATTAAGCACAAAAATCCAGCAAGACTTACTACTAAGGGTGAGCGAGAGTTCATACAGTCCTTAGAGCAATTCATCTATAACTGCGGCGCACCGGACCCTAATCCTCACAGCGCTGTTGCCCGTGAGGATTTTGAGACCTTCCTAAAGAAGCTAGTTCGTGACTCGCTCATGTACGATCAGGCGTGCTTTGAAGTCGTGCCTGACCGTAAAGGAATGCCCTATGAATTCCTGGCGGTAGACTCGTCTACTGTACGCATCGCGGCCAACAATCTGGACATGGATTTCTCGACCGCTACCAGAGCTAACAATAAGCTCTACACGGGTGCGGTTCCTGCCGTAATTCAGCCAAATGCAACCTGGCCGAATATGGGAATGCCCTACAAGACTCTGCAGGTACGCAATCCTGAATTGCATGATATTCCTGCGTTTATTCAGATTGTCAACGGGCAGATTCGTAACACCTATACACGCTCCGAGCTTGCTTTCGGCGTACGCAATCCACGAAGCGACATTTACGTCCAGGGGTATGGCTACGGAGAGCTTGAACAGCTAATCACGATTGTAACTGCGCATTTGTACGCAGAGGAATACAACCGTAGATTCTTCATGCAGGGATCTGCTCCAAAGGGAATTCTCAATTTCCGTGGAGACAACCTTACTCCTGACCAGCTTGAAGGCTTCCGCCGTCAATGGAGAGCTAACGTCGAAGGCGTTGAGAACTCGTGGCGCACGCCTATCATGCAGGCGGAGCAAGGAGTTGAGTGGATTAACCTTCATCCGTCCAACCAGGAAATGGAATACGGACAATGGATGGAGTATCTAATCAAGATTACGTGTGCTGTATTCTTGATCGACCCAGCTGAGCTTAACTTCGACATGCACGGCGGCGTTCAGCAGACTCCGCTGTTCGAGTCTTCGCAGGAATGGAAGCTCAAGGCCAGTCGTGACCGTGGACTTAAGCCCATGCTTAGGTTCATCGCGAAGTTGATCAATCAGCATGTTGTTTCTAAGATTGATGACAACTTTACGTTTGATTTCGTCGGCCTTGACGAGCTTACTGAGCAGGAAAAGCACGAGCTTCGCAAGGAGCAGGTATCCAGCTACATGACGCTCAACGAGATTCGTAGGGCTGAAGACCTTCCAGACGTTCCTGACGGCGACCTTATTCTCAATCCTACCTACACCACAGCACAGCAGCAGCGTAAGCAGATGGCCCTGCAGGAGAAGCAGGCAGCGGCTGCAGCTGCTGTCCCTCCCGCTGCGCCTCCTGCAACGGGTGGTGGCGGCGAACCTGGAGAAGAAGCACAGGGCGGCGAAGAAGAAGGCTCAGAGGAAGAAGGGTCTAAGTACGCCGACAACTTCTCCAAGTCTATTAAAGTACTTGAGATCAGCCTGGATGATGATTCCTGGATTGATATGTATAGAGGGAGTCGTAATCAATGAGCGACAAGGTCTATACAAAACCAGAACTGCGCGAGCGTCTAAAAAATAAGATTTTAGCGGGAAGCCGAGGCGGAAAGCCCGGTCAATGGTCCGCTAGAAAAGCACAGCTATTGGCGAAGGAATACGAGGCTGAAGGCGGCGGCTATAAAGGCAAAAAGCAGGATAGCCAAAAAGATTTAGAACGTTGGACCAAGGAAGAATGGACTACGTCCGATGGCAAGCCTGCTAAGCAGGCTGACGGGACCATGCGTAGGTATCTACCTAAGAAAGCATGGAAAGACCTATCTCCAGCAGAACGAGCCGAGACAAATAAAAAGAAGGTAGAAGGCTCTAAGAAGGGAGAACAGTTCATCTCCAACACTTCCGAAGCTAAGCAGGCTAGGAAGAAAGTTTCGCAAAAGCTGTCAAAGTCTATAGACGACCCAGTTCTATATGTGGAGAAAAGTAGGAAACTTCATGGTCGCATGGAGTTTCTGGGTCTTCCCATCTCCGTAGAAAACCGCGCTGGGTCTAGACGGTACTGGTATGACCCCGCTGCTGATGAGCATGGTTCCACGAAGATGAAGTATCCCTACGGATATATTCGCGGCACCCTGGGACTTGATGGTGACGAAGTTGACGTTTTTGTTGGTCCGAATACTTCGTCTACCAAAGTGTTCATAGTAACGCAGATGAAAAGACCTGAGTTCGACAAAATAGACGAACAAAAGGTAATGCTTGGCTTCAATTCAGCTAAGGAAGCCAAGGAAGCGTACCTCCAACACTTTAACGATCCTAAGTTTTTTGGATCCATGAAAGAGCTGGATATTGAAGAATTTAGACAAAAAGTAGCTAGCACAAAGGGCAAATTAATCAAGCACTTGTATCTTACTCCTGATTCTGCTACTATTGAAGTTGTGCCATTTGTTAGTGAAAAACAACGCCGCTGGATGTGGGCAAATGACCCCGAAATGGCTGAAGAATGGGAAAAGCACAGCAAGTCAGAAGGCTGTGCTCATTCGGCGGAAAAAACTTGTGAAAGATGCTCTGGAGGCGATTCTGTGTCCAAATCTACAGTAGAACTTCTTAAGGGTTTGACCAGTCGAATGATATCGACCCTGAAGAATATCAAATCCTCAGATGCTAAGGCGGCTGAACTTCCAGTAGAATCAGGCGAAACTATTGTAGAAGTTTCGGTTCTAACTGGTCCTATGGTGGCGCAGGCTATGCACGTAAATCGTCCGTTTGAGCAGCCAATCGCTCCTACGGTTCGAGTAGCTACGCCATTTCAGGCAGCGTCTCCTACCTCGCCTGATTTTATGGCTTCGTGCAATTCTTGTGGTTACACGCACAAAAGCTTAAACGATTGCCCACGTTGCGCTTCTCTGCGCTCGCAAAATCGTGAGGCATCTCCAGTCTGGAGAAGGTGACCATGATTTACCTCCGCGAAGAATTGCTTAGCAAGGCAAAATCAGACGGAAAGCCTAGCGCTAGCGCAGGGGCTGGAAAGGCGGAATCCGCTTTGTCTGGTGGGCGTGGCGAACAGCGTGGAGGTAAGTACGTTGCTCGTATTGAGGTAGGTTACGAAAAAGACGGTTCTCCCAAGTATCGCTATTTCAAGACTGAAGAAGACTACGAAAAGTACATGAAGGGTCGCGGGGTCTCAAAGGAAGCTCAAAAGCTAGAGAGCAAAGTAAAGCGAGAACATGCCGAGAGCACGTCTGAGGCTACAGGCAGAGTTGTTCATCAGCCCGCTTCCAAAAAAGAAGAACCAGGATTGCTTTCTCCTGTAAGAAAAAGCTTGTACGTGAGGATTTGAAAAATGCACAACCTTCCTAGATTGCCAGTTAGATTCCTGCAGGACAACAACGAGCTTCTAAAGAGCATGGAAGTTCTCTCAGGCGGCATGGCCGGTGAGGGAACAGATTACGAAATTACCGAAAATATCGGACAGGCTGAGATGGAACCTCAGTACCGCGCACCTATGGATCGCGTTAACGGCAATGAGGTGTTTCGTCGTTATCCCAACGGCGATCTAGACCTAGATAATGCCAAGAACGTTGTCGTTGACATCATTCACAAGGTCAAGGACAAGGGTCCGCTCACCGAACTAGAGAAGCTAATTCTCGGATGCATGTATCCTCTCATGTTTGCATTCGTTGATCCACGCTTGGCCTCGCAGCTGATGATCGTCCAGCTTCGTCTAGCCCCGTGGGAATGTGCTATGGTCTGCCAGGCTGTTGACGCGCACCTGATTACAGAGATGAACTACAACTCTGGTATTGGTGGTGGCGGCGACCCTGGAAGGACACAGACTAGGTCATGAAGATTCGGACAAATCTGAAGCCCAGTGAACTAAAGCGCGTAGGCGCAGGGCTTCAGAGACTGGCAGATACTCAAGTTAAGGATGAAATTCAACTAGAGAATCCTGCTGAAAAAGAATTAATCAGACAAGTTGAATCCGTGTTTGATGTCATGGCAAACAGCTTGCAATCTGAAGTAGCAAGAATATTACTAGATAAGGAAAATTGACTATGACCTGGTGGAGTCCAAAACCTCTTCGTGGCGTATCGCACACCAACAGCCTCTTTCAGCTTGTAGAGCCTGAGACCGTAGTTAAGGGTCTAAGCCCCATCGAGAGGCAAAGAAAAGAGGACGGAACTCACATTACGCGTCATCCTCCTTCGGCTTTGCGTCCTCCTGACGCTGTGCTGTCCTTGAAGGACGATCTGATAAACAAGGGTTCTATGGTTGCTCGTTTTGAAAACAAGTTTCCAAAGAATTCCACCCCAAGACAGGATCCTGCCGAACCTCTTGGCGTAATCAAGTCGTATCTTGCTCAAAAGGCACAGGATTGCTCTGACGAAGAAGAAGTAGCTAAGGCTAAGGAGCACGAAAATCCTGAAGGCGGATTGTCTGCTGCTGGTCGCAAGCACTTCAACAAGACGGAGGGGTCTAACCTCAAGCCAGGAGTAAAAAAGCCTGAATCGGAGATGTCAGATAAAGAGAAGAGCCGTAAGGGTTCGTTTCTTACCCGACATTACAAGGGCGAGCACAACGCTTCTAAGCCGCTCAAGGACGAGAAGGGCGAACCTACTCGCCACTCTCTGCAGGCTAAGGCGTGGGGTGAGGCTGCTCCTAAGGACCACGCAGACCGCGCTAAGCTTGCAGCTAAGGGTGAGCGCCTACTAGCTTCGGCTAAGAAGGACGTGGAAAAGAGCCAGGTAGAGAAGCTCGAAGCTTCCATAGAGCGTTTTTCTAAGTCTCTTGATGTAGCTTTGTTCAACGCCGAAAAGCGTGCAGGTCACCGCAGCGAAGAGTGATTATTAGATAGCATTTTCGCGCCATATGCTATATTTAGCGCGGTAGCGCGGGTATCTACAGCCGCGAAAATATATGGCTAAGACATTCTCTCAAAAAATGAAGGAGCTTCGGCACGTAGCGAAGCTCCACGCTAATTGGCTTATTTACGCCACTCTGGGAGAGTCTGCAGTAACGAAAGAAGAGCTAGACGAACTTATCAAGTACAAAAAGCTTCCTATGGGAAGTTCTTTGGACTTGGTAGATAAGTCTTATCTTCTTGGCAGGCTGAAAGCCATACTTAAGGCTTCTGAGTACAAGCAGGTTTCTTATGAGGAAGCTACTGAGAAGACCGAGAGCATGAAGCTTTCGTCTTTGGAAGAGCTTGTTGTTGAGCAAGTAAAGCTCAAAGCCGGAACGTACCTCAAGAATCTGTCAACAGAAATAAACAATGGAGTATATGACTCTCTGAGTCAGGCCATTGGTAAAGCTGTTAGCGAAGCTGCTGTATCTAACGCGGTAGCCGACGAAGTAGCGCTAGCAGTAATCTACAAGAAGACCGCACAGCAACTTGCATCTGACCTAGCTGCTAGGCTTCAAACTGGCGCTAAGAAGAACTGGACTGCTGTAGCTAAGACAGAACTGCAGCGAGCAAAAGTCGCTGGGCATGCTCAAGCCATAATCAACAAGATTGATATTTACGCTAACAGCGACGGAGTTAACTCCGACGTTAGTATCATTCCAGCTAAGGAATGTTGCTCAGACTGCAGGGACCACTACCTAGACGCAAAAGGAAATCCGAAAGTTTTTAAGCTTGCGGATTTGCTGTCAGCTGGGTCTAATGCAGATGATGGCGTTTCGCACACTAAGCGCAACGGCAAGCATACTAACTGGAAGACTACTCTTCCTCCTCTGCATCCTAACTGTGGCTGCCAACTTTTCTACATTCCTCCTGGCTATGGGTGGAAATCTGGAAAGATGGAACTCTTAAACAAGTCGTTGTTTGAAGAGTCCATTCTCCGTAAGGCCCGGTCTGGTGTAAGAAGCGCAGAAATGTCTGCTACGATTACGCCTAAGGGACCACCAAAGCCTCCAGAACCGGCTGGAGGTACTAGTGGCGGTGGTACAGGCGGAAGACCTCCTGCGGGCGGAGGAATGGCTGCTCCTGCAGGTGCTGGTGGCGGAGGGAATAACAACAAATACTCTCCTTGTCCGTTTGGTGGTGGCGAAGAATGCAGCAAGCACGGAGGAGACGGCGCTGAAAATCATGAAATTGGAGGAGAGATCTTCCAGGCGCACATGGCTGCTATTGCACAAGGTGCAAAGTCCACTAATCCAGAAGCACAGAAAGAACAAAAGGAACAAGCAGAAGCCGCCGCAGCAGCTTACGATGTCACGCCACATCCAGTAGCAGTGATAGCTAATCACCTTTCCGAAGGGAAAATATCCTCGGCTAAGCTTCTTGGAGAACAAGAAGGCGCAGGAGTACACAAGTCTTTCAAGATAAGCATTGAAGGCAACGGAAGTGGCTGTATGAAGCCTCCTCCAGTGTTTCCTCCGTTAATAGAGGCAGGCATGGGCTGGGCGGACGGACTTTCTAATGCTCCGAAGAACTCTGGTCATTTGAGCGAGAAAGCTGCGTATCATATAGCTACGTGGATGGGACTAGACGAGCACGTTCCGGTTACGGTAGTTAGAGACCACTATGGGACTGATGGAGTTCCATATGACGGAGAGATGAGCGTCCAGCACTGGCAGGACGGTAGTGATGTTCTTTCGAGGTTGGATAAGAAGGGACTCACCAGCTACAAGGACGTAATCGACGCGGCTCCGCAAGAGCGTAAAGAAGCTCTTAAAAAGAAGTTCAGGGAAGTCGCATGCCTTGATTTTGTTATGAATAACAACGATAGGCATATCGAGAACATAGTAGTTAAGCAAGACATCTCAGATTTCAGAGCTATTGATCACGGTCTATCTTGTGGTTCAGGACTAGAAGGCCACAAAAACGGACTACAAGAAGGCATTACTCGCGCAGGCGAGCAGCTTACCGTGCCTGACCGTCTGTTTACTCGTCTTAAAGCACAAAGTTTTTCTCAAACTAAGAGGCAACTAGAAGACGTAGGTTTGAAAGATTGGCAGGTAGCTCACGTTCATTTGCGCATGAAATATCTTGTGCATCTACAAGAACAGCATGGCCACATTCCTATGGAGGCTACCCGCTATGCTGTTTGCAGGGCAACTTCCGACGACCCTATGTTGGAGGAGCGTTTGTCTGAGGACAAGCCTAGGTATCTGGCACCGAACAGACCTGGCTGGGACTCTGACCCTGACGTAAGAGAAGCCCAGGTAAAGCAAGCTCATGCAAATTGGGAAATGCCAGATCAACTCTTTTCTAGATTTGCTAAAGACTACATATCTGGCGGGCTGAACTCTGATCTTACAAAGGATGAAAGTGCCGAGCTTTCTAAAGGCATGGTACTGCTTCCAACGGGAACAGGCATACGTAACGGCGGTTCCATAGAAGCTAGAACAGCATACTGGAATTCTATTCCCAGCTGGAAGCCTATGAACTCCTGGGGCAACGCAGAAACAAAAATAGCTCCGATACGTGTAGCGCCTGAAACTCCAGAGCAGCGAGAAGGTACAAGAGGAAAAAAGGCAAAAACAGATCCTCACGCTAAAACTTATCTAGGAAGACCGTTGACTCCTTTTGAAGCAGAGCGTACACAACTAGAGTTGTACGATGAAAGTGGAAAAGGAATCAGTGAACCAGAAGAAGTAGAGCTTGGAGAAGAAGACATAGAGCCTATTGAAGAGAAGACTAACAAAAGCCTGTACCTCTCCAAGTTGAGTGGGTCTTTTCCTCTTGACAACTTCCGCTGGGAGTAATACCATACCCATATGGCTATCTACGAAGCATACAAGTTCTTTAGCGCAAAAGAAGATGACAAGCCTTTCGCCACGGTTTGGTGGAATGGCAAGAATTTGAAGTCTACGGATGAGACCTTGCTGAAGCGTCTGAAGGACCGAGTATCGGACGGGCTGGACTATACAGCTGGTAAGCCTTTCTTTGATAAGATTCCCGCTATCTATCGCAGCGGATATGTTTATACTCGCAGTACAACAGTAGATGCGGATGGAAAAGAAGTATGAATACTTTGGTAATCGATGGATTAGAGGACTCGTTTGATAACGACTCCGCCGAAAAGATGCTAGAATTGTCCGTAGGAAGGCTTACTCACACTTCTGATTTGGTGAGAAAGTCTATGTATGACTTTGACCTCACGACTCCAGAAGGCATAGAAAAGCTCATGAGCTTGCTGCCTATTATGGACTCCTCGATAGTCAAAGACATAATGTCTGAAATCTGGCCTGGATATTCGCCTGATTCTGACTCAGCTAGTCAGAAAATGGAAATCAAAGGATATCTGAAGGACTACTTGGAATCCTACGATGAGCAAGAAGCCCTACCTGAACAAGAAACACCTGAGTTTACTAACAATGCCCGACCAGATGCTATTGGTGCATCTGCGGAGCCTGGGACCGAAGACGAAGCTTGAGTTGCTTCAGGTAATAACTCCTGGTATATTCCAAAGACTGTGTTCTTTGGGCATTTTGGTAGACGACTTGAACGAACTGAACATTAAGGTGTATAGGGTTGGCGATGACTTCTGCGGAGAATAACATAAAGAAGGCTTTTGGTATGCCGTCCGCAGATGGCACACATCAATATATCTTTAAGTCCGGAGAATACGGAACCGTCTACCAATACTGGTGGCGTGACCGTTTAGGTAACTACTACAGATACTCAAATGCAGCTGAGGGAACTCCCGATTTCGATCCGTTTTTGGGTGCCCCGTTGCTAGATAAGGCGCAGCCACTACCAGAAAAGAATCCAACGTTCTTTACGGAAGAAGGCTACAAGCGTCAGATTGCAGTTCCAGAAGGAATAACTGCTACAAGAAATGAAAACTACCGTCAAAATGATGGTAGAAATATTTGGTTTGAAGTCTTTGATCAAAAGGGAAAGAAGTACGTATACCTAGACGCCGACATAAAGGAAAATCTAGACCTTTATGTGCAGCAGCAGCTTCGTGTCGTGGACGACAGTCTTCCCAAGTTTAGAGCTAAGTCTTCTAAGCTGTTTGACTCAGACAACACCAAAGACAAGATTACGGGCGCGCTACTAATCTTGTGTGACCAAGGTTTCTATCAGCCTGAGGAATTAGTAAATGCCACGGTCGCGGACATTCAGTTCGTGGACCAAACGGTAATTTTGCTTGATCGTAAGTTTGTGGGAGACCTGAAGTTCCTAGACTTCATGACAAGTCTAGTTGCTATGCGAGGTCCTGCTGAACCGCTGTTCAAGTTCAAGACTATGCACGGTGAGTTTCCAGTAGGAATAAACTACCTAAATTCGGTATTTTACTCGTTACGTGTCAGTCCGAAGTATTTGCTAAATTGGAACGCTTCTCATCTGTTTAGCCGAATCGTAAACAGAATGGCATTCCAGCAGATTCCATCAGAAGATGTAGAAGCTCTTGCCTTTGACGAACTGGGCAGGACCCTTTCTACTCGCGATGACGTTAGATACCTGGTGGACTACAAAGTCCGCGTTGCGCTGCTCAGGAACTACGCAGAGAGTGTAAACAAGAGCCTCACACGCCTCTTTGTTGATGACTTCGGAATTGCTGTAGTTCGATCAGACTTGACCAGTCTTCGTACTGACGAAAAAGAGTTCTCCGATTGGCTGCACGCAGAGCCTCTACACGACCTTACACCTGAAGAGGAAAAGGAAGTTGTAGAGTCGCAAGAAGCCGCAGCAAAAGAAGAAGAAGAAGCTCCAGAAGAAACTCCTTCGAGTCCTGAAGACGCTGAAGAGCCAAAGCCCACGCCAGACTCGGAGGTACCAGAATGAAAGAGCTATTTGATTACTTTGACTCTTGGGAGCCGCTACTCAAGGCTCGCAAAGCAAAGGGGTTAGACAAGTGGGCGCGTCTCCAGAACCTCAGTGAGAAGCTGCAGGGCAAGGACTCTAGTGCTATTTCGTTTACGTGCTCTCATCCTTCGCACGCCAAAGAACCCATCAAACATCTATTAGGTTCCATAGAAGGAAACTTGCACTTCTTGATGGGTTACGGAAATCCAGATTTCCACGTAGCTCCATATCATTGGCAGATAATTGACCCTAATGTAACGGAAGAAGAAGCGGTTGAGCTTTCTAACAGAATGCCTCATCCGTCTAACCCTGCGTTTTGGGCCAAGGCTGGCATAGTTGCCGATGTTGAGGGTGACACTGAAGAGGGCAACTCTCATCCGACGCAGAAGAA
>Ga0315284_10014119_pt1 | contig 11377 bp, 4 predicted proteins | sample YL17G09_16_MG_FD_203696 | JGI IMG/M metagenome (GOLD analysis project Ga0315284, IMG submission 203696) | Sediment microbial communities from Yellowstone Lake, YNP, Wyoming, USA - YL17G09_16 | ecosystem: Environmental > Aquatic > Freshwater > Lake > Sediment | place: USA: Wyoming | collected... | reverse complement strand
CCGCAATCACAAAACCCTGCAGCAGGCAGTCCGGGCCCTCGCTGCGAGCAAAATCCACGACCGGGCCCTTTTCGCCGCCTTCGATCACCGGCCACCGCGGGATGTTGGAATCCGCTGGGTCAAATCCCGTCAACCGGATGGGTTTGCCGGGCAGGCCGATATTCTCACGGTAGGTTCCGGCGTGGACAAAAATGGTCGCACCGTCGGCCGCGGCATCGATCGCCTCCTGAATCTGGTCAAAGGGATGCTCCCGCGTCCCATCCTCCCGTGGATCGCTCACATGGGCGTCACCCGGGCGGGGATCGCCCCGGGCATCATCGTCGACGTGAATCACGCGGACCTCCGTCGGAGAATCATCGGGAAGGTCATTGCCGAAATTGGGGTCGCTCACGCTCCTGAAATTCGCCTTGACCCGATGGTCCTGCTCGATCGTCAGGGAAACCGGATTATCCGACGTGTTGTACGTGCCGGAGAAGCCGACGAAGACAAAGCAGGGGTCAGCCTCCGCCTGCAGGAAGACGAGCTCACCATTGTCGTACAGGAACTCGCCTTCTCCGGGATCGGTGATGCGTCCTCCCGCTGTGGAAGAGAACACAACCCGATGTTGGGCACAGGTATTACGCTGGATCTCTATGCCGGGGTTGTTGGCGATGATCTGCGGAATGTATACGGTACAGGCATTTGTATTCAGTGGGTTACCCCGAATGTCCAGGAACGTGAGATTCGTCAGTCCTGCAAGGGGCGAGATGTCCGTGAAGTGATTGTATTGAAGGTTGGCCTCCCCCAGGTTTGTCAGCCCCGACAGACCGGAAATATCGGTGATACTGTTCCATTCGAGATGCAGATGGTCCAAATTGGTCAGGCCCGACAAGGCAGAGACATCGGTGATGCGATTGTACCGAAGAATCAACGTCTCCAGCTTGGTGAGCCCGGCCAGGGGCGAGACATCGCTGATTACGTCGTTCCCGTGACCATCCAGAAAGCGCAAGCTGGTTAGGCCGGCCAGGGGCGAAAGGTCACTGATCCGGTTCCAGCGAATCCACAGCCTCTCCAGGTTTGCGGCATACTCCAGACCCGTCAGGTTGGTGATCCCCCTGTCCTCTGCGGGCAACTTGAGCAGCCCGAGCATATCCTCCGGCGTCGGGTCCGATATCCACAACACTTCCTCGACGACGGCTTTCAGGTGAGGATCGGAAAAGTAGACCGGATCCGATGCCCACACGGGGTTCCATAGGCACAACAAAAGCACCGGAGCAAATACGGTCCTACCCATCTCCTCCTCGGATGCGAAGCTGCTCTGGAGCGTCAGGAAGATCCCTCTTGGCGACACCCACCCAAAGAATGTATTATAGCAGAAAGCCCGGAATTTTCAAGAGAAATGTGGATGGGTACACGCGCACGGATGTACGACAAAGAAGTGGCGATTGAAGCGGGTGGCATCGGCAAGGCCGAAGGCTTTGCCGATGCCGAATGGGCAAACCATCGGCACGCTACCGCTTGCCGATGCCACCCACAACCTCGTGCTTGCTCTGCCACAATGTTGTCGTGCACCCGACAGGCACTCACCGTCCGCCTCCCCAGTCCCGCACGAGGGCAGGAACGTAGGATTTGCAGGCCTGGGCAGTGCCGCCGTAGGCGCCCATATTGATGATGCCTCCATTCGGGAACGGCTCCTGGCCCACCCAACTGCGCGGATCGCCGGCGTCGATACAGGGACTGTTGATCCTGTCCCGTGCCCACAGGCGCAGGGCGGGGTCCCAGCGGCCGGCCCTGGACTTGAGATGGTAGTCGCCCATGATCCAGACCGCATCGGAATTGGCCGGACCGACGACAATATCAGGGTGATTGCGGTCCACCCAGTAGCCGGCCTTCGCAAATAGCGGATCTGTATCCACGTTCCCCCGGCCCGGCCAGCCGCCGGCTATGTCACTGAAGCGAACGTAGGGATCGCCGCCCTGTGCACCGATCCCTGTGGGAGCGTTTGCCCAGACGACGGAATTGACGACCACGGCATGGCTGTCCCGCAGGGACAAGCCCGCACCATTGTCGCCGGCATGGTTGTCGGCGATCACACAGTTGATGAATGCCGCCTGACTATCCATGCACAGCACCGCCGCACCGTTTGGGTCCGTCGCACGGTTTCCCACGATCAGGCAGTTGGCGATCGTCGGACTGCCGGCGATGCACTGGATCGCGCCGGTGGATTGAGCTCTGCCGCCCGTGATGGTGAAACCGATCAACATGCTGCTGGAGTCTTCGCCGGCGGCAAAGCTCACCACCGTGTCAGCACCGCCCCCATCGATGACGGGCCACGTCGCTCCGTTGGGCTCATTGACCTCCATTCCGATCAGCCGGATGCCCTTGCCGAGGAAATCGATTCTCTCGCGATAGAGTCCGGGATAGACGATGATGGACGCTCCCTCGGCCGCGACTTCTATTGCCTCCTGGATCTGGTCGAACGGATGCTCGGGCGTCCCGTTCTCACGGAAATCGTTCTGCGCGGCACTCGTGGCATCCACGCCCTGGGGAGCACCGTTGTTGACGTAGATGACGTCCCTTACACAGACGAAATTCGCTCGCATCTTGAAATTATCATCCATCGTGAGGAACATGGAGTTTCGCGGCTCGAAATAGCTGCCGGACCAGTTGGCGAACAGGAAACCAGGCTCCGCTTCGGCCAGTAACCAGACGACCTCGCCATGTTCCCAGGTGAACTCGCCTTCCCCAGGGCTTATGACCGATCCCCCGGCGGTTGACGAGAGCGCCAGGCGACGTTGCGTGGACGGGTAATAGGCCAACCACATGCCCGGGCGGTTCTGCTCCATCTGCGGGATGCAGACGTCGTAGGTCTCCTGGCTCAACGGGTTGATCCGCAGGTCCAGCCATTCGAGACATGGCAGGGCGACCAGAGGGCAGATGTCACTGACCTGGTTCCTGTGCAAATCGAGCGAGCGAAGCCGCAACAGGCCGGACAACGACGAAACACTACCGACCTCGTTGCGCTGAAGGTTCAGGGTTTCGAGATTGCCCAATGAAGAGAGGGCCGAGATATCACTGACCTGATTATCAAACAGGTCCAGTTCCTGCAGGCTGCTCAGTCCGGATAACGACGAAACATCACTGATCTCGTTGCTTCGGAGGGAGAGCACCCGCAGGTTGGTCAGGCTGGACAGGGCCGAGACATCGCGTATACTGTTGTTCGGAAGCTCCAGGGACTGTAGGTTTGTGGCATACTCCAAGCCCGTCAGGTCGATGATTCCATCATCTCCTGCATAAAGACGAATTAACCCCAGCATATCTTCCGGGGTCGGATCCGCGATCCACAACTCTGCCTCCACGGCGGCCTTGAGTTTGTCATCAGTAAAACAAACCGGCGTCTCCGCGCATACCCACTCCGCCAGGAGCAACGACAGAAAAAATGCAAATAGTCGCTTTCCCATACGCTTTTCCTCCGCTCTGCGGCCCCGTGCAGGCGGTTTCCTACATACAAGACGCATTTGCCGCGCGAAAATTACACCGATCTGGAAAAAAAGTGCGTCCGTGGAGTCGAGGGCTGGCGCCAGGGTGTTGATGGTCATTCGAGCGCGAACAGTGGATAGCGGCAGGTATTCCGCGGGTCACATCGGGGCAGGTTCCGCGAGGAGCGGGAGGCATGTCTGGTTGTTTCCTCGGCCACCGTTCCCTATGGGGAAGGGGTGTGAAGATAGGACTTGCCGGCTTCGGCGGTGCCCCCGTAGACGCCCAGGTTGATGATCCCGCCGTTGGGCAGTGGCTCGGGGCCGACCGGAGTGGCCGGATCGCCGGCATCGATGCACGGACTGGTCACGTGGTCCTGCTGCCATGTGGCCGTTTTCGGGTCCCAGCGACCCGCCTGAGATTGCAGGTGGTAGTCGCCCATGACCCAGGTCGCCTGGGGATCACTCGGAGGGACCGTCACGCCGGGATTGCCGAGGGCCACCCAGCGGCCGAGGCCCGCAAACAACGGATCGGCGGCAAGGTTGCCCACTCCCGGCCAGCCGCCCGCCACGGCGCTATAGCGAATGGGAGACAAATCATCCCCTTCCGTCTGAATCTCCTTTGGCCAGTTGCCCCAGAGAATCGAGTTGACCACCGTCACCCGGCTGTTCACAAGGTATAAACCGGCGCCGAACTGTCCCGCACGATTGTCAACGATCGTGCAGTTGATGAAGGTGGCGTTGCTCTCCGCACAAAGGACCGTCGCGCCATTCCAATCCGTTGCACGGTTGCCCACGATCAGGCAGTTGGCGATGGTCGGGCTGCTTCCAGCGCACCGAATGGCGGCGACCGACCGGCTCTTGCCTCCTGTGATCACAAGGCCGGCCAGCAGGCAGTCCTTGTCCTCGCCATGACTGAAGTTCACCACCGGACCATTGCCGCCGCCGTCGATCACGGGCCAGGCCGCACCGCCGGGATTGTCCGGGTCAAATCCCGTCAACTCGACGCGCTTGCCCAGCACATCGATGGTTTCGCGGTACGTCCCCGCATGTACGAAGATGGTCGCCCCCTTGCCGGCGACGTCGATCGCCTTGCGAATACTGTCGAACGGATGCTCGCGGGTCCCGTTCGCCAGCGGGTCGCTGACCGCGGCGTTGCCCGGGCCCGGGTCGGCCGGGGCATTGTCATCGACGTGAATCGTGCTGAGAATGCTGATGAAATTCGCCTGCATGGTGTAATCCTGATCCACGGTCAGGAGTAGAGGATTCTGAGTCGTGGTCCACGAGCCGGACCATCCCGTGAAGGCAAAACCGGGATCGGCCTGCGCCTCCAGCCACAGGGATTCACCGAACACAGTGCTGAATGTTCCCTCCCCCGGGACAACCACCGAGCCGCCGACCGAAGATGAAAGAATCAGTTGACCGGCGAAGAACCCGTCGTACAACAGGGTGATGCCCGGGTTGTTTGCCTTGATCTGCGGGATGTACGTGGCATACGCATTCTGGCTTAGAGGAAGAGCTCGCAGGTCAAGCCAATCGAGAGACGTCAGGCTCGCCAGAGGCGAGATATCGCTGACGAGGTTCCTGTGAAGGCACACGGACGCCAGATTGGGCAGTCCGGAAAGAGCCGAGATGTCAGTGATCTCATTCGATTCAAGGTCCAGGGACTCCAGCTCCATCAAGCCGGACAGCGGGGAGATATCGCTAAATCCATTGCCGAGAAGGACCACCGACCGTAGATGGGTCAGCCCGGAGAGGGGGGATAGGTCGCTTACCTTGTGGTACTTGAGATTCAGATCCGTCAGATTCGTCGCGTATTCCAGTCCGGCGAGGTTCGAGATGGCGTCTATTCGCTGCCACGTGAGGGGAATGACCAGTTGTGTCAGGCCGAGCATGTCCGTTGGGGTGGGGTCCGAGATAAACAACTCGGTCTCTACCGCCGCCTTGAGCTGTGGATCGGCGAAATCAACGGGGTCTTCCGCCCATGCTGTGCCGAGGAGAAGGCTGGACAACATCAGGGCAAGAGATACTTTCTTCATCACTTTCTCCACGATATGGCCTCGTGTATCCGATAGCAGGCAGATCCCTCCGCATCATGGATGCTCCCATCCAAGAGAGTGTATGATAGCAAGTCCGGCCGGAGATTTCAAGGAAAACCTGTGTGCCGTCGCCTCTTTACGGCGAATGGACCTGAGGGCTCGATTTGCTGGCTTCGGCGGTGCCGCCATAGGCGCCCATGTTGATGATCCCGCCATTGGGTGGTGGCTCGCGGCCAACCGGAATAGCCGGGTCACCCGCGTCAATGCATCGGCTGGTTAGCTTGTCTTGCAGCCATTTGCCTGTCTTCGGGTCGCTGCGACCCGTCTGCGATTGCAGGTGGTAGTCGCCCGTGACCCAGACCGCATTGGGATCGTCCGGCTTGACCGTCACAGGAGGGTCGTTGCGATCCGCCCAGCGGCCGGCGACCGCGAACAGCGGATCGGCCGTGAGGTTGCCTGTTCCCGGCCAACTGCCCGCGACGGCACTGTAACGGACCAGGGGCTTGCCGGTGCCGGTGGAGAGAAGCTGCGCCGGTGTGTTGCCCCAGAGGATCGAGTTGGTCACGCTCACGGAGCTGTTCCGCAGATACAGAGCGGTGCCAAGTGCCCCCGCATGGTTGTCGGTGATCGTGCAGTTGATGAATGCGGCACGGCTGTCCGTGCAGTACACGGCTGCGCCGTCGGAATCCGTTGCACGATTGCCCACGATCAGGCAGTTGGTAATCGTCGGGCTGGCGGCGGTGCATCGAATCGCTCCCGCCTGCCGGCCCTTGCCCGCGGTGATGACAAGACCGGCCAGCAGGCAATCCGGGCCCTCGCCGTGAGTGAAGCTCACAACCGGGCTGCTCCCACCCCCATCGATGACGGGCCATGCGGCTCGATTCGGATCATCCGGATCAAATCCCGTCAGCTCGATGCGCTTGCCGAGCAGGTCGATGCTCTCGCGATAAGTCCCGGCGTGCACGAAGATCATCGCACCACTTGCAGCGACGTCGATCGCCTCTTGAATCCGGTCGAACGGATGCTCGCGGGTTCCGTTTTCTCGCGGATCGCTGATCCTGGGATTGCCGGGGCCGAAGTCGCCCGGAGCATTATCATCCACATGGATCGTAGTCAGCACGCTGATGAAATTCGCCTGGATATCATGATCCTGGTTCATGGTTATCCATGCGGGATTTTGCGCAGAACTGTACGTGCCGGAAAAGCCGACGAACAGGAAGCCCGGTTTGGCCTCTGCTTCCAGACGAATCGTTGTGCCTTCCTCGAACCCGAATTGGCCTTCGCCGGGATGGATTACCGAGCCGCCGATTGTCGCCGAGATAGACAATCGCCGCGAAGTACACGGATCGTACTGCAGGTAGATGCCGGGGTTGTTGGCGAGGATCTGCGGGACATAGACGGCGCAAGCCTCGCTCGACAGCGGGTTGTTGGCGAGATCCAGATAGCTGAGGGACGTGAAGCTCGCCAAAGCCGCGATATCCGTAATCAGGTTGCCGGAAAGGAGCAGTGATTTCAGATTGCTCAGGCTGGGCAGCGGCGAAAGATCGCTGATCTGGTTGGCATAGATGCTCAGGGTTTCCAGGCTGCTCAGCCCGGACAGAGGCGACAGATCGCTGATCTCATTGATGCCCAGCCGCAAGGTTCGAAGACCGCTGAGCCCGGAAAGTGGCGAGGCATCGCTGATCTGGTTGCCTTCCAGGATGAGGGTTTCCAGGTTGCTCAACCCCGATACTGCCGAGGCGTTGGTGATCTGGTTGTAATGGAGGTCCAGCATATCGAGGTTGCTCAGACCCGCCAGCGGGGATATGTCGCTGATCTCGTTGTCGTGGATGTTCAGGCTGCGCAGATTGCTCAGGCCGGCCAGGGGCGACAAATCGCTGATCTCATTCTCATTGAAAGCCAGACTTTCCAGTTTCACCAGGCCGGCCAGAGGCGCCAAACTGGTGAGCCGGCTGTGAATGCATTCGAAGGTACGCAGATTCAGCGCATATTCCAGGCCCGTCAAGTCTGCAATGTCCAGCCCGCTGGCATCGAGAAAGGTCAGACCCAGCATGTCTGCGTCAGTCGGGTCCGTGACCCACAGCTCCATCTCCACGAGCTCTTTCAGATGCGCGTCGGCAAAGTAGACCGGTGAGTCGGCCGGCGCGGAACCGGCCAGCATCAATGGCAGCAGCACCACAAGAAACCGTCGCATGTCATCACCCTCCTTAAACAATGAGATTGCAGCACACCCTCGAAAAATGCATCCTGGCAGGCAACTCCATCACAGTATTATAGCAGGTATTTCGCCGCGTACAAGTGAAACCCCGCGTGCGTCCGGCCGAACGGGAGAAATTGCTTGTCGGCGGCCTTGCCATGCCGATAATAGGGGCGTTGGGACCACAAGGCGGCCTGAATCGCGTGCGTCACCACCGGAAGACAAATGATATCAGGATCGGGCAGCAGCGCGACTTGTGAGACCCTGCGTCCGTTCACTTACCGATTTCAATGAAAGGCAGGGGATATGACAGCAAAACGGCAGATATACGGTTGGCTGGTGGGGCTGTTGGTCCTTTGGGCTTGGAGCAACCCTGGAGGAGCGAGCGAGGAGCTGTACCGTTGCGGATCGGCCCTGCGACTGGCGCCGGCAAAGGAGAATGAAGAGATTCCCCGCCGCTATGCCCCGGAGCGTCAGGTCGATGTCACGCATGTGACGATCGACGTCACGCCGGACTTCACGGCCCGGACGATACGCGGCGTGACCACCATCGCCTTTACTCCGCTGGTCAAGCCGCTGACCGAATTGAAACTGGATGCCATTGACCTTCACATTACCTCCGTGGAGTCGCGGGCCCGGATCGTGGGACACACGGTGACCGACACATCCATCACGATCACGTTCAGCCCGCCCGTCCTGCCCGGCGATCCCACGACCGTTACGATCCGGTACGACGCCGAGCCGCAGCGTGGCATGTATTTCCGCACGCCGCAGATGGGATACCCCGAAGGAGACATGCACCTGTTCACGCAGGGGGAAAGTCACGAGGCCCCATACTGGTACCCGAGCTTCGATTACCCCAACGAGCGGTTCAGCTCCGAGGTCATCTGTCGCGTGCCGCCGGACATGACCGTCCTGTCCAACGGCCGGCTGGTCTCGCAGGAGATTGACCCCGCAACCGGACTGAAGGCCGCGCACTGGCTCCAGGAGAAGCCGCACGTCAATTACCTGGTGGCCATCGTCGCCGGCCGGTTCGGGAAGGTGGAGTCGCGATACCGGGACATCCCGCTGGCCTTCTATACGCCCTTTTCCCAAGTCGAGCAGGCGGCGAATTCCTTCGAAGGCACCGCCGATATGATCGAGTTTTTCGAGCAGGAGTTGGGTGTGCCGTACCCGTGGGAGAAATATGATCAGGTGGCCGTGGAGGACTTCGTGGCCGGCGGCATGGAGAACACGTCCCTGACGGTCCTCACAGACCGCACGCTCTTCACGAAAGCGACGGAGAACATCCGCTCCAGCGAAGACCTGGTCGCGCACGAGCTGGTGCATCAGTGGGTGGGCGACTATGTGACGTGCAGGGATTGGAGCCACGTCTGGCTCAACGAAGGCTTCGCCACGTATTACGAGACGCTCTATGAGGGTCATCGCAATGGCCGCGACGCCATGTTGTACAGCCTGTACACGACCGCTCGATGGATCACGTCGCTGACGGACAACAGGCCCATCGTCAACCGGCGATATAAGGATGCCGACGACCAGTTCGACTACCACACGTACTCGAAGGCCGGCTGGGTCCTGCACATGCTCCGCTGCCAACTGGGAGACGCGCAGTTCCGGCGCATCATCAACACGTACCTGGAGCGGCATGCGCTCGGCACCGTGGTGACGGAAGACCTGCGCTCGATCATCGAGGAATTGTCCGGCCGGTCTTTCGACTGCTTCTTCGACCAGTGGCTCTACAACGGCGGCTGTCCGAAGCTCGAAGTCGCCTACAACTGGTCGGAGCAGGACAAGCTGGCGAAGATCAGCGTCAAGCAGACGCAGACCGTCAACGGGGCGAGCCTGTATGTCCTGCCCACCAAGATTCGATTCTGGCTGGGAGACCAGACGATGGACCGCGACCTCGTGATTGACGCCGCACAGCATGATTTCTACTTCGCCCTGCACACGGAGCCGAACATCGTGCGATTCGACCCGGAGCTGACGCTGCTCGCCAAAATCACGTTCAGCGTGCCCGAGGAAAAGCTTTACGCCCAGCTTGAGAACCGGTCCGATGTGGTCGGTCGCCTCCTGGCTGTCGATGCACTGAAAGAGAAGAAGGACAAGAAGACCGTCGGGAAGCTCAAAGACGCGCTCAACAACGATTCGTTCCATGGGGTCCGAGTCGAGGCGGCATCGGCCCTGCAGGAGATTCACACGGACGAGGCGTTCGACGCGCTCGCCGATTCCATGGACCAGAGCGATGCGCGTGTGGGGCTGCGCGTCGTTCAGGAGATCGGACGCTTCTATCGGCCGGAGGTGCTCGCTCGCATGGAGAGCGTTCTTGCCAACGAAAAGAACCCCGCCATCCTGATCGAGGCGATCCAGAACATGGGGCGCTTCCAATCGCCGCAGACACGGCAGGGGGTCTCAAAATACCTGCAATCGGCGTCCTATCGCAGCGAACTGGCTGATGCCGCAATTCGGGCTATTCGCACGCTGGACGACCCGGCGTTCATTCCCGATCTGATGGCGACATTGCGGGAGGGCGAGGGACGCTTCCCGTCGTGGAACTTCGCCAGGGGGCTTGGTACGCTGGCCCACATCGCCCGTGACCAGGATGACCGGACGCAGGTGCGTGAGTTCATCGCCGGCTACGTGAATCACCCAAAACTGACGGTCCGCGGCGGCGCCATCTCCTCGCTTGGGACGCTGGGCGACCCCAAAGCGATACCCATCGTCGAGACGTTCTGCGGCGAAGAGCCCCATGACCGGATTCAGCGCCAGGCGAAAGAGGCGATGGACAAGCTGCGGGAGAAGAAGCCGCTCGTGCCGGAAGAGGTGATCGAGCTGCGTAAGACTGTCGATGAGTTGAAAAAGGAAACGGAGAAGCTCAAGAAGGATCTCGATGACGTGAAGAAACAGGGCGCGGCCAAGGCCGAAAATCCTCCTGCCACCGGCGAGGATTCATCGAAAGCCGGAGAAGACGACCACGAGGACTCGCAGGAGCAATAGCGGCTCATGCGGAGGCATCACGTGTTCACGAGCGAGGGGCCATTTTCTTGAACGCCTCCGGCAGGGCGTCGATGATGTCGGTCGCCATGATACTGATCTGGCCGAGCTTGTCCGCCGCGATATCGCCAGCCAGGCCGTGAATGTAGACGCCCAGGACGGTGGAATCGAAGTTCTCCATGCCCTGGCCCATCAGTGCGGCGATGATGCCGGTCAGGACATCGCCCGAGCCGGCGGTCGCCATCCCCGGATTGCCCGTTGTATTCACGTACATGCGCTTCGCGTCGGTGACGACCGTTCCCGCCCCTTTAATCGCGACGACCGCACCTGTCGTTGAGGCCATGCGCATCGCAGCCTCCTGGCGGTCCCGCGGCATCTCCTCCCGAAACAGCCCCGACCACAGTCGCGTCATCTCGCCCGGATGAGGTGTCAAGATCACGTTTGCCTTGCGTTTCTTCGGCCAGCCGGCGAGCTTGCTCAGATTGTTCAGGCCGTCGCCGTCGATGAGCAGGCGCAGATTCTCCTGGTGGAGCAGCGCTTCCACGACGGAGCACATGCCTGGGCTTTGGCCTGTGCCCGGACCGATAGCCACAACGTCGTTCTCCGCCGCCGCATCGAGGATCGCGTTGATCGCCTTTGCCGAGATTCTCCCGGCATTGTCCTCGGCCAAAGGGGCCGTCGTGTAGGAAGGCTCG
>Ga0315284_10014118_pt1 | contig 11377 bp, 20 predicted proteins | sample YL17G09_16_MG_FD_203696 | JGI IMG/M metagenome (GOLD analysis project Ga0315284, IMG submission 203696) | Sediment microbial communities from Yellowstone Lake, YNP, Wyoming, USA - YL17G09_16 | ecosystem: Environmental > Aquatic > Freshwater > Lake > Sediment | place: USA: Wyoming | collected... | reverse complement strand
TTTGTATGGGCGTGCGCCGGACTGGGTAACTTATTCCAAGAACAAAGAACAGCATACTCGCCAGTTTGAGGTTTGATAAAATTTGGAGAGTTCTTTAGAGAAGATTTTAGGTTTTCTTCAGGACCTGTTTCATCAGAAACATTTAAAGAGTCTTTTATAGACTCTTTATTATTTATATTATTTACTCTTATATTATTATAAGGACCCGTATTATCTTCAGGGTCTGGACCCGTATTATCTTCAGGGTCTGGACCCGTATTATCATACAGGTCATTTTTTTCAATAATATCTGAATTCCATATAAACTCATACCTATTATTCCTATGTTGTAATCTTTCCTTGCCAGAGGACTTGATAACTCTGATTAGTTTTGCATTTTGAAGTTCCTTTATTTGCTTCCCAATATTATCGACGCCATACCCAGTCTCTTTATTTAGAATTTCATAACCTGGGTAACATATTCCATCTTTCCCTGCATGTCTAACTAACAGCCCCCAAAGTAATTTAGCGGCTGGACTTACTTCTCTGGTTCTCATTAACCAATTTGGAATATAACAGCCAAAGAAAATCTTGTATGGATTATATACCTGACCGTCTTCTATCATTTTTTCTTAAACCAAAACTTATGTTTGTTAGTAGTTATTATATTGAATTCTCTTAACCCTTTCATTGTCTTCAGGAGTTGTCATTATCACCTTGATTTGTGAGATTCAGATTTGTGAGATATCGAATATCTCTTTTGTTTAACTTGAACCATTCCTGCTTTTTAAAACCAGAGATGCTTATTCTTTTATTTTTGAATAAATCAAGTAATTTTTGTTCATCAGAATGTGTATCGTTTGACAAGATAGTATGGAGAAGAACACACTCAAATGGAATGGAATTTTGAAGACTCTTCAACCGTTCTTGTGGATCTGAACTTCTTCCGATTTTATAAATCGGTTGATTTTTAAGTTGGAGGATATAAATGCTTCCTTTTTCCGGTTTTATTTCTTTGGTTTTTTTATAAGAAGAATTCCATCTGTCCATTCCTTCTTCAAATTCTTTCAACATCTGTTCATTTATTTCCTTCACCCTTTCATCTGTTAGTTTATATTTTTTATAGTAAGAGTCGATCTGGTGTTTTATTATTTTCCATTCAGATTTTGGGATAAGGTAACCGTGATCATCTTGAATTTTTATTACATCTTTGTAACAGAAAACAAGTAGAGGGTGATAGTGGGATCTATTAAATTTTTTAGCTTGTTCTTCTGACTCAATAGGAATTACATCAGGTAGGTTTTTTAAACCTGGCATGCAACCTCCCATCTCAAGGTTAAAATTTGACCTGGAAGAGTGGAGTGGCACCCTCCCAGGTCCGACCCTCTCCTAACCCGGCCAAGGTCAGGAATTTCTAAATGAGCAAGTATTATAATGAGCAACCTTTTAAAAATCAAGAGAAGTTTTAAAAATTTTTTAAGTCTTATCATTTCGGTAAGTTACAAAAATCTCCTATCTACCATTCGGGTAAAACGACTGGAGATAGGAAGCTCTGTGGGTTTATCTTCTTTCTTTTCAGTCAATCTCCATTTATTAAACTTTAACATATCTGAAAGGGTTAATTGACTTGTTGTTTTTCCAATCTCTTTAGCAAACTGGACAAGAAGATAATCATTCATTTTCTTCTCCCTTCAAAGAGCCATTCGAGTAAAACGATTAGAAATAAGAAACTTGGTCTGTTTACCTTTTCTTTTTTCTTCCAATTCACATAAGTAACATGCATACCAGTTTTCATCCTTCTCAAATGGCACACCAAAATATATATCAGGAATGTCCGGGTTTACTTGTTTTAAACATTTTCTTTTATTGCAAGGCATTTTCTCCTCCTTTTATCTGTCAAGTATTAACACCGGCTTGCCCATCTTTCTCGCATATCTGATGGTTGCCCATGTTCCCGACCTAAGCTCTTCCTGAAGAGAAAAAGGAGTGGTGACTAAGAGACGGGTTTCCTGGACAATTAACATATTCCTTTCTAAATATGGAAGCTCCTTTCTAACAAGGTCTCCTTTTTTAAAACCCCTTTTAGAAGAGTTAGATGGAGGATGAATAACGATTTCTGTATTCCGGTTCATATTACGAACTATGTCATGGGCTTCAGAGTCTGCGCCTATACAATCCCCATGATGAAACTCAATCATTTTTAAACTTAAAATCAACCTTGTAAAACCTTCTTTCTGACGTTGAGACATCCCTTGTTGCGTCCCCGTAAATCCAACTTTCATTTTCTTACCTCCTACTCATATTTACTCCAAAGAATTTTCTTATATAGTCTCTGCCAACGATAAACTTTATTTGCCTTTAGATTACAAGAGTTACACAACGTGATGAGATTAAACTGGGAACAGTTATCTTTGTCAAAGTCAATATGATGAATATTTAGTTTTTTCGATCTGCGATTACAAAAAGGATTTTGGCATTCGTTACTATCTCTATCTTTTATAAATTGTTTAAGTTCCTTATTAAATATAAGAGGATAAGGAAGATAAGATACTCCCCCTCTCCAATTAGGGCTTCTGTCCCCGAACTTCCCTTTATTAGGGCTGGTTTTTCCTTTGTTTTTGCCTCTCATAGATTCTGATAATTTTCTTCTATGTTCTCCTGAATGGCATCTTCCATTTAGGGCTTTAGATATCTTCCTTCTATGCTCTTCCGAGTTCCTCCGATAACTTAGAACCTTTCTCCATTTTTCCCCTTCACCTCCTTCATGATTTCGTTAGCGGTTGATTGAAGTATATCTCCACTATCACAACTGAAGGGTTGCCAAATTTCTACTTCATGTCCAATGCCCGTTAGCTCCACGGCCATTTTTTCTGCCGCGTCCTGGCCAGGTTCGTCTCCATCATAAAAAATCATTACTCGATCAAAAGACTGGAGCAAAAGTAATTGAGAAGGAGTATATTCAACACCAAAGGTTGCCACAGATCCGGGGCCAAGTCGCCAGACTCCAGTTATTCCTTCTACAACAACAACGGTTTTCCACAGAGCTTTATCAAGTCCATAAAGCAATTGTTTATGATGCAGAAGCTCTTGTTCTTTTGGACAGGGTAAATATTTTGCTTTCTGTTTATCGGTGATATCTCGGCTCTGCCAGCTAACGGCTTCATTATGAAAAATAATCGGAGCAACAATCCGAAAGGCGTAGAACCCCCAGTAACGGGTTCCTCCAATGTTCCATTCTCTTTCTAATTCCTCTGGATCAAAGCCTCTCTTTAAAAGATAATTTCTATGGGCGGCAACCATCTTTCCATAACCCTCCGGCCATTTCAACTTATCGGGCTTCTCGTAAGGCTCTTCTCTTAGACCGGACTCAAGCAATTGTCCTGCGACAATATAATTGAGAAGTATTTTTTTGACTTGTCGTTCGTCAGTTTTAATCAAGGTCTGAATAGTTAGATCAACTGGATGCCACCCACAACGAAAACAGAATCCATATCCCTTTTCTAAATTATATCCAAAATGATAACCTTCTGTTCCGGTGCAAAAAGGACAACGGATGTTTATCCATCCTCTTCGAGAATGCTTATGCCCTTTTGGGGCAACAGGAATTCTAAAATCTTGACAAAATCTTTGGAAATCAATTAACATCATATCTCCTTTTACCTTTTATTTTAGTTTCCGATAAGGACAAGAATTGCTGGGACAGCGCCCTTTAATTTGTCGGGCCCGACACATCTCATAAGTTAACCGAGTATTACTCTTGTCTTTGCAATAAATAGAAAATCCTTCAGGTATTTTAATAGGAGCCATTCGAGTAAAACGGGTAGTTATCATCTGTTTTTCTCCTTTCCCTTTTCTGTTAACTCCCATCTCCCGAATTTGAAAGAATTTGTCCTATCCATTTTCGCCAATCCTTTTCTTTCAAGAGAATAGAAACTTTGAACAGATGCGGGTTTGTGTTTATTCCATTGTTCCCATCCAGTAGGGTAAATTGTGTTTGGAAGCCAAAGGACTTTTATTTTTTCTAACCACTTGAAAGCCGCAATTTCACCTTTGGTTAATTTCATATTACCTTTCCAAAAGAACCTTGACGGCTTCTTCTTGAATTTCAGACTGACAAAGAGTTTGAGTCTTTTTAGCATGATATTTTCTTTGATATACAATCCAATAGCCTTCATCCCAAACTAACCATTTATCTTCATATGAAATTCTTATGCCGTCAGTTCTTTTTAAAGCAAAAATAATGTCCATCGGTTTATACCTCTCTTTCTTACTATCTTTTTATTCTTCCTGCTTTTGCCCCTCGACTAAATCGGCTGGCCTGAGCTTTCTTCCCCTTCTCCCATGCTTCATCAAGTCGTTGTTTCTGGAGAGAAGGAGTATCTTCTTTTGATGATAGGAAGAGGTTTGTCTTCGAATGATCTATAAATTCATGAGGTCCCAGGATACCACTGGTCTTATCACAGTGCTCACAAATATAAACACCACAACCATAGCATTTATCTTCCTCGTCTGCTCGACCTCCACAAAGAGCGCATTTTGCCATCTCTGCTCCTCCTCCTTCCTTATATTATATAAAGAAACAGAAAATTTTGAAGTTTTTTAGTAAAAACCCTCTATTTCTACCCCTTATCACCTCGAAAACTGAGCCGTAGGCACGAGACCGGGTCTGCCCTTATATAAGGGAGATGGACCCGGTCACACAGTGCTTTAAAACAAGGTTTTTTGGAAAGCAGTTAGATTTTCGACCTGATGAAGTCATACATCGCCTTTCCATTTTTGAAACAAGCACAACCACAATTATCCTCTGTTGGATTCACCGGCCCGCCGTTAATAACATTCACAGGGCATCTCCGATCGCAACTGCTATGCACGTCATCACAGATTTCGTAAAGCAAATCTTGAATTTGTCTTTTGAAAGGCTTTTGCCCCTTCACCAATCTCCTGATCAAATTCTTATCCATTTCTTTTTCCTCCTTTTATTTTTTTGATTAATTCGGTCAATACCGTATCTTGATTAACCTCCTCTCCATCCAAGATAGCAACTAAGACTTTTTGCTTACTGCTGATAATAGTTGCAACGTCTTCTTCTACAGTCTCTTGGGCAACTAAAACCCAAACATTGACAGTATTTTTCTGACCAATACGATGAAGTCGGTCAGCAGCTTGTTCAAACTCTCCAGGCGTCCAAGGCAGTTCAACGAAAGAAACATTACTTGCTGCGGTTAAGGTTATACCAACCCCGGCAGCTTTAACATTACCTAAAAATAGTCGAATCTTATCATTACGCTGAAAAGCATCTACGGCTTCCTGTCGACCCTTCTGACTGGTCGATCCATCAAGCCGAACGTTAATCTTTGGAAACGCGACTTGAAGAGCGTTGAGAGTTGCTGTATGGGTCGCAAATAAAACCAACTTCTCTCCTGACTCCAAAAAAATGGAGATCCATTCTTTAACCGCTTCCATCTTTCCCCGAACGGCTAACTGTTTTAATTTCTCAAACTCAACCAAAACTTCTGCTTGAGAAGCTTTCTCTGCTTTTTCCTTTCCCTCACTTTGAAGAATCCAGTCAATTATATTTTCAGAAGCTCGCTTGTACTCCTCTCTGTTATCAATTTCAAAAGGCACTACGGCATGAATCTTAGCCGGCAAGTCAGTTAAAACATCTTCCTTTCTCCGGCGAATCATAATGGTTTCAGTCAGGAGTTTATGAAGCTTTTTAGTATTGGTAGCTCCAGTAAAATCCCACCCAAAACCATTCCACTTGGCTCCGCAGAACTCTTCTGCAAAATGCCAGAAGGAGGGAAATATGTCTGGGCGAATCATATTGATTGAATTGAAAAACTCAATCGGCCGATTAACAATTGGAGTTCCACTAAGAGCCATCACATGAAGGGCTTTCTTTGCCAATTGTTTAGCCGCCCTGGTTCTTTTAGCCTTTCCGTTTTTAGTATAATGAACTTCATCCATGATTACAACCTTTGGTTCATAAGCAATTAGCGCCTTCAACCATCCCTCAAGTTTCCAGGCTTTTGTTTCCTTATTGTATTCGGCATCTCCAAGAATATCGTAGTTAACAATAATGATACTTCCGAATAGGTTATCCCCGTTTTTCCTACCAGAAATAATCTGAATCTTCTCATCTTTAATTCCCCATATTGAGAACTCTCTTTCCCAATTAAGTTTCAAAGACGCTGGGCAAATCACAATTACGGGTCTGAGTTCAGGATGAAGACGAAGCCAGGAAATTGCCTCACAAGTTTTTCCAAGACCCATCTCATCTGCTATCAAAGCTCGACCCTTACGGCTTTCAATAAAAGCAACCCCTGTCCGTTGAAAAGGGAATAGACGAGAATCAAGACCGCTTAAGTCCAGAGCCTTTTCATCAATGGGTTTAGTTAAATCGTCAAGCCATTTCTGAAGTCCAGAGGAAAATTCAAACCCCCATTCTTTTAACTTTTCTCCTGCTTCTAACGAAAGAGCTACTCGCCAATATTTTTCCTCCGCTATCCATCGACGGTTAGGCAGGGTTTTGACCTTTACCAAAGTATCTCCAAACCGACTGTCTCCTTTTGGAAAATTAAAACTAACTTGAACACCAGAAGGTTTATCTTCTTTGGTTAGGAGAGAAGCCGTCATGTGAGTTTCTTTCTGCTGGGTAGGAACAAACGGCTTTAAAAGAAGGGGCTGAACTCCAACCCGGAGAAGTTGATTAGCGTATTTCTTCAAGGCATTTTTAATGAATGCTAACTGTCGGGGGGTCAAGAATCCTTTATTCTGATAGAACTCAGCAATGTCACTTAAAACCCCGGCATCGAAGGAATTAAATCCACACTCGTTTAAATGGTTAGTTCTATGGGCTTGTTGTTCATCCTGTGTCTGAAACTGATAAAGCCGGATCAGGGCTCCAACCGCCCACTCATCGGAGGAGTCAATCAGTTTTGACAATTCCTTATAGGTGGCCGGTCGCGCTTCTGTCGCTTTATCGGCTATTTGATTCATATCCGTCTCCTTATTTTATTGACTTTTGAGTTTTATTTACAACCTTCTTTTTATTCAATCCAGATTCTATGCTTATCGGCATAGTCCCACATTCTGTCAAGTCTACTATTTGAATAATCACAGGCGCTGAAATCAGAATTTCCTTTCGGAATTTTGCGAAAAGGTTTAACATTAAATCCTTTGAAGCAAGGTTCCTTTTCCAGAACATCAGCAATAGCATTCATAACCTTTTGAATAGTCTCATGATCTTCATTCTCGGTAAATAAGTGTTTGATTTTTACCCTATATTGCCATCTCATCTTCTCTCTCTCCCTTCTCTTTTTGATATGATTTATTTTATTCTTTTCTTTCGGCTTTTTCAAGAGCTTTTATAAATACTATCCCCACACCCTCTTCACTCGTAGATGATCACTGTGAGCCCAGAACCCCTGCCAAACTGCCCGTCTTGCATACTTTTTTCTCAACCGAGCCATCCCTTCTAAATTGTCACTACAGATATTATCCCAGATATCATGCCAGACAACATCATACTTGATTCCTCTTGGAGGCCTCCACCCAAAGGCGTCTGTCCAATGAACCTCTATCTTATCGCCATATTTTTTCTGCAGATAAGGATAGACAAGCTTTATCACATCTTGATCAATTTCAATAACCGTAACATAGGTCACATTTGATTTTTCCAAAGCCATTTCCGCAGCTATTCCCAGACCCAGACCGTTAATCAAAACCTGACCGGTAGCCTTACTCTGCCAAAACCCGAGATCTTCCAGTTCGGCAGGGGTATTGCTCATGACAACTTGCTCTCCTCTTTTTAGCCAAACGTAATTTCCTGGCTCTATGGGCCGAAATGGACGACCTTGCATTGCTTGAATCTGAGCTCTAAGGTTATAAATCTTGGCTTCCTCCTGGCTGATCGCAAGCTTTTCTACTTTCCATTGGCCTGATTGCCCTTCGGGTATGTCAGTCTCAAATCTCATTGTTTTCTTCTCCTTTCTTTAATCTTCAGAGACATAAAGTTCATCCAAATGAATGGTATCTCCGACAACCTGAACTCTTCCTACTTCTTCAATGTCTTTGCAGGCGGGTTCGAAGAAGTCCTTGATATTGCCTTCTGCCTCTTTCAAAGCATTAAAATGAATAAGCTTGGTTATTGTCGACCCATGCCTATTTGCTCGAACGATAACATATTCTTCTGACATATTATTTCCCTCCTTTCCTTTCTATTTTCTATAATGAGTTTAAAGCCATTTGAATGTTTTTTGTAGCCCTCTGATAACGAGGGATAGACCAACCTCGTTTCTTACGAAAGTATTTTAGTAAAGCATGACGGTTGATTCTGACTGCCTTGCCATAGTGCCCTAACATCCAAATCAGGTCTTGTGGTGTTTCAAAAACGCATTCAACCAATGTCCGGGCATCTTGGTTTAACATTCTAATTAACTCTTCAAACATCGCTGTGCGTTCTGGACTGCTGTCTTTAGAAGGAAAGTCTAAAGGAATTTCTTCTAAGGTGGGTTGACACCAATCTCCTTTAGCCAAATTCCCAAAACGAGTATCAAGACATTTCCAAAGGAAAGTTGAAAAAGAAGACTGAGAAGAATCAAATTTCCAAACGACTTCGGAAAAAACCAGATTCCCTTCGGCCTTCAATTCTTGAAAGTCTCTCTTCGTTCTTTTAGCCCAGTGCCAAGCACGTTCTGCAATAAGTTTTTGGTAGTCATCGTAGTTGATTTGTGCTGGTTTGTTTTTCATTTCGTCTCCCCTTTCAAGGGTTCAAATTTTCTACCACATTTAGAGCATTTGGTTTGCTCGACATTTACAGTAACCCACTTGTCACATTTTAAACACCATCTGGTTTTATATTTTTGTCTGGAGCGGCCTCTTTGAAACTTATTGCATTGAGCCATCTCTCTCTTACCTCCTTCCGCCATGAATTTAATGGAGAGCAACAACCACCCCCTATATAAAGACGATCGGCAAAATCTTCTGAGCGCCATGAACTTAACAGCTTACATCGATACATCTCGCCATTCCAAAACAATGCCGGGCAGGGATAAGCTGATCCAAAAAGACTTACTCCTAAAGAGCACGTGGCCTCATGACAACAATAACCACAACTCCGGCAAATCGGAAAGAACTCTTCAGGATCATCTCCACTCTTTATCAAGAGATTTCTTAACTCAACAATAGCAGCCACCGTTTTATTCATGCTGATCTCCTTTCTTTTTTCTTCCTTTTTTTTACTGAACTACAACCCGCTCAAAGTTCTTATGATAAAGAGCATTGGTGCAAGCCAGGAGTTCATTCTTCTTTTCATTCAATTCCTTTTTGGAAATCTCCCGCTCCCCCCAGTATTTCCAGGTCTCGCAAGAAAGTTCGTCAACTGTCTTTGCGGCTTGAACGATCAGGGTTTTCCCATCTTTCACAAAACCAATATGATAGGTTTTCATTTTCCACCTCCGAATAATCCCCAGGTTATTTGATCCACGATCTCTTCTTCTAACTTTTCTCTGGCCTGATCAAAGGCTGCTTCATCGACTCCAGGCAAGTTTTCTTTCAATGCAGAAAATGCGTCTCTGTTAGGATGACGTAAACACTGTACCAGAGCCTCTGCCATAAGTTCATTCACTTCTAACTCTAATGATTGGGTTTTTAATTTCTTTGCCATCTTTTTATCCTTCCTCCCCGTATAGCCGATAGGACAGCTTCCTATCATTAATATATGCTCTTTACGCTCTCGCTCCTATCTTGACCTTTGCCATCTCATCCATCAAATGCCACAAGCCACGGTTGACTCGGAGGTTCTCGTTAATACTTGTAATGGCCGGAACCTTATTTCTTCTAATCTCGCGGCCATTTGATTGAGTGTAAAGCGTCTGCTCAAATTTATTACCCTTGGTCATCTTCTCCTGAACTCGATTAAAGGTATTCCAGAGAGTTGGTGCCTCATCTTGGACTCTTCGAGGTTGAAGCAATGCAGGAACATTGAAACTTCGTTTGCCAATATGAAGTAAAGATCCTTCTCTTGTTACATTGTCATTATCAACATCTGTATATTTTAACGTAAGTGCTGACTCAGCAAAAATCTCTTGCTTCACTGGCTCAAGCTCTATGTTCCGATAGTCACCGATTTTTTCAGTTAATCGTGGAGCATCTTCAATCACTCGATAACTGGCTTCAATCACATCCTCTGCATCATGACCAATATGCTTGACATTAATCCTCCCAAACTCTGCTTCACTAACGACCAGACCATTTATGCAGACCATTCTAAAAAAGCCTGCCATGATGGAGTAACGAGTCGAGCCATCATGGGCGTTGGTCAAAATCAACTCAGGTAAAAGATCTCCGATTGCTTGAAGAGTAGCTCCGGGTTGACGAAAGCGAATCATGTGTTTCTGATAACCAAGTCTTTCCTCATGCTTGGCGATAACCCGTTGCTCCTGAGCCCTGACCGGAAACCAATTATGATCTCGAAGAGCATCCACAACATCCATTGTTCGATAGAAGCAATACTTACCACTGGTCGACGGAGCTTTCTCTGTTTGCATAACAGACCTTAAAACCGCCAACTGCTCTAATGAAATAAATTCCTTCCCATTGCCGATAGTTGTAATTTGGTTTTGCATAGTTTTAAATCCTCCTTTTTTGTTTGAATTTTAGCTGACATTCTCTACTCAGTAAAGACCTGAAAACTGCAAGCCAGCTTTGAAGGGTCTTTCCTAAACTGCTCAGATCCATACTGCTCACACTGCCACCATCCAGCCAAAGCAATATTTCTTTTTAGTCCAGAGCCACATTGAGGACACTTTCTTGTTTCAACGATTGCCTTGGCTTCCTCATGAATGCGATCAAAATAAAGTTTGTCGCAGGCTCTGCATCGAGTCATGTGTTTGCCAATCTTCTTGCCGCAATCCTTACAATAGGTTTGTTCCATACCGTCCTCCTTTTGTGCCCATCGGGCGGTTAAGGGTTTAGGCCACTAAGTGAAGATGGTCTTGCCTGTCAATCTCAAGACCCTTATTAACCTCCCTGCAATCTTCTAAATTTTTATAAGGGCATTGACGATATCCACACTCTTCAACCTTTCCATACTTCTTAAAAATTTCCTCCTCGTACTTACAGGCCATTTTAATCTCCTCCTTTTTAAATTTTAAATTTAAGGCATCACAATGATTTCCCAAGCACCAGGGAAACTTCTTCTTATTTCTTTTAGGGCATTGGTAAAAAACCCATGCCTCATTTCTCTAAAAGCTTGGCCGTTAGAATACTTGATGTCAAACCACCACTGACCTTTGCCTCTCGGTTCTTTTCCATGACTAAAAAGATATTCATTCTTATTAATTGTTGCTCTCATTTTGGTCTCCTCCAATTTGCCCATTGGGCGGTTAAGGGTTTT
>Ga0315284_10014117_pt1 | contig 11377 bp, 7 predicted proteins | sample YL17G09_16_MG_FD_203696 | JGI IMG/M metagenome (GOLD analysis project Ga0315284, IMG submission 203696) | Sediment microbial communities from Yellowstone Lake, YNP, Wyoming, USA - YL17G09_16 | ecosystem: Environmental > Aquatic > Freshwater > Lake > Sediment | place: USA: Wyoming | collected... | reverse complement strand
GCTTGATAGCCGCCTCCGTCAATACCTTGGTGGTCTCCTGGAAGGATGCCGCCGCAAGCCAGCTCTCCGTGCTCAACGCGGCCCGGGTGATGCCAAGCAGGACGGGGTGCGCCACGGCGGCTTCACCGCCCTCGGCCAGCACCTTGGCATTGATCTCTTCGAACTTGAAGCGGTTTGCCAGTTCGCCCGGAACAAGCTCGGTATCGCCGGATGAATCGGTGCGTACTTTGGCAAGCATTTGCCGGACAATAATCTCAACGTGTTTATCGTTGATGTTCACGCCCTGGGAGCGGTAGACTTTCTGCACCTCATTCACCAGGTATCTCTGCACTGCCTCTTTGCCGGAGACATTCAGGATGTCCTGCGGGTTAAGCTGACCCTCGGTCAACTGATGCCCGGCGGTTACCTTTTCACCATTCTGAACGCGCAGACGGGTAGACGGGGAGACATTATAGACACGCTCGTCTTTCTCTTCGTAGACAATAGAAATTTTATCGCCCTCAACCACGACCGTCCCGGCCTCCTGCGCCACCAGCGCCTGGCCCTCGGCGGGAGCTACTGCCTGGGTTTCCTTCGCGGCGGCTTTTCTCTTCTTCGCCGGCTTTTGCGGCGCCGGTCCGGCAATTACCGTGCCCATTTCAACCCATTGCCCGTTCGGCACGGTCTGCTTCCAACCCGGCGGCAACTGGTGCTCGTCGCGGAACATTTCTGAACTGGTGACCTTCATGGTCTGCCGTTCGTCTGTCTCGATAATTTCCACTACGCCGCTGATTTCAGAAATTACTGCTTGGTTCTTGGGCGTCCGCGCTTCAAATAGTTCCTCCACGCGGGGAAGACCGGTGGTGATGTCCAGGCCTACCACGCCGCCGGTGTGGAATGTTCTCAGGGTTAGCTGGGTGCCCGGCTCACCGATGCTTTGTGCGGCAATAATGCCGACCGCCGTATTGTAGGCAATCAAATGGCCGCGCGCCAGATCGCGCCCGTAGCATTTCTGGCAGACGCCCCGCTTTGCCTGGCAGGTCATAGGCGTGCGGACATATACCTGCTTGATGCCGGCGGCAACAATCCGCGCCGCTATCCTGTCATCAATCTCTTCATCGCGGGCAACGATGATTTCACCGGTAGCAGGGTCAGTCACATTCGCCGCCGCCAGCCTTCCCATGATGCGTTCCGTCAACGACGGGAGCAGGTCTTTCTCTTTGGTTTCCGAAAGCCAGAGTCCATCCGTAGTACCGCAATCGATTTCCCGGATAATGACATCGTGCGCTACGTCAACCAGGCGGCGGGTCAGGTATCCGCTTTCCGATGTCCTCAAAGCAGTGTCCGCCAGACCTTTGCGCGCGCCGTGCGTCGAGATGAAGTATTCCAACACGCTCAAGCCCTCGGTAAAACTGGCTTTGATGGGGAAGTCGATGATTTTGCCGGAAGGATTGGTCATCAGGCCGCGCATGCCGGCCATCTGGCGTATCTGGGTCATGTTACCCTTGGCGCCGGACGTAGCCATCATGTAAATGCCGCTGAACGGGTCGAGGCTTTGCCGGGTGGCTTCCGTGACCTTATCCGTAGTCTCGTTCCAGATCTTCACCACCTCGCCGTAACGCTCATCGTCGGTAATGACACCCATCTCGTACTGTCTTTCGATTTCCGCGGTCCTGGCCTCGGCATCGGCGATAAGCTTCGCCTTGGCTTCCGGCACCTGGATGTCACCCATGGCGATGGTTGTGCCCGAGCGGGTGGCGTAAAGGAAACCGGTCTCCTTGATGCGGTCCATGACGCCGGCCATTTCCTCATCGTTAAGAATCCTGGAGCAGTCCGCCACGATTTTCTTCAGGCTGGACTTATCGACCACGTAGTTACGGAAACCGATAGCGGGCGGGAAGCACTCGTTGAAGATAATGCGTCCCACGCTGGTTTCTATTCTCTTACCTTCGGTCTCTCTAACCGTGACTTTCGCTTTAAGGTCAACGGCGCCGAGTTCGCAGGCAAGCTTGGCTTCTTCGAAACCGCCGAAGAACTTGTTCTCACCAGGGGCGTTAGGACGGATGGTCGTCAGGTAATAACACCCAAGCACCATGTCCAGCGTAGGGCTGACCACCGGGTCGCCGGAAGATGGCAGGAGCATGTTGTGGATGCTGAGCATCTGTTCGCGGGCGCCCTTGACCGCCGCCCGGGACAGAGGCACATGCACAGCCATCTGGTCGCCATCGAAGTCCGCGTTGAACGCGGAGCAGACCAGCGGGTGAATCTGTATGGCGCTGCCATCAATCAGCACCGGTTCGAATGCCTGGATGCTGAGACGGTGCAGGGAAGGGGCGCGGTTTAGAAGCACCGGCCGCTCCTTGACCACCTCTTCCAGGATGTCGTATACCTCCGGCTTGGCTTTTTCCACCTGCCGGCGGGCGCTTTTGATATTGTGCGCCAGCCCCTGTTCAATAAGGCGGCGCATGACAAATGGTTTGAACAGCTCCAGCGCCATGCGGCGGGGCAGACCGCACTGGTGCAGTTTCAATTCCGGCCCGACGACAATGACGGAGCGGCCGCTGTAGTCAACGCGCTTGCCGAGCAGGTTCTGGCGGAAGCGGCCCTGTTTGCCACGAAGCATATCGGAAAGCGACTTCAATTTGTGGTTGCCGCTGACCGAGACTGGCTGACCGCGCTTGCCATTATCTACCAGGGAGTCAACCGCCTCCTGGAGCATACGTTTTTCATTGCGGATAATGATCTCCGGCGCGCCGATCTCCACGAGGTGGCGCAAACGGTTATTGCGGTTAATGACGCGGCGGTACAGGTCGTTAATATCGGAGATAGCGAAACGACCGCCGTCAAGCTGTACCGTGGGGCGGAGGTCGGGCGGCAGAACAGGCAAAACGGTGATAATCATCCACTCCGGTTTGTTGCCACTGCGGCGGAAAGCTTCCACCACCTGGAGCCGCTTGCCCGCCTTGCGACGGCGTTGTCCGGAAGGCGAATGCCCTTCTTCGATAAGGTCCTTCCTCAGGTTATCGAGGTTGACTTCTTTCGTGATTTTGAGAATGGCATCGGCGCCCATTCCCGCCTCAAACATGGCGCCATATTTCAGGCTCAGGTCGCGGTATTCGTTTTCCGTCAGGAGGCCCTGCACCTTCAGGTTCTTCACCCGCTCTATCTCCGAGGTGGAGACCTCTTCGGCTTCCTCGTCCTCTTCCACAGCCGTGCGGCGGAGTTTATTGGCTTCCTCAACCGTCGTTTCCTTATCGCCATCGATTTTGGCTTCGACCGCGGACTGCCGCCCCGTGGACTCATCCGCCGTCTCTTTTTGCAGTTTTTCGATGGCGGCCTGCCGCAGGTTTTCATTGATTGATGTGATAATGAAATGGGAGAAATAGAGGACCCGTTCCAGGTTACGCGGCGAAAGGTCAAGGAGAAGACCCAGGCGACTGGGAATGCCCTTGGCAAACCATATGTGACTTACCGGGGAGGCAAGCTCGATGTGCCCCATGCGTTCGCGCCGTACTTTGGCGCGTGCCACTTCCACGCCACACTTATCGCAGATAATCCCCTTGAAACGGACTTTTTTGTACTTGCCGCAGAAACACTCATAGTCCTTGGTGGGACCAAAGATGCGTTCGCAGAAAAGCCCGTCCCGTTCCGGCTTCAGGGTGCGGTAGTTAATTGTCTCCGGCTTGGTGACCTCACCATAGGACCAGCTCCGGATCTGCTCCGGGGACGCCAGCGAAATGCGTATCGCGTCAAAATCATTGACTTCAAGCATTCTCTATACCTCTTCCGTTTCCGTCCTGGTTTCTTCCGGGGGCGCCGCCGGCGCCTCATCTTTGGGCGCTTCCGGTGGCAGGGTTTCAGCCGGCACCGCCTCCGCTGCTGCGGGCTCGAGCCCGGCTTCCAGCCTGGGAGGCTCTTCCGCTTGCGGCGCGAGTAGCGCCCTCTCCTCCTGCCCTTCGTTAATAACCTCGATTGCCAGGCCCAAACTCTGCAGTTCCTTCACGAGCACCTTGAATGACTCCGGGACACTGGGCTGAAGGATATCTTCGTTCTTAAGGATCGCCTCATATGCCTTGGTGCGCCCGGTCACATCATCGGACTTAATGGTCAGCATTTCCTGGAGGATGTGAGCCACGCCGTAGGCTTCCAGTGTCCAAACTTCCATCTCCCCGAAGCGCTGGCCGCCGAACTGAGCTTTGCCACCCAGCGGTTGCTGGCTGATGAGCGAGTACGGACCGGTGGAGCGTGCATGCACTTTATCTTCCACCAGGTGATTGAGTTTCATCACGTAAATATTGCCCACGGTTACGGGCTGGTCAAATGAGTCACCGGTGCGGCCATCCCTGAGAAGGTATTTTCCGGTGGTGGGCGGCACCAGGTTCTTGTCCGCCTTGACCTTACGGATTGCTTCAGCCAGTTCTTGCGCGGAAAGATTCCTGGAGGGAACGCCGAAGTCCGTCTCCAACCACAAACGCTGGCAGATGTCCTTAGCCTGCCCCCGCTGCTTTTCATCGAAGACCTTGTCACCTTCGTAGCCATGGTTTTCTACCCATTTCCTGACCACTTCCCAGTCCGGCTCAGACTGGTGGTTCTCCGGGTCGGCATTGATGGCGCCGGCTTTCTGCGCCACCCAAACCCTGGCCAGTCCGTCCTCGATATCGACGTCATCCGCGCCATCAAAAACGGGCGTGAGCACCTTAAAACCGAGCTGTTGCGCCACCCACCCGAGATGGGTTTCCAGCACCTGCCCGATGTTCATACGGGAAGGCACACCGATGGGGTTCAGCACCACATCGACGGGAGTGCCATCCGGCAGGAAAGGCATGTCTTCCTTGGGAACGATGATTGATACCACGCCTTTATTGCCATGGCGCCCGGCCATCTTATCACCCACGGAGATGGGGCGCTTCTGGGCAACCCAGACCTGCACCCATTTGTTAACGCCGGCCGGCAGTTCATCGCCGGTGAATACCTTGACCTGCACGACCTTGCCCCATTCGCCATGCGGGACGCGGAGCGAGGTGTCCTTGACTTCCCTGGCTTTTTCCCCGAAGATGGCGCGCAAAAGTTTTTCCTCAGCGGAGAGCTCGGTTTCGCCCTTGGGCGTAATCTTTCCCACCAGGATGTCATCCGGACCCACCCTGGCGCCCACGCGGATAATGCCTTCTTCGTCAAGCTCACGCAGGCTTTCTTCACCTACGTTGGGAATATCCCGGGTAATTTCTTCCGGACCCAGCTTGGTGTCCCGCGCTTCTACCTGGTATTTTTCGATGTGAATGGAGGTGAAGGCATCATCTTCTACCAGCCGGTTATTAATGATAATTGCGTCTTCATAGTTGTAGCCGCGCCAGCTCATAAAAGCGCAGACAAGGTTCTGCCCGAGGGCAAGCTCGCCCTGTTCCGTGGAAGAGCTGTCTACGAGCACCTGTCCCTCGTCAACGCGGTCGCCTTTATTAACAATAGGCCGCTGGTTGATGCAGGTGCCCTGGTTGGTGCGCACGAACTTGAGCAAAGGATATGTGTCCACCTCGCCATTATCAAGCTTGACTTCAATTTCCGAGCTGGTCACCGAGGTAACCACGCCCGGGTTGTCCGCGATAAGCACCTGCCCGCTGTGACGCGCCGCTTCCAGCTCCATGCCGGTGGCGACAATGGGAGCGGACGGGCGCAGGAGTGGCACCGCCTGCCGCTGCATGTTGGAACCCATCAGGGCGCGGTTGGCGTCATCATGCTCCAGGAAGGGGATAAGCGCCGTGGCGACGCTGAAGATCTGTTTGGGCGAAACGTCCATGTAGTCAACCTTCTCCGGAGATTCACGGAGGTAGTTGCCGCCGACTCTTACCTCGACACGGTCATCGACAAATTGGTTCTGGTTATCAAGACGGACGTTTGCCTGGGCGATGGTGTACTTTTCGTCCATATCTGCGGACATATATTCAATCTCGTATGAAACATGATGAACAACCTTGATTTGCCGGTTCAGTTTTTTGAGTCTGGCGGCAATTTCCGGGGTGACGACCTGACCAGCCTCGACAATAACAGCGTTCTTGCTGTCTTTGACCGTTTCCCGGACAGTTTTGCCGGCAAGCTCGTCACTCCTGCTCCTGATCTCCTTGATGACTTTGCGGTATGGGGTCTCGATGAAGCCGTAGCGGTTCACCTTGCCGTAAATCGCCAGCGAGCCGATGAGTCCTACGTTGGGACCTTCCGGCGTTTCGATGGGGCAGATGCGCCCGTAATGGGAGTAGTGAACGTCCCGCGCTTCAAAACCGGCGCGTTCACGGGAAAGGCCGCCCGGACCCATGGCGGAAAGCCGGCGTTTGTGGGTCAGTTCGGCGAGCGGGTTAGGCTGGTCCATAAACTGGGAAAGCTGTGAACTGCTGAAAAACTCGCGGATTGCGGCCACCACGGGGCGGGTATTGACGAGCGCCGTGGGCGTGGCTACTTCCACCGGGATGGTGCTCATGCGCTCCCGTGCTACTCTCTCCAGCCGCAAAAGCCCGATGCGGAACTGGTTCTGAATCAGTTCGCCCACGGTGCGGATGCGGCGGTTGCCCAGGTGGTCAATATCATCGCCTTTGTCCTCGCCATTGTTAATGAGGATCATGTGGCGGATAATTTCAATAATATCGTCCTTGGTGAGGGCGCGCTGTTCTTCGGGGAATTCAAGCCCCAACCGCTTATTCAGCTTATAGCGGCCCACCACACCGAGGTCGTAGTGCTGGGCATTAAAAAGCTGGTTATCAATCAATTTCCTGGCGTTTTCAAAACTCGGCGGGTCACCGGGCCTCAGTTTCCGGTAAATGTCCACCAGGGCTTCCGATTGCTCATGAATGCCCGGGTCGCGGTCCAGCGTGGCTTTGATATAGTGCCGGCTGTTGTCCGTATCCTCTTTGGCAAACAGTGCAGTCACTTCTTCATCACTGCTAAAGCCGATGGCACGCAGAAGCGTGGTCACGGGAATCTTGCGTTTGCCGTTAATTTTCACAGACATCACGTCCGAAGTGGCTGTATCGAATTCCAGCCAGGCACCCCGGTTGGAGATCAGCTTGGCGTGGCACAGGGGATCGCCGTTGGAGGGGTCTTCTTCCGCGCTGAAATAGACGCCGGGACTGCGCAGGAGCTGGCTGACGACAACACGTTCCGCGCCGCTGGTAATAAAAGTACCTTTGGCGGTCATCATCGGCACATCACCGAGGAAGAGGTCCTGCTCTTTTATTTCTCCGGTCTGCTTGATGAGCAGTCTGGCGCGGACATAAAGAGGCGCGGAGTAGGTCAGGTCGCGCTGGCGGCACTCGCGTTCGGAATGGCGCGGCTCTCGGAACTCGTAGGCAATGAAGGTCAATTCGAGGCGGTTGCCGGTAAAGTCATCGATCGGCGAGATTTCTTCGAGGACATTCCTCAGGCCCTCTTCCTGGAACCAGCGGAAAGAATCGAGCTGTATTTCAATAAGGTCGGGGACATCCAGAATCTGGGGCAGACGGGCGTAGGATTTTCTGGAAATGAGCGAACGGGTAGACACACCTTGTGCAAGAGCCATAAAAACACCTCAAGCTTTTGCGTTAGATTCTGCTCAGAGAAATACTACCTGGCGTGGACACACGCCGATGCGGAAGGTTGCATTGTGAGGAAACCACGGACAGTGAAATAAACGTAGTGAGGCATACTGCAAACTATAATAATACCAATTGCAACAGACTCTGTCAAGAGGGGCGCCGACCATGGAAGGCCGCCCGGATTTATGATACGTACATTATCATAATACATCAATTGGTGAGGCGCTGTCCAGCGCGGCGAGGGCATAAAAAATATAGGACAAGTTCCATTTGCGACAAAAATGTAATGCCCGCACCGTAGTGGAAATTTGGTGGAATGCGGAAAAGGTGGCGTCACCGTGCCCGCCGGGCATCTTTACAGCTTCACACGCCTCTGCTAAACTGCAATTACACGTTGCCAGCAAGGCGAACGTGCAGGAGACAGGAAGGTATGGGTAGACGCGATTTCCGTCATCACGAGACAAAGAAATCCAAAAAAGACGCCAAAAAGATCATCGCGGCCTCCCCCCAGGAGTCTGCGCCGCCTCCCCCTGAAGTTGTCAAACCCAAGAGAAAAGAACGCTGGGAAGAAGAACAGTAAAGCAGGCCGGCTACCGGCATCTCCACGAATCCGGGGAACTGGCCAGGCGGGCCACGCGGGGACGCTCCTTAATCGAACAGTGCCGGCTGTGTCCTCGGCGGTGCGGTGCCCGGCGGCTTGACGGCGAGACCGGGAAGTGCCGTACCGCCGATAGGGCCATCGTCCACGGCTACGGACCTCATTTTGGCGAGGAGGCGCCGCTGGCGGGCAAGGGCGGTTCAGGGACGGTCTTCTTCACGCACTGCAACCTGGCCTGCATCTACTGCCAGAACTACACCATCAGCCAGCTCGGACAGGGAAAACCGGCAGAGCCGCGGGAAATCGCCGGCATGATGCTGGACTTGCAGGACCGGGGCTGCCATAACATCAACCTGGTATCGCCCACCCACGTTGTCCCGTTTATCCTGGACGCCCTGCTGATAGCCGTGGAGAAAGGGCTGACCATCCCCCTGATATATAATACCGGCGGCTATGACGCGGTAGAAACCCTGCGCCTGCTCGACGGTGTCGTGGATATCTACATGCCGGACATGAAGTACTCCGATGCAGAGACCGCCCTTCAGCTATCCGGGGTGGAAGATTACCCCGGGGTGAACCGGGCCGCGGTCAGGGAAATGCACCGGCAGGTGGGCGACCTGGCAGTTAACGACGATGGTAACGCGGAACGCGGTCTGCTGGTACGCCACCTGGTATTGCCGGACGGCCTGGCGGGCACCGAGGAAACCGTGCAGTTCCTTGCCCTGGAAATTTCGGTATCGACCTATCTCAACATCATGGCGCAGTACCACCCCGCCTACCACGCCACCGCAAACGTGTCGCTGTCAAGACGCATCACGGTGGCAGAGTACCGCGCCGCCCTCAATCTGGCACACCAGTACGGTCTGAACAGGCTGGACGGAGGCTACTTCGGCAGGTGAAAAGGGTAACAAATGGGTGAAATGACCGCCTTCCGGGCAAAAGTGCGCGGCCGCGTGCAGGGTGTTAAATACCGCGCATTCACGCAACACCACGCAGTCAGGCTGGGCATCAGTGGTTGCGTGCGCAATCTGCGCGATGGCTCAGTGCAGGTCGATGCGGAAGGGGACAGGATACGACTGGAGCAGTTGCTGGACATACTCCGCAAGGGACCGCCGGGCGCCAGGGTGGACGGCGTTGAGACCGCCTGGGTGGAATATACAGGGCAACACCGCGATTTCACGGTGACAATCTAATCCGGCACGAGCCGCAGTCCGTAGTGCTGGTCGTTGCGCAAAAGGCGGGAAAGTACGGTCGCCGAGGTGCGGTAGGCGTCAATACCGCGCCGGTCATTGAGGTGGTTGCTTATCTGGTCAAGCGTCAGGGGCTGGTTTCCGTTCGCCAGGAAAACACGGAACATGCTTTCGTGGAGTGGCATTCCGGAAGTTATGAAATCAGGGGATTTGGCACAGCAATTTTTAACGGCTTTGAGGACATCGCCGGCTTTTGCTTCACCCTGGTCAATCTTCAGCTTCTTGCGGCACTTGGCGCAGAGAGAGCCTTTTGCCATGGTGGATAGAGAGCGGTTGTTTGCCGCCAGCCATTCCAGGTTGACTGCCCACTTCTGCGCCGATTCGATAATCATATCGTCTTTGCCCATATTTACCCCCGCACTTATATTGCGTCCAGTCCGGACTCCGCCAGCCGGATCAGGTCCAGGTAGTCCGTTCTGATGCTCATCGCCTCGGAGACTTCCCGGTCCACCTGGAACGGGTCGCCGATGAACACCTTACCGATGTTTTCAACCGTGCCGTCGCTGCCATTTCGGCGGGTCAGTTTCTGCCGCGCCTCTATAATACCAAGATCGAAAGGTAAAGTGAAATAAAGGTCGGCGAGGACTTTGTCTATCCCCAGCGCATACAGGTCTTTCCACCCTTCTTTTCCACCGCCGTACTTCTCCACCGGCAAAAGGGAGAGCAGATTCATGATACTCAGGTTACCCTGCCCGTTGAGCACCTTCAGAGGCGAAACACTGATCAGGTAGTCACTGGAGAGGATGACATTGGGGATCCAGAATGTGGGGACAATGAGAGACTTGGGCAGAGGGTTGTCCACCTCAACCCAGACGCAGTCCTTAACATCCAGCATAAGCACGCGCGGGAAATCATACCCGAGCTCCTGGAAGATAGGTATCACCGGGCGCCCGTCCGGAGTGCCGTCCAGTATCACAATGTCCGCATCGCTGACCCTGCGGATGCCGGCCACAATGGTGGCGATCATCTCGCGGCCGGTCGTGACCGGGTACGGAGCCGCAACATTGGCGCAGGGTTTAATCAGGATTCTGCGTGCCCGTGAAATTACCGGCGGTGCCTCAAAAACGAACTGGGAAGCGTCAGTCCTCAAACTTTTTTGTCCCCTTCACTACCCCAGACAATTAGAGCGCCGGTTTCAAAACCATAATCTGCATGGCCGCCGGCAATTTCTCCGCTTTAAACTCAACCTCGCTGGCGTTCACCATGGTTACATTCTTCTTGTCTTTAGTGAACTCTTCCACGCCACCGACGGGAAATGCACAGCGGTCATTCTTGAAATGCATGGGGATGACCACCTTCGGTTTCAGTTTACCCGCCACCTCCGTAGCGACGGCGGCATTGACGGTATAAAACCCCCCGACCGGTGTCAGGAGCACATCCACCTTGCCCACCTGCGCCACTTCCTGTGGCGAAAGGGTGTGCCCCAGGTCGCCCAGGTGGCAGAGCCGCATACCGTCCATCTCCATGCAGATGATGGCGTTGGCACCGCGGTCGCGCCCTTTATTCTCATCGTGATAGGTTGCCACGCCGCTGAATTTGACGCCTTTGACTTCTAGCGGCGCGCCCCCCTTGTAAACCTGCGGCTTGCCGGGGATGGAGTCCACCTTGTTGTGGTCGAAGTGTTCGTGGGAAACCGTGACCACATCGGCAGGCTCCGTCACCTCGGCGTACTTCAGGCCGCCTCCGGTCTGGTAAGGATCGGTGATGACCCTTGTCCCTTTATCCGAGGTGATGAGAAATGATGCATGTCCCAGCCACTTGACTTTCATACCTTAGCCTCCTTTTTCGCCTGCAAGCGCCATAACCAGCTTCACCAGCGTGCGCGCCGGCACACCGGTGGCGCCTTTTCCGTAGTATCCCCGGGGTTTATCCAGCATGCTTGTCCCGGCAATGTCCAGGTGCACCCACGGCGTTTCTCCGGCGAATTCGCCCACGAAAAGCGCCGCCGTGATGGGGCTGGCTTTCCTGCCACCTGTGTTCTTAAGATCAGCCAC
>Ga0315284_10014114_pt1 | contig 11378 bp, 10 predicted proteins | sample YL17G09_16_MG_FD_203696 | JGI IMG/M metagenome (GOLD analysis project Ga0315284, IMG submission 203696) | Sediment microbial communities from Yellowstone Lake, YNP, Wyoming, USA - YL17G09_16 | ecosystem: Environmental > Aquatic > Freshwater > Lake > Sediment | place: USA: Wyoming | collected... | reverse complement strand
AATATTAATAACATTCGTAAAATATTAATAACATTCGTAAAATATTAATAACATTCGTAAAATATTAATAACATTCGTAAAATATTAATAACATTCGTAAAATATTAATAACATTCGTAAAATATTAATAACATTCGTAAAATATTATTAAATAATTATGTGTAATATATTATATGAATTTAGAATTAAAACGGTTTGATATGAAAAATATTAGTTTTAAGCCTAATGAATCTAAAGGACCAGTGGTTGTATTAATAGGTCGTCGTGATACAGGTAAATCTTTTTTAGTTAGAGATCTATTATATTACCATCAAGATATTCCTATAGGAACCGTTATATCGGGAACAGAAGAAGGTAACGGTTTTTATGGTAAAATGGTTCCAAAATTATTTATTCATAATGAGTATAATACAGCAATTATTGAAAATATTTTGAAGCGTCAAAGAGGGGTTTTAAAACAAATTAAAAAAGAAATGGAGACATTTAAACGCAGCACAATTGATCCAAGAACTTTCGTCATTTTAGATGATTGTCTTTATGATAATACGTGGGCTCGTGATAAAATGATGAGGCTCCTATTTATGAACGGTAGACATTGGAAGGTGATGTTACTTATTACAATGCAATATCCATTAGGTATACCTCCCACACTAAGAACTAACATCGATTATGTATTCATTTTAAGAGAACCATATATTGCAAATCGAAAACGTATTTATGAAAATTATGCTGGTATGTTTCCAACATTTGAATCCTTTTGTCAGGTAATGGATCAATGCACTGAAAATTTCGAATGTTTGGTTATAAATAACAACTCCAAATCAAACAAATTACAAGACCAAGTGTTTTGGTATAAAGCAGATGCTCATAATGACTTCAGATTGGGTTCAAAAGAATTCTGGGATTTATCAAAAACAATAAATGATGATGATGACGATGGAGAACAATATGATCCAAATAATGTGAAAAAACGCGGTCAAGGACCCAAAATAGCAGTTAAAAAGAGCAAATGGTAAATTATAAGTCAGTTTCATCATCATAATGGTATATAAATTTAATATAAACAATATATAACAATCCAAATATTAATAAAATAGTAGGCACATATATTTCAGGAGCATTATTTACAATGCCATAAATAATAAGTAAAATTTGCGCGATTACATTACCTAAAAGATATAACCAATTAAAACTAGCCGTTATTTTTGTTTTATGAATTTTTATTATAAGTGTTAAAAAGGAAATTACATTAAACATTAAAGAAGTTGTTGCTAAAAAACCATATTTACCCATATATTATACTTTTAAGAAAAGTATAGCCAAATTATAGCAAAATATAATATATACTTTTAGGAAAAGTATAGCAAAATCCCAACACAAATATATATACTTTTAGGAAAAGTATAGCAAAAATCCCAACACAAATATATATACTTTTAGGAAAAGTATAGCAAAAATCCCAACACAAATTTATAATTTATTTTAAATTATACAAATTATAAATTTTATTTTTAAGTATTAGTTAATAATATTACTTTTGCTATATTTTGCTATACTTTTCCTAAAAGTATATTTCCTAAAAGTATATATTTTGGCTCTACCTTTCAAAAAGGTAGAAAAGGTAGAAATTAATCTTTTTTTACAAAAGGTCCTGATTTTAATTGACTTTGACCATAATCTGTTTTCCCAACAACAACATTATCACCTTCAAATAATTCACTTCTAATATCAGCCACTGAAATACTATCAATATCCTTTGTATCAAATGTTTGTTCAATAGTATTACGCCCAGCTCCCACAAGATTACCTTCTTTATCAATATCTTGCGTCACAACATTACCGTGCTTTTCAGCATTTTTCTTATTTTCATCAATTGCCTTTTGTTTTGTTTCTTTAATACGTTGCTCGAAAGTTGTTTTAGCGACTTGTTCATTCTTCTTCTTTTCACTTGCAAGTTGGTTTAACTCTTCTTCCATATATTCAACCCGCCCAGTCTTATAAGCTTCAGGATCCCAAAGAAGCCAAGTTCCAACAGGACCAACAAAAATATCAAAATCTGGATCAAGTTCTCTTACAAGTTTCGCTCGCAATTCAGCCTCTTCTTGTGTAGGAAAATTGCCTCTGGATTTAAACCCTTTAACAGATGTTTGAAAATTATGCTTAACATTAAATTCCTTTTCGAGATTTTCCTCTTCACGATCTAAATATGTTTTATAATCATCTTCCATTTGTGATTTAATGATGGTTTCACGTTCTTCCTTAACGTAATTTTCAAAATCCTTTATAACTTCATCAAATTGTAATTTATACTTAAATGAAATAAAATTCAAGAATTGATGAAACTTTTCCATAGATTTATTCATATCCCATTGTTTAATAAACTCTTCAAAGTAAAACATTTCACGTTGTTTTAAGATTTTTTCTGGAGAAATAAATGAAAAACATCCAAATGCCTGTCCAGCGATGGGTTTATCAACATCTAATAAATCAACATATTTAGGATTAGGAGCGCCATTTTTCTTATTCTTTCTAACAAACCCTTTTTTACTCATTTATAATATTTAGTAAATAGTTCCTTTTAAGTTTTAATTTATTAAATTAATATTTTTTTTCTCATTAATTAATATAATGATGGGTATGTTTGATGTTTCGGAACTTATTAAGCGTATTGTTAAGTATTTAATTGAAGGTCTTATGGTTGCTATTGCTGCATTTGCTATTCCAAAACGTTCACTAAATCTTGAAGAAATTGCGTTACTTGCACTAACGGCCGCGGCTACCTTTGCTATTTTAGACACATATATTCCTTCAATGGGAGTTTCTGCTCGCTCAGGAACTGGACTAGGAATTGGACTGAATCTTGCAAAATTTCCAGGGGGATTCTAACTGTAATATGGTAACAAATCTTTAAATCATTTTTAAATATATTTTATTATAAAATTAAAATATAACCAATATAATATATTTTAATCGCAATATAATATATTATGGTGAAGCATAGATATAGCAGAAAAAGAGGTCCGAAAAAACATAAACGAACTTTAAGAAAAATGCGAGGTGGTTTATTACTTGAAGGTGATAGACAAAGATTGTTAAACTTAGGATTTGATGATGCAGAAACCAATAGATTAATTAATGAATTCCCTGGAATTTACAATATTGGCTATTTAGAATTATTACCGCGCCAAGAAATAGCAGCTATGAAAAATGATTTAAATCTAAATCAACAATTTGATGATATTGATGAAACAGACGCAATCGAAGAACAACAACAAAATGGAGAACAAAATGGAGAACAAAATGGAGAACAAAATGGAGAAATAAAAGCAGATGAAGAAAGAGAAGCTAATGAAGAAAAAGAAAAAGATAAAGGAAGTAAATCAGAATATTACGACTCAGCACAAGCAACCGGTGGAAAACGAAGAAGAAAAACTAACAAAAGAACATCAAGAAAATCAAGAAAAAACAGAAAAAAACGTCAACGTGGAGGAATCATAATATAATACTAAATTTAGAAAAAATTAAACAGTAGGAATAAATTCCCAATTGAGTTCAACGCACATTTTTTTCCACGTTTCATCTTGTTCGATAAGTTTTTCACGATCTTTTAATAAAGGAATATCATCTAAATACGGTGTTTCTTCAAGAAGTTCACAAAACTTAAAAAGAACATAATAATAATTTAAAAAATTAACTCTATAATCAGGGGAAGTTTTAGCATAAGGTGCTTGTATTTCCATAAATAAATTACACAAAGTGTCTTCTAATTCGGGACTAAATACAGGAGGTTTAATTCCCAATTTATTTTTAATAAATGCGATATGTTCATAATATTTATTAAATCCTAATTTTTTAAGAATTTCTTTGGTTTTGCAATGTGATAGTTGTTCAATACCAATTCTTTCCTTTTTAATTTGTTGTTGAATTTGTTCAACGACCTCGTCCGGGATCTGTGTGGTTTCCTTGCCTTGGAATTGTGCTAATATTTCCTTAAAATGATTAATTTTTTTATAAGCATAAAAACATACTTCTTTAGGTGGTTCTTTATAGCTTGGTTTTTCATTTTCAATAAGGTATGGAATATTTACAGCACATAAATTACAAATGACTACACCCTCATCGTCAAGTGGTATCATTTCTCCTTTAAAACAGTTTTGACAAATGTCAGTTTCTCTAACATATGTATTAATATCTAAAAAACTTTCATCAATATTAGTTAAATATTTTTGCACTAAATTCTTATTCTTATTTTCATTATTATTTTTTTCTTTATCTTGATCGTCTTGTTTCACCTTAAAAATATTAAAAAGTAATTGATTTTTAGAAGTAACAATTTTATTGGTTTCTTCGACATTATTAATGTTTTTTTTATTTTCAAAATATTCAAAAATATATTTAGAATTGTCAAGAAAATAATTATTTTTTTTGTATTTTAATTCTTTTATATTTTCATTAATTTCTTTGATACGATCTTTCATTTCCATAATTTGTTCAATATTAAGTTGATTTTCGATTTCAAGCTGTTTATTAAGGCTATATCTTTCTTCTTTCAGTTTTGGAATAATATCAAATTCATCTTTAAAAAAATCATTGACAAACTCTTTATGTTTTCCATCGAGAGTAGATGTATATTTTTTACACAATTTTATTTTTTTATTTGCTTTTGGTTTAAATGATGGCATTAAGATATTTATATATATAATTTCATAGAAATATTTAATTATTAATTTGTAAAATATATAAATATTATTGTTTTAATTTAGACAAATAAAATAATTAAAATTTAGTTAAAAGTTGAAATAAATACTACTATGTAATTTTAATAGATGGATATTGAAATAAAAATGGAAAATGAACATAATGTTGAAATAGATAAAATAAAATTTCAAAAAATGGTATTTTTATTTAATGCCTTAGACAGCGGTTGGTCTATTAAAAAAAAGAAAGATTCGTATATATTTACCAAAAATCACGAAGGAAAAAAAGAGATATTTAACGAAGAATATTTGGCCATATTTATGAAGGATAACTCTGATATAAATAAATTACTTACGTAATTATGTAGGTTTAAAAACATTTAATAAAATTTTTAATTAATTATTTTTTCAAAAATTTTTTTTCTTTTAGGAATGTATAAAATGGGAGGCGGACTTATGCAACTCGTGGCTTACGGTGCTTAACATACTGGGCATCAACAGTGAGCTGCTACTATGGATCACATATTACCATAGTAGGAAAACAGTGTAAATATGTGAATTGAGATTTCGATATTTCAATTATATAACTCGCTAGTAAATCAAATGTAACAAATATATGAAACAATATAATTTGATTTGCAAGATTGTCAAATTGTCGGGGAACTCCTTAGAGCCTTCACTACCAAATTTATATAGTGATATATAGATGGCCAAGATTGGAACTTGGGTATGGTAAAAATGTGAAGGATTGGACAATCCGCAGCCAAGTATCTTATATTACCACCTTTGGAAAGGTGGAAACCGAATTGATATAAGATAAAGGTTCAACGAGTAGACGGCAATCGGAGATTAATGATAGTCATTCGGACTTGAAATCTCTTAAGGTGTACTCTGGCCCTATTAGAAATAATAGGGATCATCGCAGGATGTTTACCTTAAAAACCTGTAGGGTAGAAAAACAACAGGGAATATCGAAAAAATAAGATATTCATAAAGCCTTTTGTGGAAATTCATTAGAATACCACTGTTGTTAATCAGGGATTTAAAATCATAATTGATTTAAATGAAAAGCCCTGGTGAGAAAATCAAACTGCTTGAAACCCCTAAAATTTATTCTACTAAGCAATTTTTGTGAGAAAATTGTGGCCAAGACAAAGACCTTGGGTATAGTAAAAATGAATAAAATGATTTGAACAAATCAGTTCAAAGAAATGGGCAATGAGCATCCAAGCTTCTTTAAAGATTAAACAATATAAAAACAATATACAATATATAGATAAATGTCTGACACATCAAAAATATGTGATAAATGTGAAATTAGTTATTCATTAAACAAATACCGACGATACAATGAAAATAAATTTAGTAATACTTGTAAAGGTTGTTTAAATGAAATGGATAAATCAAGAAAGAAAATAGCGAGACTAAATAGAGAAAATAATACTTTTGTAAAATGTGAAAAATGTAATGAAGAAAAATCATTAAAAAACTTTACAAAACTTAAGAAATTTTATAAAAAAAAGATTTGTTTATCTTGTTATCCATTATTTTTAACAGAACAAAAAACGGGGTGGTGTAAAAATGAGCATAATACAAATATGAATTATAGAATTAAAAAATCATTAGCAGCACGATTACGAACAGTTCTTGATAAAAATAACTCAACTATGAATTATATTGGATGTAATATTCAATATTTAAGAGAATGGTTTGAATATAATTTTACAGCCGAAATGAATTGGGATAATTACGCTTCATTTTGGTCAATAGATCATATTATACCTGTGTGTAATTTCGATTTAACTTTAGAAGATGAAAAATTAAAATGTTGGAATTGGTCAAATTTAATGCCAGTTACAATAAAATATAATTCATCCAAAAAAAAAATAGACATAAATCAAGTAAAATATATTGTGGAACAATTAAAAAATTTTAAAGAAGAAGGTTCAACGACTAAATGGTTTTCGAGCAATTTTATATTAAATGAAACTGAATATATAAGTGAAATAAAAGAAAATATAATTTTGTTTTAAGATATAGTCTAATCCTTGTCGAAAGATAAGGTAGAGGAAATGTACAGGTAATCCTCAAATTACTTTTTGGAAAGTAACATATCGTAGATATACTAACTTTGCTATTGAATCTATTGAACAAACATTCAATGGTCAGGCTGATTTTGGACGTCGTGTTCAATGTACTATCAGCCGAAACGGTGATCTTGCTTACAGAACATACTTACAAGTCACTTTACCCGAAATTAATCAACTTATGGGTATCGCATCCTTCGCTGCCGGCGTTGGAAGTGGTGTTTATGCTCGTTGGTTAGATTTCCCAGGTGAGCAACTGATTGCTCAAGTGGAGGTTGAAATTGGTGGTCAAAGAATCGATCGTCAATATGGTGACTGGATGCATATCTGGAACCAATTGACTATGACCTCTGAGCAAACTCGTGGTTACTTTAAGATGATTGGTAACACAACTCAACTCACTTTTATTACTGATCCTTCCTTTTCGGAAGTTGATGGTCCTTGTGACTCATTAGCTCCTCGTCAAGTTTGTGCTCCTCGTAATGCTCTTCCTGAGACAACCCTTTATGTTCCTCTTCAATTTTGGTTTTGTACCAATCCTGGGTTAGCTCTTCCTTTGATTGCTCTTCAATACCATGAAGTCAAGATTAATCTTGATATCCGACCAATTGATGAGTGTTTGTGGGCGGTTACAACTTTAAGTTGCAACAAAGGTGACTACAAATTAAATACTCAAGCTTCACAATATGTGGAGCAACAATATACTCCAGGTCGTCCAGTTCCTGCCGCAATTGCCTACAATCAATCTTTGGTTGCCGCATCTTTATACGTTGATTATGTGTTTTTGGATACTGATGAGCGTCGTAGATTTGCCCAAAATCCTCACGAATATTTGATCACTCAACTCCAATTCACTGGTGATGAGTCGGTTGGTTCGTCTTCAAACAAGATTAAACTTAACTTCAACCATCCTGTTAAGGAATTGATCTGGGTTGTTCAACCTGATCAAAACGTGGATTATTGTTCATCTCTTGTATGTGATGCTCTTTTATTCAAGGTCCTCGGTGCTCAACCTTTCAATTACACCGACGCAATTGATGCTCTTCCAAATGCTATCCACGCTTTCGGAGGCCCTGCTTCCATTGCCGAAGACTCTCGTTCATACATTGATGCCCAAGGTCTCTTTGATGATGCTGGAGCTTTAGATTATGATATTCCTGCTGGATTCACTGGATACTGGCACGGACCCAACAATCCTTACAATCAACCCAATATGGGAGGCGAAAATGCGGTTGGTATTGACCCTACCCTTGTTGCTGCTATCGCAGGTCTTCAACGCAGTCATAACGAGAACTCCAGTGTTTCTGATGCTGGAACCTTTGTTTTGTGCGAGACCTCTATCGATATGCATTGTTGGGGACAAAATCCAGTTGTCACTGCTAAACTCCAATTGAACGGCCAAGATCGCTTCTCTGAGCGTGAAGGGTCTTACTTCTCTTGGGTCCAACCTTACCAATCGCATACTAGAAACCCTGATGAAGGTATCAATGTTTACAGCTTTGCCTTGAGGCCAGAAGAGCATCAACCCTCAGGTACGTGTAACTTTTCCAGAATTGATAACGCCACACTTCAATTGGTCTTGTCAAATGCTACCGTTGAAGGTACCAAGACTGCCAAAGTGCGCGTGTATGCAACTAATTATAACGTAGAAAATCTTAGTGCGTTGAAAAGCTACCTACAAAGACAAAGTGAGCTCTTGTCTTTGAAAAAAATGGTTAAGCACTCACATAATATGCTAGTAGCTAGTGAAATTGTTTGTTGTTGACTACATTCAATTTTGCAAAATACCTTGTTGTTCGGGGAACCCCTTAGAGCCTTTTATACCAAACATATTTTCGAAAGAAATATGCGGCGGAGATTTAACTCCGGTATGGTAATAATTAAAAGGATTGGGCAATCCGCATGCTTACTACCTAAATCCGATATGATAGGATATGGTAGGGCGTCAGAGACTGAACGGGTATTGGTCGGTAATGAAGATCTAATCAATCTGAATCGGCTTAAGATACAGTCCAATCCATTAGGGAAACTTAGTGGTAAACATTATGGCTAAGAATAATGTCAGGGATGGGTGGGCTCGCATATTCCAATTGAGGGGATTGGATGCTTGTCAGAAATATATACAAATACATTTTATTATTTATTACCCAAAACTACTTAAAGATTATATTACAAATAATATCATAATATGAATATTAATAAAATTGATTCATATTTTGAGAATGATAATAATTCTATATTATTAAAAATGAAACCAGTATACGGAACAAACGAAATATTAAATTGCGGAACAATTACCTTTAATAATAAGGTTTATTTTGTAGACTTTAAAGACAAAGATAATATAATTAATTTTAATAAAAAATTTGTCTTTATTGATTGTGATAAAGAGGATTATCCATCATATACATACAATTATAAACGTTTTACTTATTTAGAATTTATATTTAATTATAATTCTGAAAGTGTATATTTTAATTTTAAAAATAATAATAAATATGATTTAAGGCATTCTAACGTTGAAATATATCACTTTTTCCATAAAAATATTATGGAAAAATATAATGTTATTGAATATATAACAGGTCATTACTTAACATTAGGACAAGATGCGGGTATTATGAAAAATCCATTATGGAAAATAATAGAAAACGATAAAGAATATTTATTAATGTATTGTGAAAAAGACACCGTATGTAAATTATCTTTTGATAGTTATCAAAAAATATTAGATTATGAAAAAAATATTGATAAAAAATTGACATGGTATAAACATCAAAATGGTTATATTTTATGTTCTTTAAATATATATATTCATCAAATAATCACGGGATGTTACGGTAATGGTAAAGACACTAAAAATATTAGTGTAGATCATATTGATAGAAATCCATTAAATAATACATTAGATAATTTAAGAATTGCTACTCAAGAAGAACAACAAAATAATACAAAGGGTATTTTACAAGGAACATTAAAGGAAAGGAGTAGTAAAAAAGATTTACCAGAAGGAATTTCTTATGATATGTTTAAAAAATATGTTTATTATAATCGTGAATTTTATGATAAGGATAAAAAGAAAGAAAGAGATTTTTTTAGAGTTGAACACCCAAAACTTGATAAACCTTGGTGCACAAGTAAATCAAATAAGATTTCTATTCAAGAAAAATTAAATAAAGCTAATAAGGTGGTAGATGATTTAGAAAAAGATATTTATCCAGAAAAAGATAACCCAATACTTCCAAAATATATATCATTAATTGTTATGAGAGAGAAAAAGCATCTCGTTTTTGAAAAAAAAGTAGACAATAAAAGATTAAATTTAAAAATGGTTTTACCTGACAATTATGATTTAAACGAACAATTAGAAATATTTAAAGAAAAAATAAACACAAAATATAACTTGTAATAATATTAAAATTGAAACTATTTAAAGAATAGTGTATATATTATAATATACGATGACTAGTACAATTGAAACAGATAATCAAATTCATTTACACAGATTTAAAAATGAACCACCACACGCATCTTATATCGCAGGATTTATTGATGGCGATGGATGTATTTTTATTAGAAAAATAACTGATGGTTATCAATCTGGAATACAAATTTCCCAATCTAGAACTAATGTATTGCAAGTATTTCTTTATCATTTTGGTGGATCAATTACCTCATCTAAGAATAGAAATAATAAAACTGAAAATATAATGAATGATGAAAATACATATATTCACAAATATAATGTAAGAAATGAATATAATTTATTAATCAGAAGTAATGAGTATCAAGTATTATTAGAATATTTAAATAATTCATTTATAATTAAAGAAAAACAATACAACTGTTTATATAAATTTAATAAACTAACAAATTTACCAAATAAATATGAAGAAAAGAATGAATTATATAAAATGTGTAGTGAGAATAATATAAAAACAACTATTATAGAAAGTAATTTATACAAATTAAATATTGAATATATAGCAGGATTATTTGATGCTGAAGGGTGTTTATTTATTAATAAAAATAAATTTACTTGTTTTAACATATCTATCGCACAAAAAAATCACCCTCAAATATTATATGAAATCGTGAATTATTTAGGATTTGGTAAAGTATATAATTTTAATTATCAAATTTATAAAAAATCTGATTGTTTAAAATTTATACAATTAGTAAAATCACATTTAATTGTCAAATATAATCAAGCAATAGCATTTGAAATATTTTTACAAACAAATGATAATAATATAAAAGAACAAATGTATACAATTTGTAATAGAGAAAAACACGAAATAGAATTATTTACAGATTTAAATAAAAATGATAATGGAAAAGAAGGATATTTAGACGTATTACGGTTAAGAAACATAAAAGAACAATTTTGTAAGGAAATACATAATAAACAAGTTTATAAAAATAAATCTGCCAAAATGACAGGAGAAGGAAATCATAATTATGGTAAAACTTTTTCAGAAGAAACAAAGAGAAAAATGTCTATTTCTATTAGAAAGGCCAAAGGAGGTGTTAGTGATGAAATTATTATTCAAGTTAGAAAAATGATTTCAGATAATTATAAAAATATAGATAT
>Ga0315284_10014113_pt1 | contig 11379 bp, 18 predicted proteins | sample YL17G09_16_MG_FD_203696 | JGI IMG/M metagenome (GOLD analysis project Ga0315284, IMG submission 203696) | Sediment microbial communities from Yellowstone Lake, YNP, Wyoming, USA - YL17G09_16 | ecosystem: Environmental > Aquatic > Freshwater > Lake > Sediment | place: USA: Wyoming | collected... | reverse complement strand
GAATGTGGCATATTTTGTCAAGTTGAATTTGCTCATATAATGTCAAAACGAACAAATGATATTTTGGAAGGGAAAGTTTCAATTTACGATGAACGTAGCCCTTTCGCCTAACTACTTGCTACACGCTATAAAAGAGGACACAAAACAATGCAAAAGACTAAGATTCATAAAGTTAGATTAACAGAGCAACAATCCTTTGCTTTTGAACAGTTAAAGAAATACGATGTAAATCTTAGTCAATTTATTAGACAAGCTATTAAAGAGAAATTACAACGTGATTGGAAACAAATTAAAGAAGATAAACATAAAATAAAATTACCATTTTAAAAATAAACAATATGAAAAAAACAATGTTAGTACTAGCGGTTGTAGCTTTAATTAGTTCCTGCAAAAAGAAAGAAATTGAAAGTCCTTGTAATTGTGGGATAGTACAGTCAGATAATGTAAAAGACTATTCTATAATTATTAGAAATGAATGCACTAATAATGATAAGACTTTTTATTTAAGTCAGGGCGATTGGATGAATGCTCATCCCGGCAGTAAGTACTGTATCACGAATGTAGGTAAATGGTAATTAAACTACTATTATTAATTGCAATGGTTATATTTTTGGCTGCTAATGCGTTCTTTGCCTTTGAAGTAATAGATTACTACCCAGTTAAAAATAGTTACTTAGATAGCCTTAAAACAGTTATAAAGGCTAATGAAAGGACTATTTGGTTATTAAGGAATGATAGCATTACTCATGTGAAATGTTTTAGAATTGATTAAAAAACTACTTAACCAACAATCCAACACTAAGAATGCCTAGACCTAATAAAGCTAGGCGTTTTTGTCTGCGTTCCTTTCGTATCTGTTTATTAAGGCTTATTTGATAAATAGAGTCGTTTTTAAGCATTATCTTTTGGTCTTTGATAATATCATTGTCTATTAAATTAACTAACTTTAGACTGGCTATTTCAATACTATCTATCAAAATTATAGTATCACAGGTATTTATTACTTCGGTTAACTTTAATTCACATGGCAACCATGCTGTATCTGCCTTTAAATAACGCCACTTAATAATAGTTTTTACCCTTACCGAATCCTGCTTTACTATTTGTTTATTAACTGAATCTTTTTTTACTTCTAATTTAGCAACCTCAGCCTTTAAAGGCTGTATATATTCTGCCTTTTTTGGATTACAATTCCTTAAAAAGATTATAATAATAACTAAAATAGCTATTATAACTAAGTAAAAGTATTTAAGATTTCTGTATATTGTTTCCTTTACCATTTTTAAAGTCTATTATATTTTGAACGGTTACTATTCCTAAGCATAATAAAGCTACCGATAAGAAAGAATAACAAGCGTGTAACCTATTTTCGCCCTCTAAGTCTTTAGATAAATAAGCACCGTATAAAACACAAAACAAAGCGGTTAATTTTCTGCCTGAATAACCTATTGAATGATTATCTAAGGATGCAAATAGTTTAGTTATAAATGTTTTCATTTAATTACTAAAGTCATATTTCTATTACCGCTAATTTTATAACTGATATGCACCCAACTATAATTATATTCATTAATTAATTGGTCAAAATATAAATTCTTTTTACACCAATCAAATAGCTTTTTATTCTCTTCTTTACTTCCTGCGCTTATATCAATAGCTTGTCCCATAGTATGTTGGCTATTTGTAGCTCCACCAACCGCCTTATTAAGCTCATAATTCCTAAAGAAAGAATTAATTTTAATAGGTTTACCATACCATTTACGCAAAGGCTCAAAGCAAAAGTCAGCAACATTTGCCATGTTATTTAACTGTTCATTATTAGGCTTATTATCTATTCCTAATCTTAAAGCAGTTGGACTTATTGTAGCCTCTTCTAAAGATATATGTTCGCTTATATTCACTTTTTACTTTCTTTAATCCATTTATAAATAATGAATCCAAGTGTTGCTGCTGCAATAAGTACTTTTAAGATTAATTCAGTTTCAGTTAACATAGTAGTATAACCAGTAGCACCAACTAATATAACTTGAATAAAATCTCGATTAGCGTATAAATAAGGCATAATTAGTTCTTAGTTCTTTTAGATAACTCTTCGTTTATAAATTTAATGTTGTTTTGATTTTCCTCAATAATAGCTATTGAATCATAAACTAAAGCCTTTAATTCAGTTATTGAATAGTCTTGAATTGTTTTTTGCGTTGGATCGGTTGCTGCAACTTGCTCAACTATTTCTATGTTATCTGTTTTCATAAAGCAAAAGTACTAATTATTTATTGAATCTAAATAATTATTTATTGCAGTATTTCTTGCAGCATTAACCTCAAAGCCTGTTTCGGCATTATCAGAAGTAATTGTTAATGATTGATTAAATGGATTAGCCATACTTTCAGTATCTTGTATTGTTAATGTTATTGCAACAAAATACTTACTTGTTGGTGTAATTTCTTGACTTCCATCTTCGTTAATTACTGTGTCAAATACATCTGTATCTGCGCCAATTGATTTGTTTATTATTATATATCTCATAATTATTTATTTAAGCTAATAATCCTGTATTTCTTAATGCCTTTACAATTTGCTGCAAAGTATATCCATCAAAAGTATCATCTGTTTTAATAACATTACCAGCACCCGGACTTGCAATTGTTGCCGCAGCCACAGCAGTAGTAGGTTGAACTATTGGTGTTGCGTTCCAAATACCTATTTTTTGTGTTGTTGCTGTTCCTATTTTTGTGCCTGTTGTTGTATCAAAAACTATATTAAAAGTGTCATTTATTTTTAAAGACCCTGCTAACCCTAAAGCATAGTTGTTGGTTATAGAAATGTTAGTACTTGCGGTGGGGGCTTCAACATAAAATCCGTAAGCATTTGTAATTACACTTGCGCCTATTGCTGTATAAGTTGCTGTTTTAATATACTGCTCTCGTTGAGTAGTTATATTACCTGTAGCCCATTGTCTTGAATAATTGTTATATAAAACTCCTGATATTTCAGTAGATAGTGTTTGATTTGTGTTTGAAGAAAAACTGAAAGTATAACAAATAGTAGCATTTGTTGATGTTGCTGTAGTTGGACTAAAACTTATGCTAGAATTATTAACCTGAAATTTATTACCTCCTCCAATTGATACTACAACAAAGCCTCCTGCTGGAGCGTTTAAGTATGTAGAACCTGCCCCTGCTGCGTTTGAAAGCATATAATTACTTGCACTTGGCGCAACTCCTAAATGTAAAGTAGCCGCTGAATTAGCAATACCAAATGCTACATTGTCTGACGTACCTAAAGAATACTTGCGTGTTAAAGTTGCATTAGTTCCTGCCACAACACTTTCAATGTAAGTGTTGTAAGAATCTGTTGCTGTACTAGCTGCAACAAAAGAAACTGTATTATTTGTAAAATAATTGAAGTATTGGGTAGCTAAAGCACCTGTTGCCCATTGCTTAGTACTTCCAGTTACTTTAAAATTTGGAATGTTTGTTGATAATGTTTGGTTAGTGTGAGCCGCAGTAGTAAAGTTATATGTTATTAATGCACCTGTTGCTGTTGGTGTATTAGAAAAGTTTATTACGCCACTTACGCCATTAATCAAAGGAGTAGTTATATCAGTTGTAAAAGTTGGCGAAGTTCCAAATACCAAAGCACCGCTTCCTGTTTCATCACTTATTATATTCTTTAATTGTAAAGAAGTTGTTGCTGCGAATACGCTTAAATTTTGAGCATTAACGGCTGCTAAAGTTGTACCACCTAATCCTGCTAAAGTGTAATTTGGTACGTTTAAAACGTTTGCAATTAACGTAGATGCACCACTTGTTCCTGTTGTTGTTAATGAAGTTGCTGCAGTTCCTAATGTAGTTAAATAAGTTGAACTATCAACACTACCATCTGCTTTTAAAAATTCAGCAGATGTACCTGCTGTTTTAATAAATCCAGTTGTAGTTATTGTTGTTGTTGCAGTAGACCCGGCAGTTAATACTTGTTGAATAGTTGGAGTTGATGCTGACCCTCCTAAGAATGATAAAGCTGTTAAAGTAGTTGTACCATCCCCTATTTTATAAGTTCCCGTTTGTTGTAAATAAACTATTTGACCTGCTAATAAAACTTTTGTTGGATTAGCCGCAAACCATGCGGAATCTTTATATCCTAATTCTATATTTATTGAAGTTGCCATTATGTTAAAGGGTCTATAATTGTTGAAGTATTAGCAGTAATTGTATCTATAATTGTTTGTAACACAGTTACTGTATAAGTGCTGTTTGGATTTAAAGTAGTAAGCACATTACCATCTTGGTCAACTATTGTAACTAATCCTGCATTTGCACCGCTTAATGGTAAACTGCATGAACTTCTATCATAATGTTGAACAATACCCATTTGAAAAGACCAACCACTTACATCATCATCATAAGCACTTTGAACAGGCTCTAAAGTAAATCCCTCCGCTAAAGTACAATTATAATTAATTTGCAAATCATTCAAAAGTTGAGCAAATATATCAAGTGCTATTTGTTGCATATCACTCATTACATCATCCATATTTCTATTGTCTTGATGTACTAAGTCTAAGAATGAAAATAGAAAGTTAGATGTAATTATGTTACCATCAATTACAGTAGGATTAACAGTAACACCCATTAATGGATAAGTTATCTGTTCAGCAGCACCAAACTCAGGCACTCTATCAAACAAAAAAGTACCGCTACTTAGTTGTAGATGGTTTGCCTGTTTGTCGTTGAATAGTTGTTTTAACTGGTTTTGGCTTAACATTTGCTTTCTCGAATTGTTCTAATTTCTTTATATTTATTTTGTGTATTCCTGCCATTAGTATTTACCTATTGATATATTATAAAATTCTAAATCATCGTAAGGAGAATTGTCAATCATAATACCACTTGTAAAGTTATTTCTTATTGGTTTAACTTCATCAATAAAAGCGTTGAGGTTATATAACGGATAAGAACTTTGGTATCGTCTTAAATAGTCGCTAGTCCTTTGAGCATAAACTTCTGCTTTATTTCTACTTCTATCCATTAAGAATTGAATCTCACTTAAATCTGCAGCAGATGAATTTTCACTGTTTTTAATCATTACGCCTTTATTCATTAGCCTATATTTCATATCGGGCAAAGCCTCACATTTAGCATAATGTAACATACAAGGAACGACTAAATTTAATAAAGTTTGATTTAAAACTGTTACCGTATTAGTTGTAACTTGACCTAATACTTCATTATAAAGTAAAGAGCCTAATAAGGGAATAATATAAAAGTCCTGCACTTCTTGAAGTATAGGAGTAAGAATAGTCATATCAACATTTTTATTGATATTGGTATATTCTTTTAAATAGTTTTCGGATATAATTAAACTAGCCATTATTTCTTAGTTCTTGATTTAGTTATTGCTTTCCAGATATGCCTACAAAAAGCTGTTGTTTTATGTGTATCGGGATTAGTATAAAAGCCGCCACGATAAGACCAAGCATCCTCGCCAAATTGATTTGTTATATCATCTATTGAATCTCTGGTCCAACGTTTACCAACTGCCGATAAAGTTAATAGTTTAGTACAAAATTTACGACTTTGTTTAGCTGCAGGAACTTCATCACGAGTTACATATTTGTAAACTGTATAAAGTTCTGTTTCAATTATTGGTGTTGGTTTCTCTAATCCTTTAGGCGTTAAATTAATTATGCCACCGATTGAAGTTAATAAACCTGTAATTACTAAACTATCTATAATTTGTTTTACTGTTAAAGCATCTAAGCCAGTCATATTAGCTATCTTCTCAGGCGTTGTTTCGGGTGCGCCTTTTAAAATATCTAATACTTTATTTTCGTTTTCAGTAACAAATTTATGTTTTGCAAACTCAAAGTTAAAAGCCTCAGCGTTACTGCTAAATGTTACAAACTCCTCACTTACTATTTCATCTTCATTGTCATCAATTGCGCTGCCCTCAAATAAACTAAGCACATAATCAGTCATATCAACTTGTTTATCAAACTTACTAAATTGAGTTTCGGGAGTAGCAAATAATATATTAATATCTTGCTCACTTAAGCCATAGCTATTCTTTAACATCATTGATGCCACTTCTTTAGTAGTCTTTTGATTAGCAACCTCACGAATTAACCTTTTAATGTTAATCCATTGTTTACCTGTTAAATTCTTTAGATGTTCATTAACTTGTTGCTCAGGAACTAAGTTAGCACCTTCCACTTCTGTATGTGTATCTTCTGTTTGAATACCTAATTGTTTAGCATAATGCTTTTTTAAAGTAGGTAAATCAAATAGACTTTGAAGTAAAGATATATCAACTGGCAAGTCTATATTAGCAGGTGCTTTTGGCTTAACTTCTAAACACGATAAATCAATACCGTTAACCGCAGCTATTTGTTTAATTATATCTAAGTGTATTTCTTGTCTGTGTTCAATGTAACTTTTATTCCAACGTTCAAACTTCTGTAAATAAATAGTATTATCGCCTATTGAAATAGAACTATCATAAACACCTGCAATAACAGGGTCAGTTCTATGTGCTGTAAATATATTTTGCTCAGACCGTTTAGCAACTTGCTCAAACATTTTATCTAAATCAGTTTGTGTAAAAGTTGTTAACTCAGCTTTTTGACCGCCTTTATCAACAAAATTAAACATCATTTTACCTGTATTACTTGAGCCTTTAAATTTACGGTCAAAAAATTTAGCGTATTTCTTTTGCTCTTCTTGAGTAGGTTCGCCATTAAATAAACTCAACATCCCAGAACTAAATGTCCCATTCTTTAAATGTGAATAGTTAAAGTTAGTTATCTCAATGTTAGTTTCAATGTCTTGTAACCCTTGTTGATAGTTAGGGGATGGATAAATGTTACCGTATTCTAAGCCAGTCATTACTTCTGTCTTATAATAAAAGATTTGAGTTCCTGTTCTTATGTTAGGATTAAATATAGGATATTCACAAAATGAACTGTGCTTGTTAGGATTATTATTTAAGCTGCCATCTTCATTAGTCCATTGGTCGCAATAGTAAACAATTTTACCATCGGGAGAACGCCTAAATTTAGAGAACTCTTGGTTATAAACCTCAACTATCTTACCATTAAGACCGTATATAATTTGTAAAGCCACACCATCAAATATTTCAAATGGTTTTGTATTCTTTCTAAATATACTATTCCAATCTTCAAAGCGATTAGCATTCGATAAAAAATACTCATATTCAGCTTGTTCTACTAATGTTAATTTAGTTTTGTCATAACATAAACCTTTACCGTAAACATGATCTGCTTTAGTCTTTATGATAGCACCGTTAACGGCATCACGATTATATAATTCTAAAAGGTAATTAGGATAGTCATTTGAATCCCCCCAATTTAACCAACCTTTATTACTACTCTTTTTAACGGTAGGATTAAACTGGCTATCAAATTCTATTTGTAGTAGGTTACCTACTTGCGTTATTTTATTGTCCATTGGTTACTATTGAAGTTCTTATGTCTTTATAATAAGTATTAGTTGGTGCTACAAATGCCCATGTCATTTTACCGTTCTCAACTTCGCCTGTTAAAGTCCTTAAATCAGTTGTGTTGATATTTGTATAATCAAATAAAGTAGCATTAGCAGATTGATAAACATAGTAAGAATAGCTGCCATAGTCATCTAAAAGCACTTTACCAAGTAAAGGTGTAGAAACACCAACGGTTAAAACAAACTGTTGTCTATTGCCATCTAATTCACTATACGTTTGAGTACAAGCTACTTTTTTACCTGTGTTATCATTAACAAAAACAAACACATATTGAGGATTAGCAATAGTTGCTTTCTCGAATAAAGATAAAGTAATTGTATTTGTGCCTGTGCTAAAGTAAATCATCTATTAAGATATACCCAAACTTTACAAATGTTACTAAATAAAAAAGCCTAGACTTACAGGTCTAGGACTTACATTTATATTATGAAAGTTATATTAAGGTGCAGCAACAATTAATAAAGCAGCTAAAGCAGTTGAAACTTCTAAACAGAATGTTCTCTCTTCGCCATCTAATACAATTGTATAGCCTGAATCATCATTGCCCATTTTACCACTTGCAGCAGAAACGGTTGCAATTCTCATTCCAAACTCTTGACCTAATAATCTAAATTTACCATTTTTATCTTTAACCATCCAAATAGTATCTTGCTTAGCTAACAATAAGATTTGTTGAGCAACTGCAGCTTGTTTCTTTGGTAAGTATAAATTTAAAGTAATTTTATTTGATAATGTTCCGTTTGTATTATTAGTAAGTAATTCTGTTTCATCAGCTTTACCATACTCAAATTCAAATGACCACATCTTTTTACCTGTTGCTAAGAATGATGCCACGTTGGTAATTATACCACTAGCAGATGTAATAGTGCCTTGAGTGTAATTAGAATACTCAACGGCATATACATTCACTAAACCCGGACTTGCATCTCTACAATCTCTTGTTATTCCCGATGTTATCGGGCAACTTGATAATGCCATGTTTTTATATTTTTATTTATTAGTAAAAAAAGGGAGTAGCATTATGCCACTCCCTAAATTAATTAGGTATTGATTTGAGAAACGATTTGATCTCCAAAAGCGATTTGAACTCCTAATTTAAACTTAGAGTTTAAACGGATTTTATCAGCTTCTTTAGCATAGAATACATCAAATGCTTCGCCTTCGTTTTCTAAATCAGTTCCTAAGAACATGTTATCAGTTGCAATAGCATAAATCTTTTTAGTTCCAGATAATCCAATTGTAGGTACAATTTCAACATCTGTGTTCTCTAAATACAATTTAGTTTCGCTACCTGTTAAATGGTAAAGATTATCAATACCTAATTTAATACGGTAATCTCTTGCCTCAGCAGTTCCCATAAATACTTTAGTATTTGGGTTGTTAAGGATGTCATTAGTCATTGCAGCATAAACAGCTTGTAAAGCAGTACGTGAGTTAGCAACAGACCATACAGAAGGAGTAGCAACAACTGGAGATGCAGCAGCGATAATTACACATAAACCATCAAATTGCTTTTTGTAAGTATCAACACTTAACAAATCACCCTGCCAAATAGCTACTTCTTTACGCTTGTTGTAGTTCATTAAAACATCAGCAACGATGTCATTACGGTAAGTAAGCATGTCATAATTAGATCCTGCCTTCATTGCACGTTGGTAGAAGTCTGGCTCTAAAGCTTGTTCACACCAATCCATTTGCAATTTAATTTTTCCTACTGTTAAAGTACGTTGAGTACCAACAGTTGAACCTGATGCATTAAATCCGCAATCAGAGTTAGCTTGCCATACAGCTTCACTAGCAAAAATGTTAATTGTTTCTGCTGATTTAATACCTGTTTGAATTTTCATCAAACTTGCAGTTGTACCTTCTGCGATTATTTTACGAATGATGTTTTTTGCATCTTGTTCTGTGTACGCTGGGATTGACCCTATTGAATACGCCATGTTTTTATTTTTTTATTTGTTTTTAAGTTTATTATTTTGCAAAGAAAGCGGCAGCCGCTGCTCTTTTATTATTTTTAAATATAGTATTTCCACTTTCTACTTTAGGCTCTGCCATTGGTAAAGAAAGTAAATCATTGAATGCTTTTGAGAAAGACTCTAAAGAAGTTTTAACCTCTAAATTTTCTTTTTCTACTGCATCAAAACGAGATACTAAAGCTGAGATAGTTTTGTTAGCTAAGTCTAATTTTGCACTAACCTCATTAACAGCAGCATCCATAGCCTCTTTAGTTACTGACAAATCAGTTACTGGCTCAGTTATTGCAGTTTCAGCAGTTTCAATTTCGCTAAGAATACCACCCATTACACTAATTACATCACCGTTGCTTAAAGTAATATCGCCATCGGGAGCAGGAAGTTCGCCATCGGGAGTAACAACTGTTACTTTAGTTACACCTGCAATAGGTGTTGGCGTATCATATTTTACAACTGTACCATCGGCACTAGTTAACTCACCCAATGGGGGTGCATCTGTTGTAGGTACTGCTAAATTATCGGGAGCAGGAACAACAGGAACAACTGGAACCTCAAACTTAAAAGCCTTAGCAAAAGATAACTTTTGTTCAGGTGTAAGCAGATTGTTCAAGAAGTCTTTAATTGAATTATTTTTATCTGTCATAATAGGATATATTTAAACTTTAATTTTATTAACTTATCGCCCAAAAGATTTGATTAGCCATTTCCTCAGTTAGTTCAACCGTTGGAGTTTCATAAAAATTACCCTCAACCGAAAAGCCTTTATAAATGCCAGTCTTAACAAATTCATCCCAAACGTTTTTATCGCCTACATAAACAAAACCAAACCAAGTGCCATTGGGCAACTGTTCTTGTCCTAAAGGTGGATTAACACCCATAGCACGATTGATTATAAACGATTGATATAAATAGCTATCACTAACCATTCGTGTGTTATCGTGCATTTGATTAATGTTTTTAGCATAACCTAGTTTAGAATACTTCTTTACTATTTGCTCAATAGTTTGAGGGGAGAACTTAACGTTATATTCTTTGCCTGTCTTGTCATCAATGCGATAAATAGGCATATCGGGAATCATTAAAGCACCTGCTAGTATTTGTTTATCGGGATTAGCAACTGCAAAGTTTCCTTTTTGTGAGCCGCAGTTAATCTTAATAGTTTTAAGTTGTTTATTAAAAGCAAAATAGTCTTGCTCGATTGCAGGACTATCAACTAAGGCAGTCGCAGTAACACCGCTACCATCTTTAACATCTTCATTTATTGTTAGGTCTATTAATTCCATGTTATGATATATTAAAATTGTTTATTTATTAACTCTTAGTAAGTAGCTTGAGATTGTAAAGTGTCTATTCGTTTAGATGAATGCCTAATATCTGTTTCAGTAACAAAGGCTTTAACAGGTTGGTAATTGTTATTTACATTCCCTGTAAAAGTAGTACTTGGTTGTTGTGAAGTTGGAGGTGCTATGTTGGGCGTTCCGTTGCTAGATGGTATGCTTACATTGCCTCCACTAGTATCGGGAGCAGCAGGTGCGCCACCGCCAAATTGAGCATTCTTAATAGTTTGTATGTTTTTAATAGCAACTAAACCTGCCGCAACTGCGTATAGTGGACCAGCAACAGCCCCAACAATAGGAATAGCTGAACCACTAGCATAAGCAGCTAATACTGCTTGTGCGCCTTGCATTACGGCTTGAGCAATTTGCAAAGCCTTATTAACTTCAAATTGTTTTTTAGCTATTGCAGTTTCCTCTGCGCTGCCTTTTTTAGCCTTACTTAATTTATTAGCAAAGAATATATCGGATAAAGCTTGAGTTGATTCTAAAGAAGTTTTGGCTAAAGCAAAACCACCATCTACTCTATCTTTTTCAGCTTTTGTTTT
>Ga0315284_10014112_pt1 | contig 11379 bp, 7 predicted proteins | sample YL17G09_16_MG_FD_203696 | JGI IMG/M metagenome (GOLD analysis project Ga0315284, IMG submission 203696) | Sediment microbial communities from Yellowstone Lake, YNP, Wyoming, USA - YL17G09_16 | ecosystem: Environmental > Aquatic > Freshwater > Lake > Sediment | place: USA: Wyoming | collected... | reverse complement strand
CGCTGGCGGAGCCGGAACCGGACACGGAGGCGCCGCCGTCGCGCACAGCGCCATAGTCGCCACGGGTCCACGCGTCGCGCAGGCCGCCGCCGGCGCCGCCCGCGGCGGCGCGGTGCCCGCGCGGCATGCTGGGGGGGCGGCGGGGACGGCCGTGGCGCGCGGCCCGCCGCGCGGGTTCAGAAAAGTGTGGCAGCGCGCGCGCGGCCCCTCCAAGGGGGCCGCCTCGAGCAGGCCGCCGCCTCTGGCGGCGCGTCCCTTGGCGGGTGTCCCATCGCGACCGCGCTCACACAAAAAACTCTTTTGTCTCCGCCACCGCGCCAGGGGTGCCGCGCCCCTCCCGCCAACGGACCGACCCCGCCCCCTCCGACCACCCCCGCGTCACGCCTGCTTGGCCCGCCACTTGTCCACCCATTCCTTGGCCTCGGCGGCGGCTGCGGCGGCCTCCTCGGTGGTGGGGGCGCCGTCGGCGGCGGCGGGCGCGGCCTCGGCCTCCGCGGGTGCCGCCGCGGCGGCGGCCGGCGCGGCCGGGGCGGCGGCAGCAGCCACGACGGGCGCAGCGACAGGCGCCGGCGCGGGTGCGGCCGGCTTGGCCGCCGCCGCCGCCGGCTTTGCCCCCCCGACCCGCTCCTCGACCATCTCCCGCAGCTCGGCCTTGGCCGCCTTGGCGCCGCCAGGGGCCAGCAGCCGCCCCGCGGCAAAGCGCGCCGCGGCGACGACGCCGGCAAGCTCCAGCACGAGCTCCGCCTCTTGGAAGATGAGCGCGGCGGCGCCGACGATGGCCGCGCCCGCCAGCCCCGCCTTGGCCGCCGACGGCGCGGCCTTGAAGTCTTCGGCCAGCGAGTCGACGGCGGCGCCCACGTTGCCGAGGCGGGGGATCGAAATGCTAAACCCCTTGCGCGGCGCCTTCCACGGCCCGCCCGCCGCCTTCCACCCGCGCGGCCCCTCGGCGCCGTCGGCGACGTACGCGCGCGGGAGCGGGTCGGCGCCCGCGGCGGCGAGGGCGGCCGCCGCGGCGGGCGCCTCGGTGCCCTCCGAGTCGAAAAGGACCACCGTCGCCTCTTCGGACAGCCGCAGCTTCTCGTACTTGGCCGCAAATTTGTCGTCGATCACCGCGTCGCCCTCTTTGTCGATGGCGGTGAAAGGGAGGGAAAGGACCTTGACCCCCTTGGGCAGGACAGGGGCGCCCTGCGCTTTCGCCGCGGCGCGCGAGCGCACGTCGAGGAGCAGGGCGGCGTCAGCGGAAGTGAGCACGTCCAACGCGGCCGCGGCGGGCAGCGGCTTGGCCTTGGCGGGGCCTTTGTCGCCGCCGCCGAGCAGGGAGATGAGCGCGGCGGGTACGGCCAGGCCCGCGATGCCGCCCACGACGAGCAACGGGTTGTCAGAGACCGCGTCGAGCAGGCCCGAGCCGGCGCCGGCCGCCGCGGCAGCGCCCGCGACCGCGGCCGCGGCCTTGGCGCCGCCGCCTGTGGCGGCGGCGTAGGCCGCGGCCGCGGGCGTCGCGGAGGCGTCGAAGGTCATGGGCTCGGCCGCGATGGCGGGGGCGGCGGCGAGCAGGGAGGCGAGGAGGGACGCCGCGGCAGCGCCCGGCTCCGCGCGCCGCGCCGCGCGCACGGGCGCGCCGCGCGCGGCGGCGCCGCGGGCCAGCGGGCGGTTGGTGCGCGCGACGTGAGCCATGGGTGGGGGGTGGAATGGGGCGGGGCGGGCGAGAGTGGGGGGCGTCGTGTCGGGCTCGCTATCCTCCCCGCGGCGCCGTCGCGGCCGCAGTGATGCCGCCCAGGCCCGACCCGAGCGCGCCCGGCGACCCCCCCGCCCGCGGCCGTGGACGCGGCCGCCCCCGGGGCCGCGGCCGAGGCCGCGCGACCGACGCCGCGCCGCCCACGCCGGCCGCGCCCGGCGCGGCGCCGCCAACGCCAGCGCCCGCCGCCGCGGCGGCTGTGCGCCGGCGCGGGCTCTTCTCCAAAGACCGTGAGTGGGGAGACAAGGAGTGGAGGAAGCGGTGGCCGACACCTAGCCGTCGCCCCAACCCCGATCCCTTTGCCCCTCCTCTCTCCCCTTCAGTCCCGCTGATGATGTACGGTTGCGGCGACGACCCTGCCCCTCTCCCCGAATCCGTCGACGTCGTGGAAGACGCGCTCGTCGACTTCATCGCAGCGGTCGGCCGCCGCGCGGCCGCCGGCGCGGCGTCCTCCGCCACCACCCCCGCCGCCCGCGCCGCCGCCGGCCGCCTCCAGCCCGAGGACGTCTTGTTCCTCGTGCGCCGGGACGCCAAACTGTTTGGGCGGTGCACGGAGCTGCTCGCGCTCGCCGACGAGATCGCGGCGGCCAAGAAAGCGTTCGACACCGTGCCCGACGGTTGAGAGACGATGGCGTCTGACGGCGCCTCCGACGCCCGCCTGCCGCGCCCGGTGCCGGCCGCGGCGGCCTCTTTGCGCGCCGCTCTTGCCGCCGCGTCGGCCGACGCGGCCGCGCTCACGCCGCGCGCGCCGCCGCGCGTGCGCTGCCCGCTGGATCCGGTGGCGTTCCTGCGCGACCATGTGGGGCCGCGGGCGCCCGCGCTGCTCGTGGGCGCGACCGCGGACTGGCCGGTGCCGCCGCCCACGTCCGCCACCGCCCTGGCCGCCCTCGCCGGCCCCTCCGCCCGCCTCACCGTCGCCCGCACGCCCGACGGCCGGGCGGACGCCGTGTCTCGGAACGGCGCGTTCATGCAGCCGCTCGAGGAGGCGGGCGTGCCGCTGGCCGACCTGCTCGCGTCGATCCGCGCCGAAGCGGCCGACGCCGGCCACGCCGCCGCCCGCGGCGTCTCCTACGCCCAGCGTCAGTGCTCGTCCCTGGCCGAGCTGCCCGGCCTGGCGGCGTCGGGCGCGGTGCCGGGCGCGCTGCCGTGGGCGGCGGCCGTGTTTGGACCACGCGCCGCCCCCGACGCGGTCAACGTGTGGATCGGGGGCGCCGCGAGCGTGACCGCGTGGCACCGGGATGCGTACGAGAACGTGGTGCGGGGGTGGTGGGTGCGGTGGGGTGGCGCGGGGGGGAGGGCGCGGGGGCGGCCGGGGGGGGGGGGGCGCCGCGCCGGGGCGCCGCCGCGCGGCGGGGGGGCCCCGGGCGGGGGGCGGGGGGGGGGGGGCGGCACACCCCCCCCCCCCCCCTCCTCCCTCAAGGCCGTCGTGCTCTCCGGCACCAAGACGTTTCACCTGCTCCCGCCCGGCGACGGCTGGCGCCTGGCCCTGGCGCAGCGGCCCGCGGCGACGTGGGGGCGGGGCGCGGGCGGCGCGTGGGTCCCCGCCTGCGACGACCCGCCGCGCCGCGTGCGCTGGGCGGGCGCGCCGCCACCCCCCCCGCACGCCGTCCCCGGCATCGACGCCGACCCGGCCGCCTTCCCCGACCTATACGGCCCCGCCGGCGCGGGCCTGCCGGGGCCGGTGAGCGTCGCCGTGCGCGCGGGCGACGGGCTCTACCTCCCCCCGCTCACCTGGCACTGCGTCACCCAGGCGGGGCCGGCGCCGGGCGAGCCCTGCGTCTCCGTCAACTACTGGCACGACATGGCGTTCGACGGGCGGTGGGCGGCGGCCGAGCTGGCGGATGTCCGGCTCGCGGCGCAGTTGGGAGAGGGAGGGGATGGGTGACGGGCTGCCGTGTGGGGAGGGGATGGGTGACGGGCCGCCGTGTGGGCCGCTGTCAAAGAATTGGTGTCATCTTCAAAAGGGGAAAAGAAAGCGGGCCGGGCGGCGGGACGCGCGCCTCTCCCTCCCCCCTTCACGCGCCGCTCTTCGCGAGCTCCACGCCCGAACCCGACGCGGCCGACCCCGCGCCCGCCGACTTGCCCGCCTTGCTCACGGCGCGGGACGAGCCGCCGGCGAGCGACTCAAAGCCGCGCCCGCCGCGCGCCTTGGACCAGGCCGACGCGGCGGCCAACAGATATATCGCGGCCGGCACCAGGGCCGCCGCGCACGTCAGCCCCACGTGCACGCCGGACACGACGCAGCCCAGGACGAGGTTGGCGAGCGTCAGGGCGGCGGTCAGGTAGCCGCCGCCGCGGTGCGCGCGTGACCACGCGGGGCGGACCTTCGCGCCGAGCGCGGGCCGCATCGCGCCCTCCACGCCCTGGCCCGCCGCGAGCGCGAGCCCGATGGCGCCCACGGCGATGTGGGCGACGAGGGACGCCTCGTCGGGCGTCCCTTCGGCGACTTGGGCGACCCCGCCGAGGACCAGGCCGACGAGCGAGACGCCGAGCGCCGCCGCCAGCAGCCCGCGGTGCACGCCAAACCAGCGCCCGCGCTCGTCGCGCAGCGCCACGGCGGTGGCGACGCCGAGGGGGGCGAGGCCGGCCCAGGCGGCGGCCATCAGAATGCCGTGCGCCGCGCGCAGCCTGTGCTTGGCCTCGCGCGAAATGAGCTTGGGCCGCAGCCCGCGCTCGCCGACGCCCGCGTCGTTGGTCACGCCGACGACGCCGCCGGCGCCGGCGGCGCGGTCCGCGGCTGTCAGGTCGAGGAAGCCGTCGCCGGTTGAGGAGTGGATGGCAATGTCGCCCGACGGCTTCAGGGGCCCGACCGCGGTGATGTAGTCGACGGCGCCCGGGTTGGACGCGGCGGCGGGGGGGAGGGCGACGACAAAGTCGGCGGCGAGGCCGCCGCTCGCGCCCTTGCGCGCGGACGACGACACCAGCGTCAGCGCGCCGTCGTCCGGCACCACCTCCGCCCCCCGCTTGCCGTTGAGCGAGTAGGGGATCAGGGACGCGCCCGAGGGCGGGCACCCGGGGCGGCCGGCGCAGTCGCGCAGGACGAGCACCTTGGCGCCGACCATGCGCCCGGGGGTCGCGGGGAAGCCGAACGAGGCGTACCCGTCGGACGCGGTTTCCAGCGTGCCGGAGAGGGTCGGGGGCGTCGCGGCCTTGGCCAGGCGGCGGCCCGGGGGCGGCGCCTTCGTCGCCGCGCTCGCGTTCCAATAGATTTTGACGCCCGCCGCCAGCTCCCGGCACGCGTCATACGGCGCGCCGGCCGCGTTCGCGCAGGCGGGGGGGGCGGGCGCGGCGGCGGGCGGCGCGGCGGGCGCGAGCGGGGGCAGCGAGAGGAGGCCGCTCTCGTACCACGGGTGGAAGCCCGGGGACGCGCCGTCCGGCTTGAGCGGCCCGGTGGCAACGATGTAGTCGACGGCGGCCGGGTTGGAGGCGGCGGCAGGGGGCAACGCGACTGCAAAGTCGGCGGCGAGGCCGCCGTCGGGCGTGCGCCGCGCGGACGCGCGCGACAGGGCCAGCGCGGCGGGGTCTTTGTTGACGAGGGCGCCCGTCTTGCCGTTGAGCATGTAGGCCTCGAGTGCGGCGCCTGGAGAAGGAGGAGGAGAAGTGGGGTGGTGGGACGGGGGGTGCGCGCCGCGGCGTCGCTCGCCTCGCGCGCGCCCCCGTTCCTCTCTCCTCCTCACCGGTGGCACACTCGGCACACTCGCGCAGGATGAGCGCGCGCGCGCCCACCATGCGCCCCGGCTTCTCCGGAAACGCAAACGACGCGTACCCCCCTTTGCCGCTCTCGAGCGCGCCCACCAGCTCGGGCGGGCCGTTGGCCGGCGCGGTCAAGTTCCAGGACAGGCGCATGCCGCCTCCCAGGGGCGCGCAGGACGCGTAGCCCGCGGCCCCGCCGCCACAGTCGGCTGCGGGCGCCGCGGCGGCGGCCGCCGCGCGGTTGGACTGGCGCTTGCGCTTGTCGTCGTCGCCGCCGTCGCCGCCCTCCTTGTCCTTGAGCAGGCGGGCGTGCTGAAGGTAAAAGGTAAAAGGGGGTGGGCGCGTGCGCGCGGGAGGTTCTCCGCGCTCTGCCTTGCCCGCAGGACTGCCTCGGGGCCGCCCGCGCCCCCAGCAAACGAGCGGGTCGAGTGTAGGGACCACGGCGTCGGCAGCGCGGGCGTCGTCCGACGGCGGGGAAGGACGCGGGCGCGCCGATGGGCGCCCGCGCCGCCCCGGCGCCAGCGCCGCCCCGGCGCCAGCGCCGGCCGCGACACCCCCGATTGGCCGCCCAACGACGCCTCCGCATCGCCCTCCACCCGCTCACCGAGGGCCGGGCCGTCAGGGAGCCGCCCGCAGGCGCGGCCAGGTGCCGGCCGGCGCCCGAGGCGGGCGCCGCGGCCGCGGCGGACGCCGCGAGCGCGACGAGCGCGCACCAGGATCGAACCGCCATGGTGGTGACGGGGGGGCGCGGGCGGGCTGCGGGCGCGTTGTGGGGAGAGCCGACGGTGTCGGCCTGCGACACGGCCACGCCGCTGCGAGCCCACCCTGCTCCCCCTGCTCCCCCCCGCTCTCCGTTTCAGTGACTTGCAGCAGGCCCAAAACAATGCCACCCCGCGCCACCCCTTCCTACCCCCCAATGGCCGCCCGCACCCGGTCGGCGAGCGCGCCCCCCCCCACGTCGGCCGCCGCGGCGAGCAGCGCGTCCCGCCGGCCCCCCCCTCCCAGCGCCCGTGCCGCCGCCGCAAAGTCGGCGCCCGTGTCCCGCCGGCGCAGCGGGTCGCGCGCGGCGGCCGCGACGCGGGCGCGGAAGACCGAGTCGGGCTCGGCGGTGCCGGTGTCGGGGGGTGGAGGCCCGACGCCCCACCCGGCCGCCGCGTCCGCGGCTTCCGCGACGGCGGCATCCAATTCCGCATTGTCCTCGGCCAGGGCGGGGGCTTCATCGGCGGCGGCGGCGATCAGGGCGAGCACGCGCGCCGAGCGCCGCACGTCGCCTGCGAGCGGCGGCGGCGGCCCGGCCACCGCGATCGACGCCAGCGCGGCTGCCGCGCCGGCGCGCCGGGCGCGGCCGGCGGCAAGGGCGGGGGGGAGGCCGAGCACTTCCTCGAGGGGGGCCGACGCCGCGGCGCGCAGCCAGCCGTCGAGCAGGCGCCCGCCGTCGTCGCCCGGGGGGGCGAGGGCGGCCAGGGCGGCCGGGGCGGGGGCGAGGGCGCGGGCGAGGGCTGCTGCTGCAGCGTCTGCGAGCAGCGCCGGGGCGCGCGCGGCGCGCGGCGGGGGCGCGAGCAGGGCCGCCGCCGCCTTGAGCGCGGGCTCCAGAGCGGCGGCAGCGCCGGCGTCCGTTTGGAGCATGGCGCCCGCGAGGCCGAGCGCGGCCGCCGCGTCGCGCGCGGCGCCCGCGTCGTCGGCCGCTTTGCGCGCGCGGGCCGCGGCGCGTACAGCAGCGGATTGACGGCCAGGAGGAGGGCGGGCAGCGGATGGAGGCGGGGGTGGGGTGGGAGGGCCGTCTCGGGGGGGCGCGTCGTCGGCCGCGGCGGCGGCGACCGCGTCGGCCGCGGCGGTCGCCACCGCGTCTGCCGCGCCCTGCGCACACCCGCCCAGGCAGGCACACCCCCCAAGGTACACAGCCGCTTCCAGCAGCCCGAGCGCGGGCCGGCGGTCGCCCGACCCGGGCGCCGCCGCGAGCGCGACCGCGCGCGGCAGCAACGCCGCCGCGCTCTCCGGCACGCCGTCGCCCGCGCCCAGCGCGGCGCGCAGTAGGCGCAGGCCGTCGTCGCGCAACGAGTCGGCCTCGGGGTGGGACGGGTCGGTCGTGGCTTCGAGCAAGGGCCAGAGCACCGCCGGCAGCGCGGGCGACGCGAGCGCGGCCCGCCCGAGGCGGCGCAGCACGTGCGTGAGCACGGCGAGCAGGGCGGCGTGCAGGCGGGCGGCGGCGCCGGGGCCGGCGCCGCCGCCAGTGGCGGCGTCGGCGGCGCGCGCCCAGACGGGGGGGAGGGCGGCGGCCAGGTCGGGCAGGCAGGTGGCTGCGGCGGGGCCGGCCAGCTCAAAGACGGCGGAGACGGCACCCAGCAGCCGCACCGCCGACTCGTCGTCGACGACGCGCGGGAGGAGGGCGACGAGCCCGGCAACCGCCCTGCGCGCGCGCGGCGCGACCGCGCGCGCGCGCTCGCCCGCGCCCCCGTCCCCGGGCGCGCCGGCAGCGTCGGCGTCCAGGTCGTCGATGGCGTCGCCCAGGGCGGCACCCAGGGCGGCGGCGGCGGAGAGGGCGACGACCAGGTCGGGGGCGGAGAGCAGGGAGGTCAGGGCATCCAGCACGTCCCCCCAGTCCTCGGCCGGCAGCCGCGACGCCGACACGCCCGCGATCCAGGCGGCGCGCGCGGTCAGAGCGCGCGCGGCAAAGGAAAGGGCGGGGCTGGGCGCGGGGGAGGGCGGCCGTGCGGCGAGGAGACCCCGCAGCTCGCCGCGCCACCACGCCCCCGCATCCACGCGGTCGGCCAGGTCGGGCTGGGCGCCGCACTCGCCCAGGGCGCGGTAGACGGCTTCGCGCAGGAGGAGGGAGGCGGCGTCCGAGGCCGGCGCGGCGGCGGCGGCTTTGGCCAGGTCGAGGAGGGCGTCCGCGGCCGCGCCACCACCCCTGTCCACCAAACACGCCACCAACGCCAGCGCGCACGGGCGCGGCGCGTCGGCGTCGGGCGACGCATCCGCGTCGGCCGCCAACACGTAACCCTCCGGGTCCGCCTCCCACTCGGCCGCCTCCCCCGGCGACAGCGCGACGTAGGCCGAGACGAGGGCGGCCAGTGTGCCGCGCACGCCGGGGCCGCCGGCGAGGTCGTCCAGGGCGGCGACGGCGGGGGTCGCGGCCGCGGCGGCGGCGGCGGCTTTTTCCCGGGCCGCCGGAGTGCGCGCCGCGGTCGTGGCAGCCTCCAGCCAATCAGACCTATACTGGGGCGTGAGCAGGGCGCGCGCCAGGAAGCGGGTGAGCGCGACGCGCGCCTTGGCGCGCGCGCGCTCGGGCGGGACGCCCGCGCCGGCCAGCAGGGCGCGCCCGTACAGGGGCAAGAAGCGGGGGACGGCGGGCGCGAGATCCAGGGGGGCGCGCTCCAGGCACGCCGTCGCGACCTGGACGCCGCGCTCGGCGCAGCGCGCGAGCGCGGGGCCGCGCGCGCCGGGCGGTTCCGCGCCCACCGCGCCGGCGTCGGCCAGGGCGGCGCCCGAAGAGAGCAACGCGTCGCACATGGCTTCCAGCGCCGGCGCGGCGTTGGACGCGGGCCAGTCGGGGAGGCAGCGCGCCGCGCCGCGCAGCGCGTGCAGGCACCGCGCCGCCAGCGCGCCCCGCCCGGCCGCGTCCGCATCGGGCGTCGTCGGGTCGAGCGCGGCGCGCAGGTGGGCCGACCACTCGGCGGTCAGGGGCGCGACTGTGGCGCCGACGGCGGTCGCGACCGCCGACCGCTCGTCGGCCGCCGCGCGCGCGAGCGCGCGCAGGTCCAGGCCGGCGCCGGGGACGCCCAGGAAGCGGGGGTCGAGGACCAAACGGCGGCCTCTCAGCGCTGCCAGGACGCGCTTCAGGCCGAGCAGCGCGGCGGCCTGCGCGGTCGGCGGCCGCCCGGACGCCCACGCCGACGCCGCCGCCAGCTCCGCGAGCAGCCCCGGCCACGCCGCGGGAAAGTCAAAGCGCGCGATGTTGGCGACGGCGAGCGCGAGCGCGGCCGCGACGCGGCGGGACGGGTCGGCCAAGAGCGCAGGGACCAGGCGCGCGCGCGCCGCCGCCCGCTCCCCGCCCGGCACGCGCAACCACTCCCGGCTGGACAGCGTCTTGGTGGGCGACTCGCCCGCCAGGTTTTTGAGGAGCACGGCGGCGAGCAGGCGGGCAGGCTGTGAAGGGACGAGGGAAGCCGCGGGGTCGGCGTCTGGCTCCGGAAGCGGGGGTGAGGCGGGCGCCGCGTGGCTTCGCCCCGCCCCCAATTGGACGGAAACACTGCGGCGATCGCTGTGCCGCACGCGGCCGGCGAGCCGGCCGCGCCCGCACGCTGCGGTCGCCGCCCAATGGCCCGCCCCCCCCCCCCCCACACCAATCTCCCCCACCTCTGCCACATCCGCCACCGCGTCCACAACATCCAGCAGGCTCTCCACAAAGCCAGGCGCCGCGGCCTCCTCGGCGGCCTGCAGCTCGCGTTCCGCCGCGGCGCGCGCCGCGGGGTCGGCCCCAAGCGCAGCGCCAAGCCAGGTCAGGACCGTGGCGGGCGCCAGCAGGGCGCTCATGGCGGCGGGGGCCGCGCGGCGAGGTGTGGGGGTGGCGGGTCGAGCGCTACGGGCGCACACTCTCTCGCTCGCCGGGATGCCTCCCCGCCGGCGCCCCGCCGCGCCAGCTCAATCAGCGGAGATGACGTCGGCGCCGCAGATGTTGCTGGCGGCGGCCGCCGTCCTGGCTGCCGCCGTCGCCGCCGCGCTCGCATTCCGTGCCACGCCGGCGCCCGTCCCGCCGCCCGTTGCCGGCTGGTCCCTGCTTCGCGAGCGCGAGGCGCCTCCGGTGGCGCTTTGGAGGGTGGGAGTGACCCAATTGGTGGCGGTGCGTGGTGGAGGCGGGGCGCGCGGGGATGCGGCGCGCGAGCGTGCGGGGCCCCGCGCTCTTTTCTCACCCGCACACCGCCCTTGGTGGCACCCCACCACGCACACAGGCCGTCCTGGCGGGCGCCGTCATTGGCGCGGCCGCCTCCTGGGCCGCGGGCCGCCGCGCCGCGCGCGCGTCCCCCCCGGCCCCCACCCCCGACGCCTCCGCCACCATCTTCCGCCCCCCCTCGGCCTCCCGGAAAGCGACCGAAGCCGCCCTGGACGCCGAGCGGCGCGCGCGCGCCGCGGCCGAGGCCGACGCGCGGTCGGCGCGGGCCGACCTCGCCGGCCTGTCGGCCCAGCTCGAGGCCAGCAACCGCACCCGGCGCGCGGTGGCGGCCGAGCTATCGTCCGCGTTTGGACTGGGGTTGGCGGGCACGCCGGGGCCCGCGGGGGGGCGGGTGAGCCTGTTTGGCGGCGCGGCGGCGCGCGCGCCCGCGACTTGATGAGGAGGGGGCAAGGGAACGTGGGGCCGCGGTGTGGGTTTGCACGCGGGCGTGCAACACACCGCGGCGAGAGCGGGCGCGCCTCCCTCCCCCGCCTCCCCGGTCACAGCTTGGACCGCGCGAAATCCGCAGGCGCCTCGCCCGGCTTGAAGCTTGCCACCACGTCGTCCGCGCTCACAAACGCGACGAGCGCCGCATATTTCTTGAGCAAAGGGCGCACAACGGCCCACACCGGCTTGAACGCCCACGGCGCGTCGACAAAGAGGACGGCGCCGAGGCGCCGCGGGTAGTAGAGAAAGCAGGCGTCGACCAAAAACCTGGCAAACGCGAGGTCGGCGTTGCGGGGGCCGAAGCCGCGCAGGTCGAAGATGCCGACGAGGGTTTCCGAGTCTGGCGGGAGGGACGCGACGGCGGCGTCCAGCACCGTGGACGCCAGCTCCACCGATTTGCGCAGCGGGGCGGCCCCTATGACGTGCTTGGCGCACCGGATGACGACCGCGGGGCGGCCGGCCGCGTCGGGGAACGGGTGGAGGTACGCCTTGCCGGTCGCGGCTTCGGCCGCGACGTCGTCCGCGGTCAGCTCGTGCGGGCGCACGTCCGCGCGCCAGGCCAGGTAGCGGGCCA
>Ga0315284_10014111_pt1 | contig 11379 bp, 12 predicted proteins | sample YL17G09_16_MG_FD_203696 | JGI IMG/M metagenome (GOLD analysis project Ga0315284, IMG submission 203696) | Sediment microbial communities from Yellowstone Lake, YNP, Wyoming, USA - YL17G09_16 | ecosystem: Environmental > Aquatic > Freshwater > Lake > Sediment | place: USA: Wyoming | collected... | reverse complement strand
TATGGGAAATAAGACATCAGCAGTAGCAGCAATCGCAGCCGCCAACGGATTACCGCCGCCAAGTGCAACGGTCATTACGTTGAACAACTCCGTGCTTGAGGCCGGGGTTTACAACCGGGTGCTCAACTCCGGGGATAACCCTATGAACCTGCTGCTTCCGCCCGCTCCTACGGACGGAATGGTGGTCGGGTTCACTGTTGTGGGTTTTGTCGGTACTGCGGCTATTGCGTTTGACGGTAACGGCAAAAATATCGCTGCTGGCAATGCGGTGGGATCGCCGGGCTCCCAGGGCTTATCCAGCCCTGTCCTGTTTAGGTTTGATGCGGACCAGGATGTCTGGACTGTGTTGGTAGGGGACGTACAGATCACTGTCTGATTGGGCCTTTATAGATCAACAGTGAGTCTGTCGGCTGTTGATCTTGTTATGTGACCTCTTGGCAGAGAGAGTGTTCGAGTGTCGCAAAAGTTCTTCAATCTAGGGTTACCGAGATCGGGCACGACCAGCTTCAGCAAGGCGCTGAATCAGTGTGGCGTGCTTGATCTTCATTTCCCACTCACGTACTTGACCCGGCTACGGCAGACGGGCGTGATGCAGGTCTACACGCATCCGACCTTGTCTTGGCATGGCCTGAGCCACGCGCACGAGCATGCCCGTGAGTACGCACGCTTGCCTGACCTGTACCCAGGAGCGAAGTTCGCTCTGACGACCCGAGGCGTGGATAGCTGGATTGAGTCGTTTGATGCACTGATCGAGAAACTGCCGCCTGAGTCTCTGGCAGGTACCACGCTCGGCTGGCGGTTCGAGCTGATTGCAGGGCCGGAATATCGGCGGGTGCGGGACAGAGAACGCCTGCGAGACTTTTTTCTGGCTCACGACGAGGCGGTGCGAGCGTTCTTCGGCGCTGACCTTCTTGTGCTCGATCTCCAGAAAGACGATGTTGTGCGCGCCGAGAAGCTGGCTGCGTGGCTCGGCGTTGACGGGATGGCTTACCCGCATTTGCACGATCGAGACGGTGTGCCGTCCACGGCTACGGCCCGGATGAAAAAGACGGCCACAGAGCTTACGCTCCAACTTTTGGCGGCACAGGGCTACGTTCCAACAACAACGGCGGATGCGAGGTAATTATGACGGTTGAACAAGGGTGCTTCGAGGTTACTCAGGGAATGCTCAACACGGGGTCGCACGCGGTTACGCTGGGCGCAGCACCTACCGATGTTGTAGCCACCGTACGCCGAGGTCAGTCCAGGCCGCTCCAGGGCAGGCGCATGGTGGACAAAGCCGTAGCTGTGTCCGGCGTCACGGCCACGTTCAGCATGGGCCACGAGCAGGTCGGAAACTGCATTTGCTGGACCGCGTACCTGCCCTGATCTGTGTCTGAAAGGAGACCACTATGGCGATAAGCCTACGAGAGCAATCTTCTGACAGTGTGCTTGATCCCGATGACACGGAAGGGCTGCTCTACGTCAACGACGCAGGCAAGTTCGTCGTGCGCTTGGCCGATGGTTCCGAGAAGGAAGCCCAAGCGGGGGACGGCAGCCCGATCTTCTTGGAGAACCAAGCGGCAACCCCGTCCGTGCTCGGGAAGTTCGGCCTGTTTTCGAGAAACATTGACGGAGCAGCCAACTTGCATGCTGTCACGCCTGACGGGACCGTGATTCAGTTCACAGGCGGCGGAGGGTTGACTAGTGGTGCCCTGGGACCGTTCTTCGTTCCCACCGGCAAAGTCGAACAGACCTTTGAAACGATCACGGTTGATCACAAATTCGAGTGGTTCACCGATTTGCACTTTGTCATCCCTGACGAGGGCTGGTCGATTGTGCCTGTCTGGGTAGAGGCTTTTGCTAGTGGGTCGGATGTTGGCGCTCAGGGTATGTTTGGCGCTCTTTACGTCTTCTTGTTTGCCCCCGGCCCAGGAACTCCACAATCGCGAATCTCCCCGATGTATCCTGGTTACGTGGCTGGAGTACCTGGCCTCTATTTCCAGAGCTACTTGATGTTGTCGTTTCAGGGTTACTACAACAGCGTGGAAAACGGGGATGAGCTTCGGATCTTGTTCTTAGCTAATGTGTTCGCTGACATCTCTCTGGTTGTTCATGTCACGGCTACTATGGGCACGGCTCTGACAGTTCCTGACCCCACCCCTGTTAATTGAGAGGAGCCTAAGATGCCCGTCAAGATTCGTAATCAAGTTGCTGCGGACGTTCCCGCCCCAAGCAGACCCGACCACGTCAAGCTGTTCACCGAGAATGACACGATCAAGTTCAAGGACTCGCTCGGTGTGGTGCGAACGGCGGTCTCGGTGTCAGGAGATCCAATCTGCCTGACACGACAAGCTGCCGCCCCTGCGGCTGAAGCGAACAAGGACAAGCTCTACGCCAAGGATGTGATCGATCTCGAAATGTTTGCTCGTGACAGCGCTGGCAACGAGACTCAGCTCACTGATCAAGGCCGGTCAACTGCCGTTGGTGGGAATGCTGGCGTGTTCTGGCCCAGCACGAACCAAGTCAAGCTAACGCACACGTTTCCAGGGGCGAGCGACTACGCAGTCGTGCTGCCCGAGGCTCTATCTCCCCCGGTTGGCGTGCTCAGCCAGTACGTGATTGAAACCCGAGTAGCAAGTTGCACAGAAGGGCAAGGGTTGCCATCAGTTGGTAACAACGTGGGCGGCCAAGAGCGTGCGTTCACGATCATCTTCCGAGAGATCGCTGGAACGCCTGACGTTCGCTTGGCCAGCGTGTACGCGGGATCTAACTTGTACACCGTTGACCACCCTTCCAGTACGGAGTTAGGATTGGTTTTGCCGATCCAGCCCGCGATAGTGGGCTTGAGTGTGGATGCGTTTGGGATTCTGACGATTCAGCTTACGGCCCAAAAAGGCCCCTCCGCTGCTGCTGTGTTTACGGCCACGGTGATGGGGCCATTCACTTTTCCCGCGCTGGCCGCCGCTGAACCCCCTCCGTGATTGGAGATAGAACATGAAGATACGTATACAAACTCCACCGAATCCCGCACCGGGGCGACGAACCTTTTTCATCGACCCGGACAAGAACCCGTCGCAGAAGAACGCCAGCGGAACCACCCATCGTGTTGGTCTTACGGGCGATCCGATCACCTTGGACGAGGGCAGCGCCCCAACGCCCGACGCTGATGGCGTGTGGCTCTATTCCAAGGATGTTGGCGGTATCTCGGAACTGTTCGTGATGGACGGCGATGGCAACGAGATTCAGGTGACCAACGCAGGAAGCATAGAGCCTGCGGCCACAGGGTCGGCATTCCAGTTTTGGTCCACGCAAGATGGAGCTTCGGAGTTTGACTCTGGGTTGTCGCCTCTCCCCCCCGTCACGCCCACTGCCGTTTCAACCGGACTGATCTTGGCCCCCGCACCAGGAGTGCCTAGCGTTATTCACTTCCGCATGATCTTGGCACTGGTGGTAAACGATTTAGGTGGGATATACGCGGGAGTGGGCGGCTGCGCCTCTCCTGCTCAATACGTCGGTTGGGTGGCTTTCAACTCCAGTCCTGGAACACCTGCCGCACGTGCAACAACCGGGTGGCTCCAGCTTGTATCAGGCTACACAGGTCTTGAACCGACCCCCGATACTGGTGTTGATTTTGGTGGTTGTACCATCTCGATCACGGACGAATTGGTTCTGAACTTCATCACTCCGTCTCTGCACGAATCAGCGTTCAGCGCTCGTATCGTAGCCAGTTCAGTTGTGCTGCCCGCTGATCTCACATGACGGAACCCTATCGTTGGGTCTTGGCGGGTGTGGTTGAGCACCCGTACTACGCCACCGCAGAGGGCCTTATGGGAACCTCTAAGCGCGGTGGCGGTGTGCCCGAGAACATGCTGCCCGCCTACCACATCGAGGAGAAGCGTCCGTTCATGGAAGGGCGGTTCCAGATTGCCAAAGCCAAGACGCTTCTTGGTGGACCGCTGGTGGTGGTCTTTGATGGTGATCTTGAAGTCGCTCAAGATGCCCCGTTCCGGGCTTTCATCGCTGAGTCGCATCGCGGGTTGGGTATCTCGGTGCCCATGATCGCGGAAGCTTTCATGGCGTTCCCACAGGACTACATCGTCAAGCGGATGAAGTATTTGTACCTCTACGGGGCTCCCATACCGAGTTACAACACCGATGTTCAAGAGGCTGTGAACAGCAAGGTGTTCAACTTGCTGCTAGAGCGCGGGGCCGTGCGAACCACCAAATGATGGCATCACGGATCTTCGTTTGCGTGAAGTTGGGCCCACAACCCGGTGGACTCATCGTTGGGCCCACGGATCAAAGTCTTGAGGAACTCCAGGGTTTGCCGCATCGCTGACTCTGAGAGCCCCTGCACGGTCAGGTCCAGACCGCCAGGCAGCTTCGTGCTCGGGGCCAAGGCACAGCCTTCTGGGAGCCTCTGAGCTAGGCGCTGCACTGAGTTTCGAGCGGTTTGTTGGAGCTGCCGCTCACGGGCCTCTGCTTGGGACGCCTCTTTTTCGAGCCGTACCATCGCGGCAAGGTGCAGCTCGACGTTCCGAACAACAAACCACCCGGCCTTGGTTTCCCGAAAGGTCTTGGCCGGGGTTCTGGGCGTCTTGACTGTGAGCGTGTGGCGACCAAACGGGAGAGATTTCACCGGGCGGAGTTGAACCCAGACTCGATGTAACCCGATGATCAGGTTTCGGCCCTGTACCAAAGACCCTTCCCCGTCGTAACGGCAAAGTGTTGACCCCACCCGTAACGCTTGAAGCAGGTCTTGCTCAAGTTCTGGGACTTGGTTTAGGTCCACGTCAGTCCACGCTGTTGATCAGGTCAAACACAGAGATGGGTTTCTTGGGTAGCATTCGGTACACAGGTTCCGAGTTGGTGGGCAAGACCCCCTCAGATAGTATGGCCCAAAGCTGCTTACCGATGCTGAGGCCCGTCAAGAATTCGTCGGCCCCAACGCCCGCCGCCAGCAACGCGGACTCAGGATCGAGCCCGTCAGTGGCCACGCTAACCGCTACCTTTTGAAGAAGCAGATCATAGAGCTGTGGCTGAAGCGTACCCGTGTAGATGGGGAACAGGATCCTGGTTTCAACCGTTTGACCGATACGATCTACCCGGCCAATAGCCTGACGGAAAACGATTGGGGAGCACGCCGGGTTTTCCATCCAGATCTCGGTGGCGAAATGCACCAAATTGTTGAGCCCAGTCGCTATCGCGACAGGGTTCGTGATCATCACGCGAGAGCCACGACTCACGATATTGTGCTCAATCCAACCCTGACGCTTAGCGGTCGGAACCTTGTTTGCGTAAAGAATCGGGACATTCTCCCCATCAAGCGCTTCCGAGATCAGACGGGCCAGGCGGGGTAGCAAAGTCACGTGCCACGAGAACACCATCACGTTGCGACCCTCAGCCAGCTCTCGCTTGACCCTTTCGATCATCCACTGCTCTTTGGGTAGGATCGTCGAAGCGGGGAGCGGCGGTACCGTCGCCACAAGTTCCGCCCCGACAGACTCAGGGTAGCGAATCTCGAAGGCACCCGTGAGGGTGTTGCCGGTGTCAGCGGTGGCCCGATCCACGTAGCTCGGAAGCTCCGCGAGCTGCCCAAATAGCTTGCCCGCCAGACCCTCTACATGCATGTCCTTCCTGATCCGTGTGACCAGGGTGTCTCGCAGGTGCTTAAAGCTGGCCGTCAACTCGGGGCCAGGATCGATCAGGTGCTTCTCTTGCTTGCATGGCGGCAAATCAAGAGCCAGGTCCGCCTTGTGCAGCGTGACCGAAATAGGCAGCAAGTGTCGCAGCAGAAACAAGGGTAGGACGCCCGGAGCATTCCCGACCACACGGGCCGTGCTGGTTACGCGATCGGACCTGGTACCGAACTCGATGACCTTCCCAGGGGCTACCGCTTTCTGCATCACGATACGCTTGCGATACCCGTAACGATCGTTGAACCGGGCCTTATCCTCACGCTTGAACTCTTGCCGGAAACCAGGGGACACCGCCCACATGTTCGTAAACAGGCTTTCGGCGTAGCCGTTCATAACGGATCCGGTCATTTCAATCGTAGGGATCCCGAGGTTCATGAGACGGTTGGCTGCTCGGCATTGTGCTGAGTTTTCGGACGAATACTCATGTGCCTCGTCTACGATCAAGAAGTCAAAGGCCTTGGGGTACTGCTTTACGATGTGCTGAGCCAACGCCACACGCCGGGGCTCAGGCACAGCCTCAAACAGGAACTCCCCACAGGGCTTAGACCACTTGAGTCCTGCGAGGTGCGAGAGGGTGCTAAGGGCCATAGTGGCCGCTTTGAGGCTACGCTCTGGGGTCTCCCCGATGACCAAACCCTTTTCCCAAGACAAGGGAAGCCCTGCAACCCGGATGTACTTTTCACCCTTTTGGGCGTCCTCAACGTTCTTCTCGAAACCACCCCAAGGGCTGTAGTGGTACGATGTGGACGAAGACTTGTGCCGCGAGACAGCTTCGACCTGACGTTCCCCGTTGGGCGGCAACAGAAGAAGCAACTCCCGACCAAAATCCTTCTCGTAATACCCCAGGTGTTCGAGGAAGTGTTCCGCTGTGGCGAGGATGCGTTCCTCGCTTGCCGTACAGAGCAGGATCCAAACGATCGCCTGTCGGATCTGCTCGCCTTCCGAGAAACGGGGCAACAACTCCGCAAGAGCTGCATCGAAGTAGCTTGGGTTAAAGCCTGGGAAAACCAAGGGTTTGGTTTCACGCTTAGTTGCGAGGAAGGCCGCTTGCTTCTGAGCCCAACGACCCCGCATCAAGTTTTGAATGGTCGGATCCAGGGGCTCGAATTGCATCAACTGACGGCACAGCTTCAACACGACCTTTCCAACGTCGCTTGAGGGGTTCCGTAGGGTCCGTACCTCACAACGTGATCGAAGCTTCGCTAGATCCCCCTGAGGGGTTGGGCTTCCACACTTAGGGCATGTGTCACCAACCCGCTTCCAACCATGCGAAAGCTTAGCGGTTTCACGTGAAACCACGGACACAATGGTTTGGGATCGAGTATCTTGAGACACCGCCTCAAGGTCACCGATGGTATCAAGGATCCTAACCTCAGCCTCAGGCATCACGGCCGCGATCTCATTGGCCCAGCTCGTAAGCAGGTGAGGCGGACAGATGATCAAGGGACGCGAGGCCCCGACGGTCTTGGATACCACCAGTGCGACGGTGGACTTGCCGGAGCCGATTTCACCGAGCAGGAAGGCGGCTTTGCCCCGACGTTTGTGTAGCGGGACACCCGTACCACCCAGGAGCTTGACCAGAGCCTTGGCAGCATGCGCTTGAGCGGTGAAGGGCGTACGGACCGTGGGGGCCAAAGGGATTTGATCCCCGTCCCTACGCGGATCATAGAGAATGGGGCACTGTTGCTCCATCACGGCCATGAGGGAGTCCCCGTAGTAGTGCAACAGACCCCCGACGGTCATGCCCTCAATCTGGGGCTCGCACGTCCCGCTGTTACCCAGGGTATGGTACTTGTGGGTTCGGAGATCCAGCACGGTGGCCACGAGCTTGGGTTGCTGCACCTGGACAAGGATCGTGGCGTCCCTGTCCTTGCTTTCCTTCTCTTCGATGGTCCGGTATTCCTGATCGAACACCCCCTTCACGAGAAGCGGGGGCAGATCCAGGCGGAAATCGGTAGGCTCGACCCTGGCCCCGTTGAAAATCCCCGCAGCGATACCGGCCGCGATATGGGCAGGCCGGGGCGGGGTTGCCACCGGGTACTTACGGAGCATCAGCTCATGGATAGGCAGATCGGGTAGAACGCCCCGCACAGGCGTGTAGACCCCAGCTCGGGTGCCCTGCACCCAAGGACGGGCCTTCGCCATGAGCCCCGAAAGGTCAGCGGGACGCATCACCCATTCCTCAAGGCCCTCATGGTAGTCTTTCGAGGACTCGATACGAGCCAGTGGGGCCGACATGATGTTCGGTAGCTCCGGAAGCTGAGAGCCATCCGCGTAGCCTTCGACCAGGGCCCGGATTTTAGGATCCGGCTGGTGCTTGGACATGGCCTTCTGAGCAAACAATACGACTTGCTTGAAGTTCTCAAAGTCGGCGTCCGGGAACTTGAAGCACTGAACATTCCGATACTCGGTCGCGAGAAGTTCCGCCGAAGCCCTGAGAGCGTAGAAGGGCACCACGAAGATCAGAGCGCCCCCCGACATCAACATGGGTGTGAAGCGGGTCAAGAACTTGTGCTCAAGACGCTGGTATTCACGATCCAGATCGTAGGGTGGGTTTAAATACAAGACCGACACCCCGTCACGGTTACCACGCTTAAAGGTCGCGTGAAAAGCATCACCATGCAGGAGGTTTGTGGTCAGGTGATAGTAGGTTTCTTCGCAGGCTTTGCGTAGAGCGGCGGATCGCGAGCCTTCCATTTCACAAGCGAACAGTTTGGCTTGGTTAGGCTTTACCCATGCTTTGATGAGGCTCAAGATTGCCGTACCGTCACCGGTACAAGGATCGGCAAATGTAACTTGGCTGTCCCCTAAATGCTTTTCAAGCAAACGGGCAATCCGAGGGATCAGGTGTGCGGGGGTTGGAAAGTATCCACCGAGAGCCACTGATTCTTGCCTGGCCATTCCTAGAGTGCCCCCTGAAGGCTGAAAAAGAGCGCCACTTCGCGGGCGAGTAAGGTATCTAAGGTTTCATGGTTTGCGTTGAAAGCCAAGCCCGGCAGCAACCCTACTGTGGTGGTCCCAGACTCATGGTAGCGGCTCCGTGGGTATTGCCCGAAACCTAAAGAGTTGGCTTGCCTGTATAGATCCGGAGGGGTGGCGAACGAAGCCAACCCGTGTTCCAGACACGAGAGCATGAGTTGGAAGTAGAACCGACCGTCAGCGACCAGAGGACAGCGGGTTCGCCGATCCAGATACGCTGCAAACAGATAGGACATGGGGGCCCAAGCCGAGAGTTGCTCAGGGGTGAACTCCACGTAATTACAGAGCTTTGCATGGGCCACAAGGGAAGGTACGTCGAGGTTCTGTTCGGCAGCCCAGGTCTTGGTGGGTAGGAGTATGAAGCGAGCCCCGGATGGGTCCACCATCCCGGGATCAATCTGGAATAGCTCCGGTAGGAAAATGGTAGCCAACGAGCCTTCTTCTTCACGCTGCCAAACCACCTGATACCCTGATGACTTGAGGATCTCTAGGCAGTCAGCTTTCCGTCGGCTGTAATCGTTCGCTTTGGGGGCATAGGCTTTACGTCCCAGGCTCAGATTAGCCATGAAGGCTCGTAGCTCTTGATCTGAGCCCCCGAATATCGCCCAAGCTGGACGAGAGTTGTCCGAAACCGTTTGGCCACCGGGCCAAAGCAGATCAGCCTCCACAGACGCAAGAAGCGTTGCACGGAACGTGCGTCCTTTCTTACCTTCCGTCTGTGGGGCAATCTGGAATTCACGCATGGTCGGTACTCCGGCGATGCCCCAAGTCATAGTAGGCCAGGCGAGCCCGAACCTGCACGAATTCGACATCACGGCCAGGAACCACGACAGCCGCACTCAAATGGCCCCCGTACACACAGCCGGTATCGATGCCGTAGCAAGCGCCACCATCGAAGCGGTCTACCCTGGGGTTTCCCAAGGAGTGTACAGCGTGCCCGTAGATCACGGACTCAGGGCCCTTCCAACGTTCCGCCCACAGGATGGTATTGGCGGGTTGTTCCAGGGACCCTTCCGAGTACCCCTTCATCACACCCGAGTCGTCCACGTACCGCACGCGGATCACAGCATCCGATTGATCCGCGACCTTGAACGCAGGCTCCAGGCCCGCATGCACCACTACCATGCTCGGATTGATGTGAAGGACGCGGGGCAGCCCTTTGAGCCATGCAACGTCGTCATCGGACAACAGCGCATGCTGAGCTTGACGCTCAGCCGACAACCGCATTGGATTTTTCTTGCCGCTGACGGCCCGGTTTGCCTCGTGTTGCCGAAAGCGGGGGAACTTCTCATCGTGGTTACTTTCCACACACTCAGCCCCCAGCTCACGTACGAACTTTACACAAGCCGCCGGTTCCGGTCCCCGGTCCATCAGATCGCCCACAAATACGAGGCGGTCGGAACCTTGGACGAACGAAACCACCTTTAACAGGTCCCGCAGCTCATCGAGGCAGCCGTGTACGTCACCAATAACGAGAGTACGGTCCATTACGGAGGTACTACACCGGGGCGCTCAAAAACTCTAGTCCTAAATGCGCGGAGCCTGGAGGCGATCCAAACAAGCCTGGAATTGCGAGTTGGTGAGTGAATCGGGGCGGGCCATCCTAACCAGGGCACTGGCGGCGCTTCCGGAAATCCCCAGATACTCACGCAGCGCTAGAGCGCTCACTAGGCCGGAACGGTTACGTCCAGCCCAGCAGGTCACGAGAACCTTACGTTCGTTCCGTAACGCTTCAACCACACGAGAGGCAGCCGCTACCGCGATTCGTAATTCTTCTCGTGTGGGGTGTCGGAGGTTAGTATCGTCATTCGGAGCGTGGATCACCTCGATGCCTGGGAATTCCGTTGCCGCAGGCTGGTGTTCCATCGCGCATAGCACAAGCAGTTGAAAGCCTGCTTGTTGGAGCTTAGGCCCCTGCGGTGGGATAGCCCCTTGCCACAGGTTGGTATCTAGAGCATGGGCGTCGATGTCTTGATCATCGAAGCGGGACAGGATCAGAAGGTCAGTCATTGTGGTGTGCTTCCGTAGACATACTCCAAGGCTTTCTGCCCTGCAACATTAGGCTCTTCCCCCTTGAACACCAGGTCGTCAAACTTAGCTCTAACGCTGGAGGCCAGACGCTGCGCTGCGTCCGATCGTGGGTTAGGCATGCGTAACATAGCCTCAAGCCCGATGCGAGATCGAATCTCGATCACGTTCTGCATTTGAAGGCGCTTGATCCGAATGAGCGCCCACTGGAGCTGCTCCCCTTCATTGAGGGCCCCTGTGTCGTCCCCTTTGGCCGAATCAAGTCGCTCGAAGTTCACGCTATGTAAATTCTCAATCTTAGTGACCCTCGTGTCTAAGACCGCCACGGAACCGATGTCAGCTCGGGTCGCTACCCAACCGCGAAAGAAGGGCCAAATTCCTGTGGTGAGCGTAGCAGTAAGAAGAGCGAGCGTGACTCCGCCGATCCACTTTACAAGGGGATTTTGGAGTACCCGTTGCGCTGCTGGGAAAAAGCTATTGGCCATGACTGCGGGACGTTAGTTTCACTTGAGCGGAAGCATGAGTGGAAAACGGAGGGCTTGTATTTACACCTAATGTGTGGTAAGCTAAGTAAAGATTGAAACTCGATCAGGGCTGTCAGAAAGCAGATTTCGTGGGCGTCTTTCGGGTAAGTCTAGACTGGAGTTAACGCCCCGTCATTTGTAGTACCACCTCGGGCATTGTCCCGTTA
>Ga0315284_10014110_pt1 | contig 11382 bp, 8 predicted proteins | sample YL17G09_16_MG_FD_203696 | JGI IMG/M metagenome (GOLD analysis project Ga0315284, IMG submission 203696) | Sediment microbial communities from Yellowstone Lake, YNP, Wyoming, USA - YL17G09_16 | ecosystem: Environmental > Aquatic > Freshwater > Lake > Sediment | place: USA: Wyoming | collected... | reverse complement strand
AGGTGGTTGACAGAGTACCCGCGAGATGCTACCGTTTGGGCCTGTACTGACTGATCTGAAGGAGATACAGGTATGATGGGTATTCGGACGGCGGTTGTGGGGGCTGGGTTCATTGGGCCGGTGCATGTGGAAGGGCTGAGGCGGGCGGGGGTCGAGGTCGCTGGGATTCTGGGGGTATCGGACGAGGAATCGCAGCGGGCGGCGAAGACGCTGGGGCTGCCGAAGGCGTACGGGGACTTCGAGGAGATTCTGGCCGATTCAAGCGTGCAAGTTGTGCATATTGCCACGCCGAACCGGCTGCATTACCCGATGGCCAAGTCAGCGCTGAAGGCGGGCAAGCACGTGCTGTGCGAGAAGCCGCTGGCGATGAACTCGCGGGAATCGGCCGAGCTTGTTAAGCTTGCTGGCCGCACGGGCCTCGTGGCGGGGGTGAACTACAACATCCGCTACTATCCGCTCAATATCGAAGCGGCGGACATGATGCGACGGGGCGACCTCGGGCGCATCTACTCCGTCTGCGGCAGCTACGTGCAGGACTGGCTGTTCCATCCTACCGACTACAACTGGCGAGTACTGGCCGAGGAGGGCGGCGAGTTGCGTGCCGTCGCCGATATAGGCACGCACTGGTTGGACCTGGTGCACGCCATCACTGGCCTGGAGGTCGAGGCGGTCTGCGCCGATCTGTCCACCGTCCATCCCGTGCGGCAGAGGCCGCTGGGCGAGGTGGAGACATTCAAGGGCAAGCAAGAAAAGAAGCGTGTCCGAACGGAGCCCATCAACATCGCCACCGAGGACTACGGCTGCATCCTGCTTCGCTTCGCGGGCGGAGCCAGGGGCTGCCTGTGGGTGTCGCAGGTGACGGCGGGGCGAAAGAATTGCCTGCGGTACGAGATCGCCGGCTCCGAGCAGGCCCTGGCTTGGTGCAGCGAGCAGCCGAATGAGATGTGGATCGGCCATCGTGACAGGCCAAACGAGAGCCTGATCCGCGACCCGTCGCTCGTCTCGGATCGCGCCCGGCGGTTCATCAACTACCCCGGCGGGCACAACGAGGGCTTCCCGGACACCTTCAAGCAGTGCTTCCGGGCATTCTATGACTACATCAAGGCTGGGGACTTCTCGGTGCCCGCGACGTTCCCCACCTTCGCCGACGGCCATCGCGAGATCCTGCTCTGCGAGGCCATTCTGAAGAGCCATCGTCAGGGGAAATGGGTGCCAGTGAAAGGAGGACGTTCATGAAACTTGGATTCGTCAGTGCGATTCTGCCGGACCTGTCATTGAAGCAGGTGGTCGAGTTCGCCTTTGAGGCGGGGTACTCGTGCGTGGAGCTTATGTGCTGGCCGAAGGGCAAGGCGGAGCGGCGGTACGCGGGCGCGACGCATCTCGATGTCACGGACTTCGGGCGAAAGGAAGCCGATGAGGTGCGTAAGCTCCTCGCGAGTTCCGGCGTGACAATCAGCTCGCTCGGATACTACCCGAACTACCTGAGTCCTGACCGGGACGAGGCGAAGCAGGTGCTGGCCCACTTCAAGAAGGTGATCCGGGCGTCGGCCCTGCTCGGCGTCGGGCGCGCCACGACGTTCATCGGCCGGGACTGGACCAAGTCCGTCGAGGAAAACTGGGCGCGGTTCGAGAGGATATGGCCGTCACTGGTGAAGTTCGCGGAAGACCGCGACGTGCGGATCGGCATCGAGAATTGCCCGATGCTGTTCTCTGACGACGAATGGCCCGGCGGCAAGAACCTCGCGACCAGCCCGAAAATCTGGCGGCGCATGTTCGACGAGATTCCCTCCAAGCACTTCGGGCTCAACTACGACCCATCGCACATGGTCTGGCAGCAGATGGACTACATCAAGCCGCTGTGGGAGTTCCGGGACCGCATCTTCCACGTCCACGCCAAGGACGTGCGTCTCGACCGCCGGCGGCTCGACGACGTCGGTATCCTCGCCACGCCATTACAGTACCACACGCCGAAGCTGCCCGGGCTCGGCGAGGTCAACTGGGGCCGCTTCTGCTCCGTGCTGGGCGACGTCGGCTACACCGGGCCGGTCTGCGTGGAGGTGGAGGACCGGGCGTACGAGGGCTCTTTGGAAACTCGCAAGGCCGCATTGCGGCAGAGCGCACGATTCCTGCTTCAGTACATGCCATAGACGCAGGGAACGATCCTTTGAATAGATTCGCAGACCAAAGGAAGGACCTTATGAAGACTTTACGACAGCGGGCTTTCTGTACTTGCGTTGGCGTATTCGCGTGTGTCTCGCTTGTAGCTGCGGCGGAGTTGCCCGGCACGGGCGGCGATATCGGCAAGACCGTGGTCTATCGTGACACGTGGGGCGTTCCGCATATCTACGCGCCCACGGCCGAAGCCGGTCTCTACGCGATGGGATGGGCACAGGCCCAGGACCGGCCCGAGGAGCTTTTGAAGAACTTCATGCGGGCCATGGGCGAGAGCGCGAAGTTCGATGGTCCGGGGGGCATCCAATCCGATATGGTCGCGCTGCTGTGGGACAACTACGGCACGAGCAAGCGGAACTTCGACAGGATTCGGCCTCAGATCCAGGAGCAGGCGTGGGCGTATGTGAAAGGCGTGAACGATTTCTACGCCGCTCACTCCGGGGATATTCCATCCTGGTGGGGCGACCGCAAGGTGGATGAGTACATGGTGGTGGCGTTTTTCCGTTTCTTCCTGTACGGCTGGTCCGTTGGGCAGGTCTTCGACGATCTGCAGGCGGGGGGCATCCAGCCGGGATTCGATGAGGTGTCCCGCGGGTCCAATCAGTGGTCGGTCTCGCCCGGGCGAAGCGCTGAGAGGGCGGCGATTCTCTGCATCGATCCTCACCTGTCCTGGTGGGGCACGTCACGGTTCTGGGAATTCCGCATCCACGCGGGGGAGCTGAACGGCAGCGGGTTTAATTTGCCGGGTGGCCCGTATATCGGCCTTGGGCACAACGCGAATGTGGCCTGGGCCATGACTACCGGCGGGCCCGACACCGCAGACGTGTATGAGCTGAAACTCAAAGACGACGATCCAACGAAATATCTATACGATGGACAGTGGCGGACGCTGAGCCGCCGGGAAGTGACCCTGGAAGTGAAAGGGGCGCCGCCGCAGAAGATCACTATCTGGTCTTCGCACCACGGCCCCATCGTGGCCATGCGCGGGGGCAAGGCCTACGCGGCCAAGATGGCCTATGCCGAAGAAGTGCAGCTTGCGGAGGCCTGGTACGAGCTCAACACGGCCAAGGACTACACGGGGGCCGTGAAGGCGATGGACATGCGGCAGCTCTTTCCCCAGAACGTCATGGTCGCCGACACCTCGGGCAACATCTATTACCAGCGGACCGGCCGAGTGCCGCGCCGGCCTTCGGGATACGACTGGTCGAGGCCCGTCGATGGCTCCACATCGGCGACGGAATGGCAAGGGCTGCATCCCGCGTCGGACCACCTGCAGGTGTTGAATCCTCCGCAGGGATACATGCAGAACTGCAACATCTCGCCGGACGTGATGATGGTGGATAGTCCCTTCTCGCCGGATAAGACGGTGTCATATCTCTACGGCTCATCCGCCGGCTCAACCAATCAGCGCGGGTCCCGGGCTGTCCAGCTTCTCCAGGCGGATGCCTCCGTCACCGTCGAAGAGGCCCTGGCCTATGCCACCGACGTTCATCCCTATGGAGTCGAGCGATGGCTGGAGGTGCTCAAGCGGGCGGATGCGGCGTTTGGCTCGTCACACCAGTCGGATGCCGATTATGTCGCGGGCGTCAAGGAGTTGCTGGCATGGAATGGTGAGCTGCGCGGCGACTCGAAGGCTGCGCTGAAGTACTACTACTGGCGCAGACAGCTTGTTGACGATTACGGGGCCGAGCTGGTGTCTGATGCGGCCCGTCGCATCGACTATTATCTGGCTGCACTGGGCAAGCCTGCACCGGAGATCGATCTCAGTGATGAGGAGCTTCGGGCGGCGGCCGACTCGTTCGCCTCTGCAGTGGCCAGACTCAAGGCGGATCGCGGCTCGCTCGATGCAACGTACGGCGATATGTTCCGGGTAGGGCGCGATGACGCCTCGTGGCCGTTAGGGGGAGGCGGGGACTACGGGACGACGACCCTGCGCAACATCGGCTATGGGCGGGAACGCAGCGATCATACGCGGTGGGGGGATCACGGCCAGACCTCAACGCAAATCGTCGTGCTGAGCAAGCCCGTGCGGAGTTGGACCTACGTACCCATCGGGCAGAGCGACCGTTCGGGCTCACCTCACTACCGCGACCAGGCCCAGAAACTCTTCAGCCCCCGCAAGCTCAAACCCACGTGGTGGCTCCCGGAGGACTTGGCCGGACATATTGAATCGCGAACAGTCGTCGGGGACAAGTAGCACTGGACTTTGACGGGATTCCATTTGTTGATGTCAGGCAGCATATCAGTGGTTCTGGGTGGCAGCGGCAAGCGCAGCTTGCCGATGGTTTGCCCGTTCGCCATCGGCAAAGCCTTCGGCCTTGCCGATGCCACCCGGATTCAAGATGCGAAGAGTCCGAATACCTGAGTGTCGAAAGCCCGCCAGGAGTATGCGATGGATCATACGTACCAGGATATCGCCAAGATGATCGACCACTCCCTGCTGAATCCGGCCCTGACCGTCCCGGAGCTTGAGGCGGGCTGCAAGCTGGCGCTCGAATACGACACCGCCAGCGTGTGCATCATGCCCTATTACCTCAAGAGGTGCGCCGAGATTCTCAAGGGCAGCACGGTAAAGGCGAGCACGACGATCGGCTTTCCACACGGCGGGCACACGACGGCCGTCAAAGTCGCCGAGGCCGAGCAGGCCCTCGCCGACGGGGGGCAGGAGCTGGACATGGTCGTCAATATCAGCAAGGTCCTCAGCGGCGACTGGGAGTACGTCCGCCGCGATATCGCCGCCGTGATCGACGTGACGCATAAGCGTGGCCAGAAGGTCAAGGTCATCTTCGAGAATTGCTACCTGAACAATGACCAGAAGATCAAGCTCTGTGAGATCTGCGGGAAACTCGGGGCCGATTGGGTCAAGACGTCCACGGGCTACGGGACGAGCGGGGCGACCATCGAGGACCTCAAATTGATGCGTCAGCACTCGCCCAAACAGGTGCAGGTGAAAGCGGCGGGGGGTATCCGCGATCTTGACAAGCTTCTGGAGGTCCGTGCCCTCGGCGTCACACGCGTCGGCGCCACTCGCACGGCGGATATGCTCAACGAATGCAAGCGACGGCTGGGGATGCTGTAGGGATCAGGTCCGACGGGAAACTCTACTGGGTGTTGTCGATTGGTTCCTGGCGTTCGGTGACTGTGACGCCGTTTTGCTGGTCGAAGCTCCAGATGCTGGTTACGCCGTTGCCCTCATCGACGATGCAGACCTTCTGCGGGACGAATTTCCCGCCGTTCCAGACCCACCGGACGGTGACTTCGCCGTACATGAGGTCCTTGTACTTCGGATTGCCGCAGTTCCTCGCATCGACTATGCCTATGCGTTTGGCTCGCGGCTGCACATCCACGGGCGGCATCCCATCGAGCCCGGCTGCTCCATCGCTGCCCTGCATCGAGGCCCCTACAGGGTCCGCGACAACAGGAGTCGGCTCCTGTCGTGACGACGGCATCTGGGCCGGCATTTCCGCGCTTGGGGTACGGACTTCCGCATTTCCGGACCTTGGCGGCTTGCTGTAGAGCATCAACACGAGCAACATCGCCGCCACGATGACGAGCTCAAGTCTCGTGCTGTTGGAAAGCATCGTGGAAACTCCGCTCGCAGCTTGTTTAACGCTCTGATTCGTTTTTGACGCCTGTGCATTCATAAGAAATCCGGACCACTGGTTGCTCGATTCCAAATATCGGCCGATTCGGGCCTCGGGTAAAGTATAATCAACGTTTCCTTCGACCCCAAAGGCCGTGCGGCACCCTGGCCGGCCGCGACGGCAGGCGATGCCTTCCAAAGCCCGGAAAAAGAGGCATTGGCGCCCGTTTCTTACGGGGCGGGGCTATCGGCGCTCGTCAGGCTTGGATTCTTTCGGGGTTCCCTTGCGTGCCCGGGGGAAGTAGTATAAAGGAGGGTGGACCATCTCGCTGATGGTGAAGTAGCCGAGCCCTTTGCTGTCGAAGCAGATGGCCTCGCCCTGTGGCTCATTCGCCAGGGGTAGACTGGTCTGCTTTCCGGAGAAGGCGTGCCACAGCGGCTCACCGGCGGGGCGGGTCCACAGAGCGGCGTTGAACATGCCCCTGACGATCACATCGCGGCCGTCCGGCGAGACGTCGCCGCCGGTGGCGAATCCCCACGGGAGCACAGTTACGGCCTGCATCCGGGTCTGCCCGGTTGTGGATTGCGGAAAGCCGGCCCGGTACACCTTCGAGAACAGCTCACGCTTGGCGATGATGTAGATATCTCGCGTCAGCGGGTCCACCAGGAGCGTCTCGGCATCGCGAGGTCCGCCCGGGTACGTCAGGTGGATGGCTTCCGCCGGGCCGATCGTCATCGTCCCGAAAGCGGCGGCAGCGTCCACCTTCGGCTCAGCCACGCGATACACGATGACCTCGGGATACTTCGCCTGGTTGTCTCCGATATCGCCGATGTAGAGATACTGCTGATTGGGGTCGGGTCCGGGACCGATGGCGATATCCTCCCAGTCGCGGGCATTCGCGCCGCCGACATTGCAGATGCCGAGCAGATCGCCCTTTGTGTTGATAGCGAAGATCTTGGCGCCGCCACCCGAGTCGTTGTGCACCCAGAGCACGCCTGGATTCTGCCGGCTGGCCACGATGCCCGAAGCCTCGCGGATCAGCTCGCTCCTGACGACCCCCGCCTGCTGGGCCGGCAGGAACTCATCGAATGGGCCCGCCAGAGCGCATGATGAAGTCAGCAGCACCAGCGGTGCGATGACATGAACGAGAGCACGCAGGCGGTCAGTCATTCTTTCCTCGGAATCTCAAGGATGCTTCATTCCTTCTCATTTGTCGTTCAGCAGTCGGTCTTGCCGGATTTTACCTTCTGCCGGACGACGCAGCAACGAAATGCGCGTGCATGCTCAGCATTGCATTCTGCCCACAGACTTATATACTCGCTTTGGTTACCCGTTCGAACAATGTGCCGGCCCTGTTCGTGAGGAGACTTGACGCATGGTAAACCCAGCGGTATCCGCCAACGTCGATGGATCGTCCAGGAAGAGCGGTAGACGCAAGCCCTCCAAAGGGGCACGCACGGTGCGCAATATCTCGCACCTGCGTAAGCCCGAGGAAATGTCGCTCGAACAATGGCAGGTCGCCCTGCGCAAGCAATTCGCACAGAAACAGAGCCTCCGCCTTACGAATACAGGCGACCAGCCGATCTTCTCTGAATTCACGGTGGTCAATCCGCAGACGCAGCGGGAGTACCGCGTCGCGATCCGCGGCTGGGGACTCGGCGACAACTACTGCTCCTGTCCCGATTTCGCGGTCAATACTCTGGGCACGTGTAAACACATCGAATGGGTCCTCCGCAAGCTGCGGCGCCGGCCAGGCGCCAAGCATGCCTTTGCGCAAGGGTTCCGTCCAACCTACTCGCAGGTGTACCTGCGCTACGGGGCCAAGCGCGAGGTCATGTTCATGCCCGGCACGGAGTGCCCTCCCGGATTGCAGGAACTGGCGGCGGAGTACTTCGATGGTGATGGGACCCTCGGGACCGAGGCGTACCTGAGCTTCGAGACGTTCGTGAAACGAGCGGGCGCTTACGGACACGATTTGCGATGCTATGACGATGCTTTGGATTTCATCGCGGAGGTCAGGGACCGCGCGCACCTGAAGGAGCGGGTCGATGAGGCGTTTTCCGGCGGGATCGAAAGCGCCGCGTTCGGGCCTCTGCTGAAGGTCCCGCTGTATCCCTACCAGCGAGAGGGGGCCCTGTTCGCCGCACGGGCGGGACGCAGTCTCATCGCCGACGACATGGGCCTTGGCAAGACCATCCAGGCGATCGCCGCATGTGAGATTCTGGCGAAGACGGTCGGCGTCGAGCGCGTCCTGATCGTGTGCCCGACGTCGCTCAAGTACCAGTGGAAGCAGGAGATCGAGAAATTCTGCGGACGCTCGGCGACCGTCGTGGAAGGGACGCTGGCGAAACGCGCGGACCTGTACGCAGGGGAGGCGTTCTACAAGATCACCAACTATGAAGTCGTGCACCGGGACTTGAATCCGATTCACAACTGGGGTCCCGACGTCGTCATCCTCGACGAGGCCCAGCGGATCAAGAACTGGAAGACCCGCAGGGCGCAGAGCGTCAAGCGACTCGACTCGAAATTCGCCATTGTCCTGACCGGGACGCCCCTGGAGAACCGCCTGGAGGAGCTGCATTCGATCGTGGAGTTCGTGGACCGATTCCGGCTGGGGCCGATGTTTCGGTTCCTCGCGGAGCATCAGCACACCGATGAGATCGGCAAAGTCATCGGGTACCGCAACCTCGACAGGATCGGGCAGACTCTCAAGCCGATTCTGATTCGGCGCACGAAGAAGGAAGTCCTCAAGCAACTGCCCGAGCGGCTCGACAAGAACTACTTCGTGCCCATGACGAAAGAGCAGATGATGCATCACGAGGAGAACCGTGAGATCGCCGGGCGGATCGTGTCGAAGTGGCGCCGATTCGGGTTCCTGTCGGAGATCGACCAGCGTCGTCTGATGATCGCTCTGCAGAACATGCGCATGAGCTGCAACAGCACGTACCTGCTCGACAAGAAGACGGACTATGGCCACAAGGCCGACGAGCTGATCTTGGTCCTCCGGGAGTCGTTCGAGCAGCCCGGCGACAAGGCCGTGGTTTTCAGCCAGTGGGTTCGCACCCATGAGACGCTTCTGGGCCGTCTGGATGCCGCCAGGCTCGGCTACGTGCTGTTCCATGGCAGGATTGCCTCCAAGGACAGGAGGGATATGGTCAGCCGGTTCAAGCAAGACCCACAATGTCGTGTATTTCTCTCCACGGACGCCGGCGGCGTGGGCCTGAACCTTCAAAACGCCTCCACGGTCGTCAACATGGACCTGCCGTGGAATCCCGCGGTGCTCGACCAGCGCGTCGGCCGCGTGCATCGGCTCGGGCAGCACAGGCCGGTGCGCGTGGTGAACTTCGTTGCCCAGGGGACCATCGAGCACGGCATGCTCTCGGTACTGTCGTTCAAGCAATCCGTGTTCGCCGGGGTCCTGGATGGCGGCGAACGGGAGGTATTCCTCGGCGGGACCCGGCTGAAGCGGTTCATGGATTCCGTCGACACTGTGACTCAGGCCATCCCGCCGTCCATGCCGCAACAGGAAGAACGCGGGGAAGACAGGCCGGAACGGCCGGAACTGGCGGCCGCCCACGGGCCGGATTGGCAAGCCTTGCTCACCACGGGCGTGGCGCTGCTGAACAAGCTCGCCGGCTCGCTCTCCAGTGAAACCAAGGCGCCCGTGGAGATCGGCGCCGGGCTGAAAGTGGAGAGGGAGGAGGCCACCGGCCAACGCCGCTTGATATTGCCTGTCCCTTCGAAGGCCGTGCTGCGCGACATAGCCAGTCTGTTGAGCCACTTGGCAGACAAACTGTAAACGGGCTCGCCGGTCGGCTTTTGAAGAGGCGACCTCCCGTGGTATAGTCATGGCGACAATCTTATGGGTACAATCGGAGGTCTTGACCATGAACGTATCGTCCGCATGTCTCGGCGCTGTCGAGGCAAACTCGGGGCGCGGCTGGAAAGTCGCACTGTGTTGTCTGTTGTTTCCACTCTGCATGACGGGAGTCACGCAGGGACAGAAAGAAGAGGGCTCTTATGTTCGCGTGAGTCCGCGGGACCCACGATACTTTGAGCTCTCCGATGGCCGGCCGTACATCCCGATCGGGCTGAACATAGTCGCCCCGCCCGGCCGGGACGAGAAGCAGGCGCTGGCCCAGATGGACGAGTGGATGCGAAAGCTCTCCGCCAACGGCGGCAACTTCATACGGATATGGCTGAGCAATCCTTTCTTCGATATCGAGCATGCGAAAAGCGGCGTGTACGACGAGGAGAAGGCCAAACGGATCGACGCCGTGCTGGCGACGGCCCGCAAGTACGATATCCGCGTGAAGATGACCCTCGAACACTTCCGCCACCTCGGCGACGGCAGGCAGACGTGGGCCGGCAAGCCCATCCATAGCGTGTTGCAGGGCGGCCCCGCCAGGGACATCGTCGATTTCTTCGCAAACCCCGCCTCACGCGACCAGTTCAAGAGAAAGCTGGACTGGTACGCGAAGCGGTATGGCGACGATCCCACGATCTTCGCCTGGGAGCTCTGGAACGAGTTCGACGCGGTCCAGGAGATGTGGAAGCCCGAGCAGTGGCAGCAGGGCGGCGTCGCGCTGGATTGGACGCAGGTGATGCTCGCCGCCCTGCACCAGCGATTTCCAAAGAACCTGGCTGTCCAAAGTCTCGGCAGCTTTGACAACGAGCGCAAGACGCCGACGTACCGGACCTTCTGCCTGATCCCGAACAATGACGTCGCCCAGGTGCATCGCTATCTGGACCTGGGAGCACAGCTTGAGGTCTGTCATGGCCCGGTGGATGTTCTGGCGGCGGATGCCGTGACGACCCTGATCGGATTCCATCCAGGCAAGCCCGTTCTGCTCGCCGAGAGCGGTGCAGTCGAGCCGAGTCACAGCGGGCCGTTCAAACTCTACGACCGGGACAAGGCCGGCATCCTCCTGCACGACGTGCTGTTCGCGCCGTTCTTCGCCGGTGCGGCGGGACCGGGCCATTGCTGGCACTGGGACGGGTACGTGGCCAAGAACGATCTCTGGTGGCAGTTCGGGCGTTTCGCCCACGCCGTGAAGGACATCGACCCACCCGCCGAGCAGTTCCGGCCCATCCGCATCGAGCATCCTCGCCTGCGAATCTATGCCCTGGCCGGCCGGCACACGCTGCTCGCCTGGTGCCGGGACACGCAGAACACCTGGCAAACGGAATTGGCCGATGGCAAAGAGCCCGAACGGCTGACGGGCCAGACAATTCGTCTGCCCGCAGAAGCCGTCCCAAAGGCGTCCGCGCGTGTCCGTATCTACGATCCCTGGGCCGACGCGTGGTCCGAGGGCAAAATCGACGGCGGCCAGTTGTCGCTGCCGGCGTTCACTCGCTCCATCATCTTTCGCATTGGGCAGTAGGTCGTTTGCGCTTCGCGTCCCGGGCCCCGTTCGAGAAGTGGGTATGGCTGTGAGAGGAGTATCTCCTCCGTCGGCTGGGTCCTTCGCTGTGTTCAGGATGACAACTGAGGATGAGGTCGCGAGGGCCGCTGTGGGAGCCTTCTTTCTTCTGTCGCAGCTTGCCAGATGCCCTCCGCCCTTGTATCCTTGTGATAGGATGGCTGGATACATAGCCTGAAATGAATAGCAGCCTGCATGGAGCA
>Ga0315284_10014109_pt1 | contig 11383 bp, 14 predicted proteins | sample YL17G09_16_MG_FD_203696 | JGI IMG/M metagenome (GOLD analysis project Ga0315284, IMG submission 203696) | Sediment microbial communities from Yellowstone Lake, YNP, Wyoming, USA - YL17G09_16 | ecosystem: Environmental > Aquatic > Freshwater > Lake > Sediment | place: USA: Wyoming | collected... | reverse complement strand
GTTCCTGTCATATCGGCTTGGCAAGTATCGTGGTTACCCCAAGAAAGGGTATTAAAACAATAGGTTCCGGTTGCTTTTGACTTGAAATCATCAATATCAGCATCCCTTTGCCCCCTCAACCATTCAGTAGCGTCCTGGGCATATCTGGCGGCCAGGGTTTTATTTTTTGATAAAGTAGTATTTCTTATAGAATTGGTAACCAAAGATACAATGGCAACAACAATAAGAGTACTTACCCCGATTGCCACAAGAACCTCAAACAACGATTGACCCTTACAATTGCAAATTGAACTCTTCACTTAATCTCTCCTCCTGATGTTACTGTTATGGTTGCCTGGTTTCCGGTTCCTACTTGGGTCAAAGTAAGCGTGGCTGTTTCGCCCGAAGTTATAAACGTCCCTTGGCCCAATACTTTGAACCTGATGGGATTGGGGGAGGGGACAGAAATCGTTATACCGGAAGGTAAAGTGACATCCTTGATAACTACGCTCCCGCCCGAACAATTAGCTCTAACTGAATAACTAGTAGAGTCGACGACTCTGAAACCAAAACTATTTAAAACGTCAGGGGAATTACATTCCTCTCCGATTGGCTTTTTACCCGAAAGGGCCTGCTGCTGAGCCAAACGAAGATCCCCCTGGACTTGCTTCGCGGTACCTGATAAAGCCTGTCTCCTGGAAAAATCCCTGAAACTGGCAAAGCCGAAGCTAAAAAAAAGTCCGAGGATAGTTACCCCGACCAGAATTTCAATAAGAGTGTATCCTATTTCGGATTTTCTCATTAGGGGTTTATAACCTTGTAGTTGCAAGTCACCGCCTCCGTCCCGTTTTTACAACTTGAAGATCCGCCACAAGTAACCGACCCGCTGCCCTGCTCAAGAGCCGCACAAACTTCATAGCTGGTTGTTGTTAGCATTTTATAGAGATATTTTCTTTCCGAGTCCAGCGGATCAACGGGAAGAGGGTCAATATATGTATCCGATGTTGAACAGGGCGAAGTGGTCTTGGTACCCTTTAGAGGAGAGGAAAGGGAAAGAGGATATCTACCGCAATCGGATCTATATATTTCAAGCGCGCTCCTTATTTGCTCAAGATCGGCCTTGCGCCTGGCATCGCGGGAAGACCCTCTGGTTTTTTCGATCCCAAATAAAGACAGCCCCACTAAAATCCCAATAATGGAAATGACAACCAAAAGCTCAATTAAAGTAAATCCTTTTTTCATTAGTTATAACGGACATTCCCCTGTCGATGGGTTAACCCAGCCTGTCTCACTTTTTGTGCCACTTGCTCCCGTCGAGCAAACAACCCAATAATTCGCAGAGCCCTCAAGCTTTGCCCACAAAACGTATTTTGTCGCCACTGCATCGCCTCCACCGCTACCGCTTGAGCTATATTTATATCTTGGATAGGTGGAATCATTTGCTAACTTGGGGTCTTCGGGGCAGGCACTTAAACCCAAATCCTCACACAAACCGATAGATGCATTGACATAGGGTCTGGAAGGGTACATTCCGTTACTCGCACTGGCAAAGGACTCAAGCGAAGTAGAATACTGCTTCAAATCGGATTTTCTTTGAGTATCCCTGGCCTGTTTTTGGCTTGAGGAGAAAGAAACAAAAACCAACGCAGCCAAAATCCCCAGAATGGAAATAACTACCAGAAGTTCTATCAATGTAAATCCTTTTTTAATCACGGTTTTGTTTGAAACACCCAACCGCTATCACAAGTCCAACCGCTAATGGTGATGCTCTTGCCACTTGTGTCGCTCTTATTCTCCAAACACGCAGAGAGTCTAAAATTATCCGTATCGCTTGGATCAGTATCGGTTCCAAGTTGATATTTATAGGTCTGGTCAGGAAGAGGATCATTGGGCAAAGTGCTCATATAAACTGTTGTGCCGGATGACCATTGAGACCCCCAGGGGAGAGAAGCGGCGATCGGATATCTACTTTTATCGTTATAATATAGCCGCAAAGCTGTTGAAATATTTTTCAAATCACTTTTCCTTTGGGCATCGCGGGCACGTCCGCGGGCGGAATTTAAGTTTGCGGCCACCAAAGTCGTCAGAATGCCAATAATGGAAATGACTACCAGAAGTTCAATCAATGTAAATCCTCGGGCAGATTTTGTCATATATCCATTCTACACTACCATGTGCCAGATGTTGCAGTATTCGGGCTGGTTATGGCAAAGTTACAGTTTTTATTAGTACCGCAAGTTTGGGTTAGACCACTGACGATATTTTTATCCTGGCTGTTTTCCAAATAAGCATAGAGCCGGAATTTCTGATTGGTTGTGTCAACTCTATATAGATAATCATATGATAAGGGGTCAGTCGGCAACACTTTAAAATATATGGTATTGCCGTCGGTAAACTCATCGCCCCAGATAATGTCACCCGCATCCGGGTACTCATTATAGTCGGAATAATAAAGCTCCAAAGCACCCGCAACTTGCTTTAAATCACTTTTCCTTTGGACATCGCGTCCCCGCATTTGGGAGTTTCTGAAAGAAGAAAGCCCAATTGTTGCCAGAATCCCCAAAATTGCTATCACGACCAATAACTCCACTAGGGTAAAACCTTTTTTATTTCTCAATAAGTTCATTTTCGTATTCTTCGATGGATTTATCAAGCGGAGTATTGCCATAACTTCTGCCAAAATTACAAATCCGGATTCCGCAAGCAAGGTTTCTGGAAGCCACTTTTTCATCATACTCGTCCTGATCGGTTAGTTCCAACGACCCGTAAAGCTGAAAGGTTCTTCTGTTTGTAAGGTAAAGATAGGTAACACCCCGATCCCACTGGGGATCATTCGGTAAAGGCTTAAGGCTTAATAGCTCCAAACTGGTCGGGAACTCCCTGTATTCGCCTTCATAAGCCTTAAGAGCAAGTTCCAGTGCAAAAAGATCATCCTTCCTGGTAACATCTCTTGCTCTTTTAATGCTTAAGGCAAAATTCGGTATCGAGATGACAAGTAAAATCCCAAAAATTATTCCCAGTGCTAAAATTTCTTGTTTAGTAAAAAGTTTCATTGCAAAGGAACGCATTCTTTAAGCGGCTGCTCCGGCGTGCCGCATTGTTCGGAACAGCCTTCAGAAGCATAGTTGGGACTGCATTCATCCCTCCCTGACAAAAGAACACAAATTCCGCTTTTACAACCCCAATAATTTGACGGGGGTGCACTTCCGCTTGGGGTGGGGACTGGGGTTGCGCTCGGCGTCGGGATAGGAGCATTGGGACTTCCGGCTACATAACTGTAGCTACCTCCCAAGCCGATTCCCGGAATAAAATCAGAATCGTTAGTATTTTCCAGTTTTGCAAAAATCAGATACCAGGAAGGGCAGGCCGAATTCTCGGGTTCATAATAATAGTTTTCGTGAGTGGCGGGGTCACAGGGAACTTTATTGATATAAGGGGAAAGCCCTGTTCCTGGATCGCATCTAACCAGATCCGGTGCGGGGTAGCAGTCGTGATCTTTCTCGTATTCCTCAACCGCGACTTGAATTCTATTTATATCACTTTTGCGCCTGGCGTCTCTGCCCTTAAAAAGCTGGCCTTTGAAAAGGCCCATACCTAAAACCACCAGAAGAGCAATGACCGTAACCACGATGATAAGCTCAATAAGTGTAAAACCGGTATTGCGGTAACCAAAAAAGGCCCGAATGCTATTTTGTCTTTTAATTTCTTCTTTCCTCCCAAAATCAGTATGACTCCAACTATTCCTCCAGTCAAGAAAGCCAGAAAAAGCCATGCCAGGCTTAATTTTAAGCCCACAATCATTCCCCCCAAAACCGCAAATTTAACATCTCCGAGTCCCATGCCCCGTCCGCGGGTTATCAGATGAATGAGGAGTAAAATCGTTGCGGACAAAAAACCGGCAAGCAAAGCCCCAGCCAATGAATCGGGAGTCAGAAATAATGCAAAAAACATTCCCCAAAAAATTAACTCATCGGGAATTATCTGCTTTTCAAAGTCGATGACAAAAATTGCAAGAAGGACGCAATAAATTGCAAGCCAGGGCAAATTAAAACCGATAAGCAAAAACCCAATTCCCCCTGCCAGCTCGATCAGGGGATAACGCCGAGAAATCGGCTTTTTACACTTTCGGCACCACCCGCCAAGCAAAATAAAAGAGAGGACTGGAATATTATCAAACCAGGAAATTGTTTTTTTGCACTTAGGACAAAAAGACCTGCCTGTCAAAAACTGAATTTTCCTCGGATATCGATAAGTGAAAGCGGAAATAAAAGACCCAACGACAAGTCCAAAAACAAAAAGGGGTATTAAAAGCATTAGGGAAGACAGGAATAGCAGGTCTTAGCTGCCACACAGCCGGCAGCACAAGCGCTTGCGGGCCAATCACTTGGAACAGTAGCTCCGCATCTTGTTCCGGCTTCGGTCTGAAAGGCGCTCGACTTAGGAACAAAACACACATATGTACTAGCACCCGGATCACCAGAATTATACTTGTAAAGAGAATTATAAGACGTACCAATAATTCTGGTTACGAAAGATGATTTAAGTTCGCCTGTACCGGCTACGGATAATTTTGTTAAAACCGGAGTCGTTCCATCAGTCCAGGTATTGTCAACCTTAGCCCAGACGGTTGCGTCAGAAATGGGAGTTGTCGGACTAGTTTTCCAGGCATAATAACCTTGTGTAGCGTAATATCTATCCAGCCCACCTATCAGTTGTTCTGCATCAGAGCGACTCCCGGTATCCCGACTACGGTCAATTTGTTCAATTGGGTTAATTGCCGACAAAACCGCAATAGCCAATATCCCCAACACCGCAATCACAATCAGAAGTTCTATTAAAGTGAAGCCGCGTCTGAGCATTAAATTAGTATTAACCATTAAAACTGACTTGTCAAGTTGTAAATCGGCAATATGACTGCAATCACCATAAATCCTACCCCGAGCCCTAAAAGAATCATGACAATCGGTTCGATGGCGCTTGTCAAGGTTTTAACTTTCTGGTCGCTTTCAACTTCAAAAATATGGCTTACCTTGCCCAGTACCTCCTCCATTTTCCCTGTTTCCTCTCCAACTGCAATCATTTGCGTCAGAATAAAGGGAAAGGCTTCGGTATGCCTGCCGAAAGCATAAGCGATAGGGAAACCTTTTTCAATCTGCTTAGCAGAGTCTTTCAGGGCTTCGGATATGGTCACATTAGAAACAACTTCGCTAGCTATGTTAAGAGCCTCGAGTATTGGAACACCGGCGCCCACCATTAAAGAAAGGGTTCTGGTCAGTTCCGTTAAAACAACCTGCCTCTGAAGTTCTCCCATAATCGGAACTTTGAAAACAAGTTCATCAATCTTTTTTCTACCGTCTATGGTCTTTCTATATTGACCAAAGGCGTAAACGGCAAAAGCCAAAAGCCCGAGAAAAAGCGGCCAAAACTTAACGACAAAATTGGAAATGCCCATCAGGATTTTTGTGGGGAGGGGGAGTTCGGCATTAAATTCACCGTACAAAGAGGTAAGTTTGGGAATGACAAAAATCATCAAAACCACGCCGACTACACCCATACCGACAACAATTATTGCCGGGTAAATAAGGGCTCCTTTGACCTTGCCGTTAAATTCCTGCTGCTTTTCAAGGTTATCAGCCAGACGCAGTAAAACCTCATCCATTACCCCTCCTACCTCACCGGATTTAACCAAAGCCATATAGGTCTTGGTAAATATTTTGGGATGCTTGGCAAAAGCTCCCGAAAGCGATTCACCCGCTTCAACGTCGGCCAAAATCTGGGCGACTATTTTTTGCAAAGAACCCTTGCTTTGAGAGCGCAAGATAAGAAGCGCTTCCGTAATAGGCAGACCCGCATTGATCATTGTGGAAAGCTGCCTGGTAAAGGTTGCGGCATCGGCGGGTGTGACTCTTTCCCTTAGTCTTCTAATAATCTCAAAGGGAGAGTCAATTTTGGCTGTAATGGAAATGACAATTAGGCCCTTGCCCCGAATCAGTCTTGCAGCATGATCAACTCCTGAAGCCTCAACCTCACCTGTCACCAGCTTTCCTTCTTTATCCTTGGCCTTGTAGTTAAATCTTTTCATACACTCCTAACCAGACGCGCGAGTTCTTCGGGGCGAAGGGACCAGGATTGGGCAACCTCCAGGGTAACCGTGCCTTTTTTGACCAGCCCCGCAAAGCAACTTTCCAGCGTATTCATCCCGGCTTCATGGGAAGTTTGGAGGATGCTGTCTATTTGGTGTGTTTTACCATCCCTGATTGCGGTTTTAATCGCCGTTGTCCCCAGCATTACTTCATATGCCGGGACTCTGGTTTTGGCGGTAGACTCAACCAACCTCTGGGAAAAAACAGCCTCAATAACATTTGAAAGCTGAAGCTTTACTTGTCCCTGTTGTTCTTCGGGGAAAACATCGACAATTCTGTCTATCGTCTGGGCGGCGGAATTGGTATGCAGAGTCGCAAAAACCAAATGCCCTGTTTCGGCAACCGTCAGAGTAGCGGCAATGGTTTCAAAATCGCGCATTTCCCCGACCAAAACGATATCCGGGTCCTCCCTTAGGGCACTTCTTAAAGCAATCGGCCAAGAATGAGTATCTGACCCCATCTCCCTCTGAGAAATCATTGATTTAAGGGGTTTAAAAACAAACTCAATCGGATCTTCAATTGTGACTATATGGGTTGCCCGGTTAAGGTTAATTTCGTTAATCATGGCGGCAATTGTCGTTGATTTTCCGTGCCCGGTCGGGCCTGTCACCAAAATGAGTCCCTGCTTAAGAGATGTAAATGAGTGAATTATCTTGGGAAGATTTAATGAGTCTATGCCGGGAATCTCCAGAGGAATTCTCCTGAATGCCGCAGCCAAGGTTCCTCTTTGGGTATAGGCATTAACCCGATAGCGGGCCTTGTCCGAAAAGGGGAGAGAGAAATCAATTTCCTTGTTAACAGACAGCCGCTCTAATTGTTCCGCCGTCAAGACTTGCTTAAGAAGCTCGGCAATTTCCTCGGGTGTCAAAATAGGGGCATTGGACAAAGGAATGAGATTGCCTTCGATTCTTATAGTCGGGACAATACCGCTAATCAGATGCAGGTCACTTGCATTGGCATCAACTACCGACTGTAACATGCTTTTGATATCCATATTATTCTTGAGCAACGCGCAGCACTTCTTCCACTGTAGTGATTCCTTCAGTAATCTTCAAGTATCCGTCCTGTTTTAAGGGAATCATGCCTTCTTCTTTTGCCTGTTTTTCTATATTGGCGGCAGAAGCTCTTTCCAAAATCAGCTTTCCGATTCTCTCGGTAATGGGCAAAACCTCGAAAATTCCGATTCGCCCGAAATAGCCGGAACTGCCGCATTCGGGATCCCCCTTGCCCCGATACAGTTTCGGTTCCCCCTGCGGCTGCCAGAGATTCCCCAAAACAGTCTTCATCTCTGCCAAAATTTTTGGGTCAGGGGAGTAGGCTTCTTTGCAATCCTCGTGGATTTTCCTGACAACCCTTTGGGCGACAATACAAGTCATAGAGGAGGCTAAAAGATAGGGCTCGGCACCCATATCCAATAAGCGGGGGAGAGCACCCGAAGCGTCATTTGTATGCAAAGTCGAAAAAACCAGATGCCCGGTTAAGGAAGCCTGAACCGCCAGATCCGCGGTTTCCCGATCACGAATCTCTCCCACCAAAATAATATTCGGGTCTTGCCTCAAGAAAGACCTTAACCCCGAAGCGAAAGTCAACCCCACCGCAGGGTTAATCTGCACCTGGTTGACCCCTGGAATTTTATATTCAACGGGATCTTCCAAAGTAACGATGTTGACCTTGGGAGTATTGAGTTTCGAAATAACCGAATACAAAGTCGTGGTTTTACCCGATCCGGTCGGACCGCAAATAAGAATTATTCCGTGGGGCCGAAGAATCGAATCCTGGAGATTTTTTAACCCCTGTCCCCTTAGTCCCAGCTCGGGGAGCTCGGGAACTCCGCCGGATTTCTTGAGAAGCCTCATGACAATTTTTTCTCCCCAGGTAGTGGGGAGGCAAGAAATACGAAGGTCAACTTCCTCATCGCCGCCTTTAAAATTAAACCTGCCGTCTTGGGGAATTCTTCTTTCGTCTATTTTCATGCCACTTAAGATCTTAATTCTTGAAATCAGTGAATCGTGAAGCTCTTTGGGAATGGTTAACTTTTCATTCAAAATACCGTCAACTCGGTAACGCACCCGGGTCGATTTTTCCTGGGGCTCGATATGAACATCTGAAGCCCGGCTTTTAATGGCAAAGTCCAAAATGTGGGAAACAATCTCGGCGATTTTTTCCTCGCGAATAAATCCGCCCTTTCCCGCCTCAAAAGTAGTAATAGCCTCCTTTTCCGGCTCGGCTTCTTTTAAAGCTGCTGTTACCTCCTGGGTCAGAGTCGTTGCGTAACGCGTCTGAATAAAATCCGTTATTTTTGCCGGCTCGGCAGCAACAGGCTTAACTTTTAATCCCGTCTTTTGCTCAACAAATTCAATGGCGGTTAAATCCAAGGGGTCCGCCATCGCCAGAGTAAGAGATTTATCTTTAGGGTCAAGGACAACCGGAAAAACATTGAATCTTTCGGCAACTTCCTGGGGTAGGGTAGACAGGGCGGCAGGGGCAACCGGAGCAGTGGCTAAATCCAGATAGGGGATATTGTAAAGTTTGGCTTTGGCCTCGGCCAGTTTACTTTCCGGAACCAGATTTCCTTTCTTTAAAATCTCTTCCTGTGTGGATCCGCTTTGAATCTCGGTTAATTTAACCTGCTGGGCTCTTTTGGCATCAAGTACCCCCATCAAAACCAAAATATCAGCCAGAGTGCCCCCTAATTGACCATTAGGGGCGACTTTAGCAGTCTGTTGAGCAGTGGGCATATCAAATTATGATATCATAATTTCGTATGGTTAAGAAAACGCGTGTGACTCTTTCAAATGGCCTTCCATTAGTAATAGTCGAAATACCCGATTCAAAATCGTTAGTAACTTCGTTCTGGACAAAAGCCGGGTCCCGATTCGACCCGAACGGGAAAGCCGGGATGGCACACTTCCTGGAACATCTTTTAATCAAAAAAACAAAAAGTTATCCTACTGATATCGAGTTAGCACAGGTATTGGAAAATGTAGGTGCCTTTAAGAATGGTACAACTAATAAGGATTGGATGAATTTGAATATTACATCTTCTTCGAAAGACCTCGAACTCACAATGCGAATTCTCTCAGATATGGTTCTTAACCCGTTAATAGACCAGAAGGGTTTCGAGACAGAACGCAGGGTGATCTTCCAGGAGCAAGCAAGACAGCAATCCAGACCGGATGACTTAGTATGGGAAGTCTGGTTTAAGACCTTCTTCAGTCCCTCTCTAATGATAAATCCTGTTCTAGGAGATGAAAGATCGCTACAAAATATAAAATTGGAAGAATCTGTCAAATTTTGGGCAGAAAAGGCAAAAATGCGGTCTAACATACTACTTATCTCTGGCGGAATAAACGCAAATGATGTTACCAATCTTGCAGAAAAATATTTCGCCGGGACAAAACTTAATGAAATTGAGACGCCACGTTTCTCATATAAAGCCAAAGAGAGAATAATTATTGAGAAAAGGGATCTTCCTAGAACCAACATGTTACTAAGTTTCAAGACACCGGGTGGCCCGATTTATGAAGATTTTTACCCGCTACAGGTTTTAAGAGGAATTCTCGCAGCTGGCTGGTCATCTAGAATACAACAGAGACTGAGAGTAAAAGAATCCCTAATATATGGTTTTGGGGCGCGAATCATAAGATATTTTGACATTGGAGCATTCACTCTAATAGGGGCAAGTGATAAGCACAATTTCCCAAAAATGTTTCAAATACTTTGCGAGGAGCTGGTGAAATTGCGAGAAAAAGGTGTTTCTCAAAACGAATTAAACCTCGCGAAAGGGTTTCTTGGTGGATCAACATTAAGTGGCATAGAAACGAGTTGGGATTACGCAAATTGGTATGCACTAGATGAGTTGTATTGGCCCGATAAAGTTGAATCTCCCGAACAAAGAATTAAAAGAATTAACAGAGTTAAATTAGAAGAAGTTGAAAGTGTTGCCAAAAAATATCTTAAAGAAGACAGCTGGAACCTTGCGGTTTTAGGAAATGTGCAAAAATCAGAGGTAAAAGTTGAACTCTAGCTTCCAACTAATAACTCAAGAGGTAGCTTGACTCTCGAATCCCAAAATTAGATACTGATAACCGCTATGCACGCGTTTTTAATAATTGGCAAGACTGGGTGGGAGGAATTAGCCCAAAAACTCAAGGCTGAAATCCTGCAATTTCCCGTACAAAAAATCGATGATGTCAGAAGCCTAAATAGCCTAATAAGACTTACCTTTAATCGGCCGACTCTGGTAGTTTGCGAGAACATTCACGAGGCAACCGAAGAAGCTTTAAACGCATTCTTAAAAAATCTGGAGGAACCCCAAGAAAATATTTATTTCGCCCTAACCGCCACCTCGACCAGAAAGGTATTACCGACAATAGTTTCAAGATGCCAAATAATAAAAGTTAAAAGTGAAAAGGGAGTAACCGGCTCTGCCGAAAAAGCGGAAAGTAGGGAAATAGAAAAATTTTTAGAGCTTACGGTTACTGAAAAATTGGCCTTTATAGATAAAATAAAAGACAGAAAACAGGCTATAGAATTGACCGAAAATTTGATCAATTTTATGCATAGAAAGCTCCATGAAAAAGAGGTAAAATATAGTCAGTTGGCGGCAAGAATTGAGATAGTCCAGGAAACTTTGACTTGCCTAAAGGCAAACGGCAATGTAAATTTACATTTGTCAAAAATGGCAATAAATCTATGATGAAAAAGCAAAACGATTACACGGCTGAACAAATCCAGGTCCTGGAAGGGCTTGAACCGGTCAGAAAAAGACCGGGGATGTTTATCGGCTCAACCGATTCAAGGGGACTTCATGAATGTTTAAGAGAAATAGTAGATAACAGCGTTGATGAAAGTTTTGCCGGGGTTGCCGACACAATCTGGGTAACGCTGGCGGAGGACGGAAGTGCAACCATTAGGGATAACGGCCGGGGAATCCCGGTTGAGAAACACAAGTCCGGAATTTCCGCCCTGGAACTGACCATGACAAAACTTCACGCCGGAGGCAAATTCGGCGGGGGAGCATATAAAATTTCAGGAGGGCTCCACGGGGTGGGAGCATCTGTTGTGAATGCCCTATCTTCATATTTTCGGGTAGTAGTTCTTCGAGAGGGCAAGGCTTACTACCAAGAATATAAAGTCGGAAAACCTCTCAAACAAGTATCCCAGGCAACCGATAAACAACTACAAGATTGGGACATAAAAGACAAAGGAACCGGAACAATTACAACCTTTATGCCTGACAAATCGGTTTTCGGAGAGAC